>Ga0302311_10001252_pt1 | contig 30466 bp, 31 predicted proteins | sample III_Palsa_N1_3_FD_200449 | JGI IMG/M metagenome (GOLD analysis project Ga0302311, IMG submission 200449) | Peat permafrost microbial communities from Stordalen Mire near Abisko, Sweden - III_Palsa_N1_3 | ecosystem: Environmental > Terrestrial > Soil > Palsa > Peat permafrost | place: Sweden... | reverse complement strand
CGCAAAGCCGGCCAGGATATCGATGTCGGGTTGCACCGACATTGGCTCGATCCCACGATTCCGTTCGCGAGTTCGCTGGTGCTGCCGGCGCACGGCGTGCTGGTGACGTCGGCGACGCTGCGGGACGGCGGCGAATACGACCCCGAGGTGGCCTGGGAACAAGCCGAGGCCCGCGCCGGCGCCGGGCATCTTTCCGCGCCGGCGATCCGCGCCCAAGTGTCGAGCCCGTTCGACTATCGCAGCCAGACCCGCGCCTATGTGGTGAGCGACGTGCCGCTGGAGCCCGGTCCGGTTTCGGCCGCCTACCGCGACCTGTTTCGCGCGTCGCAAGGAGGTGCGCTCGGGCTGTTTACCGCGATCAGCCGGCTGCGCGCGGTGCACGAGCGGATCGCCCCCGAATTGGAGCAGGACGGCATCCGCCTGCTCGCGCAGCACGTCGACGCGATGGACAACGCCACATTGGTCGACGTGTTCCGCACCGAGCCGGATAGCTGCCTGCTCGGCACCGACGCGATGCGCGACGGCGTCGACGTGCCCGGCCGCGCGCTGCGGCTGGTGGTGTTCGATCGCGTGCCGTGGCCGCGGCCCGATATCCTGCACCGCGAGCGCCGCATCCATTTGTCGCAGGGGAATCCCGGCCAATATGACGACCGCATCGTGCGCATGCGGCTGCGCCAGGCGTTCGGGCGACTGATCCGCAGCGCGACGGATCATGGGGTGTTCGTGCTGCTTGACCGAAGGACGCCTTCGCGAATCCTGTCGGCGTTTCCGAAGGGTGTGGTGGTGCGCAGGGTGGGGATCGCGGAGGCGGTGAGCGAGACACGGGAGTTTCTGAAGGTGAAGTAGAGTGTTCTTTTTGTGAACAAAAAGAACCAAAAAAACTTTAAAAATTTTTTGCTTCTTTTTTTTAAAAAAGAAGGTTCTTGTTCTTAAAGCATCAAAGAGAATAGAAGGACGGTATCCTCCTTTGGCCTCAGTAAGGCGGGTAGATAATTCCCTTATACAGCAGCAACAACGCCGCCACGATCAGCACCAGCCAAGTGATGCCGGCCGGGATTGCGCGGCAGAGCAGTTGCTGGGGCGATTTCGACGGCGCCACCATGCCGAACGGATGCAGGATGCGCGCGATCAGCAGCGGCAGCAGGAGCAGGTGAATAATATAAATGCTGGTACGGCGCCCTTCGAGCAGCAGCACCAGGATCAGAATCAGCGGCACGTACTCGACGAAATTGGCTTGAGCCCGCATCCGGGCGAGCAAATTCGGCTGTCCGCCGTCGCCGACGAAAACGTCATATTTGCCGCGGCCGGCGGAGACCCATACCGAAATGAAAACCAAGACCAGGCCGAGCAACGCCGCATACATCGATGTCACGTAGGGGAAGGCCATAGGGATCAACCTTTCATTATGTTTTTGACCTCAGCCGGTAGCCGCTTCGATCGCTTTCGTTAGTGCCTGCACTCCCGCCGCTTCACCGGCTTCGTATCCGAACACGGCTTGAGACACTGCGATAAAATTGGCTCCGGCTTGTACCAGCGGCCCGCAATTCTCGGCGGTGATGCCGCCGATCGCGACGCAGGGCAATTCCATCAGCTCGGCCCACCAGCGGATGATTTCCGGTTCGGCCCCGAGCTTCGCGTCCTTGGTGGAACTGGGGTAGAATGCGCCGAACGCAACATAATCCGCGCCGTCTTCGCCCGCCTGCATCGCCAAGTCGCGACTCCCGTGGCAGGTCACACCCAAGGTGTGTTTCGGACCGAGTAGTTTGCGCGCCTGCGCCGCGTGCAGATCGTCCTGTCCCACGTGTGCGCCGTCACAGCCGGTGGCGCGCGCCAAGTCGGGACGGTCGTTGAGCAGGAACGCGACGCCGCGCGACTGGGCGACCGGGCAGAGCAACTCGACGGCGCGCTTGATGGTATCTTCGTCGGCGTCTTTTAGCCGCAGTTGCACCGCGGCGACGTCGCCGGCGTCGAGCGCGCGGGCGAGCCGGTCGCGGAATGGCGTCAGCTCGAACCGCGGCGGAGTGATCAAGTAGAGCCGGCAGAGTTCCTCGTTGGAGGTGGGCGTCGTCATCGGGTCAGGGTCCGGAAAGAAAGGAAGAAACTTCTTTTTTGAAAAAAAGAAGCAAAAAACTTTTGAACGATAAGGTTTTAAAGTTTTTTTGCTTCCTTTTGTTCACAAAAAGAAGACTTCCTAGCCTTATTCTACAATTTCCCCAGATAGATATCGATAATCTTACCGAGCAGATCGAGCGCCTCGGCGCGCGGCCGCTGGAACGTATTGCGGCCGATGATCGAGCCATTGGCGCCGCCGTCGCGCAGGCTGCGCACATCCGCCAGCAGGGATTCGGTGTCCTTGTTGGTCTCGCCGCCCGAAAACACCACGATCCGCCGGCCGTTGAAGCAGCATTGCACGATGTGCTCGACCCGCTTTGCGAGCGTGGAGGCGTCGATCCCCTGGGTTTCGTAGGTCTTCTTCGCGGCCTCCAGGCTCACCACCGCGGTCGGCGGTTTCACCTTGATGATGTGCGCGCCCAGCAGTGCCGCCATATGCGCGGCGTAGGCGCAGATGTCGAACGCGGTTTCGCCGGCCTTATCCAGCAGCGGCCCGCGCGGATACGACCACACTACGACCGCAAGCCCGGCCGCCTTGGCTTCCTCGGCGAGCGCGCGGAGTTCGTCCATCTGCTTGAATGCGTAGTCGCTGCCGGGATAGATCGTGAAACCGATCGCAGAACAGCCGAGGCGCAGCGCGTCGGCCACCGAGCCGGTCACCGCCTGGTCCTTTTCGGTCGCCAGGCTGTTGCTGCTGTTCAGCTTCAGAATGGTCGGGATCGCGCCGGCGAAACTGTCGGCGCCGGCCTCGATCATACCGAGCGGGGCGGCATAGGCGGAGAGGCCGGCCTCGATCGCCAGGCTGAAGTGGTAATGCGGATCGTAGGCCGGCGGATTGGGCGCGAACGACCGCGCCGGACCGTGCTCGAACCCCTGATCCACCGGCAGGATCACCAGCTTGCCGGTGCCGGCCAGGCGACCGTGGCTCAGGATGCGGGCTAGATTGGTCTTGGTGCCGGGGTTGTCGCTCTCGTAGTTGCTGAGGATCTTCTTGACCCGGGGTGTAACGCGCATCTGGCTCTCCGATTTGGTGGGCGGCGGGGGAATGGCTCGGTGGCCCCGGCTTATCGCATCGACCGCCCGCTGTCACGATGGCGCTTTGCTGCTTTTGGGCTAGGATGATGAAGAATCTGGGGCGCACGGGGCGGCCTCAGCCGCCGGCCAAACCACGCCGCCGGCGGCGGTGGCGAGCGCGCTGATCTCGGCGAACAGCGGCGACGCGGGATCGAAAATCAGATCGACGACTCCGCAATGGATCGCCTCGACCGCAAGCGCGGCCTGATCGCTGCAGTCGAGCAGCGCCAGGCCGCGCCAGCCGCTCTCGCGGCGGAGCAGCGCGACCAGTTCTCGCCACCACATCGCGCCGGCGTAACCCACCGCCCCCTGCGCCGAGCGCAAATTTGCCGCGGGATCGCGCGCGATCGCCGCTTGCGCGTCGGCCAGCCCGTGGATGATGATGGGCGTCGCGTCCATGCTTGACGTAAAGGCCGTAAGCGGGTTCCCTGCAAGCTATTCCATTTCGGCGAGGCTGCGTTGAACGGACTGACCCCGGACCAGGCTGTATCCGGCCACCAGGATGTCGTGGCGGCGCTCGATCGGCTTGATGCGGCACTGGCGCGGATTGCCCGGGTGCAACGGGAGTTGGCTCAGCGTGAACCGGAGCCGGCGGCGCGGGTCGACGCGGTCAACGGGGAACAGCCGGAATGGGCCAAGGATGTCGCCGGCAGGCTCGATGGGCTGATCGGTGAGTTGCGCCGGGCCTTGTCCGGCGAGCAGGTTTGAGGAGGCGCGCATGGCACAATTGACCATCAGGATCAATGGCTACGCCTACACGGTGGGGTGCGAGGACGGACAAGAGCAGCACCTGCTCGCGATGGCCGAGCAGGTCGAACACCGCATCAATTCGATCAAGGCGCTGGGCGGGCAATCCGGTGAGGCCCGGCTGCTGGTGCTGGCGGGGCTGCTGCTCGCCGACGAGCTGCACGACACCCGCCGCGAACTGGCGGCGGCGCTGGGGCAGCCGGTGCCGCCGCCGGCCACTGCGTCGCCCGAGTGGCTGCGGGAGCGGCTGCTGCACTTGGCGCAGCACGCGGAAACGATTGCGGATGGGCTGGAGAAGGCGTAGTTTCGGTGGTGCGGAGCTGCCCGGTTCGACAGGCAATTCAACCCCGGGGCCGATAAGCATCCTCCTCGGGAGCTGGCTCTGCCGGGATCTTGGTCTCGGTATCTGGTGCCCACCTGCACAAGCAGGCTCTAGGAGGTTGGTAACGCCACCGGCCAGGGCGGCTCCGCACTGATGAACGTTCCCGACATCGCCGATTGGAAGAAGCAAGCGCGCCTGGCCGCGCGGGCGTTGCGCGCCGGGTTCGATCCCGGGCTGAGCGTCCGGCTGTTCGAGCGCCTGCTGCACCAACTGCCGCCGGCGCGAGGTGCGATCGTCGGCGGCGTTTGGCCACTGCCGGGAGAGATCGATCTGCGGCCACTGTTGCGCGAGTTGCACGCGCGCGGACACCGTGTGGCGCTGCCGGTGACCGCGCCACGCGGTCAGCCGCTGCATTTTCGTGAATGGGCACCGGGCGAAGCGATGGTGCCGGGACGGTTCGGCACTTCGCACACCGAGGGCGCGGAACTGGTGCCGGACTACGTGCTGGTGCCGCTGCTGGCGTTCGACCGAGCGGGGCACCGATTGGGTTATGGCGCGGGACATTACGACCGTACGCTGGCGGCGCTGCCGCGGGCATTCGCGGTGGGGTTCGGCTACGCCTGCCAGGAGGTGCCGCGGTTGCTGGTGGAACCAACCGACCGAGCACTGGACGCGATCGTGACGGAGTTGGAAGTGATTCGAGTTGGAAGGAAGTAAGGAAGCCGCTTAGGAAGAAACTTCTTTGGAGCCTCGCGAATGCGGAAGTGCCTCGCTCGCTGCCCCCACCCCGGCCCTCCCCACCAGGGGGAGGGAGCAGAAATCCTACTCCCTCCCCTGGTGGGGAGGGCCGGGGCGGGGGGCTCGCACCCAAAGCAGCCTCTCTTCTAATAACACGTGATTGGATTTCTAAATGCGAAGTTTGTTTTTGGGCGATCTGGTCGGCCGGTCCGGGCGCGACGCGGTGATCGCGGCGCTGCCGGAGTTGCGGGCGCGGCTGGCGCTCGATCTGGTGGTGGTGAACGCGGAGAACGCCTCGCACGGCTTCGGGCTCTCGCCCGAGATCGCGATCGCGGTGTTTGCCGCCGGCGCGGACGTGATTACACTCGGCAATCACAGCTGGGATCGCAAAGAGCTGATCCCGTATATCGCGGCTGAGCCGCGGCTGATCCGGCCATTGAATTATCCGGCCGGCACGCCTGGTGCAGGTTTCGCGCTGGTGGAAACGGGACGCGGGCAAAAGGCGCTGGTGGTGAACGCGATGGGGCGGCTGTTTATGGAGCCGCTCGATTGCCCGTTTCGTACTACCGCCGAGTTGCTGGGAAAATACAAGCTCGGTCGCACCGTCGACATGATCATGATCGATTTTCATGCTGAAGCCACCAGCGAAAAAATGGCTTTTGCCCATTCGTTCGATGGCTCGGTTTCGCTGGTGGTGGGCACGCATACGCATTGCCCGACCGCGGATCATCAGATTCTGCGGAGCGGTACCGCGTATCAAACCGACGCCGGCATGTGCGGCGATTACGACAGCGTGATCGGCATGGATAAACTCACCGCAGGCACCAGGTTCTGGCGCCCGCACGCCAAGGAGCGGCTGGAGCCTGCCACAGGTGACGCGACGATCTGCGGCGTTTTCGTCGAGACCGACGACAAGACTGGCTTGGCGCTGCGTATCGCTCCGCTGCGGCAAGGCGGGAGACTGTCCGAGATCCAGCCGTGAATAAAAGTTTTTTGAGTCTTGCTTCTTAAAGCATCAAAGAGAATAGAGGAAGAAGGCGGTTTTTCGATTGAAAAAGAGACAAAATTTTGAGTCAATTCCCGGGAAGCCGCGATGCGGATACTGGTGATTTCGTCGACGCGCATCGGAGACGCGGTGCTTTCGACCGGGATCATCGACTATCTTGCAAGGCAGCACCCCGAGGCGCGATTCACCATCGCGTGCGGACCGGTGGCGGAAGGAGTGTTTACGCGCTTTCCGCCACTCGAAGAACTGATCGTGGTGAAAAAGCGCAGCTTCGATCGGCACTGGTTCGATCTGTGGCGGCGCGTCGTGGGTACGAAATGGGACCTGGTGGTGGACGTGCGCGGCTCGCCGCTGGCGTGGCTGGTGCATGCCAAACGGCGGGCGGTGATGCGTGGGGGACGACGCAAGGGACATCGCTTGACGCACCTCGCCGGCGCCCTGGGGCTCGACCCGCCGCCGCTGCCGGTGGTGTGGACCGCGGCGGAGGACCGCGACCGTGCCGCGATCTTGCTGCCCGAGGGACCGGTCTGGTTCGGGTTGGGGCCAACCGCGAATTGGGCCGGCAAGGTCTGGCCGCCGGAGTGTTTTGTCGCGCTTTACCGCGCCTTGACCGAAGCGGATGGACCGTTGCCGGGGGCACGCGCAGTGATATTCGGCGGACCGGGCGGAGGCGAACGCGCTCTGGCAGCGCCGGTGCTGGCGGCGATCCCAGGGGCGGTTGACCTGGTCGGCGCACTCACGCTGCCCGAGGCAGCAGCGTGCTTGCAACGCTGCGCGCTGTTCGTCGGCAATGATTCCGGGCTGATGCATCTTGCCGCCGCCGCCGGAACGCCGACGCTCGGGCTGTTCGGCCCCACGCCCGCTTCGGAATATGGGCCTTCGGGACCGCGCGCCCGATACGTGGCAGCCTCGGGTGATCTGGTCGCGATCGGACAGCTCACGCTCGAAGCCGCGATCGCCGGTGCGCGGGAATTGCTTACGCTACCGGGGGATTTGTCAATTCCCGCGCTATCGTCTCGCGTACCCATTTAAGATCGCCGCCGGTCGCGATTTCGATGTGCGAACTAGCGTCGATCTTGACCGAAGTCTTGCCTCGCTCGGATCCGACGGTTGCCACCGTGACCTGGCCGCGCAGGCAACGGAAGCGTTCCGGCTCCAACGCCGCCAGCACCGTGATCGCATCGTGCGGGAAGCAGCCGTCGATGCCCTCCCACTTGCGATAGAAATCCATGTAATGCACGTGCGAGGCGGAAATCAGCCGGGTGAGCGCGGTGGCGTGCGCGCTACCGAAGCTCGCAAGCGCCGTGCGGCTCAGTTGGATTTTCCGGCAGACGTCGAGCGGGATCAACTGCACAGTGACGCCCAGATCGAGCGTCGCCCGTAGGGCTGCGGGATCGCTATGCGCGTTGAACTCCGCTTCGGGAGTGATGTTGCCGACGTCGAAAAACACTCCCGACATAAGTACGATGCGCTCCACCCGGTCACGCCCGTACCAGGTCACCAGCGCGGGGATATTGGTGGCCGGGCCGATGCCGATTAGCGTAACCGGGCCGGCACGGGGTGGTGTTGCTTGCGCGATCGGCAGCACCGGTTCGGCCGCAATCCGCGCGAGCACTGCCGGATCGGCCGCTGCGGTCGCCCCGCCAAGTCCATCTGCGCCGTGCACCGCGCCCGCGTCAGGGGCAAAGCCATCCGAAGCGCATCCAGCCCCGGTCAGAACTGGCCAGGATTGTTCGCGTCCAAGCAACGCCCGAAACAGCAGCGCGTTGCGGGTCGCGACCGGCAGTGGCACGTTGCCGGCAACGGTGGATACCGCGCACAGGCCGGGCATCAGCCGGTCGGCGAGAAACAGGGCCAGCCCGTCGTCCACGCCCATATCGGTGTCAATGTGGTAGAGCAGTGTGATCTCCCGGTTGGGGGGGCAGAAAGTGAATCTTAGCTTTTTCGAGCACCCTGCTCACATCCGCGGGTTTCAGGTCCAGAATCGCGTCGATACTCGAGATATTTCCTGCCTCGTCCGCCGGCACCCGGCGAAGTGTTACGTGGAAGCTGCCGTGACTGCCGTCGACTTCGATATCTGCCACATCGCCGTCGATCAATCCTTTGGGGTTTTCAGGAGGACGCAGCATCGGCATCACGTTACCGCCGCCGCCGGTACGCGCATGCAGCCCCAATTTGGGGTTAAAGGCCCGCAGATGGGCTCTGCCGGCGAAAAACCATTGCGGGCCGTCCTTGTCATTCTCGAGGCCAAGGCTGTAGGTGCGCCAATCGGAGGCAGGGCTTAACTGGGGGTCGAATCCGACACCGGTATAGACCCAGCGCCGCAGCTTCGAATCGTAATAGATCAAAGCGATGCTGTAGGGACGTTGATCGATTGTGACATTCTGCGCCCATGCGCCCTCGAATGCCTTTAGCTTGGCATCGCGGCGATTGGCGTTGATTTGGCTGAAAATGAATTCGACCAGCGCGACCAGAAACACGAGGAAGATGGCGCAGCCGAGCAGGAGCGCGTACTCAGCTACTTTTGAAAATCTATGAGAATCGGAGATAACGCCGGAAATGGATTCGAAAATTAGCAACACCACGAGAGTCGGGATCTTGCCGATCAGCTCGCCCCATCCTTCGCGCTTGAACACCTCAAACATAGCGTCCCCCGGAACAGGAATGCCGAGCGCGGTTTATCTGGTTCGGTGCCGGCACTGGTCCGCGCCCGAAGCTTAGGTCGCCTCGAAGGCCGGATCAACGACGGCGAATCCCCCGATGGGGTCGGATGGTCTACGCGTTTGCCGTCGCCTGCGCGCGGCGCGCCTGCCAGAGCGCGACGAAATCGATCGGCTGCAGCAGCACCGGCGGAAAGCCGCTTTCCCGGGTGATGTCGGCCAGGATATTGCGCGCGTAGGGGAACAGCAGCCGCGGGCACTCGATCAGCAGCACCGGCTCGACGTTCTCGGGCGCGATGCCGGTGAGGGTGAAGATCCCGGCATAGGCGAGTTCGGCCAGGAAGACGTTGCGCGGCTTGGCGCTGTCGTCGCCGTTGGCGGCCGGGGTTTCGATCGCTTCGGCGCGGATCGCGAGGGTGACCTCCCAGATGTTCGGGGTCTCCTCAATCCGCTTCACCTGCACGTCGAGGTTGATCGAAACCTGCGGCTGGCTGCGCAGCGACGCGTAGATCCCCGGCGCGCCGGGCACCTCGAAGGACAGGTCCTTTACGTATTGCAGGTTAACCGCCAGTGGCGGCAGCTGGTTGGCAGCGGTCTCGGACATGTCCGTCTCCATCGATAGCGGTATCTGGCGGCCTAGGCGGCGCCCTTGCGGAGTGCGCGTAGCATGGTCCCGCGCGCCCGACCAGCGTGCCGGGTCAATGTTTTTGCGACGCCGAAGCCGGATGCGCGGCAGGTAAAGGATCGCAAACTTTTCCCGGAACGCGGCGTTTTGTGCCATAGGTTCGCGTGGGACCCAGGGGCACCGGCGCTTCGCGGGGAGGAATCGGTTCAAAACAATCGAAAACGGGAGACTGCGATGAATTTCGGACGTCGGGAGCTGGTGGGTGCCGCGATCGCGGTGGGCACCTTCTTCAAAGGCGGCGCGAACCGGCTGATTTCCCCCGCGCGCGCCGACGGAGTGCCGATGGGGCCAGTGACTCTGCCGGCGATGCCGTGGGATGCGTCCGACCTGGAGCCCACGATCTCGGAGCGCACCATCAGCTTCCATTACGGTAAGCTCCACCGCGGCTACGTCGAGACCGCGAACACGCTGATCGCGGGAACCCCGTATGTCGACCTGCCGCTGTCCGAGATGGTGCAGAAGGCGGCGCGCGATCCGGGAGCGACCAAAATATTCAACAACGTCGCGCAGTCGTGGAACCACGACTTCTATTGGCAGAGCCTGGCGCCAAAGTCCGGCGGCGAGCCCGGGGCGCAGCTCAGCGCAATGATCGGCGAGGCGTTCGGGTCGTACAAGGATTTTCGCAACCAGTATATCGACGCGGCGACCGATCAGTTCGGTTCGGGCTGGGTATGGCTGGCGCTCGATCGTTCCAGCAAGAAGCTCGTGCTGGTGAAGACCGCCAACGCCGACACGCCGCTCACCGGCGTCGCCTACGCGCCGCTCGCGGTGCTGGATGTGTGGGAGCATGCGTATTATTTGGATTACCAGAACCGGCGGAAGGACCACGCCGAAGCGGTGCTGGATAAGCTGCTGAACTGGCGGTTTGTGGAGCGGAATCTGGAGCAGGTTTAGGGAGGTTCGGTTGGGAACGGAGAAGGCGCCAAGAGGTAACAGCATTTAGAAAATCGGTCGTAGACAGCTTGAAAATTCTAAGACCGTGTGGATTGAAACTGGCTAGGGCGAGATGGTGGTTGCCATTACACGGCGCATGACATGCCGGGCTCATATAGTAAATAAAATTGACAATCAACAATAACGTCTATATCCTCCTTCATCACCCGAAGGAGCAATCTCATGAGCGACAAGTGCTGGTACGACGAGGTGGCTTTTCCCGCGTTGCTGCGCCTCGGTCGCAACGCCTATGCGACCGTCATCGGTGCGGCGCTGGCGGATGCGGGCTGCGATGATATTCCGCGCAACGGCATCTATGTGATCGGGGCGATCGCCCGGATGGGCGCGCCGCTCGGCCAGATCGTCAAGGATTTGCGGGTTTCCAAGCAGGCGGCCGGGCAGTTGGTCGATACGCTGGTTTTGCGCGGCTATCTTGAGCGTGCGGTGGATGCAGACGACCGCCGACGGCTCACGCTTTCACTCACTGAGCGTGGTCTCGCCGCCGCTGCTGCGTCACGGGCTGCGGCCGAGCGGTTGGACGCTGAGCTCGCCGACCGGATTGGTCCGATCTACGTCGGCCATGCCCGGGCGGTGCTAGGCGCCCTGGTCGCGATCGACCACGCAAAGCTCGCCGACCGGGCAGATTCCGAGGTTTCTAACTGACAAAAGTTTTTTGCTTCTTTTTTTCAAAAAAGAAGACTTGCCTTTTCTAAACCTCGACGTTGTCGAGCAGCCTGACTTTCCCCAGCCGCGCCGCCGCCAGCAGCCGGTTTTCCTTGGTGAGTTTGTCGGTCGGCACCAGGCTTTCCGCATCCACCAGCGCCAGGTAATCCGGCGTGAAGCCTTTCGTCCGCAGCATCGCTTCGGCGGCGGCGCAGGCATCGGCTGGGGTGGCGCCGGCGCGCAATTCCTCGGCCAGGGCGGTGAGTGTGGCGTGGAGCGCCGGGGCCACCGCTCGTTCGGGCGGGGTCAGGAATCGGTTGCGTGACGACATCGCCAGCCCGTTGGCTTCGCGCAGGGTCGGCACGATGTGGATCTCGATCGGCAGGCACAGGTCGGTTACCATGCGGCGGATCACCTGCACCTGCTGCCAATCCTTGGCGCCGAAAAACGCCAGGTCGGCGCGGGTCTGGCCGAATAGCTTTGCCACCACGGTGGCGACTCCGTTGAAATGCCCTGGCCGCACCGCGCCTTCGAACCCTTCCGACGGGCCGCCGACGGTTACCAGCGTGGCGCCGCCGACGGGGTACATAGCCTCAACGCTGGGTAGCCACGCCAGGTCGCAGCCCGCCGCGGCCAACTTGGCGAGGTCGCCGGCTTCGTCTCGCGGATAGCGCGCGAAGTCCTCGTTCGGGCCGAACTGGAGCGGATTGACGAAGATCGATGCCGCCACCGCGGCGTCGGCGGCGCGCGCGGCGGCGATCAGCGCCAGGTGGCCATCGTGCAGCGCGCCCATGGTCGGTACCAGGGCGAGCCGGCCGCGACCGGCACGCAAAGCGCGCGATGCGGATTCGAGTTCATTCAGGCCGCGGGCAATCTGCATGGGCTATCCCTCGATGACGGGCCGCGACGCGGTGTTCCAGGCCCCGGTGAGATTCTCTATTAGCCTGAGACATGGTTCGCCTAATGTTTTGGGAATGTTCTGTGACCATTTTCATTTTATTGTTACATCACAACGAGTTTACGAACAAAGCAAAAACCGCCGCAACTGCCTCGGCACCCCAAAACGACCCTTTTACCGGCGCCAACTTGCCCTGCCAACCCGCCCGGGCTACATCCTCCGGGCATGGAAGCAACCAAGGCCGAAGCCCGGGAGTGGAGCGCCGAACAGGCCAGATTGGGCCGCCGCGCCGCCACTTTCGTCATTCTTCCGGCACTACTCGGCACGTTGCTCGGCATCGGTTCGGCCTATCTTTTGGCCACGATTCTGGGCGGCTTCCTGATCGGCGACCCGCTCGACTCCTGGCTCGCGGCCGAGTTCGTGCTGATCGCGCTGTGCCGGGCCGCGTTGATCTACCTCGCCGACATCGCCGCCCACCGCGCCGGCGCCACCGCCCGCCGGCGTCTGCGCACCGAGGCGCTGACACGGCTGTTGGAAGCGGGACCGGCGCTGCTGCGCGGCCACCATTCCGGCGCGCTCGCGGCGATCGTGGTGGATCGGATCGAAGCGCTCGACGGCTTCTTTTCGCGCTGGATTTCGGCGGGGCAGCTCGCGGTGCTGGGGCCGTTGCTGGTCGGGCTGTTTGTGCTGATGAAGGATAGTTTCGCCGGGCTGGTGCTGCTTGGCGCCGGCCTGTTCGTGCCGGCCGCGATGGCGATCGCCGGCATTGGCGCCGCGGTGGCGGCGAAGCGCCAGGTGATCGCGATGACTCGACTGCAAGCGCGCTTCCTCGACCGGGTGCGCGGGATCGCCACGATCGTGCTCGCCGGTCGCACCGAATCCGAGGCCGCATCGCTGCGCGCCGCCGCGGCCGACCTTTCGCGGCGATCGATGCGGGTGTTGCGGGTGGCGTTCTTTTCCTCTGCCGCGCTCGACCTCGCGGCGGCATTCGCTTTGGTCGCGATCGCGATCCATTTCGGATTGCAGTTCCGCCGCGGCGACCTGGTCGACCCGCGCACCGCGCTGTTCTGCCTGCTGCTGGTGCCGGAGTTCTTCGCTCCGCTGCGCGCGTTTTCCGCCGCGTATCAGGACAAGCTGCACGCCGCCGGCAGCGCCGAAGCTCTCGCCGCACTTCCGGCCGCCGCGGCAACGCTCGCCGCGCCCGCGCTGCCGATCCGCACCGTGCCCGCGCACGGCATCACCGTCGCTTTCGAAGACGTGCGTTTCGCCTGGGATCCTGATCGCGGGCCGGTGCTGGACGGGGTCTCGTTCCGCGCGCCGCCTGGGGAAGTCACGCTGCTGGTGGGGGCGTCCGGCGCGGGCAAATCTACCATTCTGGAAATGCTGCTGGGCTTCATCCGCCCGCAAGCCGGCAGGATCACAATCAACGGCGCCGAGATCACCGATCTGGTGCCGGAAGCACTATCGCGCCTTACCGCTTGGATCGGACAGCGTCCGGTAATCTTCGCCGGCACCATCGCCGAAAATATTCGCTTCGCCCGCCCCGACGCCTCCGACGAGGAATTGCGCCAGGCCGGCCACCTCGCACTGGTCGACCGCTTCGCCGACACACTGCCGGAAGGATTCGCCACCCGCATCGGCGAGGGCGGCTACGGTCTTTCCGGCGGGCAGGCACAGCGGATCGCGATCGCGCGCGCGTTTTTGAAGAATGCGCCCTTGTTGTTGCTGGACGAGCCGACTTCTCACCTCGATCCGGCAACCGAGGGTGAGGTCCTGGAAAGTCTTCGTCGCCTGGTCTTGGGCCGCACCGTGATCCTCGCCAGCCACGCGACCGCGGCGCATGCGCTCGGTGGACGGCGAGTCGATCTGGTGGACGGCAAGGTGGTCCCACTGCGGGGAGTGGCATGACACCGCTGCTGCGGATCCTCGAGCTTTGGCGCGGGCAAATCTTCTGGCTGGTGCTGGGGGTGGTGATCGCGCTCATCGCCTTCGGCGCCTCGGTCGCGCTGATGATGCTGTCGGGGTCGCTGCTGGTGGCCAGCTTCGGCGGCGCCGTGGTGGCGCTGCCCGCGCTGTTGCAGATCGTCGGGCCGACGCGGGTGGTGTCGCGCTATCTCGAGCGGCTGGCGACGCACGAGGCGACGTTTCGGGCGCTGACGGATCTGCGGGTGTGGTTTTTCCGTGGTCTGGCGGAGCGGTCGGCCGGCGGTCTGGGGTTTCGCAGCGCAGGCGACGTGCTGGCGCGGCTGGTGAACGACATCGAGGCGCTGGATGGGCTGTATTTGCGCATTCTGGTGCCGTTTGCGTCGCTGTTGCTGCTGGTGCCGGTGTTTCTGGTGGTGCCGGCGCGCGCGTCGCCGCTGCTCGGGGCGGGGTTGGTGGTGGTGCTGCTCGCCGCGGGGCTGTTGTTGCCGATATTGATGGCGCGGGCGGCGCGGGTGGCGGCGGTGGGGCTTACGACTTCGGTCGCGGCGCTGCGCGTGATCTGCCTGGATGCGCTGTCGGGCTTGCGCGAGGTGCGGGCATTCGGCGCCGAAGGGCGGATGATCGCGCGGATGCAGATGATCGAGGCGGGGTTGTTGCACGCGCAGCGGAGCCTGGCGGCGCGCGGGGCGCTGGCCAATGCGGGGGCGTTTTTCGTAGGCCAGCTCGCGCTGTTGCTGGTGCTGTTGCTCGCCGGCGGGGCGAGCGGCGAGGCGATTACGCTGGTGTTTCTGGTGATTGCCGGGTTCGAGGCGGTTGGTGCGCTGCCGCGCGCAGGGGCTTATGCCGGTGCCGCAACCCAGTCGGCGCAGCGAGTGATCGACGCCGCGGAGGGTCCGATCCCGGTGCCCGATCCGGTGCTGCGTTCGCTGGCGCCCGCCGGGAACAGCATCCGGGTTGAGGGCGTCCGGTTTCGCTGGTCGCCGGATCGTCCGCTGGTGTTTGATGGGTTGGGTCTGGAGATCCCGGCCGGTTGCCGGGTGGCGCTGCTGGGGCCTTCGGGCGCGGGCAAGTCGAGCTTGGCTGCGCTGCTGTTGAAGGTTGCGGTGCCGGAGTCGGGCAGGATCAGGCTGGGCGGCACCGATATTGCGACGCTGCCTGCTGCGATCGTGCGCGAGCGGATCGGCTGGCTCGGTCAGGCAACGCATTTGTTCGACGACAGCATCCGCGCCAATCTGCTCCTGGGGCGTTCGGAGGCGACCGACGCCGAGCTTTGGGCGGCGCTCGACCAGGCCGCGATCGGCGAGCTGGTGCGCGGGCTGCCGGAGGGGCTGGAGACCTGGGTGGGCGAGGGCGGCACGCGTTTTTCCGGCGGCCAGGCGCGGCGGCTGGTGCTGGCGCGGGCGCTGCTGTCGCGGGCGCCGATTTTGATTTTGGACGAGCCTTGTACTGGCCTGGACGCTGACGCGGAGCGTGCGTTCCTGGAAACCGTGAACCAGGTAGCACCCGATCGCACGGTGATTTTAATCGTTCATCGTTTGACCGGCGTAGAGCGTCTGGACCGGATCTACCGCCTGGCTGGGGGTCGCGCTCTGGCCGCGACGGCCTGATGCGGTTTCTTAGGGATAAAAGTTTTTTGGTTCTTTTTTTCAAAAAAGAACACTTAAGTCTTCTTTTTGTGAACAAAAAGAAGCAAAAAAACTTTAATAATTTGCTGGGTCGCGTATGAGCGACTCCTCGCCACATCAGGTGCTGCGGGAGGTCTTTGGGTTTGCCTCGTTTCGCGGTCTGCAGGAAGAAATCGTCGACCAAGTAATATCGGGCGGCGATGCGCTGGTGCTGATGCCTACCGGCGGCGGCAAAAGCCTTTGCTACCAAGTGCCGGCGCTGTGCCGATCAGGAATGGCAATCATTATCTCGCCGCTGATCGCGCTGATGGATGACCAGGTCGCGGCACTGCGCCAGCTGGGCGTCGCGGCGGCGGCACTGCATTCGGATCTGCCAAGCGAAGCCGCGCGCGGCAATTACCGCGCGATGTGCGCGGGCGAATTGAAACTTCTCTATGTCTCGCCCGAACGTTTGCTGATGGACGGCACGCTGGCGCAACTCGCCACACTGCAAATCGCCCTGATCGCGATCGACGAGGCCCATTGCGTCAGCCAGTGGGGCCACGAATTCCGACCCGAATACCGCCTGCTCGCGTGCCTGCCCGATCACTTCCCCGGCGTGCCGCGCGTGGCGCTGACCGCGACCGCCGATCCCCGCACGCGTGAGGATATCCTGCGCTCGCTCGCGCTGCCGGCGGCGCGAACCTTCATCGCGAGCTTTCATCGCTCCAACCTGTTTCTGCAGGCAGCGCCGAAGATCAGCGAAACCCAGCAATTGCAGGATTTCATCGGCCGCCACGCGGGCGAGACCGGGATCGTTTACTGCGGCAGCCGGGCGAAAACCGAACGCACCGCGGCGAGCCTTAGCCAGAAGAAATTTCCCGCGATCCCGTATCACGCGGGATTGGCGGCGACCCAGAAACGAGAATCGCTGCACCGATTTCGTGGCGGCGAGCCGCTGATCATGGTCGCCACCATCGCCTTCGGCATGGGGATCGACCGGCCCGACGTGCGCTTCGTCGTGCATCTGGATATGCCCGACAGTCCGGAGGCGTTTTATCAGCAAATCGGGCGCGCCGGCCGCGACGGCGAGATGTCGGAGACTCTGCTGCTGTACGGCGGCGAAGACATCGCGCGGGCGCGGCATTTTCTCACCCAATCCACCGCGCCGGAAACCCAGAAGCGCGCGATGCGGCAGCGGTTGGACGCGATGATCGGACTTACCGAAACCGCCAATTGCCGCACCCGCACGCTGCTCGCCTGCTTTGGCGAAGAACTCGCCGGGCCTTGCGGTCATTGCGACCGCTGCCTCACGCCGCCGGAAACCTTCGACGGCACCGAGGAAGCGCAGAAGCTGCTGTCGGCGATCTATCGCACCGATCAGATTTTCGGCGCGGTGCATATTTCCGCAGTGTTGCGCGGCGAGGCCACCGAGACCGTGCTGCGCCACCATCACAACAAGCTGCCGACCTTCGGCGTCGGCGCCAATCACAAGGATCCGTTCTGGCGCGGCGTGATCCGCCAGATGATCGCGCTCGGCGCGATCGACGTGGATATGGAAGGACATGGCGGTCTACGCCTGGTGCTCGATCGCGCCCGCCCGATCCTGCGCGGCGAGACCCGGGTGACGCTGCTGCGCGAGGCGGAAAGCAACTTCCGCAAACGGCCGGAAGATCGGCCGAAGGTGAAGCGCGCCACGGAGGGGCTGGATTCCGCGAGCGAGGCGCGATTCGTGGCACTTCGAGCCTGGCGCAGCAGCGAGGCGGCGCGGCAGGACGTGCCGCCCTATGTTATCTTCAACGACGCCACCTTGTACGAGATCGCCGCCACCAATCCGCGCAATCTGGCCCAATTGGCGCCGATCAAGGGCCTGGGCAGTTCGAAACTGAAACGTTACGGCGCCGCGGTGCTGGAGGTGCTGCGGGCCTTGTCGGGCGAGCCGGCGATCCCGGAGCCGGTGGAACTTGCCAAGCCGCTGCCTGTCCCGGCTCCGGCGCAAGTTGGCAATCCTGCCGAACTCCGCTTTGCCACCCTTCGCGCCTGGCGCAGTGCCGAAGCGGCTAGGCAGGACATACCATCCTACGTCATTTTTCACGACGCAACTTTGCGCGAAATCGCCGATGCCAACCCCCGCAACATCGAGCAATTGGCCCCGATCAAGGGGATCGGCGCATCAAAATTGCACCTTTACGGGAAGACGGTGATCGAACTTCTGGCGAAGGCTACCTAATCGAAAAAAGACTAAGATTTTCTACCCACCCGTCCCTTTGCCGTGATATTGACCGCCGCAGTGTTCGCCGCCGCATTTCAGCCGAGCCAAGATATGACCAAAGCGTCGTAGAAGACGCACTAAGTCTTCTTTTTGTGAACAAAAAGAAGCAAAAAAACTTTGTCAATTTGGTTTCGGTGCGCCACTCGGCCGACCCGCACTGATCGAACAAAAGTTTTTTGCGGCTTTTTTTCAAAAAAGAAGATACTTGCTTCTTCTTGGCTGCCTCAAAAGCGCGTCAAATCCAAACTGCGTGACTTCTTCCGCGCAGCAAAGCCTACCAGAACAGCCCCTTGCGGCCCAGTTCCCGCCGTTTTGTGAATAGATCCGTGTACATCACGAACGACGAAATCACCAGATACAGGAAGCAAAGTCCCGCGGCGATGTCGATGTAGCGGCCCGAGAAGCTGCCGATGATGTCGCCGCGATGGATCCGCTTCACGATCTGATGCCAATCGGCGTAGTAGCCTTGGCCGACCTGCACCCCGCCAGTCGCCCAATCCGTCACCGGCGCGCCGGTAAGCGCGTTGAATGCGAGCGTCTGCGGCGTCGGTCCGCCCAGCACCACCAGCCCGTGCGGCACGCCGTCGCCGCGCTCCACCAGCGTGACCGACGTAATCAAGGCTTGCGGGTTTTGCGTGAGCGCTGCCTGATAGCTGGTTTGCAGCATCGGGATGTAATTATGCGGCAGCGGCGCGCTCGATTGCGCCGGCAGCGGCGTCGGCCGCGGGTAGGGATCGAAGCCGATGTGATCTTGCAGATAATAATCGAGTATGAGCTCGCCCGACCCCAACACCACCCCGGAAATCGCGATGTTCAGCACAAACACCGCTGACACGATCGCGGTGAAACGATGCAGCCGCCGCCAGATACTTTCGCGCGAGGTCCAGAAAAATCCGCCCTTGCCGATGGCGCGGCGCGCGTTCCAGAGCTGGAAATAGAAATACACCCCGGTCACCACCATCGCGATCAGCGAGAGGCCGGTAAGTATCCCGATCCATTGGCCAGTGAAGCCGATGATGTTGCCGCGGTGCCAACTCTTGATCCAGTTGCGGAACTGGTGGTTGGGGGGATCGACCGCGACCGCGTCGGCTACGTCATCGGTCATCGGCGCACCGGTGTCGGCATAGAAACGCAGGCGGGTGGCGCGAGCGCCGTTGGCCTCGGCAAATTGCAGCCTGGCCGATAGCCCGACCATGCGCAGATCCACGCTTGCAATCGGCATCGTGCCGGCTTGGCCGAGCGCGGTTATGATCCCCGGAGTGTAACTCACCGGCGGCTTGATCCCGAGCGCGGTGATGGCGTCGTCGGTAAGGCGCGTGCCGGGCCCGCCGCCCTCGATCGCCCAGATCTGATTCTGATCGGTCAGATCGTAGATCGCCATGGTCAGACCCGAAAGCGCCCAGTAGGCCAGCAGAACGCCGAACACCGTCATGATCCAGCGATGCCACTTACGCATAGAACCTCCCCTGTCGACCGTCCGCGTGCGGCCGCTCCTGTTCTTGGATACAATCGTGACGCTGCTTATCACCACGCCGGTTCGGCGTCATCCCGTCGTTTTGGTTCGGCCGCCAAATCGCCGCAAGTTCCATGTTGTTACGCCAGACCTCACCCGCTCCGCGGGATTGGCCAAAAACCTCGAACCATGGCAAATTCCCGCCCGCAACCGGCGCCGCGTGCCAATCGAACGCCCCCATGTGGCGGCGTCCCCAGGCGCCAGAACAGGGTCGAATTGATATGTCACTCTACTCCGGTCCGGCTTTCGCCATGGCGCAAAGCCAATTCGAAACCGTCGCCGACCATGTCGGCATTCCGGTCGACGACCGCACCCGGATGCTTTATCCCAAGCGCGCCCTCACCGTCGCCTGCCCGATCCACCGCGACGACGGCACCCAGGAGATGTTTCTCGGCTACCGCGTTCAGCATCATCTAACGCTGGGTCCGACCAAAGGCGGCACGCGCTTCGCCGCCAACCTCGAACTTGGTGAGGTCGCCGCACTCGCGATCTGGATGAGCTGGAAATGCGCCCTGATCGGGCTGCCCTACGGCGGTGCCAAGGGCGGGGTCGCGGTCGATCCGTCCACACTCTCAAAGCGCGAGCTGGAAAACGTCTCCCGCCGCTACATGCAGGAAATGATCCCGTTCGTCGCCCCCGACATCGACGTGATGGCGCCCGACGTCGGCACCAACGAGGCGGTGATGGCCTGGTTCATGGATACCTACTCGATGTACCAGGGGCGCACCGTGAACGAGATCGTCACCGGCAAACCACTCGCTTGCGGCGGCATCGTCGGCCGGCGTGAGGCCACCGGCCGCGGCATCGTCTATCTGATCAGCCGGGTGCTGCAGCATCTCGGGATCGCGCCGTCGTCGGCCACCGCGGTGATCCAAGGGTTCGGCAACGTCGGCTCGGTCACCGCCCAAACCCTGGCCGAGCGCGGCGTCACCGTCACCGGCGTGTCTGACCATACCGCGGCCTACTACGATCCGCGCGGGCTCGACGTCGATGCGTTGCTGGCCCACACCGCCCGCTATGGCACGCTGAAGAACTTCTCCTCCGAACTGCTGATCGACCCGCGCGAGCTGCTGACCCGCCCGTGCGACGTGCTGGTGCCGGCCGCGCTCGAACTCGCGATCGACGCCGAGATCGCCGCCAACCTGCGCTGCCGCATCCTCGCCGAGGGGGCCAACGGCCCGACCTCGCCCGAGGCCGACCTGATCCTGAACCAGCGCCGCAAGGAAATCTTCGTTATCCCCGACATCCTGTGCAACGCCGGCGGCGTGATCGTGAGCTACTTCGAGTGGATCCAGGGGCTTGAGCACGTGTTCTGGGAGGAGGAACAAGTGCGCGAGAAGTTGAATCAACTGCTCGAACGCGCCTTCACCCAGGTGATGCGGCGCTCCGAAGCCGACAACATCCCCCATCGGCTGGCGGCGATGGCGATCGGCGTGAGCCGGGTGAGCGCGGCCAAGGAAGTGAGGGGGTTGTTTCCGTGAAGTGAAGGAAGAAACTTCTCTTTTGAAAAAAAGAAGTAAAAACTTTTGTCACAATGAGCGCGCCGGCCGACGCGCTCATTGTGACAAAGTTTTTTTGCTTCTTTTTGTTCACAAAAAGAAGACTTTTTTCCCGCCTTAAGCCGCTCTCCACCGTTTGGGGAAAATGCCATGAAACTATCGCTCCGTATCGCGCCGCTGCTGATTTGCGTGCTGTCGCCACTCGCCTGGGCGGCCGTGGCGCAAACCACGCCGGTGCCGCCGGTCGCCACCGACGAACCGGCAGCGCTGCGCGACCTCTCGGTGATCCCGCCCAGGACCGCTGATGTACCCGCGGCGCAGCAGGCGGCCAACGCGCGCATCGTCATGCAGTGGCATTATGAATTCTTCGATCTCGGCCACTTCCGGCAAGCGGCGGACAAATACCTCGCCGCGGATTTTCAGCAAAACGACCAGGCGGAGGCATCGGGCCGCGACAATTACGTCGCCGAATTCGAGCACAATGGCTATGTCCCGCGCGCCGCAAGCACCCGGCCGCCCAAGCTTGCGGTATTCACCAGCGGCGATCTCGTGCTCATGGTGATCCCCGAGGGTTGGCCGCGTCCCAAAGGTCAATCGGCGTGGAGCGGCGCGATCCACTGCAACATGTTCCGAGTCCGGAACGGCAAGATTGTCGCGATGTGGGTGAGCGGCGACGTCGCCACCGCTGCAGCGGCAGCCGTAACCAAACCCGCGAAGTAGTGCACTCGCGGCCGGAGCTTCTCCGGTTGCATTGGCGTAATTTCGTTCGGGTGGGACCGGCCCGGTCTGGACGGACCCCACCCGACCGTTCAAACTTCTCCACTGACCATCGGAGTAGCCACGATCGACCGCGACCGTCCCACCACGCCGGCGAATGACGGCCTGCCGGTCCCGCGGCGGTACTGGTCCGCCCTCACCATCTGGCTTGGCATCACCATGTCGGTGCTGGATTCCGCGATCGCCAATGTCGCGCTGCCCACTATTGCGCGCCATCTCTCGGCCGCCCCCGCCGAGTCGATCTGGGTGGTGAACGCGTATCAGCTCACCATCGTCGCATCGCTCTTGCCGCTTGCCGCACTGGGCGAAATCCGCGGCTACCGTAACGTGTTCCAGGCCGGACTGGTCCTTTTCACCGTCGCGTCGGCGGGCTGCACCATGGTCCACTCGCTTCCCTGGCTGATCTTTGCCCGCGCGGTGCAGGGCTTCGGCGCCGCCGGCATCATGAGCGTGAACGGCGCGCTGGTGCGCTACACCTATCCCGCCGCCATCCTCGGCCGCGGAGTCGGTTTCAACGCGCTCGTGGTCTCGGTTTCGGCAGCACTGGGGCCCACCATCGCCGCCGGAATCCTGGCAATCGGCCCGTGGCAGTGGTTGTTCGCGATCAACCTGCCGCTCGGCGTGGTGACGCTTCTGCTTGGGCGAGCCTCGCTGCCCGAGAACCCCAGCACCGGCAAGTTCGACCTTCCCGGCACGGTCCTTAACATGCTGACCTTCGCGCTGCTCTTCACCGGCATCGACATGATCACTCGCGGCGGCAACGTACCGCTGGGCAGCGGGGAAATTGCGGCCGGAGTTGCCACCGGCACGCTGCTGGTGCTGCGCTCGCGCCGGCAGGAAGAGCCGCTGGTGCCGATCGACCTGCTCAAAATCCGCCTCTTCACCCTCTCGGTCGCGACCTCGGTCGCATCGTTCACCGCACAGATGCTGACTTTCGTTTCCTTGCCGTTCTTTCTCGAAGGCGTGCTGCACCGAACCCAGGTCGAAACCGGCCTGCTGATGACGCCCTGGCCAGTCGCCTCCGGCCTGAGCGCCGCGATCGCCGGGCGGCTCTCTGATCGCCTGCCGGCCGCAATCCTCAGCAGCGCCGGGCTAGCGGCACTCGCCACCGGCCTGCTGCTGCTGGCGTTTCTTCCGGCACACGCCACCTCGTTCGAGGTCTGCTGGCGCATGGCGCTGTGCGGCTCCGGCTTCGGCTTTTTCCAGTCGCCCAACAACCGGACGCTGCTGTCATCCGCCCCGCTGGAGCGCAGCGGAGCGGCGGCCGGAATGCTCGCGACCGCGCGTATCGCCGGCCAGACCACCGGTGCGACCCTCGCCGCGGTCTGCTTTCGCCTGGCACACCACGTCGAGCCGACAGCACTCACGCTGGCGGCGATCTTCGCGGCGCTGGCAGCATGCGCGAGCTTGTCGCGAATGACCTCGAAACCCGCGCCTTCGGCCATCGATCCGCGGCATATCGCGGCGGCGCCATAGCCAGGGAAGGACAGGAAGGCCTTCTTTTTGTGAACAAAAAGAAGCAAAAAAACTTTGTCAGTGGTTGGCGACACGTAACCAAATCAGACTTCCCTGGCGGACGACGGGCCACTATACCGGTTCGATCGCTGCATCGGGGAAACCATGATCCGCCCTTGGATTTTCGAATTCGCCAATAGTTCCGGCCCGCCCGGTGCGCCACTCTACGACTGGTATCTCGATCTTTGGCAACAGGCCGAACCGGCCGGCTTCGAGGGCATCTTCTTCAGCGAGCACCATTTCAGGGGACACGGCGCCTCCCCGTCACCCCACTTGCTGATCGCCGCCACCGCGGTCCGCACCAACACGCTGCGGCTCGGCGTGATGGGAAGCGTGCTGCCTTTACACAACCCGTGGCGGGTGGCCGAGGAAATCGCCATGCTCACCCACCTGACCCACGGGCGGTTCGAGATCGGCTACTCCAGCGGCATCGGACCGGCCGAAACCACCATCGCCGGCATCCCGATCGACCAGGTCCGCCCACGATTCGACGAAGCAGTGGATTTCATCGAGCGATCGCTCGCGGGCGGCAGAGTGGAACTCCAGGGCCGCTTCTGGCAGTTCGGCCCAATGGAAATCCTGCCGACCGCTCTGCATCCGTTGCCGACGCGCTGGATCACTGTCCTCGGTCCCGGTTCGGCCCGCAGCGCTGCGTCTCGCGAGTTCAATGTCTGCACCGGCTTCCTCTCGATCGCCGAAGTGAAAAAGGTTTTCGACGCCTATCGCGAGGTCATCGGCGAGTCCTGCCCGGAGCGGCTAGGGCTCCGCCGCCAGGTTCTGATCGCGGCGAGCGACGCCGAAGCGGCCGAAATCAACGCCAAAGCCGTGGCGGACTTCCGCGCCGAGATCGCCCGCGGTATGGGCAAGCGGCAGACCGTAGTGCCCGACGCGCCGGGCCACTCGCCGCTCGATTTCATGTTCGGAGCGGACGAGCAGATCATCGGCTCGCCGGCGAGCGTGGCTGAGCAGATTATCGAACAATGCCGCGCCACCGGCGCCGGACATCTGCTGGCCTTCGTCTTCGGCACCGTTGGCCGGCCGGAGATCGAAACCAATTACCGGCTTTGGCGTGAAGTCATTCCGGTGCTTCGCAAGGCGGGAATCGAATAATTCCCGGTGGAAGGGAAAGGGAAGTCTTCTTTTTGTGAACAAAAAGAAGCAAAAAAACTTTGTCAATTGGGCCGTTACGAAACGCCAAAAGGCGCTGCGGGTCGCAATTTATCAAAAGTTTTTTGCTTCTTTTTTTCAAAAAAGAAGACTTCCTTCCACTTCGTCTTGTACCGGTCATGAAAAGGGAGATTTGGTTCCTTCGCCGAGTACCGCCAGCCGATCAATACTCTGGCTCCAGCCGGCTTCCATGCCCTCGAGATGCTTCACCGCCTCGGGGATCAGCGCGGTGGCGCGCGTCTCCAACGTCAGCCTGGTCTTGTCGCCCACGGCTTCGAAGCCGACGCGGGTGATACCGTCAAGAATCGCGCTGCCGTCGGGGCCGGTCGCAATGTTGCTGAACACCAAAAGCTCCGGCGGCACGATCGCGCGGTAGGTCCCGTGGCAGGGATACTCGACGCCATCGGGTCCGCGCATCACGATCCGCCAGCCGCCGCCTTCCTTGCCGTCGGTTTCGCACACCGGGTTGTTGAAACCCTTGGGACCCCACCATTGCGCCAGCTGGGTTGGCTCGAGCCAGGCCCGAAATACCGCCTCGCGCGGCGCGCCGATGACGCGCACGATCGTGAGCTCGCGCGACGCCGCCGCCAGTTCCGGCAAGTGCTCGCCCAGCCGGTCGAGCGTCTGCCCCGCACCTTCGATCGCGCCATAGAATTCCACCACATTGTCGCGCTGCGCCTTGGTCGGGAACACCATCCGGATCGTCACCTTGGTCTGGTCGCCCGCGCCGACGGGGTCGAAACTCCAGGTGGCGCGGAAATCCACCCGCGACCCGTCCGGAATGCTGCCGCCCTGGTCGAACACCAGCCGGCGCGGCGGCACGATTTCCTTGAACACGCTGTAGTTGGGATAATCGGTGCCGTCGGGGCCGTGCATCACGTGCTGCCACACCCCGCCCACGACCAGATTCATTTCCTCGATCGTGGTGGTGAAGCCGCGCGGCCCCCACCATTGCCCCACGTGCCGCGGGTCGGTCATCGCCAGCCACACCAGCTCGCAGGGCGCGGTGAACACGCGGCTGATCAGGATCTCGCGGTCGGAGGTCTCGGCATCACTCATGGGAAGTTCCTTCGCTGGTTGCGGATTGGATTTGGCGGAGGTGCTCGTCGAGCCGGTCGAAGCTCTCCTCCCAGAAGCGGCGGTAAGGCGTCAGCCAATCGGCCACTTCCTGGAGCGGCGAGGCCGCGATCCGGCACGGCCGCCACTGCGCACGAGCGCTGCGCGAGATCAGGCCGGCGCGTTCCAGCACCTTGAGATGCTTCGAAATCGCCGGCTGGCTGAGGGTGAAGGGTTCCTGCAGCTTGGTCACCGAGGCCTCGCCCAGCGCCAGACGAGCGAGGATGGCCCGGCGGGTGGGGTCGGCGAGGGCGGAGAGCGTGGCGCTGAGGCGGTCGGGAACCATGTAATTAGCTTTTCAGTTATATATCTATTAGGTTATATAAAGGCCCGCGCTCCCGCCGTCAAGGCCTCGGCTTCCGCCGCCGAATTCTTCCCCAAGACCAAGCTTACCGGGCTATAACCGGGCCAAACATAACCGGGAGGGGCTTCATGCCCGTTTTTACCATCATCATCGTCGCGGTCCTGCTGCTGGTGGCGCTGCGGACCGTGCGCATCGCCAGCGAATGGACCCGCGCGGTGGTGCTACGGCTGGGGCGCTTCCACGCGATCAAGGGGCCGGGGATCTACATCGTGATCCCGGTGATCGACACCGTGCCGATGGTGATCGATCTGCGCATCCAGACCACCTCGATCACCGCCGAGCAGGCGCTGACCAAGGACACCGTCGCGGTCGGAGTCGATGCGATCGTGTTCTGGCAGGTGGCCGATCCGAAGCTGGCGGCGATCCGGATCCAGAATTACTCCCAGGCGATCGAGCGCGTCGCCCAGACCAGCCTGCGCGAGATGATCGGCGCGACCGAACTCTCCCACCTGCTGTCCGACCGGCGCACCGCCGACGAGCAGTTGCGCCAGACCATCGGTGCCAAGACCGAGAATTGGGGCGTCGCGGTGATCTCGGTCGAGATCAAGGACGTCTCGATCCCGCGCGAATTGCAGGACGCGATGAGCCGCCAGGCCCAGGCCGAGCGCGAGAAAATGGCCCGCGTCACGCTCGCCTCGGCGGAAGCGGAGATCGCCCGCCAGGTGGTGGTGGCGGCTGACATCTACGCTGCCAACCCGGTGGCGCTGCAACTGCGGCAGATGAATCTGCTCTATGAGATGAACAAGGATCGCGGCACCACTGTGCTGGTACCAACCGAAATGGCCCGCGCCCTAGGGGCGTCCGCGATCAGCCTGGCTTCGCTCAGCGGTGATAAGGGCGGCTAGCCTGCCCTGGCCTTCTCCCCACCCGTGCGATAGACTTGGCACCATGCGATCCTATTCCTTCCTATGCGTGAGCCTCGCCGGCGCGCTTGTTTCCCTTCCGATCAACGCGTTGCGAGCCCAGGTGACCCTCAATCCCGACGCTCTGAAACAGCTCCAAACCACCCCGCCGGCGGCGCCCGCCCCACCAGCCACGCCCGAGTCCCGCCGCACCGCGCCGCAGACCGCGGCGGCGCCCGCACCGGTAGTGCCCGCGCTGGCGCCCCCCAAGGTGGCGACCATTCCGCCCGAAATCGCCCAACTGCCGCCGCCGGTGGTGGTGCCGCTCCGTCCCGCGGCCAAGGTCAACCCGCCCGCGCCGCTGGCGGATGCTTTGGGCGACGCGGTCGCGATCAAAAACGGCATCCGCATCGATTTCGCCGCCGACAGCAGCGACATGAACCCGGCGATGGAGCAGGCCCTGCGCGATTTCGCCAAGCGCGCCGCCCCCGGGCCGGTGGCGCTCGACGCCTATGCGAGCGGCAATGACAGCGATCCCTCCACCCCTAGGCGGCTTTCACTCGCGCGCGTGCTTGCGGCGCGCGCGATCCTGATCGATGCTGGGATCGCTTCCGCGAAGATCTATCCCCGCGCCCACGGTCCCGATGATAGGGACGCCGCTCCCGCCGACCGGCTCGACATCGTTATATTGCCGCGTGACCAATCCTGAGGTTTTGTCCGAAGTTATAGTAAGTAAAACCAGTATGTTAGGCGAAGAGAAGAATCTTCTTTTGGTGAACAAAAAGAAGCAAAAAAACTCTGTCACTTTAGTCAAATGCGAAGCTTCCCAGGGTCGGCAGGGAACCAATCGAATAAAAGTTTTTTGCTTCTTTTTTTCAAAAAAGAAGACTCTTCGACTTCACTTGCCTAATGCATTGATACGCCCGGAGTTATCATGACGCGACCGAACCAATATCTGATTCGCATGCTGGTGTTTCTGGCGGCGGTGTTCGTGGTGGCGATGCTGCTGTCGCAGCGCCTCAGCGTCATCTTCATGAACAACCCCGGGCTCAACTTCGTCATCCTGCTGATCCTCGCGATCGGCATCTGGTGGAATCTGCGCCAGGTCACGCTGCTCAAATACGAGGTGGAATGGCTGGAAAACCTCCGGGAGTCGCGGACACGAATGGGTAATCTGCCGCCGCCCAAGCTGCTGGCGCCGATGGCGGGCATGCTCACCAGCCACATCGCGCGCCGCACCGACGGCGAAAGCAGGCTCAGCCTGTCGCCCGCGGTGACCAGTTCGATGCTCGACAGCCTCGCCAGCCGGCTCGACGAAAGCCGCGAATTGTCGCGCTATATGACCGGCGTTCTGATCTTCCTCGGCCTGCTCGGCACCTTCTGGGGTCTGCTCCAGACCGTAACCTCGGTGTCGGACGTGATCGGCTCGATGTCGGTCGGCGGCGGCGACATCAACGCCATGTTCGACCAGTTGAAGCTCGGGCTCTCCAAGCCGCTCGCCGGTATGGGCACGGCCTTCTCGGCCTCGATGTTCGGCCTGGCCAGCGCGCTGGTGCTGGGCTTTCTCGATCTTACCGCGGGGCAGGCGCAGAACCGCTTCTTCAACGAGCTGGAAGAATGGCTCGCCGGGGTAACCAGGGTTTCCGGCGGGCTGGAGGTCAGCTCCGATGCGCCGATCCCGGCTTACGTGCAGGCGCTGCTCGAGCAGACCGCGGAAAACATGGAAGCGCTGCAGCGTACGCTGTCGCGCGGCGAGGAGGGACGGATCGTCGCCAACCAGTCGGTAGCGCAGCTCGGCGAACGGGTGGCGACCCTGTCGGATACCATGCGCACCAACCAGCAGCTGATGCTGCGGATCGCCGAAAGTCACGCCCAGCTCGGCCCGGCATTGAACCGGTTCGTTGACTCCCGGCCCGAGGCGGACGAACAGGCGCGCACCAGCCTGCGCTCGATCGAACACCTGCTGGCGCGGATGATCCAGGAAAACGAGCAAGGGAGGCAGCAATCGGCGGCAGAAATGCGCAACGATCTGCGGATTCTCACCCGCACCCTGGCGGCGCTCGGTGGCGGCAACCTGGAAATGGTGCCGCACCATGAAGCCTGATCAGCCGAAAGGGTTCCGCTGATGCCCGCCCGGGTGCGCCGCCGCGGCGGCAACGGACTTGAAGCCTGGCCGGGTTACGTCGACGCGCTCTCGACCCTGGTCATGGTCATCATCTTCGTGCTGCTGGTGTTCGTGCTGGCACAGGCGTTCCTGTCCTCCGCACTTTCGGGCCGCGAAAAGGCGCTCGACGTGCTGACCCAGCAAGTCGCGCAGCTCACCGACATGCTGGGGCTGGAGAAAAGCCGCAGCGCCGATCTGCAGCTGTCGATCTCGCAACTCACCAACGACCTCGCCACCGCGACCGGCGATCGCGACGCACTCAACGCGAAACTCACCGCCCTGCAGCAAACCCTGGCCGAGACCCAGGCCGCCCGCGACAAGCTCGCCGCGGCGGCCCAGGACACCCAGCTGCAACTGCAATCCTCGGAGCAACGGCTGAGCGATGCCGAGGCGGCCACCGCGCAGCAGAACGAAGCCGAAGATGACGCCAAACAGCAGGTGGCGCTGCTCAACTTCCAGATCGGACAGTTGCGCAACCAGCTCTCCGCGCTCGAGGAAGCGCTCGACATCGCCAAACAGACCGACGCCGAGAAGGCCGCGGAAATCAAGGACCTCGGCGCGAAGCTCAACGTCGCGCTCGCTGCCAAGGTGGAAGATCTGCAGCAGTATCGCTCGGAATTCTTCGGCCGCCTGCGCAAGGTGCTGGCCGGCAAGCAAGGCATCGCAATCGTCGGCGACCGCTTCGTGTTTCAGAGCGAGGTGCTGTTTCCGGTCGGTAGCGCCGATCTTACCGATGAGGGCCGCGACCGGCTGACCACACTCGCCAAGACGCTGCGCGACATCGTGCCCACCATCCCGACCGACATCCCCTGGATCCTGCGCGTCGATGGCCACGCCGACCGGCAACCGATCACCGGCGCATTCGCGTCAAACTGGGAACTTTCCACCCAGCGCGCGGTTAATGTGGTGAAATTTCTGATCACCCAGGGCATTTCCGCCAAACATTTGGCCGCGACCGGATTCGGCGACAACCAGCCGCTTGACCCCGCCGATACACAGGCGGCCTATGCCAAAAATCGGCGCATCGAACTGCGCCTGACTGATCGATAAACGCCTGATCTTCCTCGGAGTGGTTCAATGCGCACGCACTGGTTGTTTCTGATCGCCGCACTCGCGCTCGCCGGATGCGAAGCTCAAAGCACCCAGCAAGAGCGGACGGAAGCGGCGTGCCGGGCGCAAACCAATGTCGTCGCGGACCGCCAGAACCGACTCGATATCGCGAAGCCCGATACCAGCGCGACCCCGCTTTCGGCGGGTGGAGTGCCGGGGCTCAACACCGGCCCGGTGGTGGAACGGGATTCCTATGATCAGATGATGCTGGATTGCCTGAACGGCACCGGCAGCTTGCCCACCCAATAGCCCGAGGAATTGAACATGAGCCGCATCATTCGCACCAACTCCGACGCCGTGCTGTCGAGCGCGGTGGAATATCACGGATTTGTCTACACCTCCGGGATCGTGCCGCGCGATACCGCCGCCGGCATTCACGCCCAGACCAGGGACGTGCTCGACCAGATCGACGAACTGCTGGAAATTCACGGTACCGACAAGACCCGCCTGCTGCAGGCGCAAATCTGGCTGAAATCGATCGACGACCGCCCGGCCCTGAACGAAATCTGGTCCGCCTGGCTCCCCGAAGCCGCCGCCCCCGTGCGGGCGTGCGTCGAAGCCCCCCTCGCCCACCCCGACTACCTCGTCGAGATCATGATCACGGCCTGCAAGTAATTCTGGCGGGGGCGAGTTCAGAAAGTAAGCAAAAGCAAGGCGAGGGGCTTTGCCCCCTCGACCCCCACCAAGGGCCGAGAGGCCCCTGGACCCCGGGACTTTGTGGTGGGGAGGCCGGTGGGTTTGCGATCCCTTGGCCGTGCG
>Ga0302311_10001251_pt1 | contig 30477 bp, 26 predicted proteins | sample III_Palsa_N1_3_FD_200449 | JGI IMG/M metagenome (GOLD analysis project Ga0302311, IMG submission 200449) | Peat permafrost microbial communities from Stordalen Mire near Abisko, Sweden - III_Palsa_N1_3 | ecosystem: Environmental > Terrestrial > Soil > Palsa > Peat permafrost | place: Sweden... | reverse complement strand
CAAGCGATTCGTTACACACGGTGTCGTAAAATATGGTAACTTGACTCGGACCTTATACTCGGAGTCACCTCATGGCCGACAACAGCTGGAAGAACCTGGAGCTCTGGGAGCGGGTGAAGTGGGCGAGGTCGCGGCGCTTCGACAGCGCGATCGCGGCGGCCGAAGCGCTCGGCATGCAACCAGGCACCTATCGCTGCTATGAGCGCGGACCGGGCTCGGCGAAGTTCATCCGACTCGGCTACGAGCACGCCCGGCCCTTCGCCCGGGAGTTCAAGGTGCGCTGGGAGTGGCTGCTGGACGGCCTCGGCGAACCCTGGCTCACCATGGCCGACGCTGAGCCGGAGGCCGAGTTCAAGGGCGACGGCAACGCGCCGAACAACCTTCGGGCCTGGCGCGAATACCGCGGCTTCACCGTGGCGGAGTTGGCCAAGAAGTCCGGCCTCGGCGTCCAGACCATCGCCGCGATGGAGTCGGGCGCAATGGAACTCTCCCAGAAGCTTCTGATCAAGCTGGGGGACGCCCTCAGCACCACCGCTGGCCGTTTGCTGGATATGAACCCCGAAGACAGCGATCCGACGATCTTTGACGCTGTAATCGCGGTCCCCAAGGAGCGGCGCGCCCAGGCGTTGGAGATCCTGAAGACGTTCCGGCCTTATACCCGACTACGCTGAGCTGCGTTACCAATAGCACCGACAGCATCGTTTCTTTGACGACGGACATTACTGATAGTCACCAATCGAGTCCCGGCAGAAAGGGACCCGACGGCATTCACCACCCGAGAGATCGCCGACGCACGCCCGGACCCGCCCTGGACCGAATGCGGCGATCCAGGCAGCGACGACTTCGGCCGAGTCTTCGCCGGGCCAGCCGCGAACGGCGCGTTGGCGCTGACGTTCGACCGCGCCGGCTGTCGTCACGCGCTCACCCTGTTCGACTGTGCGCGGCTCGGGTCGGACATCGTCATCCATGGCCGGCGCTTCGGCGTTGTTCGCGACCTGACGGACAGCTGATGTCGCCGCAGCGTTCAGGCGCCCTCGCCTACTGGCACAGCGGTGGCGCAATCGAGATTCGGGCAGGTCCGCTCTCCCGAACTCGCGCGCAGGAGCTGTTGCGATTCTATGCTGAAGAGGTCGTCGCCGGTTTCGATCGGGAAGACCTCGCCGCCGTGATCTACTACGCGCGGGTGTCGCTCGACCTCGCCGCGGCGATGCTGGCCGCTGACGCTTGGCGCGCGGCGTCGAAGTTCGTGTGTCACACGAATTCACGGCGTCATCGTTAAGGAAGCGTTAAATCTTCTGGACACGCGTGGAGGGAGCTGGTTTCCTCTCGGGCATGGCGGCGATCGGCTTTCAAGTCAGTCCCAGGTTCAAGCGGCTCGCGCCTTTCTTCCTGGCTGGACCGATTTCTGGGCCGTTGCTGGCGGGCGTCGTGCTGAACTTCAAGGAGGGCCGCCCGGTTCTGGGCAGCCTTTATGCGATCGCCCTGGCCGAGATCACCATCTGCCTGCCGCTGATCACCGCCAAGTTAGGCCTCGCGACCCTGCTTCACCACTAAGACGCTACCGGATCGATAGATAGGGCAGTAGCTTGGCGAACAGCTGCCCGCGCGTCTTCACGCCGATCTTGCCGTAGGCGCGCTTCACATGGGTGCGAACGGTGAGAATCGACTTGCCGAACTGCTCGGCGATCTCGCGGCTGGAATAGCCCTTCAACAGCTGGATGATTACCTGGTGCTCGCCTGGGGTGACGCCGAACATGGATTCGAGATCGGCGCACTCGATCTCCGCCGAGGCGCGCAAATCTCGCAACAGCAAGGCCACCGGGCTGTCGGCTTCTTCGCCGAATGCAAAGGCGTCGATCAGCAACGCCGCCTGGCCGCCGGCGCCCACGATGCCCACCCGAGGCGCGGTCCCGGCTTCGGCGACGATGGCTTGAAGCTCGGCCCCCGAACGGCGGTCACGCGTCGCCAGCGAACCGTCACGCAAGCTGACGACGCCGCTGAACTCTATCAGCGCGACGGCGTTGCTGTTCGCCGCCAGCACCGTAAAGTCCCGCGCGATCACCAGACGCGCCGCAGCGTCCTGCGAAAACCAACGCGCGGGCCAGTCCCCGCCGTCCCCCTGCACACTGCCTCCCGCCCAAGAAGGACTCAGCCCCTGGTCGTCGTCCACGCGCGCGAAGGCTAGCGCAGACCGCAACCGTCGCGCGTCACTACAGTTTGGTACTAAGGGCGCGGCTTAGTCGACCGGACGTAGAGCCGCACCATCCCATGCCGCGACCGCGCGCCACCGATACGCGTGATACGCGAGTTCGGGCCGAGGCAGGCAGGTCGAGAATTGACGATGCCGGGACTGGTTGTGGCTTGGCACGACGGTTCACTGCTGTCACCCTGCTGTCAGGACGGAGGGGTCATCATGTCCGCCATGCGACGAACCGAGCGGCTATTCGCCATCATCCAGATCCTGCGTCGGGCGCGCGCGCCAATCACCGCGCAGGCGATGGCCGAGGAGCTGGAGACCTCGCTCCGCACGGTCTACCGGGACGTGGCCGAACTGATCGCACAGCGCGTGCCGGTGCGCGGGGAAGCTGGCATCGGCTACATGCTGGAGAGCGGCTTCGACATGCCGCCGCTGATGCTAACGCCGGACGAGATCGAGGCGGTCGTGCTGGGCGCGCGCTGGGTGGCGGGTCGTGGCGATCCGGCGTTGGCTCGGGCGGCGGACGACCTCGTCGCCAAGATCGGCGCGGTGATCCCCTCGCACCTGCGCCCCTTCCTGCTCGACGGCGCCCTGACCACGCCGGACCGGCGTGATCGCATCCGCCCCGACAGCTTCGACGTCGGCCAGGCGCGCGCCGCCATCCGCGGCCAGACCAAGATTCGCCTCACCTACTGCGACGAGACCGACAGGGCCACTGAGCGCACCGTATGGCCGGTCGCGATTGCCTACTACGAGACCGTGCGGCTGCTGGCGGCCTGGTGCGAGCTGCGCCAGGACTTCCGCCACTTCCGCACCGACCGGGTGACCCAGGCCGAATTCCTCGAGGAACGCTATCCCGCCCGCCGCGACATCCTGCGCAGCCAATGGCGTAAGGCTATGACGACCGAGCACAACCGCTGGACCGGCGCGGTTCGGGCGGCGGCGGAATAGTCACCCCACCAACGTCAGCCATTCGTCCTCGGTCAGCACCTGGATCCCCAGCTCGGCGGCGGTCTTGAGTTTCGAGCCCGCGCCAGGGCCGGCGACGACGATGTCGGTCTTCTTGGAGACGGAGGAAGCGACCTTTGCGCCGAGGCTTTCGGCCTGGGCCTTGGCTTCGTCGCGGGTCAGCCGCCCCAGTGCACCGGTGAAGACGACGGTCTTGCCAGCGACGGCGGTGTCGGTCTTCGGGCGCTCGGCCTCCTCGATGGTCAGCTGTTCGGTCAGTTCCCTGACGACGCGGCGGTTGTGATCCTCGCCGAAATAGGCGGCGGCCGCCTCGATCACCGCCTTCCCGATCTGGTCGAACGCATCGAGCTCGGCGATCGCTTCGGCGTCGCCCGACGCGACCTTGTCCATCGTTTCGAGGAACGCCGCCGCCGAACCATAGCCACGGGCCATGCCCACTGCGGTGGTTTCGCCGATGTGGCGGATGCCGAGCGCCAGGATGAAGCGGTCCAGGGCGATCGTGCGGCGCGCCTCGATCGCGGCGACCAGGTTGCGGATCGAGGTTTCGCCGTAGCCTTCGCGGGTTCGCAGCGCTGCCAGCGCCTCTTCGTTCCGGGCCAGGCGGAAGATGTCGGCCGGCTCGCGGATCAGGCCCTCGTCAAAGAAAGCCTGCAGCTGCTTGATCCCCAGGCCCTCGATGTCGAAGGCGCGGCGCGAGCAGAAGTGGATCAGGCGTTCGATGCGCTGGAACGGGCAGGCGAATTCGCCGGTGCAGCGGCGGATGACGCCGTGGATCGGTGCGCCCTCGGCGTCCACGCCCTGGACGTCGCGGGTCAGCGGCGTGTGGAGTGGGCACGGGCAGTGGGTCGGAAACTCGAACGGGACCGCGCCCACCGGCCGCTCTTCCGGCACGATGCCGACGATCTGCGGGATCACATCGCCGGCGCGCTGGATGATCACGGTGTCGCCGACGCGGATATCCTTGCGGGCGATCTCGTCGGCATTGTGCAGCGTGGCGTTCTCGACCACCACGCCACCGACCGTCACCGGCGTCAGCCGCGCGACAGGGGTCACCGCGCCGGTGCGGCCAACCTGCAGATCGATCGCGTTCAGGATGGTGCGGGCCTGCTGAGCCGGGAATTTGCGGGCGATGGCCCAGCGCGGTGAGCGGGAGACGAAGCCGAGGCGCTGCTGCCAGGCGAGCCGATCGACCTTGTAGACGATGCCGTCGATGTCGAAGCCGAGGTGCGGCCGCAGCCGCTCCATCTCAGCGTAGGCTTCGAGCAGTCCTTCGACGTTGAACACCTGCTTGGCCTGCGGCGTCACGGCGAAGCCCCAGCTGCGGAACGCCGCCAGCGCGCCCCATTGGGTCTCGGCAAACGGGGCGCTGAGCAGGCCCCAGGCGTAGGCGAAGAAGTGCAGGCCGCGCTGGGCGCTGATCTTCGGATCGATCTGGCGCAGCGAGCCGGAGGCGGCATTGCGCGGGTTGACGTAGGTGCGCTGTCCGGCGGCTTCGGCGGCGGCATTGAGCGCGGCGAAGTCGTCGTGGCCGAAATAGACCTCGCCGCGGATCTCGATCACGTCTGGCCAACCGTCGCCCGCCAAGCGGTGCGGGATCTCGGAAATGGTCTTCAGGTTGGCGGTTACATCCTCGCCGACGCGGCCGTCGCCCCGGGTGGCGCCCTGGACGAAGACACCTTGCTCGTAGCGCAGCGAGGCCGAGAGTCCGTCGATCTTCGGCTCGGCGGTGTAGGCGACCTGGTCTTCGCCAAGGCGCAGAAAGCGACGCACCCGGGCGTCGAATTCGCGGGCGTCGTCGTCGGAGAAGGCGTTGTCGAGCGATAGCATCGGCACGCCGTGCTCGACCGGGGCGAACGAGGCGGCGCGCGCGGAGCCGACCTTGAGCGACGGCGAGTTCTCGCGGACCAGATGCGGGAAGCGCGCCTCGATCTCGGCGTTGCGGCGCTTCATGCCGTCGTACTCGCCGTCGGAGATCGTCGGCGCCTCGTCCTGGAAGTAGCGGGCGTCGTGCGCCGCAAGCTCATCGGCGAGGCGCGTCAGCTCCGCCGTCGCCTCGGCTTCGGAAAGGCTTTCGACCGGCGCCGGATCAGGCATGCATCAGGGCGCGGGCGGCGGCGCGGGCCGCTTCGGTGATCTCGGCGCCGGAGAGCATGCGGGCGATTTCCTCCTCGCGGGCAGCGGCGGTCAGCACCTCCACGTCGGTGCGGACCTTAGCGCCCTCGCCTTGCTTGATCACGCGCCAATGGCTGTCAGCACGCGCCGCGATCTGGGGGCTGTGGGTGACAACCAGCAGCTGGGCGCCGCTCGCCAGCCGCTTCAGCCGCTGGCCGACCGCATCGGCCACGGCGCCGCCAACCCCCTGGTCCACCTCGTCGAAGATCATCAGCGGCTGTTCGCCGCCGCGGCTGGCCAGCGCGACCTTGAGCGCGAGCGCCAGGCGGGAAAGCTCGCCGCCGGAGGCGATCGCGCCCAGCGCCCCGAACGACGCGCCGGGGTTGGTGGCGATCTCGAACTGGACGCGATCAGCGCCCGAGGGGCCGGCGCGCTCCTCGGCGGTCGGTTCGACCGCGACGCGGAAGCGGGCCTTGTCCAATTTCAGCGGGCCGAGTTCGGCCTCGACGACGGCGGCGAGCCGGTCGCCGGCGGCGCGGCGGGCGGCGGTGAGGGCCCGGGCGGCGGCGAGGTAGGCCGCGCGCGACTTGGCGGCGGCCGCCTTGGCCGCCTCGAGCGACTCTTCGCCGGTCTCGATGGCATGAAGGCGGGCCGCGATCTCAACGCGGGCGGCCGGCAGGTCGGAGACCGTGACGCCAAGCTTGCGGGCCGCGGCGCGCAGGGCGAACAGCCGCTCCTCGACCTGCTCCAGCCGGTCAGGTTCGAAGTCGAAGGCCTGGGCCGCGGCGTCGATCGCCGACTCCGCCTCCGCGATCTCCGAGAGCGCACGCTCGGCCGCGTCAATAGCCTCGCCGAGCAGGCGCAGGGCCCGGCTCTGCGCATCCGCCCCCGAGGCCACGGCGCGCTCCCTGGCTCGCTCCAGCGCCCGCAGCGATTGACCAAAGCGGTGAGCGACGGCGCCGGCGCCGAAGCCATCGGCCGCGGCGGCGATGTCGGCGATGGTCTTCTCGGCGGCGCCGAGCAGCGCTCGCTCGCCCGCGAGGGCGACTTCCTCGTCGTCGCGTGGATCGAGCCGGTCCAGCTCGGCCAGGCGTTCGGAGAGATCGGCAGCCTCTTCGGCCGAGCGGCTTGCGGCGTCGGTCAGGCTCTGAGCCGTCTCCCGCGCCGCCCGCCACAGGCTCCAGGTTTCGGCGCAAGCGGCCAGCTCGGCGGCGAGGGCGCCGAAGGCGTCGAGCAGCGGACGATGCGCGGCGGCGTCGAGCAGGCCCACCGTCTCGTGCTGGCCGTGGACCTCCAGCAATAACGCGCCGAGCTCGCGGAGCACCGCCGCGGTGACAGGTTGGTCGTTGACGAAGGCGCGCGAGCGGCCGTCGGCGGCCAGGGTGCGGCGCAGCACCAGATCTTCGTCCGGGGCGTAATCGAGCCCCCTCTCTTCCAGCACCGACCAGGCGGCGTGGCCGGGGCCGGGGGCGAAGATCGCCGTGGCGACGGCCTGCTCGGCGCCCAGGCGGACCAGGCCGGCGTCGGCGCGACGGCCGGTGGCGAGGCCGAGCGCATCGAGGATGATCGATTTGCCGGCGCCGGTCTCGCCGGTGAGAGTGGTCAAGCCGGGCCCGAACGCCAGGTCGAGGCGCTCGATCAAGACGACATCGCGAACGCCGAGGCCGATCAGCATGGCCGCAGGGTGACCGAGAATCGGTCTCGCCTAAAGGCCCAGCACCCCATGGACCAGGCCGGTGTTCTTCTTCGGCGCCGGAGCCTCGGCATGCTCGCCCTGGCCGACGGGCGCGGCGGTGGGATCCGTGTCGGGCGCCGCCGGCGCGGCGGCGGCGGTCTGGTTCACCGGGGTCGCCTGGTTGGGCTGTTCACCTGGCGGCGGGAGGGTCGTGCTCTTGTCGTGGCGGCCGAAGAACGGGAAGTGTGGGCCGCGGCGACCGCCCGGATTCGGCGCGACGGCCGGCTGGTAGCCTCTGCTGGTCAGCAGCGTATAGGCCGCCTGATACCAGGCGTCGCCCGGATAGTTATAGCCGAGCACCGCGCCGTTGCGCCGGGCTTCGCCGATCAGGCCGACCGTCAGATAGGCCTCGACGAGGCGATACAGCGCTTCCGGCGTGTGGGAGGTGGTCTGGTACTTGTCGACCACGGTGCGGAAGCGGCCGACGGCGCCCATCGGATCGCCGGCGCGCAGGTAGTAGCGGCCGACGGTCATTTCCTTGCCGGCCAGCTGATCTTGCACCATGTCGATCTTCAGCCGGGCGTCAGCGGCGTATTCGCTATAGGGGTAGCGCTTGGCGACCTCGCGCAGCGCTTCGCCCGCAGCGGCGGTGGAAGCCTGGTCACGGCCGACGTCGACGATCTGTTCGAAGTAGCAGATGGCCTTGAGGTAGTAGGCGTAGGGCGTCGACGGATTGCCGGGATAGAGCGAGATGAACTGGTCCGCGTCGGCGATCGCCTCGGAATAGTTGTTGCCCTGGTAGTGGGCGTAGGCCGTCATCAGGATCGAGCGGCGGGCCCATTCTGAATAGGGGTGCTGGCGCTCCACCTCGCGGAAGTACTCGACCGCGTCGCTCCACTGATGCTGGTCGAGGCGCGTTGCGCCGGCGTTGTAGAGCAGATCGACCGGGTGTTCCTCGTAGGCGAGCTCAGGCTTCTTCTTCTTGCCGAAGGTATGGCACCCGGAAACCGCGACGCAGGCCGCCAGGAGCACGATCAGGCCGGCGCGGCCAGAGGGGAATCGAAACAAACCGTTGGAACCTTCTTAAGGAGCCCCGCCGAAGCAGGCCCTGCGCTTCTACACCACCCAAAGGCGGCGGCGAAAGGGCGCATGGGGCGTCGCGGTGTCTCAGCTCCCCGCTCACCCGCCGCCGTTGATGTTGATCTTCTGTCCGTTGGCGTAGGGGTTCGCGGAGGAGACCAGCCAGACCACGGCGGCGGCGACGTCCTCGGGCACGCTGACGCGGCCGAACGGAGAGCGGGCGTCTAGCTCGTGGATGTCTTCGACGCCGGTTGTCGCCTTGGTGAGGCGTTTGCCCATTTCGGTGACGGTCAGGGCGGGGGCCACGATGTTGGTGCGGATGCCGTGCTCGCGCTCCTCCTTGGCCAGGGTCAGCGCCAGCGCCTCCATGGCGGCCTTGCCCATGTTGTAGGGCGCGCCGCGAGGGCCCATGCCCAACGTCGCCACGCTGGAGATCATGACGATGTCGCCGCGGCCTTTGCCCCGCATATGCGGCACGACCAGCTTGGCGAGGTAGTGCGGCCCGAACGCGTGGACCCGCACCACCCGCTCCATCTCGGCCGGGTCAGTATCGACGACGCTCTGGCCGCGGCTGGCGATGCCGGCGTTGTTGACCAGGATGTCGATGCCGCCGAAGTCGCGCAGCACGTCAGCGACCATGGCCTGGTCTTCGTCCCAGTTCTCGACCGAGGCGGAATAGGCCTTGGCTTTGTGGCCCAGCGCCTCGATCTCCTTGACCGTCTCGGCGGCGGCGTCTGCGTCTCGGCGATAGTTTACAGCGATGTTCGCACCGGCATGCGCCAACGCGAGGGCGATCGCGCGTCCGATACCGCGGCTGGCGCCGGTGACGAGCGCCGTACGACCCGACAGGTCGATCTGAATGGACACGTTTCTCCCCCTAGATTGTTGTGGCGGCCGCCGGCGCGTCGGTGGTCAGGCGCCAGGCGTCTGGACGATCCAGCAGTGCCCGCACCAGCTGATTGTTGAGCGCATGACCGGCGCAGGAGGCTTCGTAGCGGCCAAGAATCGGGTAGCCGGCCAGGGCGAGGTCGCCCAGCGCGTCGAGCGCCTTGTGGCGGACGAAGTCGTCGGGACGGCGCAGCGTCCCAGGATTCATCACCCCGTTCGCATCGACGACGATGGTGTTGTCCAGCGAGGCGCCGCGACCGAGGCCTGCGGCGCGCAACTGTTCGACCTCGGCGAGGAAGCCGAAGGTGCAGGCGGCGGCGATCTCGCGGCGAAACGACGCGGGATTGACAGCCACTTCGAGCGTCTGGCGGCCGATTACGGCGGCGTCGAAGATGATCTCCACGGACATCTCGAACCGACCGTCTGGCGTGAGGGCTACCCGTTTGCCGGGGGCAGCGATCTCGACCGTCTGCAGCATCTCCAGATAGCGGCGGGGCGAGGCCAGTTCGGCGAGACCGGCCGCATCAATGGCGGCGACGAAGTCGGCGGCCGAGCCGTCGCCGATCGGCGTCTCGGGACCGTCGATCTCGGCGATGACGTTGTCGACGCCCAGGCCCGCCAGCGCCGACATCAGGTGTTCGACCGTGGCGACGGTCGCGCCGGCGCCATCGCCGATGACGGTGGCGAGCCGGGTGTCGACGACTGTGTCGGCGCGCGCCGGGATGGCCGGGCGACCGGGAAGGTCGGTGCGGACGAAGACGACACCGGTGTCCGCCTCGGCCGGGCGCAGGGTCAGGTTGGCCGGCAGGCCGCCGTGCACGCCGACGCCGCTGATGCGGATCTCATTGGCCAAGGTGGTCTGGGACTTCGAAGCCAAGCGCGCCCCGCCTCCGTCGCGGGTCAGCGACCGCTACAGTCGCCGGGCGGCGGAGGCAACGGGAGTCGAAGACGCGATCTCGGCGAGACCGGAAGTAATCACCTACACGCGGTGAATCGTCAAGCCGCTTGTTGGGGCGCCGTCAGTTGGCGAGGCGGCGCAGGAAGGAAGGGATTTCCAGGTCGTCCGGGTCTGCCGCAGAGTCCGCCGCCAGCGGCTGAGACGCGGGTTGGGCGGAGCCGGTGGAGCGGAGGCTCGGCGCCGGCGCATCGTGGCGAGGCCGGCCGCCGAAGATGCTGAGCCAGCCGCCCTTTTGCCGACGTTCCTCGCCGTATTGCGACGACTCCGGGAACAGCGGACCGGCCTCGTCGTCTTCGTCGGCGACCGATGGGTCGACGATGCGGGCGATGGGTCGGATCTGCGGCTGGATCACCGTCGGTTCCGGCGCGGCGGCGACCGGCTCAGGCGACAGCGCTTCACGTCTCACCTCAGTGTCGACCGAGGAACGCTGCGCGGCGTAGCTAGCCGTCGGCAGCGGTTCGAACATGGCGGTCTGCACCACTGGCGCTGGCGCCGCGGCCTGTACGACCGGCTCGTAGAGCGGTTCCGCCTCGGGCTCGTCGGCCAGCACTGGCTCCAGGATCGGCGCCGGGGCGATTTCCGATTGGAACGACAGCACCGGCTCCAGCTGGCGGATCGGCTCGGGCTCGGCGATCGGCGCGATCGATTGCGGCTGTTCGGCGCGGCGCGGCGCCCGGCGCGGGGCCGGTTCGATCGCCGAAATCGCGACGCCATCCATGCCGGTGGCGACCACAGAGACGCGCAGGGTGTTGGCGAGCGTCGGATCGAACGCGGCGCCGAAGATGATGTTGGCTTCCGGGTCGACCTGGGCCGAGATGGCGTTGGCCGCCTCGTCCACTTCGAGCAGGGTCATGTCCAGGCCGCCGGTGATGTTGACCAGCACCGCCTTGGCGCCCTTCAGTGTGACCTCGTCTAGCAGCGGGTTCTGGATCGCGTTTTCGGCGGCCATCAGCGCGCGGCCTTCGCCGCTCGCCTCGCCGGTGCCCATCATCGCCTTGCCCATCTCGGTCATGACCGTGCGAACGTCGGCGAAGTCGAGGTTGATCAGGCCGGGCAGGACCATCAGGTCGGTGATCGAGCGGACGCCGGAGTGCAGCACCTGGTCGGCCATGGCGAAGGCCTCGGCGAAGGTGGTGCGCTCGTTGGCGACGCGGAATAGATTCTGGTTGGGGATGACGATCAGGGTGTCGACGTAGCGCTGCAGCTCGGCGATGCCGGCGTCGGCCAGGCGCATCCGGTGACGGCCCTCGAAGTGGAACGGCTTGGTCACGACGCCGACGGTCAGGATGCCCCGCTCCCTGGCGCACTTGGCGATGACCGGCCCGGCGCCGGTGCCGGTGCCGCCGCCCATGCCGGCGGTGATGAAGACCATGTGGGCGCCGTCGAGGTGTTCGCCGATCTCGAGGGTGGACTCCTCGGCCGCCGACATCCCGACTTCGGGGTGGGCGCCGGCCCCAAGGCCTTGCGTCACCTGGACGCCGAGCTGGACGCGCTTTTCGGTTTTGGAGAACGCGAGTTGCTGGGCGTCGGTGTTGGCGACGACGAATTCGACGCCTTCGAGCCCCGCTTCGATCATATTGTTGACCGCATTACCACCGGCGCCGCCGATGCCGAAGACAACGATCCTCGGCTTAAGCTCCTTGGTTTCCGGTGCGAATACTTTGAACGTCATCGGAGCCCCGCGTCCTTCCGCCATGCCAGTCAGTGAAATATGGATCGGCGAATCGCCCGCCGGCCCGCTTTGCCGATGGGATTAACTGAACGACCACCATCGTTAATTGCGCGTTAACTGCATACTGTGAGTCGGATCGGCGTCGAGCTGAGCCGTCCGAATTTTTCGTTGCTGGCGTTGAGCTTGGGGCCACGCCGCGAGACTTCGGCGAGTCGCTTTGACGCGGCGTGAAAAGTCTAACGACTACAGGTTATCGCGCAGCCACGCCGCGGCGCGGACGACGACGTTGCCGTTGGCGTCCCTGGCGCGCTGCGACGACGTCTTGCGCAGCCCGGCCTCGCGGGGACCGAACGCCGCACGGTGGAGGACGCCGGCGGCGGCGCAGAAAGCGGGACCGGACGCCGCGTCGGCGAGGTGCGGCACGCGGCGCGGCCGGCCAAGCCGGACTGGGCGATCGAACACCCGCACCGCGACTTCCCGGACTCCGGCGAGCTGACTGGCGCCGCCGGTCAGCACAATGCCGGCGCCGGACGCCACCGGGGCATCCGAGGCCTTCAGCCGTTCGCGCAGCAACTCCAGCGTCTCTTCGACCCGCGGCGCGATAATGCCTTTCAGTAACGAGCGCGGCGCGACCACCGGGCCGGCGCCCGGATCGTCGCCCCGCGGCGGCGCCTCGATCATCTCGCGGTCCTCGTTAGAGGAGGCGATCGCCGAGCCGTGCAGGGTCTTGATCCGCTCGGCGCCGGCGATGGAGGTGGAAAGGCCGCGCGCCACGTCCTGGGTGACGTGCGAGCCGCCGACGGCCAGGCTGTCGACGTGGGTAAGGCTGCCGCCGGCGTAGACCGCCAGCGAGGTCGAGCCGCCGCCCATGTCGATCAGGATGGCGCCGAGGTCCTTCTCGTCCTCTTCCAAGGTGGCGAGGGCGGAGGCGAACGGCGCGGCGACCACGCCGTCGAACTGCAGGTGGGCGCGTTCGACACAGTGAGCGATGGTCTGGAACACCTGCTCGTCCATCGAGACCAGCAGTAGGTGGAGGCCGAGCTGACGGCCGTACATCGAGCGCGGATCGCGGACGCCCTTGGCGCCATCCACCGACCAGCCGATCGGCCGCACGTGGATGATCCGGCGCCCGGGCATCTTCAAACCCGAGACGGCGGCGCCGATGGCGCGGGAAAGGTCGACATCGCCGATCGGCCGGGCGCCGAGCGAGACGTTGGCGGTGAGGCGGCGGCTGGCGAGCTGGCCGCCGGCGGTGCAGACGGTAACGCCGCCGACGCTGACCTTGGCCAGCGCCTCGGCCCGCTCGACGGCCTTGGCGATGGCGCTGGCGGCTTCTTCGACCTCGACCACCGCCCCGCCGCGGATGCCGCGGGACTGGACGTAGCCGACGCCGCACGCCGTGATGGTGCGATCAGCCGTGCGCACGCCGTCGGGCTTCATGATGAAGCACGCGACCTTGGACGCGCCAAGGTCCACGGCCGCAGCGACGGGCGCGCGGCCCAGTCCAACCTTCAGTCCATCGCGGCCCCCGCCCCGACGCTCGGCTGCCGCAAACGCGGCGCCGTCTTCCCTGATCGCGAGTCTCATCCCACCCCGTTCGCCCCCGTTGCCGTCGGCGCTTGCCGCGGCCGCACCGCCACCATCTCCGGATCTCTGAGATCGATCCTTGAGAAGCCTAAATCCAAGATCCGCGACTGCTGATCGAGCTGATCCAGCCGGATCAGCGCCGCTTCTTCGTCGCTCGCCGGAAGCTGGACGATCGTGCCGTCCTTCAGGCGCAGGTCCCAGCGCCGGCCATCGACCCGCACCAGGGCGTCGAGCCGCTCGGCCAGGCGCTGCCTGGACATCACCGGACCAAGAATGGCCTTAGCCGCTGTGTTGGCGCCCTCACCCACCACCAGCGGCAGGCTGGCGAAGCGGGCGGGGTCGGCTTCCGTCGCAACGACGCCATCGGCGTCGACGACGCCGGCGCGGCCGTCGTGCTGCCAGACCGCGAGCAGCTTCCGCTCGTCGACCGCGATCACGACGCTATCGGGAAACAGGCGAATGACGTGGGCGTCCTTGACCCAGCCGACCTGCTCGATTCGGCGACGGGCGCCGTCGAGGTCGAGGCCGAGCAGCGGCGCGCCTTTCTGCAGCGCCGCGGCGCGGAGGATGTCGGCGCTGGACTGGGGCGAGGCGCCGTCGAGGCGGACTATCTGCAGGCGCAGGCCAGCGGCGGCAGTCTGGTTGAGGAACCCGTCGGCCGAAGCTTGCACCAGGCGTTCGGCGCGGTGGTCGGTGGCCAGCACGATCGCGGCCACGCCGACGACGGCGAGGCCGGCGCCGGCGGCGATCAGGCGGGGGGAAAGCTGGATGCGCGGCGGCGTCGCCGCGGCGGCCTTGGCTGAGGCTGCGCGACTCTTAGTCGGACTGGCGGAGCTTTTGCTCCGAGCCTTGGCGCTGCCGCGCCCGGCCCCCCGCAATACCGCGGGCATACGCGTCCTCCGTGATCCAAAGCACCAAATCATCGAACCCAATGCCGAGATGGGCGGCCTGCTCAGGGACGAGCGAGGTCGGCGTCATTCCCGGTTGGGTGTTCACCTCCAACAGGACCAGAACCTCGTTAATGTCGTCATAACGGAGGTCGCTTCTGGTAACTCCGCGACAACCAAGCGCGGCATGGGCCAGCTCGGCGTGGCGCTTACAGCGGTCGGCGACGGGCCCGGAAATGCGGGCCGGTAGGACGTGGCTGGACCCGCCCTCCTCGTACTTGGCGTCATAGTCGTAGAAGCCGGCTCGCGGGACGATCTCGGTGACGGTGAGCGCCTTGCCGTCCATCACCGCGACCGCCAGCTCCAGGCCGCGGATGTAGGGTTCGATCATCACCTCCTCGCCGAAGGTCCAGGCGGGAGCGACGATTTCCTGCGGCGGCGAGTTGGCGCCTTCCAACACCAGGAACACGCCGACCGAGGAGCCTTCGGCGTTGGGCTTCACCACGTAGGGCGGGGCCATCACATGGTCGCGAGCGACTTCGAAGCGGTTGAACAGGCCGCCGCCCGGCACCGGCACGCCAGCGGCGGCCATGACCGCCTTGGACTTGTTCTTGTCCATCGCCAGCGCCGAGGCCAGCACGCCGCAGTGGGTGTAGGGGATTTGTAGGGTCTCCAAAACGCCCTGGACGCAGCCGTCCTCGCCCCAGACGCCGTGCAGCGCGTTGAAGCAGACGTCGGGCTTGAGCTTGGCCAGCACCGCGGCGATATCGCGGCCGGCGTCGACCCTGGACACGCTGGCGCCCAGCCGCTCCAAGGCGTCGGCGCACTCGCGGCCGCTGACGAGGCTGACTTCACGCTCGGGCGACAGGCCGCCCAGCAGCACCGCGACGTGCTGGCCCTCAAGTGGTTTGGTCATGCGGGCGACTCCGGACGGCTACCACCCGGTTGTCGCTGAATCGCGGGGCGCTGTTAAGGCCCGGGCTTTGGCAGCGACGCCGCAGCCATCAGCGCCCGGAAGTCGATGTCGGAATTGGCGGCGACGTAGACGAACGACGCCCAGGTCGCGACGGCCTGGTTCAGCTGGTCGGCGTCGACCTTGTCGAGCGTGTCTTCCGACGAATGGTGCCAGTCGAAGTAGCGGCTGGCGTCCTGGTGTACGGCGAAGGCCGGTACGCCGGCCCTGACCAGATCGGCGGTGTCGTCACCGCTGCCAAGGCTAGGGTCGCGCCCCACCACCACGCCTATCGGCGCGACCGTCGCGGCATAGTCCAGCATCTCGGGGGCCTTGGCCGAGCCGGCCGGCAGCTGCACCTCCCAGGCGCGGTCGGCCCCGATGTCGGATTCACCGATGATCACGATGTTGTCGGCGGCGTGGGCCTTGGCGAAGGCGGCGCGGGCGAAGTCCATCTCCTCGGCCCCGAACAGGGCGACGCGGATGGTGCGCTTCGGCGGGTTCTGGGCCCCGGCCAGCTTGGCGGCGGCGACGGCGATCGCCATACCCGCGCCGTCGTCGATCGAGCCCGTGCCTGGATCCCAGGAATCAAGGTGGCCGCCGACCTGGACGATCTGGTCGGGATGCTCCGTACCAGTGATCTGCCCTTCGACGGTCCATGCGGTCGCGTTCGACACAGTGGTGGATGCAAGCTTGAGGCGAATACGCAGCGGCGCGCCTCGGGCCGCTAGGTGGTCGATCAGCACCGCGTCGACGGTCGAGAGGGCGGCCGCGGGGATCCGCGGGACGTCGGGCTGGTAGTTGAGCGCGCCAGTGTGGGGCTCGCGACTGACGCCGGTGGCGAGGGAGCGCAGCAGGTAGGCGACGGCGCCGCGCCTCGCGGCTTCGCTCGGTCCCTGCCGGCGGACGGCGTTGAGCGCACCGTAGCCCGTGCCTTCGGTGGCGCGCGGCATCGGCTGGGTGACGACCGCGATCTTGCCGGTCAGCGAGCCTGGCGGCGCGGCGAGCAGGTCGGCATAGGTGTGGAAGAGCGCGACCTCGGCCTCGACGCCCTCCGGCGGGGTCGGAACGGAGCCGCCAAGGCCGATGATCGCCAGCTTCTGCGGCCGCGGCGAGACGATCTCGGCGTCCTCGGGGCCTCTCAGCCACGCCGTGATCGGGAACGGCTCGACATGGACATTGGAGAAGCCGAGCGACGTGAGTTTGGCCACCGCCCAGTCGCGAGCCCTTGCCGCCGCCTCGCTGCCGGCCAGCCTGGGGCCGACCTCGACGGAGAGCGATTCAACGTACTCGTAGGCGGTTGGGTCCTTCAGCGCCCGGTCCCGCACCGCCTCGGCGCCCGACCGCAGCGGATCAGCACCGGCGTGCGTCGCGCCAACGGCAAGGGCGATAATAGCTGTCAGCCAAATGCGCATGATCCCCTCCCGAAGCCAGCTTCGGCGGTGCGCGTCGGGCGGCTTCAAGTCAAGCTGGATGGGCCTCAGCGCCGAGCGATCAGCATCGGCAGGCCACCGCGTGGGCGGATCGTGATCCGGTGCTGGATCGCGACGTCGTGGCCGGGGCGCAGCCTGAGGCGGAAGCGCTGGGCCAGGGTGGCAAGGATTAGGACCGCCTCGTTCATCGCCAGCATCTGGCCGATGCAGACGCGCGCGCCGCCGCCAAACGGCAGGTAGGCGAACCTGGGGCGCCCGACGCTGCGCTCGGCCAGGAAACGATCCGGATCGAAGCGGTTGGGGTCTTCCCAGAGCGAACGGTGTCGGTGCAGCACCCAGGGCGCGATCAGCACCATGCCGCCGGCCGGGATGCGCGCTCCAGCGATCTCGTCGGCCTCAACCGCGACTCGGGCAGAGAGGCCTGGCGCGGGCGGATAGAGCCGCATGGACTCCTCGATGATCCGACGGGTGAGCTTCAGGCGCGGCAGATCGGCGTCGGTCGGGACGCGTCCTCCCAGCACCTGGTCGAGTTCGGCATGCAGCTTCTCTTCCCACTCAGGCTGTTGCGAGAGCGCATACCAGACGAACGTCGTCGCCGCGGCGGTGGTCTCGTGGCCGGCGACGAAGATGGTCAGCACCTCGTTGCGGACCTCCTCGGCGCTGAGCCCGGCGCCGGTCTCCTCATCGAGCGCCACGACCAGGCGGCCCAGTAGGTCGAGCTTGCCCGGGTTGGCGCGGCGAGACTTGATCAGCCGCATCAGCGGCGCATCCATTGGCGCGAACAGCTGCTGCATGAGCCGCTCGCGACCGGCCAGGCGCATGGCGCCGATCACCGGCAGGATGTCGAGCAGGTTGAAATTGAACGCCTGGTCCAGGCTCTGTTCCAGCGCCAGGCCGGTGACACCCGTCATCTCCCCGGCGTCGGCCGAGAACATGGTGCGGGAAATGATCTCCAGGGTGAGGCGCGTCATGTCGGCCGAGACGTCGACTTCGGCCCCGTCCTCGAGCCGGCCCCACTCGCCGGCAAAAGCGGTCGAGGCGTCGACCATCGCCTCGGCGTAGCCGGCGACGCTACGCGGATCGAACGACGGCGCCATGAGCCGGCGGTGGGCGCGCCAGGTCTCGCCGTCGCTGGAGAGCAGTCCCTCGCCAAACAGAGCGCGGAAGAAGCGCTGCTCCATCGGCATTTTCGGATAGTTGGCGACCTTGTCGATCAGCACCCGCTTCAGACCTGCCGGGTCGCTGACCAGCCACGCCCGCATGAACAGCGACGGCTGGCGCCAGACGCCCTGCTCATAGGCGGCGAGCGGCAGGCTCTCGAACGGGTTTTCCTTGGCCGAGCGGCCCGGCAGCAGCCGCGAACGCGCCGGCGGCGGACGCGTCCCGGCCATGAAGGGAGCTTCGGCGAGGTCCAGGGCGCTCATGGCGGCTTCCGATCGTGCGACCAGCATCGACGCTTGCACGGCTCAGCTGCGGGCGCAGCTTAATTGCAGTTCAGGGAGGGCTCAGGACGTGGCGGCTCCGACACCCGCGACGGGCGGCGCCGGCGGCTTGCAAAGCCACTGCGCCTGATGGGCGTCGCCAAGATTGTCGACCCAGCCGCTAAGGCCCGGGCTCACTAGGTTGCGGCTGGCGGGGAAGTAGATTGGTGCGAGCGGCGCGTCCGCCAGCAGAATCGCCTCGGCGCGGCGCATGTGTTCGGCGGCGGCCGCCGGGTCGACCGACGTAACCGCCGCCTCGAACTCGGCGTCGTAAGCCGGGCTGTTGTAGTCGCCGTAGTTCTGGCCGCCCGTGTCGGACTTGGAGAGTTCGAGGTAGTTGACCGGATCCGCCGCTTGCCAGCCCGCGTCGCCCACCTGGAAGTCGTGAATCTCGTACTCCTGGTAGGCGACCTGGACGTCGTTCTGTTGCAGCTCGACGGCGACGCCGATCTGCTTCCAGTCGGACTGGATCGCCGGCATGAACAGCAGCGGGTCCGCACTGTTGCGGTGCTTGATCAGCAGATGCAGCGTGTGGCCGGGGCCGTAGCCGGCCGCCGCGAGCAGGCGCCTCGCCTCGGCCTGGCGCTTTTCGAAGCTCCATCCGCTCCAATAGGTCTTCACCCCTTCAGGATACCCGGCCAGCCCCGGCGGGATGAAGCCGTAGGCAGGGGTCTGGCCGCCGCGGAGCAGCTTGTGGGCGATGAACTCGCGGTCGATCGCCATCGACAGCGCCTGGCGGACGCGGACGTCCTTCAGGGCGGGGTCCTTGAGATTGAACGTGAGGTAGGTGACGGCGCCCAGCGGGGCGACGCGGACGTAGTTGGCCATCCCGGATCGCCGCAGGTAGGCGAGGCGATTAGATTGCACGGTGGTCGACAGATCGAGTTCGCCGTCGCGAACCCGGCGTTCGGAGGCGATCGCGTCGCTGTTCGGGTAGTAGGAGATCTGGTTGAAGCAGACGTGCGGAGCGTCCCAGAAACGAGGATTTCGCGCCACGACGATCTTGTCGCCCAGCTTCCACGATACCAGGCCGTAGGGCCCGTTCCCGACATAGTTGCCCGGCTTGGTCCAGGCGTCGCCGAGCTTCTCAACCACATGGCGCGGCACCGGCCACATCACCCGGCCGCCGGCGTAGAGCGGCAGGAGCAGCCACGGATGCTCCAGATGGATCACGAAGGTGTGCGGGTCGGGCGCCTCCACGCCGAGGCTCGACGTTGGGCCCCTGCCGTGGGTGATCTTCTCCGCGTTCTTCACCGGATTGAGGAGGAAGGCCGAGTAGGACGCCGTCTTCGGATCGACCACCCGCCGCATGGCGTAGACGAAGTCATCCGCCGTCACCGGCGTTCCGTCGGACCAAACCGCGTCGCGCAGATGGAATGTCCAGACGAGCCCATCGCCGCTCACTTCCCAGGAGGTGGCCATTCCCGGGATCACCTTGCCATCGGCGTCGAACTGGGTGAGACCCACGATCAGCTGGCTGACAATGGTGTTCTCCCAGACACCGTCGATCTTGGCCGGATCGAGCGACACGGGCTCTGCGCCGTTGCCGTAAAGTAGGCATGCCTCGTGCGGCGGACAGCTTTCGCGGTGGATCGCGCGCTGGCAGCCGCCGAGCGCCACCAGCCACAGAGCCATCATGCCGATCGTCGCCAGCCTGTGAACGGTCAGCCCTCACCTAAGCCGATGGAACCTCGGTCGAGCTTGAATCGGTAGCAAGCAGAAATCCGGTTCAGGGGCTGCGCCCGATGCGCTTGATCTCCCATTCGAGCAGCGCGCCGGTCTTGGCGGCCACATCGGCGCGCACCGCCTCGCCCAGGCCCTCCAGATCGGCGGCGGTGGCCTCGCCAGTGTTGATCATGAAGTTGGCGTGCAGTGGCGAGAACATCGCCCCGCCGAACGGCTTGCCGCGCCAGCCGGCCTCGTCGACCAGCTTCCAGGCGCTTTGGCCGGAGGGGTTGCGGAACGTCGAGCCGCCCGTCTTCTCGCGGATCGGCTGGCTGGCTTCGCGTCGGGCGGTGATCTCGGCCATCCGGGCCTGGATGGCCTCTGGATCGTCGGGTCGGCCCTGGAAAACAGCCTGCCACCAGGTCATACCGTTCTCCGGCACGATGCTATGGCGATAGCCGTAGCCGAAATCCTCGACGTTCCAGACCCGCATCTCCCCGGTGCGATCCAGGCCCGAAGCGACCAGCAGCGCGTCCTTGGTCTCCGCGCCATAGCAACCGGCGTTCATGGTCAGTGCGCCACCGATCGTGCCAGGCACCCCGGCGTAGAATTCCAAGCCGGCGATCCCGGCCTTCGCCGCGGCCCTGGCGACGGCGGCGTCGAGGGCGCCTGCGTCGGCAATGACCTTGGACTCTTCCGCGTCGATCTGGATCTCCGCGAAGGCGCGGCCTGCGAGACGGATTACAACCCCCTCAATCCCCCCGTCGCGCACGATGACGTTGGAGCCGACGCCCAAGACCATGCGCGGAACCTCGTCGGGCAAGGCGAGCAGGAACGCGGTCAGATCGGCGGCGTCCGCCGGCAGGAACAGCACGTCCGCCGGGCCGCCGACGCGGAACCAGGTGAACGGCGCCAGCGGCTCGTCGAACAGCAACCTGCCGCGGACGGACGGCAGGTGGTCGCGCCAGCTCACGCCGCCAGCGCCTCGAGCTGGGCCGGCAGCGCCTGGGCCCAGACGGTGATGTCGCCGGCGCCGAGGCAGATCACGAGATCGCCCGGCTTGGCTTCCGCGGCGATCAGCCCCGGCAGGGCTGTCGGGCTGGTCAGCGGCAGCACATGGCGGTGGCCGTGGCGCTTCAGGCCCTCGATCAGGGCGTCGCGGCTGGCGCCTTCGATCGGCGTTTCGCCGGCGGGATAGACGTCGGCCACGATCACCACGTCGGCGTCGTTGAAGCAGCGGCAGAATTCCTGGAACAGGTCCTTCAGCCGGCTGTAGCGGTGCGGCTGCACCACCGCGATCACCCGCCCGTTGCTGACCGCGCGGGCCGCTTTCAGTACGTTGGCGATCTCGACCGGGTGGTGGCCGTAGTCGTCCACTACTTTCACGCCGTGCGCCTCGCCGGTGAAGGTGAAGCGGCGGCGCACGCCACCGAAGCCGGCCAGGCCCTTGCGGATCGCCTTCTCCGGCGCGCCGAGCTCGCGGCCGATGGCGATCGCGGCGAGCGCGTTCTGCACATTGTGCTGGCCAGCCATCGGCAGGGTGATCTCGCCCAGCACTGTGGTCGCACCGCCGTCCGACCCGCTGATCAACACGTCGAAGGTCGAGCCCTCCGCGCCGATGCCGATGTTCATCGCCCGCACCTCGGCCTGTGGATTGATCCCGTAGGTGATCAGCCGGCGGTTCTCGACGTTGGCGGCCATCTCCTGCACGTCCGGATCGTCGATGCAGACGGCCGCGAAGCCATAGAACGGGATGCTCTCAACGAAGCCCTGGAAGGCCCGCTTCACCGCATCGAAGGTCTCGTAGAAATCGAGGTGCTCGGGGTCGATGTTGGTGACCACGGCGACGGTGGGGCGAAGGCGCAGGAAGGTGCCGTCGCTCTCGTCGGCCTCGACCACGATCCAGTCGCCCTCCCCCACCTTGGCGTTGGCGCCGTAGGCGTTGATGATCCCGCCGTTGACCACCGTGGGATCGAACCCGGCGGCGTCGAGGATGGCGGCGACCATGGAGGTGGTGGTGGTCTTGCCGTGCGTGCCGCCCACGGCGACCGAGTACTGAAGACGCATCAGTTCGGCCAGCATCTCGGCGCGGCGCACTAGCGGGATGCGGCGGGCGCGGGCGGCCGACAGTTCGGGATTGTCGTCTTTGACAGCGCTGGTGAAGACCACGGCTGAGGCGCCCTCGATGTGTTCGGCGGCGTGGCCGATGAACACCCTCGCGCCCAGTTTCTCCAGCCGCTCGGTGTTGGCCCCGGCGCGGGCGTCCGAGCCCTGCACGTGGTAGCCAATCCGCAGCATGATCTCGGCGATCGCGCTCATGCCGATGCCGCCGATACCGACGAAGTGCACGGGCCCGAGGTCGAACGGGACTGGTCGCTTGTTCATGCGGGCTGATTAACCCGGAACGTCCCGCTAGGCGACTATCCGAACCGGGCGCGCGTCGCCACGGCCGCCGGCCGGACGTAGCAGCGCGCCAGCCAGGCGGCGACGTTTGGGTAGGGCGTCAGGTCGAGGTGCTCGGCGCGCGACGGCGAGAGCACGCCGGCGACATTGAGATCTGCGACGGTGAATGCCTCGCCGACCAGCCACGATCGCCCTGCAAGGGCTCGGTTTAGCGTGATCAGCGACGTGGCGATTTCCGACGCTGCAAATTCAGCAACGGCGCGGCGGAACTCCGTGAGGCGGATGTCGCGCATGACCCAGGGCTCCAGCTGGCCCTGGGCCCAGAGGCTCCAGCGCCAGACCCCAGCCTCGTCCTGCGGCAACGTCGGATAGAGACCACCGAGCCCATGGCGCTTGGCGAGATAGAGGTTGATCGCCAGAGACTCCGACACCGCAAAGCCATCGTCCTCGATCGTCGGGATCGCGCCGGCGGGATTGAGGCGTAGGAAAGCGTCCGACTTCAGCCTGGGATCATCGAAGGCGACTGGATCGTGCTCGAAGTCCAGTCCCAGTTCCGCCGCCATCCAAAGCACCCGCATGGTGCGGGATCGAGACGAGCCGTGAATGATGAGCGCCATGGCTGAGGGTGCAGAGGACTCACCGAGGCGTCAATCCGCTAGGCTGCGGTCTTCTCAACGACGTCCGCCAGGCGGTCTGCGGCGTCGGGCTTGGCCACGGCCTTGGCGGCGGCCGCCATCTGGGCGAGGCGGGCGGCGTCTTCGAGCAAGCGCTGGAGCAGGCCGGCCAGGCCGTCCGCGGTCAGCACGTCCTCCCGCAACACCTCCGCGGCGCCGGCCTCGGCCAGCAGACGCGCGTTCTGGCCCTGGTCGTCGTCGAGGGCGATCTTGAGCGGGACGAGGATCGAGGGCCGGCCGGCGACGGCGATCTCGCAGACCGTCGAGGCGCCTGCTCGGCCAATCATCAGGTGGGCTGCGCCCAGGCGCGGCGCCATGCCATCGAAGAAGGTGGCGATCTCGGCGTCAATGCCGGCGGCTTCATAGGTCTCGCGGGCGAAGTCGATCGACTCGGCCCGCGTCTGTTGCTGCACCTTGAGGCGCTGGCGCAAAGGCTCTGGAAGCTTGGCGACTGCCTGGGGGACCAGCTCGGAGAGCAGCCGCGCCCCCTGGCTGCCGCCGGTGATCAACAGCCGCAGTTCGTCGGTCGGCGGTTCGTAGGCCAGCTCGTAGAGCGCCTGGATGTTTGGGCGCACCGGGTTGCCGACCACCACGGCGCGGCGCTGTACCGAGGCGGGGGCCTTTTGCAGGGTCGGAAAGGCGCAGGCGATGGCGGTTACGCGCGGCGCCAGCAGGCGGTTGGCGCGTCCCATCACCGCGTTCTGTTCGTGAATGATCGTGCGCCGGCGCTGGCTGATCGCCGCCATCAGCGCGGGCAGCGAGGGATAGCCGCCGAAGCCGACCACGATCGCGGGCCTCAGGCTCGCGAGCTCGGCCCTGGCCTGCGCCACGCCCCTCAGGATGGTGGCGCCGGCGCGGAACATCCCCGCCGGATCGCCCGGCCTGAAGGTGGCGGCAGGGAGCGGGATGCGGCGCTCGGCCGGGAAACTGTCGGAGAGGCTGTGCGCCCGATCGTCGGTCGCCAGCACCACCCGCCAGCCGCGCGCCACCAGCACTTCAGCGAGGGCCTGGGCCGGAAAAAGATGTCCGCCGGTGCCGCCCGCGGCGACCACCGCCAGTTTCGTTCTGGCTTCAGTCAAAGCCGCCGGCCCCAAAGCTACCTGCTCGGGCGAGACGATCCTTCTGGGCGTAGGCGCCGGGACGGCGGCGGGTCAGCGCTAGCGCCATGCCCATGGTCAGGCCCATCGCCAGCATCGAGGAGCCGCCGTAGGAGATGAACGGCAGGGTCATGCCCTTGGTCGGCATCAGGTTGAGGTTCACCGCCACGTTGATGAAGGCCTGCATGCCGACCAGTACGAACAGCCCGGCCGCCGCGACCTGTTCGAACGGGTCGGACAGCCGCATGGCGCGGAACAGGCCCCGCAGCGTCAGGAACATGAAGAGCGCGATCAGGATCAGCGAGAACCACAGGCCGTATTCCTCAGCCGAGGCGGAATAGATGAAGTCGGTGTGCATGTCGGGCACCTCGCGCTTCATGATCCCCTCGCCCGGTCCGCGGCCGAACAGGCCGCCGGCGGCGATGGCCTGGGCGGCGCGGTCGACCTGGTGGGTGTCGAGGGTCTTGTCGTGGCTGAAGAAGCGGTCGACGCGGCTCGCCACGTGCTGGAACAGGAAATAGGTGCTGCCCAGCCCCGCCAAGGCGACGCCGCCAAGCGCCATCACCCAGCTCATCGGCACCCCAGCCATCCAGAAAGCGGCGCCGAAGGCGATGGTGATCAGGACGGTCTGCCCCACGTCCGGCTCGACCAGCAAAAGCGCGACGGCGACGATGTAGAGGCCGAAGGCGATCGAGACCCCGGGCACGCCTTCGCCTTTCTGGCCCTCCGAGAACATCCACGAGACCAGCACGATCAGGGCCGGCTTCATGAACTCGGACGGCTGCAGCGTGAATCCGGCGACCTCCACCCAGCGGGTCGCACCCTTGGCCTCGTGGCCGAGGACGAACAGCGCCAGCATCAGGGCGATGGCGGCCAGGTAGACGAAGAAGGCGGTCCGCCGCACGCCTTTGGCCGGCAACATCGAAACCGCCAGCAGGACCACGATCCCGCCGACCGCGTAGATCGACTGGCGCACGGCGAAGTGGAACGGAAAGTCGATCTTCAGGCGCGAGGCGGCCGCCGGACTGGAACCGAAGCAGAGCAAGACGCCAAGGCCGATCAGGGCCAGCGTCGCGCCGAGCAACCAGTGGTCGACCGTCCACCACCATTCGCCGACGCGGGTGCGGTCGGCGCGGGAAAAGGCGTGGGTCTGGGCCAGGTCCTCGCCGGCGGCGGCCTGACTCACCGGGACACCCTCGCCCTGGCGGCGGCCGGCGCGATGGTGAGGTTGTGCACAGCCGCCCGGAAGGCCTCCCCGCGCTCCTCGAAATCCGCGAACTGGTCGAACGAGGCGCAGGCCGGCGAGAGCAGCACGATCGCCTCCTCGTCGGAGGCCCTGGCGTCCTCGAACGCGGCGCAGACAGCAACGTCGATCGTGGCGCAGCGGGCGTGGGGCACGCGGCGATCGAGCGTGGCGGCGAACGCATCCTGCGCCTCGCCGACCAGGTAGGCCTTGGCGATGCCGCCGAAGAGGTCGGTCAGACTCTCGATGCCGCCGGCCTTCGGCTGGCCGCCAGCGATCCAGTACACCTTCGGGTAGCTGGACAGCGCCTGGCGGGCGGCGTCGGCGTTGGTGGCCTTGCTGTCGTTGACGAAGCGCACCTTGCCGATCGCGCCCACCGGCTCCATCCGATGCGCAAGGCCAGGGAAGGTCATCAGCCCCTGGGCGGCGACCTGATCGGAGAGGCCGAGCCCACGGGCCGCGGCGTAGGCGGCCGCCGCATTCTGCCAGTTGTGGCGGCCGGGCAGCGACACAGCGCGGGTCAGGTCGGCGATCTCGGTGACGCGCTCGCCGGTCGCATCGTATAGCATCCCCTGCAAGACGTAGACGCCGCGCCCCATCGATCTGCGGGCGCTGATCGGCACGATGGTGCGCCGATTGGCGGCAGTGATCTCGGTGACGATGTGCGCTGACCAAGGATCGTCCACGCCGACGATCGCCGTGTCACCCTTACCCTGGTTCAGCAGGATGCGGCGCTTGGCGGCGACGTAGCCGTCCATATCGCCGTGCCGCTCCAAATGGTCGGGCGAGATGTTGAGGATGATGGCGACATCGGGCTTCAGGCTCGAGGTCAGGTCGAGCTGGTAGGACGACAGCTCCAGCACATACACGGCGCCGCCGTGCATGTCCTCCAGGCCCAGGACGCCGATGCCGATGTTGCCGCCGATGCGCACGTCGCGCCCGGCTTGGCGGCAGACGTGGCCGATCAGGGCTGTAGTAGTCGACTTGCCGTTGGTGCCGGTAATGGCGACGATCCTCGGGCGCTTGTGCGGCGGCGCGGCGGCCACCGTGCGGGCGAACAGCTCGATGTCGCCCATGATCTCGACGCCGGCTTCCCTGGCCTTCTCAACCGTCCAGTGCGGCCTGGGGTGCGTCAGCGGCACACCGGGCGAGAGCACCAGGGCGGAGAGCTTCAGCCAGTCGGCGCTGCGCAGGTCCTCCAGCACGAAACCTTCGGCGCTGGCGGCGTCGCGGGCGGCGGTGTTTTCGTCCCAGACCACGACCTCGGCGCCGCCGGCGCGCAGAGCGCGCGCAGCGGCGAGGCCCGTGCGGGCCAGGCCGAACACGGCGACCTTCTTTGCCTCGAAGCCGCGGACCGGGATCATGATGTGGGCCTGCCCTCCCTACCGCAGCTTCAGAGTCGCCAGGCCGGCGATGGCCAGCATGACGGAGATGATCCAGAACCGGATCACGATGGTCGGCTCGGCCCAGCCCAGCCGTTCGAAGTGGTGGTGGATCGGCGCCATGCGGAACACCCGCTTGCCGGTCAGCTTGAACGAGGCGACCTGGACCATCACCGAGACGGTCTCAAGCACGAAGAGGCCGCCGACGATGGCCAGCACGATCTCGTGCTTGGTCGCGACCGCCACGGCCCCCAGCCCGCCGCCAAGGGCGAGCGAGCCGCTGTCGCCCATGAAGATCTTCGCAGGCGGGGCATTGTACCAGAGGAAGCCGAGGCACGATCCGACCATGGCTGCGCAGTAGACGCCAACCTCGCCGACACCCTGAACGGCGTGGAGCTGCAGGTAGTCAGCGAAGTGCGCATTGCCGACGAGATAGGCGATTAGGCCGAAGGCGCCGGCCGCGATCATCACCGGGACGGTGGCGAGCCCGTCGAGGCCGTCGGTGAAGTTCACCGCATTGGAGGAGCCAATGATCACCAGCGCGCCGAACGCCAGGTAGAACAGACCCAGATCGAGCAGCGCCTTCTTGAAGATCGGAAAGGCGAGCGAGGTCGCAAGGTGCGGGTCGTCCGGCGTCGGCTGGGCGTATTTGATCATCAGGAACACGGCGAGCACGGCCACCCCGCCCTCCACCAGTAGCCGCAGCTTGCTCGAGAGTCCGGCGGTGGTCTGGCGGATGACCTTGGCATAGTCGTCGAGGAAGCCCAGGAAGCCGAACGCCATCGTCACCAGCAGCACCACCCAGACGTAGACGTCGGTCAGGTCGGCCCACAGCAGGGTGCCGACGGCGATACCGGCCAGGAACATCAGCCCGCCCATGGTCGGCGTGCCGGCCTTCTCGACCACATGGCGTTCGATGCCCTCGGCGCGGATCGGCTGGCCCTTGCCCTGGCGAGCCTGCATCCACCGGATGAAACGCGAGCCCATCGCCACCACGGTCAGCTGGGCGGTGATCAGCGACAGGCCGGAGCGGAAGGTGAGGTAGCGGAGCAGGTTGAGGACGGGGACGTAGTGGTGATTGTCCGCCAGCCGCTCGTAGAGCAGGTAGAGCATCAGGCGGCCTCCCCCGAGCGGGAGTCGAGACCGCGCAAGGCCTCGAACAGGGCCTTGGCTTTGCTATCCCTCGACCCCTTCACCATCACCAGGTCCCTAGGCTCTATGGCCCGGGTGAGCAGCGGCGCTAGCGCCTCCGCACTCTCGGCGTAGCGGCCTTGGCGAGTCGGCGGAAGCGCCTCCCAGAGGCATTTCATCATCGGGCCGGCGCAGAAGACCAGATCGACCTTGGCCGCCTCGACTTCCTGCGCCAGGCCGGCGTGGTAGGCGGCCGATTGGGGTCCCAATTCCAGCATGTCGGTGAGGACGGCGATGCGCCGTCCGGTGGTCTGGCGAAGGCCGAGCGTGCGCAGCGCCGCGGCCACCGAGACCGGATTGGCGTTGTAGCTGTCGTCGATCAGAGTGAAGGCGCCGCCGGCAAGCCTTACCTGACGCTCGGCGCCTCTGCCTTCGAGCGGTTCGAAGGCGGCGAGCGCCGCAAGTCCATCAGTTTGGGTGACGCCGAGCGCCTCCATCATCAGCAGGGAAGCAAGGCTCATCAGGCCCCAGTGATGTCCGGTCTGGCGCAGAGGGAAGGAGGTCGGGCGGCCGCGCAGCTTCGCCTCGACCCGCGCGCGACCTTCCTCGAGGCTGAAGCCAGTGAGCTGTGCTGCGCAGGCTGGATCGGAGCCGAAGGCCACGACTTCCGCCCCGTGAGTCTTGGCGGCGCCGCTGAGATAGTCGAACCAGGTGTTGTCGGCGTTGAGCACCGCGACTCCACCCGGCTCCAGCCCATCGAAGATCTCGGCTTTCGCCCGGGCGACGCCGGCCTCGCCGTCGAGGAAGTTCTCGATGTGCGCCTGGGCGACGGTGGTGATGAGGACCGCGTGCGGCTTCACCATCCGGGCCAGTGGCGTGATCTCGTCGGCGTGGTTCATGCCAATCTCGAACACCGCGCGCTCAGTGTCCCGCGGCATCCGCGCCAGCGTCAACGGGACGCCGATGTGGTTGTTGTAGGATTTGACCGACGAGTGGGCGCGGCCGGCGCGTTCAAGGCCGGCGCGGACGGCCTGGGTAACGCTGGTCTTGCCGACTGAGCCGGTGACCGCGCCGCGGCGAACCTGCGGGGCGCGGACCCGCGCCGCCGCGCCGAGCTGCTCCAGCGCCTTCAGCGTATCGCCGACCATCACCGCCGGACCGGCGACCGGCTGGCTGGCCAGCACGCCGGCGGCGCCGGCCTTCAACGCGGCCTCGACGAACTCGTGCCCGTCGCGGACGCCGGCCAGCGCGACGAACAGGTCGCCAGGTTCGAGGGTGCGGGTGTCGATCGAGACGCCGGCCGCAACGAAGGGCGCACCGGCGAGATGGCCGCCGATCGCGGTAAGGATTTCGTCCGAGGTCCAGAGCAGCTCAGTCATGGGCCGGCTCCAGGCCCAGCGCCGCGGCGGTCTCGGCGACATCGTCGAACGGATGGATGATCGCGCCAACGATCTGGCCCTGCTCGTGCCCCTTACCGGCCACCACCAGCACATCGCCTTCGCGCAGCATGGCGGCGGCGGCGGCGATCGCCTCGCGCCGATCGCCGATCTCGCGAAGACCCGAGGCGCCGGCGCGGATCTCGGCGCGGATGGCGGCGGGTTCTTCGGAGCGCGGGTTGTCGTCGGTGACGATGGCGATGTCGGCCAGGCTGGCGGCGATCGCCCCCATCTGCGGGCGCTTGGTCTTGTCGCGATCGCCGCCGGCGCCGAAGACGACGATCAACCGGCCGGCGGCGTGCGGGCGCAGCGCCAGCAGCACGGTCTTCAGCGCGTCTGGCGTGTGAGCGTAGTCGACATAGGCCTCGCCCCCCTTCTTCGCCGCGCCGACGTGTTGCAGCCGGCCCGGCGCGCCCTCGATGTGCTCCAGCGCCGCCAGCACCGCCTCGGTCTCCTCGCCCGCGGCGATGCAGAGACCGGCCGCGATCAGGGCGTTGGAGGCCTGGAAGGCGCCAGCGAGCGGCAGCCGGACGTCGAAGTTGCGACCCTCGGCGCCGATCCGGAGCCGCTGGCCGCCGGGCGCCAGCTCACGGTGCGCGAGCGTGAGCCCCTCGCCCATCGCGCCGACCGACAGGATGGACAGGCCGCTGGTGACAGCCGCGGCGGCGAAGACGGGATAGGCGTCGGAGTCGGCGTTGAGCACCGCCGCCCCGCCGCGCGGCGTCAGCGCCTCGAACAGGCGCAGCTTGGCGGCGCGGTAGGCCTCCATCGTGCCGTGGTAGTCTAGATGGTCCTGCGTCAGGTTGAGGAAGCCGGCGGCGGCGAGCGTGACGCCGTCGAGCCGGCGCTGGTCGATGCCGTGCGAAGAGGCTTCCAGCGCCAGGTGGGTGACGCCGCGCGACGCCAGCTCGGCCAACAGGGCGGCGACGTCGCCAGCGTCCGGCGTGGTAAGGCCCGGCGGCGTGATCTGATCGGTCCCGGCGCGGACGCCGAGCGTGCCCATGCTGGCCGCGCCGTGGCCAAGCCGTTCGAAGATCTGGCGGCAGAAGGTGGCGACCGAGGTCTTGCCGTTGGTGCCGGTGACGGCGACACAGGTGGCCGGCTGGGGGCCCCAGAAATTCGCGGCGGCTAGGGCGTAGCTGCGGCGCACATCGCCGACCACGATGACCGGGGCCTCGGCGGCGACGGGCGTTTCGCTGATCACCGCTGCCGCGCCGGCTGTCAGCGCCGCGGCGACGAATTTGCGCCCATCGGCCTTGGCCCCCGACAAGGCCGCGAACAGGTAGCCCGGCTTCACCTTGCGGCTGTCCGCAGTCACCCCCTCGATCAAGGGGTCGACCGCAAGGTCGCGCTTCAGAACTTCCGAGAGCCGCTTGCCGCTCATCGCTCGTTCGCCCCCAGCGCCGCGGCGGCCGGCTTGGGCTTCGCGCCCAGATCGGCGGTGACGATAACGCGGCGAACGCCGACGAACGGAGCGATGCGATCGATCACCCTGCCGGCGACAGGCGCGGCGGTGAAGGCGCCGGTGGTGACGCCGCCGTCCGCGGCGTTGGCT
>Ga0302311_10001247_pt1 | contig 30492 bp, 38 predicted proteins | sample III_Palsa_N1_3_FD_200449 | JGI IMG/M metagenome (GOLD analysis project Ga0302311, IMG submission 200449) | Peat permafrost microbial communities from Stordalen Mire near Abisko, Sweden - III_Palsa_N1_3 | ecosystem: Environmental > Terrestrial > Soil > Palsa > Peat permafrost | place: Sweden... | reverse complement strand
TTCTGTACCACCGCGGCGGTGCCGGTGGCGTCGACCAGCAGGCGGTTGGCGGCAAGCGTGACATTGCTGAAGCCGGCGCTGCGCAGATAGTCGACCACCTTCTGCGCCTGCGCCGTGGTGGGCGAGTACGCGGCGGCGAATTGCGCCGGCGTCAGGTAGCGGCCGTACTGCGGATTGCCGGGGGTGTAGAGATTCTTCAGCAGCGCGTCGAGCGCGGCGCTGTTCTGGATCTTCAGGCTGAGATGGACAGTCATCACCTGATCGGCCGGCACCGGCGCCATGCCGGCGGAAGCGTCGAGCGGAACCGCCCTGGACAGGGTGGCGTCCCAGGCGGCATGCGCGGCGAGCGGCGCGGTGAGCATCAAGACCAGGGCCGAGACCACGGCCCAGCCCGCGAACAGCGGACTGCGTGAGCACTGGACAAGCCGGTGCGGCAGGATTTTCCCTGACATGGGTTTGCTTCCCCCTTATTGATGCAATGACGCCATTCGCTGCGGCGCCACGCTGGCCATTGCGTGACACGCGCTCCTCCGGACTTTGTCCGGAGACCCTTGAGCCCTTCTATTACGCCCACCGTCGCCCTGCGTTTGCAAGGCAACCCCCGGCAGGCGATTCAATCAAGCAAGCAAGGTGCCAATAGCCAGATGACTGGGGATGAATGGGGATGAATAGGCTGATTCAGCCCTAGGGCCTGTTCTAGGGGACGTCGCCCTTCGCCGCAAAGCGCTGATAGACCAGCAGGTCGAGCGAGGGTGTCTTTGCCGCGCCCGCGATCTGGCAGAGCAGATCATGCGCCTGCCCGCGATGATGGGTCTGGTGGTTGAACAGGTGGGACAGCACCTGATGCACCGGCTGCGTTTGCGGCGCGCCGCTGGAAGTCTGGTAGTCGACGTTGGCGGCCAGCTGCTCCTCTTCCAGGGCGAAGACGTGGGCGATGATGTGCTGGTCTTCCTTGCGCCGGGCTTCGAGCAAGTCCGGAAGGTTCCCATGCAGGATCTCGTCCAGTTTCAGGACCCGCGGACTCACCCCTTCCAGCCGCCCCATCCATAAGCGGTCCCCCACCAGCAGATGATTGAGCGTGCCCAGCAGCGATTTGAAATAAGCGCCGCGGTCCGCAGCCAGCGCCTCGGCGCTCAACGGGGCGGCCGCCCGGTACAGCTGCTGGTTGGCCCAGCGGTTGTACAGGGCAAACATGCGGAAGTGTTCCTGGCGCGGTCCGGTCATGGCTGATCCTCGCGGTTGATGGCTCGTCACTGTCCCGCCGAAAATTTTGCCTCAATGCATGCGGTGCAACCACCCCGCCCGTCACAAAGCTGCTTCTGGCTTCGGTGGCTGTTCAAAATGCTCCTCCGGCCGCAGGGTCACAATTTGCAACATTCGGCCCTTAAACTCGCTGCCGGATACCTGCCACATAAGCGGTCAACGCCAGGTTAAGCGCCGGCCCGCAAAACAGGCCACGAAAGGCACAAATGCTCGTGACAGGGACGTCCGCTTGAACCGACAGTTGGGCAGCAGAACGCTCACGTGCCTTTGACCTTGCCAAGCTCAGCGAGAAGCTTCTCTAACTGTACCTGCTTCCGATACAAGGACCCCAATGGCAGCCCAATCACAACCATGGACAGCCCAACTACGGTGTAGACCGAATAGACACGCATTAATGTTTCTGGGTGGTAAGCCAAGAATAGACCTGAGGCTCCGAAATACAAAAAAGAAAAGCCGAACATAAAAAGCAAACTGAACTTAGTGTTCATTCCGTTCCATCACTCCTCATTGTGATGCCCAACGCTGATTAGACCGAACACGGCAGTATGGCACTTGCGGTCTAACACGGCAGCCCATTCGGCACCCCCCTGATATTGTCCGGTACCGCAATATTAAGGCCGATTAATAGTTTCCGGTGGGATTGACAGGAATACTGCACGAATGGAGCAGGCAGGCCGGACCGCCCTCAGCGAGTCCGTTGCTCCAAGTCCAGCGAGGCGGAACGCCGATCGTTGTCTGCATCCTGCAGCACCCTGCCCCGAGCAGTCCGCTTGAGCAACCTGTCACGCAGCCGCAGGGCCGGCCTTTCCACGCCCAGGTGCAAGGCCCAGCCGCCCAGGACAGCGATTGCCGAACTGGCCAGGAACACGGCATTTCCATCGGTCTCGAAGCCGTACCTTGCCAGTACGACCTGGCTCAGGTGGACCAGGGGCTTGTGCACCAGGTACAGCGAATAGGAGATGGCGGCGATCCAGGCCGTGAGTCTTGAATCGAAGCGGTAAAGCAGGCAGGTCGGGCTCAGCGCCGCCAGCACCAGCACGGCATAGCCGGCATCGACCAGGGGATAGCCGAACGCGGTAGCCTTGAAGGTGATGAGGTCGGCGCACAGGAAATATGCGCCGCCGAGCAGCGCCAGGGCCAGCAACAGCAAGGCGTTGCCATGCCGCGTAAGCCGCGACCACAGCTCCGGCCGGAAGTGGTACAGCGCCGCCAGGCCGACGCCCGCCAGCAAGCCGTCCATGCGGGTGTAGCTGGGGTAGTAGATCCATTGGTAATAGGTAATGCCCAGTCCGGTTTCGACGCCGCTGCTGAGCAGCGGCGCGATGAACAGGTCCCAGCTGTAAATGCGCAGGAACAGGCCGACACCGAACAGGAGCGGCAGCAGCCACAGCATCCACCGACCCGCGCGCAGGGCCAGGGTGGCCAGCAGGATCAGGGGCAGCAGCAGGTAGAACTGTTCCTCGACGCACAGCGACCAGGCATGGGAGAACGCGCCGCTGGTCTGCGCATCGAGGCCGAAGTTCTGGGTGAAAGTGAGAAACCGCCACAGCGGCGGCAACTCGCTGCGCTCCTTGAAGGCGGGAATGGTGAAATAAATCGCCAGCACCACCAGATAAGGCGGCACGATCCTGAGCAGGCGCTTGAAGTAGAACTCGCCCAGCGCCAGGGGCCGCCCCTGCGCCACGCGGCCCAGCAGCTGCCCGCCGATCAGGTATCCGCTCAGGACGAAAAACAGGTCGACCCCGGTCCAGCCGAAGCTGCCGACCGTTTCGACCCAGGCCGGGTGCCCGAACAGGCCGAAGTGGTAGACGAATACCAGCAGGATGGCCAGGGCGCGCAGATGATCCAGGCCGGCGAGTCTTTTTTCCGTATTTACCGTGGGCATGGCGCCGGGTCGCTGCAACAGTGGTCGATGGCGCCGCTTGCACGGCGCGGCAGTGGGTTTCGGATGAAACGCAGGTTGCCGCCTCGTGCGCCACGGGAGCGTGCCCCGCAAACGATACGCCTGCGTGATTCAGCTTAAAGCAGGCTTGTGCAAACGGCGTGCAAAACTACCAAGAATTGTTCCGACGGCTCAGCGCGCGTAAGTGCGATCGAGGTAGTCCAGGATGTCCTGCGACTCGTACATTGCCGTCGCGGTATTGGCATCGATCAGGTAGGGTACCTGCACCTGGCCGGTACGCTCCGCCAGCCACTGCCGGTTGCGGGTGGTGCCCATGGGGCCCTTGAACAGCTTGTCGCGGAAACTGGGCGGGCCCATGTCCTTCCAGCCGCCCTTGCCGGCGTTGCGCAGAACATAGGGCAGCTCCAGTTCACACAGGCGGGCGCGCACCGGCTTGGAAAACGGGCTGGCCTCGAAGCTGAACAGTTGCAGCGGCTGCTCCGGCGCGCGTGAAGGGCAAGCCTTGACGCCGCGGATGCCACCGAGCCGCAGCATGAATGCCGAGGCCAGATAGGAAGTCGCGAGCGCCAGCAGCCGTCCCAGACCACGCGCGGCCGAGCGGCCGCCGCCATAAGTCTGCTTGAGGTAGTCCACAATTTCCGCCGACTCGTACAGCTTGCGGCCGGTATTGTCGTCCACCAGTAGCGGGAACTGCTGCTTGCCTCCGATCTGCCCCGCTTCCAGCCTGAAGCGCGTGCCGCCCGCCGGACAAGGCAGGATCAGCGCATCGAGATCCATCTCGGTCAGGGCTTCGCGCACCAGCCTGCAGTAGGGGCAGGCTTCGATGTCGTACAGCTTCAATTGCCGCGCCGGCTGCTGGGGCTTGCGTGACAAGACAAGGGAGCCGCGCCAGCCGCGCACGGTTCCGGCGAAGAGATTGATCAGCGCATCGGCTTTGGTGGACATGGCTTCTGGAGCGGGCGAAAGAGCGGAAAGCATACCCCGAACTACGGCGTATTGATGTTTAAAAATCATTCGTCTCCCTGCATCCGGATCAAAGCCAGGACCGTAGGCTGAATAGGTACGGCGATTGGAGGGCATCGCATGCAAGCCTCACGCAAACAGCTCCTCCGCGGCAGGGTTGCAATGACTATTGCCGGCCTGCTCGGCCTGTCGATCTGCGCCCAGACATGGGCCAATCATCCACGCTCCGAAGAGCAGGCCACTGACACCGGCCGCCAGTTGGTGGAGAGCGCCACCCACGGCGGTCTTGCGCAAGCCTTTGACCTGGCGAACGAGCTGCGGCGCGCGGACGATCCAGCCTTTGCCAGCTCGCTGGATCATCAGCGGCAGATCCTCACTGCCGAACTGGGCACGCTGGGTGCCGCCGGCAAAGTCCAGCTGACCGGGGAACTGCATTTTGGCGGATGCATCACGCGTGAATTCCGGGTCCGCTATGCGGCCGGCGATGTGCGCTGGATCCTGAAATTCCGCCAGGGTGTCGCGGGCTTCTATCTGTACGATCTGGCGGTGACCAGTCTCAACGGCTGAAATCCTGGCCCTGCCCGCCGCACACGCCTTCCAGTTCCGCCATGAGCAGGCGCGTGCGCTGCGGCACCAGCCGCCCAGGGGGACGCAGGCACCACACCGCGGTCGGCGCCGGCCACCAGTCCTGCAGTACCGGCACCAGCCGCTTCTGCCGCACCGCCTGCTCCGCCACGAAAGCATGCAGAATGGCCACGCCGATGCCCTGCGCAGCCATCTCGCAGCGGACCTCGGCATCGCCGAAGCGGTGCGGCGAGCGGATGGTGCGCTGCATCGGCCGGCCATCCGCGCCGCGGAATTTCAGGGGATAGACCTCACCGGTTGGCCGCGTGAAGACCAGGGTGCGCTCGGGATGCAGATCGTCCGGCGTCCGCGGCACGCCGAAACGGCGCAGCCAGGCGCGGCTGGCGAAGTAGCCGATCGGCACCGCGCCGATCTGCCGCGCCACCAGGCTGGAGTCGGCCAGCTCCCCCAGCCGCACCGCCAGGTCGAAACCTTCTTCCACCAGATCGACCACGCGGTCGCCGAGCTGCATCTCCAGCTCGATCTGCGGATAGCGCAGCATGAAGCGGCCAATCACCCCCGCCAGCACGATGCGCCCATAAGCGCCCGGCGCGGTCAGGCGCACGCGCCCGCGCGGCGTCGCCTGCTGCATGGTCAGCTCGGCCTCGGCATCCTGCAGCTCCAGCAGCAGGTCGCGGCCGCGGGCCAGGAAGCGCTCGCCCTCGGCGGTGAGGCTGAGGCTGCGCGTGGTCCGCCGCAGCAGCAGCACGCCCAGGCGCTTTTCCAGCCGCGACACCGCCTGGCTCACGGCCGACTGCGAGGTGCCCATGGCTTCGGCCGCGCGGGTAAAGCTCTTCAGCTCCGCCACCCGGATGAAGGCCGGCACATCGAGGAAGGGTGTTTCCGCATTCATAATTTAATATTATCAATTCTATACAATTTCGGCTATTTATCATTCAGCTCGTCGCGCCTATTCTGCACTCCATCACACACTTATGGAGCAGCCGATGAAAGTCCTGATGGTCTACGCCCACCCCGAGCCGCAGTCGCTCAACGGCTCGCTGAAGAACCTGGCGGTGGAGACGCTGCGCCAGGAAGGTCACGAAGTCCAGGTGTCGGACCTTTACGCCATGCACTGGAAGGCGGTGGCGGACGAGGCCGACTTCACGGCGCTACAGCATCCCGAGCGCCTGAACTACAGCAGCGAATCCCGCCACGCCTTGCACAGCGGCACGCAGGCGCCGGACATCGCCGCCGAGCAGGCCAAGCTGCTGTGGGCCGACGCGGTGATCTTCCAGTTCCCGCTTTGGTGGTTCAGCGTGCCGGCGATCCTCAAAGGCTGGTTCGAACGTGTCTATGCCTACGGCTTCGGCTACGGCGTGGGCCAGCACGGCGGCGGCCGCTGGGGTGATCGCTACGGCGAGGGCACCCTGAAGGGCCGGCGCGCCCTGCTCAGCGTCACCATGGGCGGGCGCGAACCGCAGTATGGTCCACGCGGCGTCAACGGCCCGATCGAAGACCTGCTGTTCCACGTCCACCACGGCATGCTGTTCTATCCGGGCATGGAGGTATTGCCGCCCTTCCTGGTTTACGAAAGCCGTGGCATCGATGCCGTTGGCTACGACCAGCTGGCGCAGGCCTATCGCGAGCGCCTGCGCCGGCTGTTCAGCGATGAGCCCCTGCCCTATCGCACGCAGAACGGCGGCGACTACGACGAGCGGCAGGTACTGAGAGATACTGTCGCGCCCGGCGCCGTAGGCTTTTCCGCACACCTGCGCGGCAACACCCCTCCCGCCACGCAGCAGATACCCGCCATTACCCCAACGCCATCACCCTGGAGCCCGCATGAACACCCAAGCGTCCTCAAGCCGCCGCGATCCGCGCAGCGACGCACTCGACCAGGCCATCGACCGCGCCCTGGCCGACAAGCGCATCGTCGGCGCCGTGGTACTGGTGTCGCAGCACGGCCGCCCGCTGTACCAGCGCGCCGCCGGCTATGCCGATCGTGAAGCGGCGCAGCCGATGCACAGCGATACCCTGTTCCGCTATTCCTCGCTGACCAAGCCCATCGTCACTGCCGCCGTGCTGGCGCTGGTCGAGCAAGGCAAGCTGGCGCTGGACCAGCCGGTGAGCCGCTGGCTGCCGGATTTCCGCCCCCGCCTGGCCGGCCGCGAGGCACCCGTCATCACGTTGCACCAGTTGCTCAACCACACCGCCGGCCTGAGCTACTCTTTCAAGGAGACGGCGGACGCGCCCTATCACCGCGATGGTGTCGCCGACGGCATTCGCCACTCCGGCGATCTGACGCTGGCGGAAAACGTGCGGCGTATCGCCGGCGTGCCGCTGAGCTTCGCTCCCGGCTCGGCCTGGCGTTACTCGGTGGCGCTGGACGTGCTCGGCGAGGTAATCGAACAAGCCAGCGGCGAAACACTGCCGCAAGCGGTGGAGCACCTGGTGACCCGGCCATTGCGCATGCGCGACACCGGCTTCAAGGTGGTGGACCAGAGCCGCCTGGCGGCCGCCTATGCCAATACCGCGACGCAGCCCGAGCTGATGACGGAAGGGTATGACATTCCCTTCGGCGAAGGCACCAGCCTGGTGTATTCGCCAGCCCGCGCCTTCGATCCGCAGGCCTTCCCTTCCGGCGGCGCCGGCATGGTCGGCTCGGCGCCGGACATGCTGCGCTTCCTCGACACCATTCGCGGCGGCGGCGGGACCATCCTGTCCGCCGCATCCACGTCGCGGATGATGCGCAACCAGACCGGCGCCCTGCCGCTGGAGGATCTCGGCCCCGGCTGGAGCTTTGGCTACGGCGGCGCCGTGCTGGTCGACCCCGCTGCGGCGCAGACGCCCCAATCTCCCGGCACCTGGTTCTGGGGCGGCGTGTACGGGCATAGCTGGTTCGTCGATCCGCAACGGGAGCTGAGCGTGGTGGCGCTGACCAATACTGCGCTGGAAGGCATGATCGGCCAGTTCACGCAGGACGTGCGCAACGCGCTCTACATCTGAAACCAGATCGGGCGCGGCAAGGATTGCGTCAAGGCGGGCTGTCGGTGGAAGCTAGCGGACCATGCCGCAGCCGACTCCCGCCTTGACCATGCTCGATCTTGATTTCGTGCGCTCCCAGTTTCCCGCCTTCGCCGAGCCTTCCCTGTCCGGCCAGGCTTTCTTCGAGAATGCCGGCGGCTCCTATGCCTGCCGCCAGGTGATCGACCGGCTCGGCGAATACTACCGCCGGCTCAAGGTGCAGCCCTATTATCCCTACCCCGCTTCGCAGGAAGCCGGGGAGTGGATGGACGCCTCGCATGTCCGCCTGGCCGAATACCTCAACGTCGGCGCCGACGAAATCCATTTCGGCCCCTCGACCTCGCAGAACAGCTACGTCCTGGCGCAAGCCCTGCGCAAGCTGCTGCGGCCGGGCGACGAGATCATTGTCACCAATCAGGACCACGAGGCCAATAGCGGTGTCTGGCGCCGCCTGGCCACGGACGGCGTGATCCTGCGGGAATGGCAGGTCGATCCGCGCAGCGGCACGCTCGACCCGGCGGCGCTGGACGGCCTGCTCAACGAGCGCACCCGCCTGCTGGCCTTCCCGCAGTGTTCCAACATCGTCGCCCACATCAACCCGGTGGCCCTGATCACGGCCAAGGCCCGCGCCGCCGGCGCCATCACCGTGGTGGACAGCGTGGCCTATACGCCGCACGGCCTGCCCGACGTCACGGCGCTGGGCGCGGACGTCCTGCTGTTCTCCCTCTACAAGACCTTCGGCCCGCACCTGGGCGCGATGGCGGTGCGCCAGCCGCTGCTGCAAAAGCTGGGCAATGAGGCGCACTATTTCAATGGCGCCTACAGCCGCAAGCGCCTGGTGCCGGCCGGCCCCGATCACGCGCAGGTGGCTGCCGCGCAAGGCGTGGCGGAATATTTCGATGCGCTCGACGCCCATCACGGCGGCGGCGACTCCGCCGGCCGGCCGCAGCGGGTGCGGCAGCTGCTGCGCGCAGCCGAGCGGCCGCTGCTGGGCCGCCTGCTGCAATACCTGGAAAGCCGCAAGGACCTGCGCCTGCTCGGCCCGGCCGATGCCGGCCAGCGCGCCGCCACCGTCGCCTTCGTGCCGCTGCGGCACCACCCCGCCGACCTCGTTCCGGCCCTGGCCCGTCACGGCATCATGGCCGCCGCCGGCAATTTCTACGCGGTGCGCCTGCTGGAAGCCGTGGGCGTCGACGCGGAACGCGGTGTGCTGCGGCTGTCCTTCGTGCACTACACCTCGGCGGAGGAGATCGAGCGGCTGATCGCCGCGCTCGACGTCGTGCTCGCTTAAGGAAACTCTGATCAATTGGTCACCCCCGCGCAGGCGGGGGTCCAGTTTTGATTTCCGCCCTTCGCAAAACTGGATTCCCGCCTACGCGGGAATGACGATGATCCAATTGTTCAGAGTTTCCTTAAATCAATCAGAAGTGGCTCACAGCGGCCACGGCTCCGGCACCTGCCCCGATAGCGCCTGGATCAGCTGCTGGCGAAAATCAGGATCGTCCCATTCCTTGATGGCCTGTGCCGCGATGTCGTTGGCTTCGTCCTTGCGGTGGTTCTGCACCAGCAGGGCCACCAGCAGGCCGGTCTTGTTGGCCAGGGTCTTGCGGGCGAAGGCTTGTTCTTCCTGGCTGCGATCCGAAACAGCAGCAAGCTGCATCACCACGCGATACTGGTCGAGGATGCCTCGCAGGGCTTTCCGCGGCTCCAGGTATTTTCCGCACAGCGCGTAGTCCCTGGCCCGTACCAGGGAAGGCTGGGCGATGTCGTAGACCTGGGAGGCGATTTCGTTGCGGTTGGCGTCGAGCCAGACGAACAGCTCGCGCGTCGCCGCGTCCTCTCCCAGCGCCTTGTCGATGGCCACGATCTCGTTGAAGTAGCCGCGCGGGCCGTCGCCGCGCCGCACATGATCGGCGGCGGCGTCGCGTTCCGCCCGCAGTTTCTCCAGCGCCGGCGGATAGACCTGCCCCAGCGCCTTCCAGTCGTTCAGCGCGTAGGACAGCCGCACCCCGTACAGGCCCTGGTCCTGGGCGTAGTCCAGGGCGTGCTCATGGAACCAGACCAGCTTGGCCAGCGCCTGCTCATAGCGCTTCGCCGCAGTATCGGCCCGCGCCTCGCCGAGAATCGCCACGGGATCGGGCTGCGCCGGCGGGATCCAGCCGGCCGCCGCGAGCAGCGGCGCGGCGCCGAGCAGGACGGCGGCAAGCGGAATTCTCATAGCGGCAAGGATAAGTCACTGCCGCCATGAGCAGTTGGGCGTTTAGCCGCCGCTTTTTTCCTTGGCCACCAGGTACAGCACCAGCTCGATGGTCTGCGCATAGCCCCCGGCGGAGCCGGGGGTGAGGCGGTACTTGCCGTTGACGACCAGGGTCGGCGTGCTATCCACCTGCTCGGCCAGCATCTGGGCATCGGACTGCCGGATCTGCGAATCGACGGTGAAGGAGCTGGCCATGGCCAGGAAGTCGTCGGTCTTCACGCCATAGGCGGCGTAGAAATGGGCGACATCCGCGATGGTCGGCATCTGCGGCAGCAGGTGATGGGTGAGCTTGTCGGTGATCGCCAGGCTGCCCTTGCCCCATACCGCGTCGTACATCGCATCATGGCTTTTCTCGGCGACGCCGAGGTTCTGCGCCGCGAGGAAGGCGCGCTGGAACACCGGCCAGTCCTCCGCCGGATTGAAGGCCGCCGGCAGGTAGGCCACCTGGGCTCCGGGCGGCAGGGCTGCCTTGAGCTTGTCGAACGTCGGCTCGAACGCATTGCACGCCGGGCAGGCATAGGAGAACACATCGAGCACTTCGATCTTGCCCGGCGTCGAGGTGGGCTGGGCCGGCTGCAGGCGGAAGTAATTCTTGCCTTCCACCCACTTCGCGCCATCCTGCGCGCTGGCGGCGCCGGCAACAGCGAACAGGGCCAATACGACGATGAAGCGCTTGAGCATCGCAATCTCCACAGGAAAGGAATACAGCGGAATTTGCCGCATCGTGCCACGTCTTGCCGGGCCGTATGAACAATACGGCAACCGCAATGCGGGCTTCGACCGGGGAATCGGCCAGGAAGTTGCAGCGCAGGCCGACCTCAGCAGCCGGGCAGGCTGGCGTCCCGGCTTCGGAGCCGGCCGGGCAGCCGGACCGGTGCCGACTTTTCCGCCGACGATCTCTACAATATTAATTCACCATTGCGATGCCCGACGGCGTTCGCCGCCATACCGACCGATCGAAAAGAGCGCTCTTCTTGCAAATCCTCGAAACCGACCGCCTGATCCTGCGCTGGCTCAATGACGGGGACGCCCCCTTCATCCTCGAATTGCTCAACGATCCCGGTTGGCTGCGCTTCATCGGCGACAAGGGCGTCAGAACCCTGGACGATGCGCGGCACTACATCAGCAGCGGGCCAGCGGACATGTATGCCCGCCTCGGCCACGGCCTGTACCTGGCCGCGCTGAAGGACGGCGGCGCCCCGATCGGCATGTGCGGACTGATCAAGCGGGACGGGCTGGACGACGTGGATATCGGCTTTGCCTTCCTGCCACAGTATCGCGGCCGCGGCTACGCGCTCGAAGCAGCGGCAGCCACCCTGGCGTATGGCCGGAATACCCTTGGCCTGAAGCGCATCGTGGCCATCGCCGCGGTGGATAACAAGGCTTCGGCCGGGCTGCTCGAGCAGATCGGCCTGCGCGACGAAGGCCTGATCCAGCTTGCGCATCGCGAGCAGCCACTGCGACTGTTCGCGATCACCGGCTGACGGCCGGCACGTCCAAACACGGTACAATTCCGCACAAACTGCGGGGCGATTCATTCATCGGGGGAAGGGTAATGCGGTTGAAGGCATTTTTGGCGGCAGCCGGCGCTGCGTCGGCCTTGCTGTTGGCGGCTTGCGGCAGTTCCGGCAACCAGGGAACCTCGGCATCGACCGGGTCTTCCGGAGGCCAGGCGGCCAGTTCCACCAGCAGCTCTTCCGGTTCTTCTACCTCATCCAGCTCTTCCGGATCCTCCGGATCCTCCGGATCCTCCGGATCTTCCAGTTCTTCCGGCGCTTCCAGTTCCTCGAGTTCCTCCGGCTCGTCGGGTAGCTCGTCCGGCAGCTCGTCGTCGTCCTCTTCGTCTTCTTCCTCGTCTTCCGGCTCATCGGGCGGCACTTCCAGCGGTGTCTTTTCAGGCGCCGCACCGCCCGCGATCCTGACCCTGCCGGCCGGTTCGCAGGGCTTCGTCCGCACCGTCGACGGGCGCATGGTGCTGTACGTCGTTCCCGATCCGGCGCCGACGACGCCGGTGCCCCTGATGCTGGTGCTCGACTACCTGGGCGGCAACCCCACCTTCATGGCCAACTTCATCTATGCCGGGGCGCATGCGGCCCAGGGCGAAGTCCTGGCCTTCCCCGCACATCAGGGAGAGAGTTGGGCCAATGGCCTCGGCGGCACCGGCAATCCGCAGGTCGATATCAGCTTTCTCACCGACGTGATCACCGATGCCACCACCAATATGCCGGTGGATCCGTCAAGGGTGTCCATGACCGGTTATTCCGAAGGCGGCTTCATGGCCGACCTGTTCGCCTGCACCAGTCCCAAGCTGCTGGTCGGCTTCGGCATGGTCGCCGCGGCACAGCTGAAATTCACCCTCTGCGAGACCGGCACGCCGCTCAAGATGGAGATTTTTTCCGGCACCAAGGATGCGCAGGTGCCTTATAACGGCCTGGGCGAGTTGCAGCCCGAAACGACCACCCTGTCGCAGTGGGAAACGACGGACGCCTGCAGCGGCCAGGAAGTCGCCACCACCCTGCCGGTCGTGGTCAACGACGGCACCAGCGTGATCCAGCACCAGATTCCGGGCTGCAACGCCATCCTCTACGAGATCGTCAACGGCGGCCACAACTGGCCCGGCTCCGAGGTCACACTGTCCACCCTCCTGCTCGGCACCACCTCGCAGAATATCGACGCCACGCAGACGCAGTGGGATTTCTTCGCCGGCGACTGAAGCTCCGCGCGCAGGCGGTCAGTCCGGCCCGGGAATCGCCGCCGCTCAGCGGGGCGTTTCGGCCAGGGTGTATGCGAAGTCGTAGAAATGCTTGCCGTCGGCAATGCGGATGCTCATCGTGCCGGATAGCCCGAGCAGCTCGCCGGTGGCCGAATCCGGCACCACGGTGATGCTCTGCTGCGCCGCGCCGCGGTCAAGGGTGCCACTGTGCTGCAACACAAAACTGCCGCTGCGGCCGTGCAGCACGCCGCTGATGCGCTCGATCGCAACGTAGGCAGCCGAGCCCCTGGTGTCGGTGCCGGCCGTCAGCATCTGCCCTTTAGAAACAGCCTCGAGATCGCCGTGGAACTGCTTGTCGATCGACATGCGACCGAGACTCGAGCCCTCGGCCTTGTCCTCCGGCTGGGTGGGGCTCAGCTTCACTTCAAACGCACCGCTTGCGTGATTCGTCACAACTGTCTCCTGTCCCTATCCGCCCTGCGCTAAGATCAGGGCGTGCTCCTGAACCGATGCGCCATGGTAACCGGAGCGCCGCGCCAGGCATTGAAGAAACGCGACATGATCAAACCGAAACAGGAGCCGCCGCGCGGCATCCTCAACGTGCCGGCGGCGCAGCCGATGGCCGGCCATTGGCGCTACCACCCTTCCAACGATCTCGCCCCCTTTGTCGAACACTACTGGACGGTGGAATGGGATCTGCGCGAACCGCAGATGCCGGAAACCCTGCCGCATCCCTCGGTGCATATCGCACTGGAAGCGGACCGCGCCGAGGTGTTCGGCGTGATGCGGCGGCGCTTCACCCGGGTGCTGCAAGGCCGGGGCCGCGTGCTCGGCATCAAGTTCCGCCCCGGCGGCTTCCGCCCCTTCGTGATGCGGCCGGTGGCTGACTTCACCGACCAGCGACTGCCGCTGCAGCAGGTGCTGGGCGAGACCGCCCGCGGGCTGGAGCAGCGCGCACTGGCGCTGCCGGACCACCGCGAAGCCATCGCGGTGCTCGAAGCGTTTCTGCGCGGGTTTCAGCCGCATGCGTCACCTTCTGTCGCCCTGGCCGGCTGTGTCGCCGAACGCATTGCCGCCGATCACGGCATCACCCGGGTGGAACAGGTGGCGCAGGAATTCGGCGTCGGTGTCCGCACCCTGCAAAGGCTGTTCGGCGAAACCGTCGGCGTCAGCCCCAAGTGGGTGATCCAGCGTTACCGCCTGCACGAGGCGGCTGCGCGCATGGCGGCGGCGGCAGCCATCGACTGGGCCGACATCGCCCTGGAACTGGGCTATGCCGACCAGGCCCACTTCATCCGCGACTTCAGGAAACTGGTGGGCAAGTCACCGGCGGACTACGTCAAGGCATTCGGCAAAGCCCAAGGCCAGGCCGAGGCGCCGAGGCCCTGAAAACGCACTCGAAACCAGGTTTAAAGAACTGCGTAAGTCATTGACTGGAAACGGGAATGAGCCGGGCGTTGGCCCAGTCCGCCTCCGGGTCATGCATTTCGACCTGGTGCACCCCGCCCTTCAGGGTTTTCTGCAGCAACTCGTACTGATCCTGCAATTCGCCGATCGGGTGCTGCCAGTTGTGCAGATAGTGGATCGAGGTGACCCGGGCCTGGAGCATGGCCTTGGTGCAGTCGAAGCAGGGGCGCAGTGTGGAGTAGACGATGGCGTCCTCCACCGCGTTGCCGAAGCGGGCGGCAGTGATCAGGGCGTTCTGCTCGGCGTGGACACAGATGCATACGTCATAGCCGACGCTGGCCTTGTAGGTATCGCGGTCTCGGCAGCGCACGCAGCCACCGTCGGTGCAATTGACCATGCCTTCCGGCGTGCCGTTGTAGCCGGTGGAAATGATGCGGTTCTCGCGCACGATCACCGCCCCCACCTTGCGCCCCAGGCAGTTCGCTTTCTTGCGAACCGCCATGGCGATGTTCATGTAGTACTCGTCTCTGGTCATCGCTCCGCCCGCATGCACTTTCGCCGCGATTGTCGCCCTGAACCGGGAAATGGGCAAAAGCGGGCGGTCCCGCGCGGTCCTAAAGCCCCAGCACCACACCCCGCTCCGCCAGCTTCTGCCGGATCTGCGGCAGCGCCGCCTGCGCCGCCCGCTCGCCGGCCAGGATGGCGCGCATGCGGTCGTCGAAATCGGTGGAGCTGATGCCGGTCAGGTCGGGTGTGATCATCACATCCGCCTGCCCGGCCTGGCTTTCGAGCAGGCCCATGCTCATGATGCCGATGGCGCGATTCATGATCGCCAGGCGGCCGTCCGCATCGCCCTGCGGCGGGGTGGAGACGTTCACCGCGATCACCAGGTCGGCGCCCATGGCGCGCGCCTCGCGGGTCGGCACCGGGCTGCGCAGGCCGCCGTCGAGGTAGTCCTCGCCGCCGATGTTCATCGGCTCGAACACCCCGGGCACGGCGGAGGAAGCGCGCACCACCTCGCCGACATCACCGTGATCCAGCAGCACCGCCTCGCCGTTCTTCAGCTTCACCGCCACGCAGGCGAAGCGCCGCTTCAGCTTCTCCATCGGCGCCTGCTTCACCGCCTGGTCGATAAACGTGCGCAGGGCATCGCCCTTGATCACGCCACGGCCGAACATGGTCCAGTCCGTCACCACGGCGCGGTCGAGATCGAAGGACATCTGCTGCAGGTCGAAGCCGCTGTAGCCGGCCGAGTACAGGGCGCCAGCGACGCAGCCGGCGCTGGTGCCCACCACCAGGTCCGGCACGATGCCATGGCTCTCCAGCACCTTGATCACCCCGACATGGGCAAAGCCGCGCGCCGCGCCGCCGCCCAGCGCCAGGCCGATCTTCGGCGGGGTAGCCACCTGGGGCGCGGGCGTGGCCGAAGTAATGACCGGCTCCTGCCCCGGTGTGGTGCCACAGGCGGCCAGCAGGCAGCACAGCAGGAAGGCAGCGGCAGCTTTGATCACGAAAACTCCCTTGTCGGGTGTCATGGAGATAAATCCGGGGCGCCATTGTCGCAACTTCATTTGCAGCGGGCGTGGCTGATTTGTGCAAAAGTTGTGACGGGGGCGACGGGGGCTGATGCTCCCGCCCGGCAATTTCTTGCGCTACGTTGATGGTGAAGCCGTCACCATGACCAGTGGGGGGGAAGCAAGCATGAAGTTCTACCTGTTCAAACTGATCCCGCCGCGTCCGAGCTTCGCTCAGGACATGACGGCGGACGAAGCACAGCTGATGCGGCAACACTCCGCCTACTGGGCCGGGCTGATGCGACAGGGCCTGGTCCATGCCTTCGGACCGGTGGCCGATCCCAAGGGCATCTACGGCATCGCCGTGGCGGAACTGGAGGATCAGTCCGACCCACAAGTCCTGGGCCATGGCGATCCCGTCATCCAAGCCAATGCCGGATTCAGTATCGAGGTGTTGCCGATGCCGTCGCTGGTCACGCCGAAGACGGCAAGTTCCAGATAAGGGCTCGGTCCGGTACCGGGCACCACATCGCTCAGGGCGATGAGGGAAAAATTTACAAGACGCCGCCGCCGCGATGCCGCACCATCGCGGCGCAATCCTCCCTGGAGCCGCACATGACCGCCGCCAATAACCGCACCAGCATCATCCCCGCCCTGCGCTACCGCAAGGCGCCAGAAGCGATCGAATGGCTATGCCAGGCCTTTGGCTTCCGCAAGCACCTGGTGGTGCCCGGCGAGGACGGCTGTATTGCCCACGCCCAGCTCATCTACGGCAACGGCATGATCATGCTCGGCTCCACCGATCACCAGTCCGAGTTCGGGCGCCTGATCGCACAGCCAGACGAGATCGGCAATCGTGAAACCCAGAGCTGCTGCCTGGTGGTGTCCGATCCGGATGCCCACTATGCCCGCGCCAAGGCGGCCGGCGCCAGCATCATTCAGGAACTACACGACAACGATTTCGGCGGCCGGGGCTATGCCTGCCGCGATCTGGAAGGGCACCACTGGTGGATCGGCAGCTACGATCCCTGGGCTTAGCGCAATCGCGCTACTTCGCCGCGTTCCAGCGCAACTGGCGCTCCTTCAGCGCCAGGAACAGGGCCATGGCGAAAGCGAAGCTGGTCAGGGCGCTCATGGGGAACCAGATCCAGTTCCACTTCATGCCGCTGCGGCGGCCATCGAAGAAAGCCCATAGCGGAAACAGGATCACATTGGCGAAGAGCAGGTCCTGCCCGCCCGAGGCCGACGCCGGATTGACGAACAGCAGCTTGGTCCAGTTGGCCCACGTAGCCTCGCTGCCATAGGTGCGCATGTACTGGAAATTGAAATACCAGCCGACCAGCAGCGCCGCCAGCGCAGTGAGGTAGTACACCGCCTCCAGCACCGTGACGCCGCCTGCCCGCCCGCCGAACAGATGGCGGTTGGGATAGACGGTGAGCACGATCGACAGCAGGCCGATGACGACATAGAAAATTTCGGTGGGCGACACGGCGGGCTCCTCTCCTTGTTTTGACAGCGTGGGCCGATCTTATCGCCGCCCCTGCAGTGCCATGTCATCCGTTCGACGTAGTCGGAATCCTTCGTAATCGCGTGGCAATCCTGCCGAGAGCCTCCGCTCAATCCAGAAACTTCGGGACACCCAGCTTCAAGCCCTTGCCCGGCAAGGCCATCAAGGTGGACGCGCCGCGCGCCACCAGCTCACCGCTCGCATCATGCACGCTGGCCTCGGTATAGCTGAGCTGGCGGCCCGCCCGCAGGCAACGGCCGGTGGCGATGAGGCGGCCGCCGGTGACGGCTTTCAGGTAATTCAGTTTCAGATCGACGTTGACCAGGCCCGCATCCTCCGGCAGCACCTGAAAGCCGGCCCAGAAGGTCGCGGTATCGAGCAGGGTGGCGAGCACGCCGCCGTGGACGATGCCGAAGGGCTGAAAATGCGGTGCGGCCACGTCCAATTCCACGCGGCAGCCGTGCTCCACCATCTCGACCAGCCGGAACGCGATGTGGCTGGGGAAGGCGCCGGTATTCACCGTATGCAACAGGCGGCTCAGGTATTCGGGATTGAGGGTGGGCATGGTCTGCGGAAACGGGTGATGGAGCGATGTGCAAGCCTAGCGCGTTCCGCTCGCCGCAAGGCGGAAATGCCGATTCAGGCAGGCAAGGGTTTAATATTGGGGAGTCGGGTATGCGCCACACCGTCCGATGAGGTGCCATGCAAACTTGCGGAGCCGCCATGAACGCGATCGCAATACCGGTCGACACTCGCCTTGCCCTCCTGCTGCCGGACGCAGGCTTTGCCGACGCTTATCGCGTGAGCGGCGTCACTCCGGGGCTGAGCGCGCGCCAGGCTTCGCAGGCGATCTTCGACTCGCCGCCGCCGTGGATCAACGGCCTGATGGCCTTGCGCAACCGCATCGTCAGCGTGTTCGGCCTGAAAGCCGGGGTGCGGCCGCCATCTTCGACAGCGCAGGACAGCATTGGCATTTTTCCGGTGCTGGCGGAATCCCCGGAAGAGATGCTGATGGGGCTGGACGACCGGCACCTCGATTTTCGCGTTGCCGTCTCGGTGCAGCCCGCCGCTGCCGGCGCGCAGCAGATCACTGTGACCACGGTGGTTCATACCCACAACCGGCTCGGCCGCATTTATCTTGCGGTGATCATGCCGTTTCATCGCCTGATCGCGCGCAGCATGCTCAACCGGGCCGCGCGCTCCTGGCGGGAATCGGCCTGACGCGAATCCGGCCGCGCAGCGACAAGGCAAAAAAAACGGGGCGGGACAGCTTGCGCCATCCCGCCCCGCTCGATTCTTGAACTACAGCGGAGCGAACCGCTCCGCCGGACTTGCTTAGTTGCGGCGACCGCCGAACAGGCGCAGCAGCATCAGGAACAGGTTGATGAAGTCCAGGTACAGGCGCAGCGCGCCCATCACCACCTTCTTGCCCTGGGTATCGCCGGCTTCGGCGTAGACGTACATTTCCTTGATCTTCTGCGTGTCGTAGGCGGTGAGGCCGACGAATACGATCACACCCATCACCGAGATGGCGAACTGCAGGGCGCTCGAGTGAAGGAAAAAGTTAACCACCATGGCGATGAGCACACCGATAAAGCCCATGAACAGGAACGAGCCCCAGCGTGTCAGATCGGACTTGGTGGTATAGCCGTAAAGGCTCATGGCGCCGAAGGTGCCGGAAGTGATGAAGAACACGCGCGCGATGCTCTGCCCGGTGTACATCATGAAGATGCCGGCCAGGGACAGGCCCATCAGGGCCGCGTAGATCCAGTAAGTGGTCTGCGCCGTCACCAGGCTCATCTTTTCGATGCGGAAGCTGAGGAACATCACCATGCCCAGTGGCGCCAGCATCACCAGCCAGATCAGCGGCGTCCTGGCGATGGCGAGGTAAAAGCCGGTGCTGAAGGCGTAATACGCCACCACGCCGGTGAGGGCCAGGCCGCCGGCCATGTAGGTGTAGATGGCGCGGATGTAGTCACGGAAGCCAGTGTCGACGCCGGCCTGTGCCAGCGGCGGGCGGCTGTTTCGCATCGAGTTCAGGTCGATGGGCATGTAAGTTCTCGGGTAGTGGTTACGGGTGCGCCTGCAAGCATACGCTAAGGTACAAGTTGAGGCTTGAACGCCAGGTTTCAAGTGCTGGTTTTACAAGGATAAATCCTGTTCGCGCGGGCTCCGGGCGCAGGCCTTTCGACCGCGCCGGCCGGCCACAGTTCAGATCAGGCGGGAGGATGCGCGCCGGACGCCCGTGCGCCCTGTTTCGGCGCAGCGGCAGGCGGCTTTTCAAGCTCGTCCCGGCGGATATCGCGCCTGATCAGCCAGATCATCAGGGCAACCGGGGCCGCCAGTGCCAGCCGCAGCAATAACCAGCCTCCGACCATAGGGTCCATGGCAGTCAACTACCCGAACGAGTGTGTCTCCATCGTACACGGCGAATGCTAATCTGATCCGCAACGCGAAACATCGCGGCTGAGCCGTTCGATCGGCCCGATCAAAACCAGCACACAGGAGGAGCGGAACGATGCCACTCAAGCAGCAGGCGGACGCGGTATTGCGGCAGGCGGCGGAATCGGGCGCCGTGCCGGGCGTGGTGGCGATGGTCACCAACCGCCAGGGCACCGTCTACGAGGGCGCTTTCGGCAAGCGCGCGCTCGGCCAGGATGCGCCGATGACGCTGGACACGGTGGGCCTGATCGCTTCCATGACCAAGGCGCTCACCAGCACCGCGGCGCTGCAGCTGCTGGAACAGGGCCGGCTCGACCTCGAAAGTCCGGCTGCGAAGTGGCTGCCCGAGCTGGGCGGAATCCAGGTGCTGGAGGGCTTCGACGCCGCCGGCCAGCCGCGCACCCGCGCACCGAAGCGGCCGATCACCCTGCGCCACCTGCTCACCCATACCGCCGGCTTCAGCTACGAATTCCTCAACGAGGAAGTGCAGAAATTCCAGGCGGCGAAGGGCCTTTCCGGCATCTTCAGCTGCGAGTTGGCGGAGTTGCGCATACCGCTGCTATTCGATCCCGGCGAGCGCTGGCAATACGGCATCAATATCGACTGGGTCGGCCGCATCGTCGAAGCCGTCAGCGGCCAAAAGCTCGGCGCCTACCTGAGCCAGCATGTACTGGGGCCGCTGGGCATGCAGGACACCGCCTTCCGCATCACGCCGCAGATGCGGGCGCGCAAGGCCGCCATCCATCAGCGGCTGGAGGATGGCCAGCTGGTGCCGACCGACTTCGAAGTGCCGCAGGAGCCGCAATTCGAGATGGGCGGCGGCGGCCTTTACAGCACGGTGGGCGACTACCTGAAGTTCGTGCGGATGATCCTCAATCGGGGCCAGGCCGCCGGCGGACAGGTGCTCAAGCCGGAGACGGTGGAGCTGATGTCGCACAACCAGATGGGCGAGCTGGACGTGCTGTCGCTGCACAGCACCAACCGCATGCTGACCAACGATCTGCCGCTGCCCCCGGACATACCGCACAAATGGGGCCTGGCCTGGATGATCAACACCAAGCCCCTGCCCACCGGCCGCCCGGCAGGGAGCCTGATGTGGGCGGGGCTGACCAATTGCTATTACTGGATCGATCCCGCCAGCGGCATCGGCGGCGTGCTGCTGACGCAGATCCTGCCCTTCGCCGACGTCAAGGCGTTTCCGCTGTTCCTGGCGTTCGAGTACACCGTCTACCAGAACCTGTAGTCATTCGACCGGCCCGCAAAGGGGCGTAATACCGGGCCGGCAGCGTCGGCCCGGTATTACGGCGCAGCGCGGCCGGCTCCTTGCACCCTCATTTTCTGCAGGCTTGCGGCAGATACTTGTTGGGCAGCGTCGTCTCCGGTGTATCGCAATGCCAGTGGATCGTTGCCGCATCCGCCGAGGTCTCGGGCACATAGGCGAGAACGCCACTGGCGATGCGCGTGTTGGCGGCGGTTCCGCCGTAAACAATCCTGATCACGCCGTTGGCCAGCTCCATCCGCTGCACATAGCGCCCCTGCAGCGCGGCCGGGTTTTGCAAGCCGGCGCTTGCGTTGTCCGCGGGAAGGCTGTGCTTGTCCTTGTAGTATTCGGCGACCGCCGCCCTCAGAGGCTCGGACAACACCACTCCCTCGGTCACCTGCGAACGGATGGTGTAGTCCTGATAGGCGGGAATGGCGATTGCCGCCAGGATGCCGATGATGGCCGGGATAATCAGCAACACGATCAACACGACAATGAAACTGCTGGAGCCCTTGCGAATCAGCCACTCCCGGCGCCCCTGTTCGGACAGACCCAAGCGCCCGCTGCGATCGATCATGCCGCGGACGTGACCATGGAAGATCTTGTTGCCATACAGGCCCGTCACCACAAACGATACCAGCAACGTGAGCAGATAGCCGAGCATGCCTCTCGCGGGACCGAGGATCTGCGCGGCAACAGTGGTCACCACCACCATTGCCACGGTGTTGAGAAGCGGATAGAGGAGAAAACCCCACAGATACATGCCCCGGTAGATCATCCACCATTGGGTGATGAGGGCCGCGGGCCAGTTCCAGGAAGTGGCGCTGCCGCCGGCATCGAAACGCTGGAAGCGGGGCAGATAATAGCCGGCGTGATCCGGGCCAACGAAGGCTTCATACAGCTCTGCCTGGCTGGCCGGGCGAGCCGGGGCAGGTCCGGCGGGCGTTGACGGCAAGGACGGAGGAAGCGGCGCCGTGGACACAATGCCGAGACCGGCCAGCACCGTAGCCGCCGGCTGCCAGTCGCCAAGGCCGGCATGCCAGGCCAGGTCGCCTGCTCCCATCTCGCCGCGCGCGGCCATGGAGGCCAATTCGGCGCGTGTGTATGGCCCTAGCCGCTGACCGTTGCGGCCCAGGAATATTGCATCGGACATCGGCTTCCCCTTGTTCCCCGAAACGATCGCCCCGGCGATCCCTTTTTACGCAGCCCCGGAGCCCGGGGCCGCGGCTTTCATCCTATCCGCTGCAAGGGCTTGCGCGCGACCGCGAGTACCGACGGCATCGGGATCCCGATGCCGTCGCTCCCGGTGAACGCCGCGGCGCCGGCGCCGATGGCTGCGCGGATTCTGGACAGCGCCGGTGCCGTCTGCGCCCGCAGCAGGGCGGCGGTGCGCACGGTGCCGTGGAGCATGGCTTCGAACAGCTCCTCCGGCCGGCTGAAGCGCCACAGCTGCGGCACGATGACCACGCGCGGCTCGACCAGTCCGGCTGCCAGCAGCGCCTCGCTCGCCACCACGGCATCGCTGTAGCGGAAGAACGGCGGCCCCGGCGGCAGGGGCACATCGATACGGCCGTGTTGCTCGATGGCGTCGAGCACGATGCGAAAGCCTTCGGTTTGCGGCGGTGCCGCCCACACGGTGAAGCCGCAGCGGCCGCCCGGCGCCAGCACCCTCGCCGCCTCGGTCAACGCCTGCTCCGGACGATCCAGGTGCAGCAGGCCGAAGTTCATCGCCACCGCATCGAAGGCGGCGTCGGGCAGCGCCAGCGCTTCGGCATCGCCCTCCTCGAATCGCAGCTGCGGATGGCGCCGGCGGGCCAGAGCCACCATCGCCGCGGAGAAATCGAGGCCGAGCACTTGCGCGCCGCGTTGCGCCGCTTGTGCCGCCACCTGACCGGGACCGCAGGCCACATCGAGCAGGCGTGTGTCCGTCTTCACCTGCAAGGCATCCAGCAGCGGCGCGATGGACTGGCTGGTGAGCCCGGTGAAGGCGTCGTCATAGTCCGCGACCGCGCTTTCCCATCCCGATTTTTCAAGCTCGCGGAAGGCGGAGGCTGGCTGCTTTTGCAAGATGGAAATTCCTGAAAGGATTCACTGATTGCGCACGGCGTGCATCCTCCACGACCGCCACGCCTTTGCGCAAGCCCCCCCGCCGCACCGTCCCGAACGCGGCCTGCTTCGCCCCCTCGGGCAAGCGCTTCAGAATATCGGCAGCATCAGCACCACCAGCAACACGCCGGCCACCATCTCGATCAGGTGTTGTAGCGCGTTGTAGGAGCGCCACATGGTGAGCACCAGATAGATGGTGGCGAACAGGCTGCCAAACAGGGCCCATACCGGTGCCAGGACCACCAGCATCAAGGCCGCCGCATCCGAATGGTGCTTCAGCCATACGCCGCCGCTGCTCAGGCGCAGCGACAGGCCCAGCAAGCCCAGCACCAGCAAGGCTGTGCTGGCGCGAAACGCCACGTCGCGCGGACGCCTCGGCACGCTTGTACCCCACTCCGAAACCATCAGATTCTGCCGGCAAGATATTGGAAAGTGCCGGACGTATCAGGTAGGGCCAGACTGCGGGGGCAGTACCGCGCCCGCCTCAGCTTCCATGCTTCCACGCCCGCCAAGACATCAGTATCCCCGCTCGGGCGCCCGCCAGAACAACCAGTGCGATCAACGGTAGCGTCGAGCGGCCTGAATTGCCGCGACAGGCTTTGCTTGAGCGCGGACAGCCACATCGCGCCAACTACGCGGCGGACAAGATGAAGCACCGGGCGAGGCGGCTATCCGGCACAATACGCAGCCGGAGCACTCCCTGAGCACTCCATCTCCAATCAGACCTTTTCGCCGCGGATCAACCATGCCTGTGAATACGCCGAGGACGCAGCGCAAGCCATCCCCATCCGAAGATCACGTCATTGCGGTGGAAGTGCGCGCCAGCAGAATCAATGGCCGCGGCCTGTTCGCCAGCGCCGGGCTGCCGGGCCGCCGCAAGCTGGGCGAAATCTCGGGCGAGCTGGTGCGCCTGCCGGGCGCATGGAAGAAAGTGGAGCGGTCGGACAAGATCTACCTGATCGAGTTGAATGAACGGCAGGCGCTCGAATGCTCCAGCGGCAACAGCTTCCGCTATCTGAACCATAGCTGCGCCGCCAACTGCTACATGCGCATCATCCGCAACCGCGTCGAGATCTACACCCGCCGTCCGATCAGGGCGGGCACCGAACTCACGGTGAACTACGGCGCCACGCCGCACAAGGATGGCATGCGCTGCGCCTGCGGCGCCGCGAACTGCAAGGGCCGCTTGTAGGTCCGCTGGCACTTGATTTGCGAGGATGTCGGCGGCCGCCGCTTGCGGCTCGGCGCCGCTCGTCGGCACTTTCGCCGCCGTCCGTCCTCCGCCCGGCAAATCACTGAACTTTCCCGTGCACCTTGTGTTCGGAAGTACACGGCGAGCCGGATGGACGGCTTGGAAAATTTGCTGGGCGGGGACCATTGCGCCACGGAATGAGGTGCTTGATATGGCGACACGAAGGATGTTCTTTGTCTTGGCGGCGGCCTGTGCGGTCCTGTCCGCATGCGGCGGCCCGGTGGTCACGCTGAAGAATCCGCAAAACGGGGAGCTGGCCTCCTGCAAAGGTGGGGTCAGCTCCATCGGCCTGACCTCGGATCGGGTGGAAAGCGATTTGCTGACCGAATGCGTGGACGGCTACACACAGCAAGGTTACGAAGTGGTAACGGCGACGCATTAAGCGCGTTTCGCGTTTCCTCCGCTGGTATGATCCGGACACTGGGGCCATGCATCGGCCCCGGGTGATGGACTATTACTCAAAGGGGGAGCTCAGACATGAATCGCTTGTTACTCGCCGCCGCTCTGGCCATGGCGGCCGCACCGGCGTTTGCCCAGGTCGGCGTGTCGGTCAATATCGGTGAGCCCGGCTTCTACGGCCAGATCGAACTCGGCAACAACTACCCGCCGCCGCAGGTGGTTTACCAGCAGCCGGTAGTGGTCGAGCAGGTGCCGGAAAGCCTGGGGCCGCCGATCTACCTGCGCGTTCCTCCCGGCTATGCCAGGGACTGGCGCCACCACTGCGCCGAATACCGCGCCTGCGGCCATCGCGTCTATTTCGTGCGGGACAGCTGGTATAACAACGAATATGCGCCGCGTTACCACCGCGATCACTACGGACCGGGGCCGGAACATCGGGACGATCATGGCTGGGACCACGGACATGACCATGGCCCCGACCGCGGTCACGACGATCACGACCGCGATCACCACGACCATTAGACCTGTCATCGAACCGGCGAGCCGGGCGCCTGCCGCCCGGCTCGCCGCACGAGGATCCACACGCGGCTTGCGCGGCGTCCGGCGTAATGCCCTAATGGGCCATCGCTCCACATAGAGGGCGCCGAGGAGACCACGACATGCCCCGCATCGATGTGCCCGACGATCTGGGCGGCTGGATGGCCCTGCGCCCGGACATGGCGCCCGGCCTGGTGGCGCTGAGCGACGCCGTCTACGGCAAGTCGAAACTGCCGCTGCGGGTGCAGGAGATCGCCCGCATGCGCATCGCCCTGGCCAACCAGTGCGAAGTCTGCCGCAACGCCCGCTACGCCGAAGGACCGGAATCAGGCATGGATGAAGCCTTCTATGCCGGCGTGGCGCAATGGCGCACCGCGCCCGGCTACAGCCCGCGCGAAAGGCTCGCCGCCGAGTACGCCGAAGGCATCGCGCTCGACCACCTCGCCCTGCGCGACAACGACGACTTCTGGAAACGGCTGCGCCAGCATTTCCGCGACGAGGAAATCGTCGATCTGGCCTTGTGCTGCACGCTCTGGCTTGGCGCCGGCCGCACCATGCGGGTGCTCGACGTGGGCCAGACCTGCTCCCTGGTGATGAGCCGCCGCGAAACCGAATTGGCCTGAGCCGACGCAATCGGCGCAACACTTTCCACCCTGCGCGCCAGCACTGGCTTGATCGAGAGCCGTCAGCGGGACCGCCTGCTGCGTTCGCTGGATGCGTTGCGCAGCTCCACGCTCAGCCGCGCCAGAAATCGGCCGAAATCACGCCGCTGGCGGACAGCGTCAGGGAAGCCCGGGTCCAGTGCGCCGCGCCGACCGCGGCTGAAGCCCGCTGGAATACCTTGCAGGCCTGGCGAAGCTTATGACGCAAATCCAGCGCCGAATCGAACCAGATGACGTGGCCGGTGGAGTCTATATAGTCCAACTCCACTTCACAGCCATCGTCGCACAGATCGACTTTCACCACCGCGATGGTCCAGTCGTTCGGCGCGTCTTCCGCCGCAAGTCGAACGACTTCCTGATAAAAATCCTGCTCGGCTCTCGATTGGATCGTTTTCATCGGCTCCGCCTTTCCCGCGGCCACGCCGGAGCAAGGCCGCATCACGGGATTGCCTTGCGGCGACGGCATCCATGCATCGCCTTGCCGCAATTCGGATGGGGACGCGGGCAAGCCGCATCCATGAACCTGCTCGTCAGAAGATCAACCGATGCGCATGAATTCGCCCAATGCCGTTGAGGCAAACGGCGATGACGCATCGCATATCCAGCAGCATTTCCTGAACGCCGCTTTGAGTGCGACGGCCGGTGATACCGGCGAGTCGGCACGGAACTCGATGTCCGCACGTGGCGCTGCTGTAGCAGGCACTGATAAGACCCCGTGCAGCCATAAGGGTTCCCTTTGCCGCAACGGGAATCCGGCGGCAGGGCATTGATTCAGCTGGGATTCAGGCAGTTTCGACGGGCATCACCAAGCGGCTCGCCCGCCCGGTGCCGATGTCTGCTGCATCGCAGCCGCTGCTTCGTTGGCGCGATTTAAAACTAGAACAAAACCCGGGTTTCGCTGCGCTCCACCCGGGTTGCGAACAGCCGCTTCACGCCGCGGCTGAGATCCGCTTACTGCTTGGTCGACTGGGTAATGGTGAAGTCGTCGAAGTCCACGCCCACATCCCAGCCGCGGCCGGTGCCGCTGAGCGCCATCGAAATCTCGCCCTTGGTCATCACCGACACCGCACCGGAATCCACGGTCGCGGCATGCGCCGAACCGGCGGCATAGCTGCCCAGCACGTCGTGAATGTCCTTCACGCCGGTGAAATCGGCGTGGCCGTTGTCGATGCTGGATTTGCCGACGGTGAGGCCGCCGCCCTTGGACTTGAGATGGACCTTCAGCGTGGACCCATCGCTGCACGTGACGGTGCCGTGTCCCGAGGCGGTCTTGTAGATCAATGACCAGCCCTTGACGGCAAAACTCATCTTGCAGCTGAGGTTATCCGCTTGCGCCGCAGTGCTGAACGCTCCGCACGCTGCAAACAACAGCGCCGCACCTGTCGCCTTCAATTTATGGTTCATCTTGAACTCCTGGTTTTATTGGCGCGCCCGGACAGCAAGCGCGAATTGCGCGTCGCGTCACGCATCAAATGTCGCGTGCAACACATTCTTGGACTCGCCCCTTATAGTCCTGCGCCGCGCCTGCAAACACAAGCGGCCCGTGCGATATTTTCAGAACAAGCCTTCTAAAACAATCGCATACAGGCACATATCGGCGTCGATCGCGGCGCCGTGCGGCAACTCGATGGAACCCCCTCAGCGCATCGGGGTCAAAATACCGGCCCCAATACATGCGGGCCAATCCCCCATCAATACAGCCAATTCAAACAGGCCAATTCAAACAGGAGTCTGATCATGATCATGGACGACAAGGACGATGTGCGCGAACGTGCCCGTCATGCAGCCGAGGAAGCCGCGCACAGCGCCACCGCCGACAAGGCCAAGGGCCGTATCAAGGAAGCCGTAGGCAAGGTCAAGGAAAAAGTCGGCGGCGCCATCGGCGATCACGAACTGGAAGCCAAGGGCACGGCCCAGCGCATCGACGGCAAGAAGGATCGGCTCAAGGGCGAGATCAAGGACAAGATCGAAGACGTCAAGGAGCACATCGAAGCCGGCATCGAGGTGGTGAAGGAAAAAATCGACGAGGCGCGCGGCAAGAAGTAAGCGCGGCAAAGCTCAAGCAAGGCCCCGCCATGCGGGGCCTTGTTCATTTTGCGGGCCGCCATCCCATAACCCGATCTCGTCCTTTCGGCTGAGTCGGTGCGCCTCCGATCCGCTACGCTGGACCCCGGGAGAACAACCGGGGAGTAGCTGCCGCATGGTCCACCACATCCAGGTCGGGCTGACCATCTTCATCTTTGTCGTTTCGGCGCTCAGTTTCTGGGGCAGCCTGCGCAACGCCAACCCGTATGGCCGTCATATGCTGCCCGGCCAGCGCAATACCATGCCAGCGCTGCCCGCCTGGCTGCTGTTCGAGGCACCGCAGTTTTTCTCGTTCGCCCTGACCTTCTGGCTGAGCGCTTCGAGCCCATCGGCCGCCGCCCTGACCCTGTTCGCGCTGTGGCAGGCCCACTACACCTATCGCGCCCTGATCTATCCGCTGCGCATGCGCGATCGTCACAAACGCTTCCCCATCGCCAGCGTGATTTTCGGCATTCTGTTCAACGGCATCAACGGTTTCATCAACGGCTACGCCGTGGCTCACGCCCCGCACCTGATGAACGCCGCCTGGCTGCGCGACCCGCGCTTCGTCGTCGGCGTGGCGGTTGCCGTTGCCGGCTGGCTGATCAATTTCCAGGCCGACACCATCCTCATCAATCTGCGCCGCGACGGCAGCACCGGCTACAAGGTGCCGCACGGCGGCCTGTTCCGCTACGTATCTTCCGCCAACTACTTCGGGGAGATCGTGTTGTGGTGCGGCTGGGCCCTGATGAGCTTCACGCCCGCCGGCCTGTCCTTCGCCGTCTTCACCATCGCCAACCTGCTGCCGCGCGCGCTATCGCATCACCGCTGGTACGTCGAGCATTTTGCCGACTATCCAAGGGAACGCAGGGCAATCATCCCCGGGATACTCTGAACGCCGCGATCTCAGCCGCGCAGGATTTCGCCGAAGCGCAACGCCAGGTCGTCCCGCCAGTGCGGCAGACGCACGCCGAAAGTCCGTGCAATCTTGCCGCAATCCAGGCGCGAGTTCGCCGGCCGCTGCGCCGGCGTCGGATAGGCGGAAGCGGGAATCGGCAGGACTTCGCGGCAGCGCACTGACGCCGCATCCGCCCCGCGCAGCTGCTCGACGATGGCGCCGGCGAACTCGTACCAGCTCGCCTCGCCGCCGCCCTGGAGATGATAGATGCCGCTGATGGCCGCATCCTCACCGTCGTCCGGCAACTGCGGAATCAGCTGCGCGGTGATATCGGCGATGAGATTGCTGGAAGTGGGGGCGCCGATCTGGTCGGCGACGATGGACAGTTTCTCGCGCTCCCGCGCCAGCCGCAGGATGGTCTTGACGAAGTTGGCGCCATGGGCGCCATAGACCCAGCTGGTGCGCAGGATGATGTGGGCGCCGCCCACCGCGGCGATGGCTGCTTCGCCTGCCAGCTTGGAACGGCCGTAGACGTTGATCGGCCCGATGGCATCCGTCTCCAGGTAGGCACCCTGCGGCTTGTCCCCGGCGAACACATAATCGGTCGAATAGTGGATCAGCCAGGCACCAAGGGCGGCGGCTTCCTGGGCCAGCACGCCGGGCGCCCGTGCGTTGATGGCAAAAGCCAGCCCGGTTTCGCTTTCTGCCTTGTCCACCGCGGTGTAGGCGGCGGCATTGACGATGCAGCCTGGACGCACCTGCCGCACCAGGGCGCGGATGGCGGACTCGTCGCTGAGATCGAGCGCGGCGCGGTCCGTGGCATGCACCTCGCCCAGCGGGGCCAGGGTTCGCAGCAGCTCATGCCCGACCTGGCCGTTGCTGCCGAGCAGCAGGATCCTGGCGCCGTCGGTCGCCATCAGGGAAATACCTCGGCATCGCGCAGCAGCACACCAGCCGCATCCTTTTTCGCCAGCACCGGCTCGAAATCGATCGGCCAGCGGATGCCGATCTGCGGATCGCTCCACAGGATGCTGCGCTCATGCGCCGGTGCGTAGTAGTCGGTGGTCTTGTAGAGGAACTCGGCCGTGTCGGACAGGGTGACGAAGCCGTGCGCAAAGCCCGGTGGCACCCACAGCATGTGCTTGTTCTCGCCGGACAGTTCCGCGCCGACCCATTTGCCGAAAGTCGGCGAGGAGCGGCGCAAATCCACCGCCACATCGAAGACCCGCCCCTGCACCACCCGCACCAGTTTTCCCTGCGCCTGCTGGATCTGGTAGTGCAGGCCGCGCAGTACGCCGCGGCTGGAGCGCGAGTGATTGTCCTGCACGAAGTCGGGATCGACGCCGATACCCTGGGCGAACACCTGGCGGTTGAAGCTCTCGTAGAAGAACCCGCGATCGTCGCCGAATACTTTCGGCTCGATCAGCACCAGGTCGGGGATTTCCAGGCGGGTGAATTTCATGGTCGGAGCTTGCTTTAGAAGATGTTGATGCGCAGCAGGTCTTTCAGGTAAGCGCCGTAGCCGCTCTTGCCGAGCTTGACGGCCAGCGCTTCGAGCTGCGTGCCATCGATGTAGCCAAGGCGATAAGCGATCTCCTCGGGACAGGCGATTTTCAGGCCCTGGCGCTTCTCGATGGTCTGCACGTACTGGCTCGCCTCGATCAGGGAATCGTGGGTGCCGGTGTCGAGCCAGGCATGGCCGCGCCCCATGATGGTGACGTTGAGCTGGCCCATCTCCAGGTAGCGGCTGTTC
>Ga0302311_10001241_pt1 | contig 30610 bp, 22 predicted proteins | sample III_Palsa_N1_3_FD_200449 | JGI IMG/M metagenome (GOLD analysis project Ga0302311, IMG submission 200449) | Peat permafrost microbial communities from Stordalen Mire near Abisko, Sweden - III_Palsa_N1_3 | ecosystem: Environmental > Terrestrial > Soil > Palsa > Peat permafrost | place: Sweden... | reverse complement strand
GCCGCAGGCAACAAAAAGTCCCGGCGGCGCTTTTTACGCCGCTGGCATATCGGCCCGTCATCGATCTTGATAACATCGCTCCTGGCAGGGATGGCGTCTTTGGGAGTGTTGCGATGACGAAGGGTTCGGATCTGCTGGTTCAGGCGCTCGAGAGTGAAGGTGTCGAGTATATTTTTGGCATTCCGGGGGAAGAAAATCTCGACGTGCTGAACTCGCTGCGCGGCTCGAAGATCAAGCTCGTGATCACCCGCCACGAACAGGCCGCCGGTTTTATGGCGGCCACCTATGGCAGGCTGACGGGCCGCGCCGGGGTGTGCATGACGACGCTCGGGCCCGGCGCTCTCAACCTGACCACCAGCGCGGCCTATGCGCATCTGGGTGCGATGCCGATGGTGATGATCACCGGCCAGAAGGCCATTCGCTCCAGCCGGCAGGCGAAATTCCAGATCGTCGATATCGTCGCCACGATGCGGCCGCTGACCAAGATGGCGACCCAGATCATCTCGGCGCAGAGCATTCCGACCCTGGTGCGCGATGCGTTCCGCGTGGCGCAGCAGGAGCGTCCGGGCCCGGTCCATCTCGAATTGCCGGAGGATGTCGCTTCCGACGAGGCGGCGGCGGAGATCATTCATCCACATGTCGTCGAAATGCCGGTGGCGCCTCAAGCGGCGATCGACCGCGCAGCCGACATGATCGCATCGGCAAAGCGGCCGCTGGTGATGCTGGGTGCGGGCGCCAGCCGTCCGCAACTGGCCGAGCCGCTCTCGCGATTCGTCCGTCGCCTGGGGATTCCATTCTTCAATACCCAGATGGGAAAGGGCGCGGTCAATGCGGGGTCCAATCTCTATATGGGGACCGCGGCGCTGTCGGAACGCGACTGGATCCACGAGGCTGTGGACAAGGCCGACCTCATCATCTCGATCGGACACGACACGGTCGAGAAGCCGCCCTTCATCATGAACGAGAAGGGTCCTCGCGTGGTTCACGTCGGCGCCACGCCGGCGACGGTCGAACAGGTCTATTTCCCGGAAGCCGAGATCATCGGCGACGTCGGCGCGAGCCTTCCGGCGCTCGCGGGCCGCCTCGAAGGCAAGCTTCCTAACGCCGGCGCGCTGTTGGGCCTGCGCGAGAAAATCCTGGCAAAACTGGCGGAGCGTTCCACCGAAGAGCGTTTTCCGCTGACGCCGCAGCGCATCGTCCATGACGTCCGCGAAGCGGTGCCGTCAGACGGCATCGTGACGCTCGACAACGGCATGTACAAGATCTGGTTCGCGCGCAACTATCGCACCAGCGTCGCCAACACGCTGCTGCTCGACAATGCGCTGGCGACCATGGGGGCGGGGCTTCCCTCGGCGATCGCCGCGGCCTTGATTCATCCCGAGCGGAAAATCCTCGCGGTGTGCGGCGATGGCGGGTTCATGATGAATTCGCAGGAGCTGGAGACGGCGGTTCGTCTCGGCGTGCATATCGTGGTGTTGATTCTCGAGGACCACGCCTACGGCATGATCCGCTGGAAGCAGGAAGCCGATCATTTCCCGGATTTCGGCCTCGAATTTGGCAATCCCGAGTTTGTGGCTTACGCAAAATCCTATGGCGCGACGGGGTCGCGGGTTGCGTCCACGGCGGATTTCCTGCCGACGCTGAAGGCCGCGCTGGACGGCAAGGGCGTGCATCTGGTCGTCGTGCCCGTCGACTACAGCGAGAACATGCGCGTGCTGGTCAAGGAATTGCCGAGACATTAGAGAGAGTCTTGACCGCCTGGGTATGAATGCTCGCGCGCCCCCTGGGCATCCGGATAACATTGTGGCGCTTCGCGCCGGTCGAACATGCCGTAGTCGCGTACGATCCTGATACGGCAAAGCCGCGCGCCGTCTTTCAACGTGACGGTGTTCTCAAAGCCTTCGGCGGCGGCCACGACATCATTAAAATGAGGTCGCCCGGCCGGCCGCCGCGCGATCCCGCGTCAAAACGCGCGTGATATTGTCAGACGCGGTTTGCAGGTTCCATGACGAGCGGATTATGCTATGAGTTCCCGTGACGGATCTGCCGGGTGGTCAATCGATTTGGGGCGCGGGATGAAGCCAAGGGATCAAAGGCATCAACCAGTCTCCGCAACGCGTGACGATTGCAGGAACTTCGCGAAGTGCATCGGCGGTGCCGATGCCGCAGCCATCGTGTTTTCGCTGGTCCTGTTGACCGGCTGCGAACAGAACGCCTTCGTGCCGCCACCGCCGCCCTCGGTTGACGTCGCGGTGCCCGCGCAACGCAGCATCACGCGCTATCTCGACGCCACCGGAAACACCGCGCCGATCAAATCGGTCGATCTGGTGGCGCGGGTGCAGGGCGTATTGCAGGCGATCAATTATCAGGATGGCGCCTTCGTCAAGGAAGGCACCACGCTGTTCACGATCGAGCCGCAGACCTATCAGTACAAGCTCGAACAGGCGCAGGCCGCCGAGGCCGGCGCACAGGCCTCGCTGAAACAGGCCGAGGCCGATTACAAGCGTCAAGTGGATCTGGTCGCGCGGCAGGCAGTGTCGCAGGCAACGCTCGATACGTCCACTTCCACCCGCGACAACGCCCAGGCCAATCTGTTGCAGGCGCAGGCCAACACCAAGATCGCGGCGGTCAATTTCGGCTACACCAACGTCACCGCGCCGTTCGACGGCATCGTCAGCGCGCATCTCGTCTCGGTCGGCGAACTGGTCGGCGCCTCCTCGCCGACGCAACTCGCCAGCATCGTGGCACTCGATCCGATCTATGTGAATTTCAACGTCAACGAACAGGACGTGCTGCGGATCCGCGCCGAAGCCCTCAAGCGTGGGGTCACGGTCGCCGAACTCAGGCAATTGCCGGTTGAAGTCGGATTGCAGACCGAAGCCGGCTATCCGCACAAGGGCAAGCTCGATTACATCGCGCCGATCCTGAACCAGTCCACCGGCACGCTGCCGGTGCGCGGCCTGCTGCCGAACCCCGACCGGGTGCTGCTGCCCGGCTATTTCGTCCGGGTCCGCGTGCCCTATGACAAGCAGGAAAATGCGCTGCTGGTGCCGGACGTCTCGCTCGGCAGCGACCAAAGCGGGCGTTATATGCTGGTGGTCAATGGCGACGATGTTGTCGAGCAGCGCAAGGTGCAGACCGGCCCGCTCGATGGCGATTTGCGCGTGATCGAAGACGGCCTCAAGCCCGACGATAAAGTCGTGGTTGCCGGCCTGCTGCGCGTGATCCCCGGCCAGAAGGTCGCTCCGAAACCGCAGAAGATCGAGACGCAGAAACTCGAGACGCCGCCGTCGTCGACCAAATAAGGTGTGGGACTTGGCATAGGGACTTGGCATGATTTCGAAATTCTTCATCGAACGTCCGGTCCTTTCCAACGTCATCGCGATTCTGATGATCCTGATCGGCGGCGTCTGCCTGTTTCGGCTCGCGGTCGCGCAATATCCCGACGTGGTGCCGCCGACAGTGCAGGTGACGACGCGTTACCCTGGCGCCAGCGCCAAGACCGTGATCGACACCGTGGCGCTGCCGATCGAACAACAAGTCAACGGCGTCGAGGACATGCTCTATATGCAGTCCTACAGCGGGGCCGACGGCACCTATACGCTGACCGTCACCTTCAAGATCGGCACCGATCTGAACTTCGCGCAGGTGCTGGTGCAGAACCGGGTGTCGAGCGCGCTGTCGCAACTGCCGCAGTCCGTACAGAACCAGGGCGTCACCGTGCAGAAGCGGTCGACGGCGATCCTGCTGTTCGTGACGCTGACGTCGCCGAATGCGACCTACGACAGTCTGTTCCTCTCCAATTACGCCACCATCAATATCCGGGATGAATTGTCGCGGCTGCCCGGCGTCGGCAATGTGACGGTGTTCGGCGCCGGCCAATATTCGATGCGGGTCTGGCTCGATCCCAACAAGTTGCAGGCGCGCAATCTGGTGCCGCAGGATGTCATCCAGGCGATCCAGCAGCAGAGCCAGCAGGTCACGGCCGGCCAGGTCGGCGCGCCGCCGACCCCGCCGGGGCAGGCGTTTCAGTACACGCTGAACGTCAATGGGCGGCTCGAAGATACGCGCCAGTTCGAGGACATCATCCTCAAGACCGGCAACAATGGCGACGTCACCCGCGTGCGCGACGTCGGCTGGGTGGAACTCGGCGCCCAGACCTACAGCCAGGTGTTTTCGCTCAACAACAAGCCGGCTACCGGCATCGGCGTATTCCAGTCGCCCGGTGCCAACGCGCTTGAGGTCGAGGCGGCGGTGCAGAAGAAGATGGCGGAACTGGCCAAGGCATTTCCGCAGGACGTGAAATATGACACGCCGTTCGACACCACCAAATTCGTCTCGGCCTCGATCAAGGAGGTCTACAAGACGCTGATCGAGGCGGGCCTGCTGGTGCTCGTGGTGATCCTGATCTTCCTGCAGGACTGGCGCGCGATGCTGGTGCCCGCGACCACGGTGCCCGTGACGATCATCGGCGCCTTTGCCGCGATGGCCGCCCTTGGTTTCACCATCAACATCTCGACCCTGTTTGCCATCGTGCTAGCGATCGGCATCGTGGTGGACGACGCCATCGTGGTGGTCGAGGGTGCTGCCCACAACATCGAAAAGGGCATGTCGAGCCATGATGCCGCGATCAGCGCGATGGACGCGCTGTTCGCGCCGATCATCGGCATCACGCTGGTGCTGATCTCGGTGTTCCTGCCGTCGGCCTTCCTGCCGGGATTGACCGGGCGGATGTATTCGCAATTCGCGCTGGTGATCGCCGCGACCGCGTTGCTCAGCGCGGTCAACGCCGCGACGTTGAAGCCGACGCAATGCGCGTTGTGGCTGCGCCGGCCGGCGCCGCCGGAGCAACGCAACTTTTTCTACCGCGGTTTCAACGCGGTCTATGACCGGCTCGAGCGCGGCTATGGCCGGCTCATGGTCCGCATGACCAACCATAGCGGCCTTTGCGTGATCCTGGCGCTGATCCTGATTTGCGGCAGCGGTTACGGGCTATCGCGAATCCCGACCGGCTTCATTCCGATCGAGGACCAGGGCTATATGCTGGTCGCTGTGCAACTGCCTGACGGCGCAGCACTCGACCGCACCCAGCACGTGCTCGACCAGGTCAGCGAAATCGCCAGCAAGGTGCCGGGCGTCGATCAGGTGGTCACCATCGCCGGCATCTCGGCGCTCGACAATTCGTCAAGCCTCGCCAATGCCGGCGTCGGTTATCTGATCCTGAAGGAATGGAGCGAGCGCGGCCCGGGTCAGGATTTGCGCTCGCTGTTCGTCGGATTGAACGAAAAGATGGCGGCGATCCCCGAAGCGCGGATCCTCGTGATCCCGCCGCCGCCGATCCAGGGCATCGGCAACGCCGCCGGTTTTGCGATGCAGGTGCAGTTGCGCGACGGTAATGCCGATTATGGCAAGCTACAGGCGATCACGGGCGCCATCGTCGCCAATGCGCAGACCCAAAGCGCGTTGCAGCGGGTCAGTTCGCCGTTCCGCTCGATGGTGCCGCAATTCGACGTCGAGGTCGACCGGATCAAGACCCAGACGCTGTATGTCACGACCGACCAGATCTTCTCGACGCTGTCGTCCTATCTGGGGTCGAGCTATGTCAACCAGTTTACCAAATTCGGCCGTACCTTCCAGGTCTATGCCCAGGCGGAAGCGCAGTCCCGCCTGACGCCGCGCGACATCGAAAACCTGATGGTGCGCAACAGCCAGGGCAACATGGTGCCGATCGGCACGGTGGCGAACATCACGCAATCGGTCGGGCCCTCGCTGATCAGCCTCTATAACCTCTATCCCTCCGCGACCATCATCGGCCTGCCGGCCGCCGGCTATAGCTCGGGACAGTCGATGTCGCTGATGGAGGAGATCGCCGCCAAAACCCTGCCGACCGGCACCGGTTATGAATGGACGGCGATGTCGTATCAGGAGAAGGCGGTCGGCGGCCAGATCTACTGGGCGTTCGGCCTGGCGCTTCTGCTGGTGTACCTGGTGCTCGCGGGACAATATGAAAGCTGGTACGCGCCGGTCTCGGTGATCCTCGCGGTGCCGCTGTCGCTGCTCGGCCCGATGCTGGTGCTGTCGGCTTTGAGGATCGACAACAATCTCTACACCCAGATCGGCATCATCCTGCTGATCGCGCTGTCGGCCAAGAACGCCATCCTGATCGTGGAAGTCGCGCTCGAATTGCACGGGCGCGAAGGCAAGCCGTTGCTGGAATCCGCGGTCGAGGCGGCGCGCGCCCGGTTCCGGCCGATCCTGATGACGTCGTTTGCCTTCATCCTCGGCGTGGTGCCGCTGGTGCTGGCGACCGGCGCCGGCGCCAACGCCCGCAAGTCGATCGGCATCACGGTGTTCTCAGGCATGCTGGCGTCGACCTGCCTTGCCGTGTTGTTCGTGCCGACATTCTTTGTCGTGATCCAGCGCTTCGAGAACTGGCTCGGCGCCCGCAAGCAGGCGCCGGTGAAGGCGGACCAGGCGGCGTAATGGCTTGTATAAGCGGGTCGTCCCGGCCTAGCACGCAATTGCGCGTAAGGCGCCGGGACCCATAACCCCTGGCGTCGGAAATAGACAAAGGCCTCTGCCCCAGCGCCAAAACGAGAGTCCGCGCCGTATGGGTCCCGGCTCAAGGCCGGGACGACCCGCGGAGAGATTGTTTGAATCGCGTTTCCTACTTCAACGCCAGCGGCTTGTCCTCGTCCAGAAAACCCATCAGTTCGTGGAAGAACTGCATCCGGTTCTTTTCCATCATCACCGTATGGGTTCCCTCACTGAGCTCGATCAGGCGTTTGTAGGGCGTGTTCTTGAGCTGTTTGAAATAGTTCTGCGCCAGATAGCTCGGCAGGTCGGCATCCCACTCGGCATGCAGGATCAAGGTCGGCACGGTGATCTTGCCGGGATCGTATTGCGCCTTGCCGGCGCTCCAGTAATTTCGGCTGTCCTGGCCGACGCCATTGGTGGCGCGCAGCATCGGCGGCGTGTGCTTCGACGCCTCCGGATCGGTGGCCCAGGTCGCGTTCGCCCAGGCATCGAACACGCCGGGCGGTATCAGGTCGGCCTGCTTGTCGGCGGGCACGCCTTTCAGCCAACGCTCCTTGGCCGACTCCTTCGAGACCAGCCGGTAGGCGCCAAGCGGCGGCTGGTCGGCGGCGGGTGGTTCGGTGCGGATCCATTGCGGCGCATAGAGCACCAGGCGGTCGACTTTCGCATTGTGCTCGCTGGTATAGAGGCCGACGATCGAGGTGCCCCACGACCAGCCCATCACGTCGATTTTCGAGACGCCGCGCTTTTTCAGGATGTAATCGACCGCGACGCCGTAATCATGCGCGGCGACCTCGGTCGAGACGATCGGCTTGTTGGCCTCCGGCGGCTGGCTCATTTCCGGCGGCCGGGTCGAGCGGCCATAGCCCCTTACATCCACCAGATAGACGTCGAAGCCGCGCCCGGCGATCAGATCCATCATCGAGACGCCTTCGATCGGCAGGTCGAACGCGGTTTCGGCCGGATAGGTCGCGCCATGCACGAACAGCAGGATGCGGTCGGACGGGAAATTCTTCATGCCCACGGGATGCTTGTTGCGGACGAACAACTCGATCCCGGGGTCTCCCGACGGGATCATGACATCGGTGGTCTCGAGTTTTGGGCTGGCAGCCTGGGCGGATGGATTCATCAGGATTGCGGTGGCGGTGAGGCACGCGAGCGAAAGCGCGCGCAAGGCAAAGGCGGGCATCGTCAGACTTCCCTGGACTGTTTTTGACCGCTTGAGGGGCGGCATCGGCCGTTGTGGCCGATGCGCCAGAAATACACGGTCGAAGCGGGTTTATCGAGCGCCATATTCGCATGGCCATTGGTCGCGCTTGAGCGGCCGGCCGGCTTTGCCTATGCTACAGGCTGCAACGATTTACCGCCCAAATCGTTCTCAATTCAGAAAATTCACAGCCCGCGGGAGACAGCGATGAACCTTTCCGATCTCAACAAGGTGGCCCAGGCCATGGTGGCGCCGGGCAAGGGACTTCTCGCGGCCGATGAATCCGGCGGCACCATCAAGAAGCGGTTTGACGCGATCAAGGTCGAATCCACCGAAGACACAAGGCGCGATTACCGCGAGATGCTGTTCCGTTCCAAGGACGCGATGTCGAAATGCATCTCCGGCGTCATCCTCTATGACGAGACGATCTGGCAAAAAGCCAAGGACGGCACGCCGCTGGTCAAGCTGATCGAGCAGGCGGGTGCGATACCGGGCATCAAGGTCGACGAGGGCACGCAGGACCTACCGGCTTGCCCCGGCGAACTCGTTACCGTCGGCCTCGACAAGCTCGCCGAGCGGCTCGCGGCCTACTACAAGCAGGGCGCGCGCTTTGCGAAATGGCGCGCGGTGATCGACATCGCCAAGGACATTCCGAGCATGACTGCGATCTCCGTCAACGCGCATGCGCTGGCGCGCTATGCGGCGCTGTGCCAAGAGGCGCAGATCGTGCCGATCGTCGAGCCGGAAGTGCTGATGGACGGCGATCACGATATCGACCGCTGTTATGACGTCACCCAGCGCGTCCTCAACAAGGTGTTCCAGGAATTGCGGATCCAGCGCGTCGCGCTCGAGGGTATGATCCTCAAGCCCAACATGGTGGTCTCGGGCAAGAAGAACGCCAGGCAGGCGCCCGCCGGTGAAGTCGCGGAGAAGACCATCCGGCTATTGAAGCATTGCGTGCCGGCGGCGGTGCCGGGCATCGCGTTCCTGTCCGGCGGCCAATCCGATGAGGAGGCAACCGCCCATCTCGACGCCATGAACAAGATCGGCGGCCTGCCGTGGAAGCTGACCTTCTCCTATGGCCGTGCGCTGCAGGCCGCGCCCCAGCACGCCTGGGCCGGCAAGCCCGAAAACGTTCCCGCCGGACAACAGGCGTTCAGCCATCGCGCGCAGATGAATTCGCTCGCGGCGCTCGGGCAGTGGAAGGCGGAGCTGGAAGGCAAGAAGGCGGCTTAGCCTTTGAGCTCTTCGTCGTTTGAGGGCTTTTGTTCTTCGTCGTTCCGGGGCGCGCCAACGGGTCCGCGCAAAGCGCGGCCCGATGACAGGCTCCGCGCGAGCTACGATGCGCAATTGCGCATCTGAGAATCCATACTCCCCGTGACAGCATTCAGCACCGAACTATGACACAGGGGTTATGGATTCCGGGCCCACGCCAAGAGGCGTGTCCCGGAACGACAGAAATTGAGTCGATCGAGCCCACGACATCATCAGCACAGGTCAGCTCTCGCCAAACGCATATGTTTGCTATATACTTGCATAACGCAAGCATTATGGAAGCATCAGATGCCGCTGTCGACCGCCGCGACGCCCGCCGCGCCACCGCTCAAGCTCAGCGCCTGGCTGCCCTATCGGCTGTTCATCGTCGCGGCCCGGATCGCGCGGCCGCTGGAGATCTTTTACGCGGAGCGGTTCGGCCTCAGCCAGGCCGGCTGGCGGATTTTGGCAACCATCGCCGAGCGCACCGGCGCCAGTGCCTCGGAGATCGGCCGGGCCTGCGCGCTCGATCCCTTCGCGGTCAGCCGCGGCATCGGCCAACTCGTCGAGTTGGGGTTCGCGAAGCGGACCACCGCCAAGGCCGACCGGCGCTTTGCCTCCGTCACGATCACGCCAAAGGGGCAGCTGGCCTTTGGTGAAATCGCAACATTGGGCCGCGCGATCGAAGCGAGACTGCTGGCGAGCCTGTCAGGCGACGAGCGCAGCCGCATTGATGCTGCGCTCGACAAACTCGAGGGCGAAAGCGCCCGCATCGAGCAGGGCGGGTGGCGCTCGCTGCTGGAACGCGCCGGATCATGACGGTCGCGCTGTTCGCCTTGACGGCGTTGTTGTGGGGTGGCGGCGCTTTGGCAACGGCATTGCAGGCGGGCGTGACGCCGGCGCCGTGGTCGGTGGCACTCCGGATGGCGCTGGCCGGCCTGCTGTTGCTGATCTATGGCCGGGTTCGCAATGTGCCGCTCGCGATCCCCCGCCGCGATCGCCTGTATGTCGTGTTGCAGGGCGCGCTGTTCTTTGCGCTCGCGTTTATCTCCTTCTACGAAGCGGCGCGGCGGATTCCGAGCGGCCTTGCCGCGCTTGTGCTCTCCACCTCGGCGCTATTTGCCGCGTTGATCGGACGCGTCATGCTCGGCTCGGCGCTGGCGCCGTCGATGTTGTGGGGCGCGCTGTGTGGCATCGGTGGCATCGGCATCATCTTCGGGCCAACGATAGGATCAGGACTCGCCACGCTCGGCAGCGAGAGCGGGGCGGGCTTCGCCTGGGCGCTGGTCGCCGCAATCGCGACCGGCGGCGGCACGGTGATCGGCGCCCGCAATCAGCAGGCGGGGTTGCCCACCGTTGCGGTGCTCGGTTGGGGCGCGCTGATTGGCGCGCTCGTAAGTGGCTGCTGGGCGATCGCCGAACGGCAGCCCTTCGTGGTCGAGCTGTCGCCACGCTATCTTGGCAGCCTGCTTTATCTGGCGATTGCAGCGTCCTGCGTGACCTTCATGATGTATTTCGAACTGGTGCGGCGGCTCGGACCCGGCCGCGCCGCCTATACGCTAGCGATGGTGCCGCTGATCGCCTTGGTGCTGTCGGCGCTGTTCGAAAACCTGCATCTCGATGGCCGGATTGCCATCGGTGCGCTGGCCATTCTGATCGGCAATTTTCTCGTCTTGCGGCGATGACCGCGAGAACGATGTCCTACTGGACCTTCGCAATACCCGGCGCGAAGCCCAGCGCGCTTTCGACCCATTTGGCGACGCGCAGCGTGCGGTAATCTTCCCGATATGGTCCGACGATCTGGATACCCAAGGGCAGACCATTCTTGCCGAAACCTGCCGGCAGCGACAAAGCGGGCACGCCGAGCAGGGTCCATGGCGCGCAATATTCGGCGTCGCCGGTATAGCTCAGCCCCTTCGGCGCCTCGCCGAACGCCGGCAGCGTCAGCACCGCGTCGTAGCCTGACATCTCAATGGTGAACGCATCGCGCAATTTGTCCTGCAACGTTTTTGCTGCGAGATAATCGGTCGCGGAATGCGCTGTTCCGGTTTCGACCAGCGACTTCAAATGGTCGCTGCTGCGATCGGGATAGCGCGCCACCAGCTCGGCGAAGATCACAGCGCCCTCGCTGGTGAGAATGGTGTTGATCGCGCTCCAGTTGGTGCGATCAAGCTCGGCGAGCTCAATCTCCGCGATGCCCGCGCCTGCGTCACGCAGCTTCGCTACCGTGGCATCGAATACTTGCTGCTGTTCGCTTTCCGCTTTCGTCCATTTCGCGAAGCGGACAATCGCGAGCCGTGGCGCGTTGAGCGGTGACACGCCCTGATCGATATCGACCCGGAAGTTCGGCAGCGGCCGGCCGTGGCGATCGCGGTCGCTTGAGCCTGCAAGTTGCGACAGCGCGAACGCCACGTCATCGACCCCTCGCGCAAAGAAACCGATATGATCGAGCGATGGGCTCAGATGATGCACGCCGAGCCGCGGGATCGCGCCGAAACTCGGCTTGAAGCCGACCACGCCGTTGAACGCGGCGGGCCGCACCACCGAGCCCAGCGTCTGGCTGCCCAGCGCCAGCGGAACCAGCCCGGCCGCCACCGCCGCCGCCGATCCCGACGACGATCCGCCCGGCGTATGCTTGGCGTTCCACGGATTGACGGTCGGGCCCGGCTGCCGCCAGGCGAATTCGGTCGAGACGGTCTTGCCGAAGATCGTTGCGCCGAGATTGCGCAGGCGCTCGACCACCCAGGCATCCGCGCTCGGCACGTGATCCCGGTAGATTGGCGAGCCGTTGGTGGTCGGCATATCAGAGGTCGCGATGATGTCCTTAATCCCAACGGGAATGCCGGACCACGGCCCCGGCCGCCGCGTGGTATCGGAGGGGAGAACCTCGAAGGCTTTCAGCGTCGGCTCGACCTCGCTGGCCCGCTCCAGGCAGGCCGCCGCGTAATGATCGGCCGCGGCCGGGTTACCCCGGAACAGGCGCAGCAGTTCGAGCAGTCCCGCGCCGGATTGCAGCGCGGAGCGGGCGGCAGGATCGGTCATATCTGTATTCCCCAATTCTCCGTCATGCCCGGGCATAGCCGTCCGAAGGACGGCGTCGCTTCCGCTCGCCTATGTCCCGGGCATCCACGTCTTAACGGCATTGCCGCGACAAAGACGTGGATGGCCGGGACAAGCCCGGCCATGACGAATTCTCTAAAGCCTCGCTTCAAGCTATTTCATCGCGACCGCGGGTTCGATGAATTTTTTCACCACGAACGCTTTGTAGTCGGGCTGGCTCGCCAGATTGCCGAGCGCGATTTGGGTGTCCATCGCGACTTTCAGGGCATCGGCGCTGATGTCGACGCTGGGCGGATAGACGGCGTCGGCGAGCATGCGTTTGACGGCGGATTCCACCACCATTGGATCGAGCGTCGGAAATTCCTTTTTTGCGATCTCGACGGTCTTGGCCTGTTCCTTGGCCATGAAGCGCATCGCCATTTCCATGGCGTTGACCACGCGCTGCGCCGTATCGGGGTCGACGTCGTTGCGCGCGGTCACCGCCGAGAAGGCGTAGGCGCCGTAGGATTTCGGAAATCCGAGCACGACCTTCATGCCCTTGGCGACAGCCTGGTCGAGGCCCGGCTCATACATCACCGCGACATTGGCCTGCTTGGCGACGAACGGCCCGGGCTCGGAGCCGATCGCGACCTGGATCATGTCGACGTCGGTCTTGGCGTCCATGCCGTTTTCCTTGAGCAGTTTGATGAACAGCGAGGTGCTGGTGGTCGGCATCAAGCCGGTGACGACCTTCTGGCCCTTGATGTCCTTGATGCTGTCGAACTTGAAATCCGGCGCGGTTGCGATCCACACCGCCGCCCCATTGACGACATTGGCGATGATGTCGACCGGCGCGCCCTTGGACGCCGCGATCGCGGTCCATTCCGGACCGTGGATCGAGAACTGCGCGCTGCCGGAAATCACCGCCGAGAGCGCCACCGTCGGCGCGCCCGCGGTTTCCTTGGTGAGATCGACGCCCTGCTGCGTGAAGAAGCCCTCGTCGATCGCAACGTAAAGCGGCAGATACAGCATCGACTGGAACGCCTGCGACAGCACCACCTTCTTGTTGTCGGCGAACGCCGGGCTCGCCAGCAGCAACGACAATAGCGCCGCGGCGCGGGTGAAACGCGTGGGCAACGACATCCGAAATCTCCGTATCCTGGACATTTGAAATCTTCTAAACCTGAACCTGATGGACGGTGTTCGACTGCTTCCAGGGCAGGCTGGTGCGCTCGATGATGTCGATCACGTAATAAAGCACGAACCCCATGATCATCAGCGTGAACAGGCCGACCCACACCGTGTTGAGATCGTAGAGGCTGGACGCCGTATAGATCAAATGGCCGAGCCCGCGCTGCGACGAGATGAACTCGCCGACCACGGCGCCGACCAGGCCGAAGCCGATATTGATCCGGAACGTTGCGATGATCGACGGCAGGGTCGAGGGCACCACCGCCTTGAAGAACACCTGATGCTTGTCGGCGCCCATCGAGATCATCAGCGATTGCAGATCGACGTCGGCGTCCTTGGCGGCCTGATACGCCGCGATCAGCGCCACGATCGCGGTCAGCGACACCGACAGCATCACCTTGGAGACCAGACCTGTTCCGAACCACAGCACCACGATCGGCGCCAGCGCGATTTTCGGCACGCTGTTGATGGCCACGATGAACGGCTCGACCAGCCGCGCCACGAAGGCTGAATACCACAGCGCCAGTCCCAGCAATGATCCGAAGATGGTGCCGATGACAAAGCCGAGAATGGCCTCGAACAGCGTGTACCAGGTGTCGGACACAAGGTCGCCGCTCATCAGCATCTTGTAGCCCTCGGCAAAAATGCCGAACGGCGAGCCGACCAGAAAGGCCGAGACCCACCCCGCCCGCACGCCGATTTCCCACAGTGCGAAGAAGCCGATCACGGCCGCGGCCTGTAAAACGGCACGGCCGAGCGAGGTGTCGAAATTGAAGCGACGTCGCGCGCCGCGTGTCTTGCGCTTTGGCAGCGGCGCCGAGCCGGGAAGGGTAATGGTCACGCGGTTTTCTCGGTCTGGATGTCGAGTTCGGCGCACAGCGCGTGGAAGTAGCCGGAGAACCGGCTGTCGCTGCGCGCGGCGATCGGCGAACTCGCCGATATATCGATGTCGTGCACGATCTTGACCCGGGCCGGGCGCCCGCTGAGCACGACGACGCGCTTCGATAGCGCGACCGCCTCGTCGATGTCGTGCGTCACCAGGATAACGGTCTTGTGATAGGTCTCCACCGCGTCCTTCAATACGCCCTCGAGATAGAGCCGCGTCTGGTAGTCCAGCGCCGAGAACGGCTCGTCGAGCAGCAGGATGTCCGGATCCATGATCAGCGTGCGGATCAGCGCCACGCGCTGGCGCATGCCGCCCGACAATGTTTTCGGATAGGCGTTTTCAAAACCCGCCAGCCCGAAGCCTTTGAGGTATTCGCGGGCCTTGCCCTCGGCCTCGACGCGGTCGACGCCGCGGGTCTCCAAGCCCAAAAGCACGTTGCCGAGCACGGTGCGCCAGGGAAACAGCAGGTCCTTCTGCATCATGTAGCCGACGCGGCCGCGCAGGCTTTCGATCTCCTCGCCGAGATAATGCATCGAGCCCGAGTCGGGCTCGATCAGGCCGGCGATGACATTGAAGATCGTGGTCTTGCCGCAGCCGGAGGGGCCGATGATGCTGACGAAATCGCGCGCGTTGATGTCAAACGAGAGGTCGTCGAGCACGCGGACTTCACCCGCTTTGCCGTGGAACGACTTACGGACGTTTCGAACGCTGAGCTGAATGGGAGAAGGCTGCATCGGCCCAACCAACGCAACTTGTATGCCACGGGAGCGCGGCCATAAAGCGCCGGTGCGCGAGCGTTTTCGCCGGCTTTATGGGGGATTATGCGCTGTTTTGCTCATGCCTTGCGCAAAATTCTGCCTCCGCGCCAAGAAATTATGCACGTCAGATCATCCTGAGATATAATGGACGGCGTTACGCCAAGCCATATAGTCGGCCATCTGCGTGTAAACACCAAGGCCGCCGGGACCGCGATATCAGGTGCCCAGGCCGATGCAAAGCGAAGAGCCGCAGACTATATCCGGATCAAGCAGCGGATCGAGGGTCTCCATGGCAACACTGACAATCAACGGCGAACAGAAATCGTACGAAGCGCCGGCGGAGATGCCGCTGTTGTGGGTTCTCCGCGATGTGCTGGGTCTCACCGGCACCAAATTCGGCTGCGGCATCGCGCAATGCGGCGCCTGCACCGTTCATGTCGACGGCAAGCCGGTACGGTCCTGCATGCTCCCGGTCGGCGCGGTGCGTGATCGGCCGATCACCACCATCGAAGGCGTCGGCGCCACGGCGGCCGGCGCCAAGGTGCAGAAAGCCTGGCTCGACCTTGAAGTGGTCCAGTGCGGTTACTGCCAGTCCGGCCAGATCATGTCGGCCGCGGCGCTGCTCGCGGGTACGCCCAATCCGGATGATTCCGATATCGATGCGGCGATGGCGGGCAATATCTGCCGCTGCGGCACCTATGTGCGGATTCGCGCCGCGATCAAGCAGGCCGCTTCCGGCCGTCAGTCGTAGGAGCGGACCATGGCCCAGGCAGCAACGATTTCGGAAAAGCCTTCCAACGGATTTTCCCGCCGCGGCGTGTTGACCGGCGGGGTGGCGAGCGCCTTCCTGCTCGCGTTTCATCTTCCGCTGCGCGCGGAAAACGAACCTGTGCAGCCGCCCGATGACACATCAGGCAAATTCGCACCGAACGCGTTCATCCGCATCGATCCCGCCGGCAAGACCACGCTGGTGATGCCGCAGACCGAGATGGGGCAAGGCATCTACACGGCGGTGGCGATGATTCTGGCCGAAGAGCTTGATGCGGATTTTTCCGCGGTGGTTCTCGAGCATGCGCCTGCCAATGAGAAGCTGTACGCCAATCCGGCTTTCGGCGTTCAGGCGACCGGCGGTTCTACCTCGGTCCGCGCGTTCTGGACACCGCTGCGCGCGGCCGGCGCCACCGCGCGCGCCATGCTGGTGCAAGCCGCCGCGAAACAATGGCAGGTCGATACTTCAAGCTGCACCACCGCGAACGGCGAGGTGATCCATGCCGAAAGCGGACGCAAGCTCGGCTATGGCGCGCTGGCCGATACGGCGGGCAGCGAAACACCGCCAAAGGACGTGCCGGTCAAGGACCCCAAAAATTTCGTGCTGATCGGCAAGCCGCTGAAGCGGTTCGACACCCCGGACAAGGTCAACGGCAAAACCGTTTACGGCATCGATGCGATGCTGCCGGGCATGAAGTTTGCGACGCTTGCGCAAAGCCCGGTGTTCGGCGGCAAGGTCGGCAAGGTCGACGACGGCGCGGCCATGAAGATTCCGGGCGTGCAAAAAGTAATCGTGCTGGACGATCTAGTCGCCGTGGTCGGCGATCACATGTGGGCGGCGAAGAAGGGCCTGGAAGCGCTGGTCGTGACCTGGAACGAAGGCGCCGCCGCGCAAATCAGCTCAAAGGACGTCTGGGAAAACTTGCGCGCCGCCAGCGAAAAGGATGGTGCGGTCGCCAAATCCGAGGGCGACATCGCCAAGGGCCTTGCCACCGGCGAGAAGATCGAAGCGGCTTTTGAATTGCCGTTCCTGGCCCATGCCACGATGGAGCCATTGAATTGTACGGTTCATTGCAAACCGGACTCCTGCGAGATCTGGACCGGCACGCAAATCATGGCGCGGGTGCAGTCGGAGGCGGCGAAGGCCGCGGGGCTGCCGGTCGAGAAGGTGATCGTCAACCAGCATCTGATCGGCGGCGGCTTTGGCCGCAGGCTGGAGCCCGACATGGTGGTGGCGGCGGTTCGCATCGCCAAACAGGTCGATGGACCGGTCAAGGTGGTGTGGACCCGCGAGGAAGACATCCAGCACGATGTCTACCGTCCGGTTTATCGCGACACGATCTCTGCGACACTGTCCGACGGCAAGATCGCGGCCTGGAAATATCGTATCACCGGGGCTGCCATCCTTGCGCGCTGGCTGCCGCCGGCGTTCCAGAAGGGCATCGATATCGACGCGGTCGATGGCGCGGCCGATATTCCCTACGATATCCCGAACATCCACGTCGACTATGTGCGGGCCGAGCCGCCCGCGGTGCCGACCGGCTTCTGGCGCGGTGTCGGCCCGAACAACAACGTGTTCGCGATGGAATGCTTCATGGATGAGCTGGCGCGCAAGGCCGGCAAGGACCCGGTGGAATTCCGCCGGTCGATGTTAGCTAAAAATCCGCGGCTGCTGGCAGCGGTGAATCTGGCGGCCGAGAAATCCAATTGGGGCCAGCCGCTACCGCCCCGCGTCGGTCGCGGCATCTGTGCGCAGCCATCGTTTGCGAGCTTCATCGCAACCGTGGTCGAAGCCGAAGTCGATGAGCAGGGCGAGGTGCATCTGCGGCGCGTTACTTCCGCCGTCGATACCGGCATTGCCGTCAACCCCGATACCATCATGGCGCAGGTCGAAGGCGGGCTGATCTTCGGCCTCACCGCCGCATTGTATGGCGAGATCACCATCGATAAGGGTCGCGTGCAGCAGTCGAACTTCCACGACTACCGCATGCTGCGCATCGACCAGGCACCCAAGATCGAGGTGCATCTGATCAAGAGCGGCGAGGCGCCCGGCGGCATCGGCGAGACCGGCGTCACCGCGAGTGCGCCCGCGCTGCGCAACGCGATCTATGCCGCGACCGGCGTAGCGCTGCGAAGGTTGCCGATCGATCGCTCGCTGATTGCTGTGGGGAAGAAGTCATGAGCCCCGCCGCGCGCCGCATTCTGTCGAGCGTTGTCGTGATCGCGGCCGTTGTCGTGGCCGGCGCGGTCTGGTTCATCCGCGGTCCGGGCCCGATGGCGTTCGCCGACGGCCCGAAAGTGCAGCTGGCGGATTACAAGGCCGCCGATCCCACCGGCGTGCCGGCTGTGCTCGCCAAGGCCAGTCTGGTCGAGCGCGGCGAATATCTCGCGCATGCGGCCGATTGCATGGTCTGCCACACCGCGCCTGGCGGCAAGCCATATGCCGGCGGCTTCGCCTTCAAGCTGCCGTTCGGCACGCTGTATTCGACCAACATCACGCCGGACAAGGAAACCGGCATCGGCAATTACAGCGACGCCGATTTCCTCAATGCGCTGCATCGCGGCACCCGCCGCGACGGCGCGCGGCTTTATCCGGCGATGCCGTATACGTCTTATAGCAACATCAGCGACGCCGACGGGCTGGCGATCAAGGCCTATCTGTTCAGCCTTCAGCCGGCGCATGCGCCGGCGCCGGCCAATACGCTGGCTTTTCCGTTCAACCAGCGCTGGGCGATGACCTTCTGGTCGGTGGTGTTCAACCCCGACACGCGCTTCATGCCGGACACCTCGAAAAGCCCGGACTGGAATCGCGGCGCTTACCTTGCCGAAGCGCTGGCGCATTGCGGCGAATGCCATACGCCGCGGAATCTCGCTTTCGCGCTGGATAATCGACGCAAATTCGCCGGTGCGCTGACGGCCGGCTGGCGTGCCTTCAACATCACGTCGGACAAGGCGACCGGCGTCGGCGGCTGGACCGACGACCAATTGGCGTCGTATCTTTCGATCGGCCACGCCGCCGGTCACGGCACAGCTTCGGGCCCGATGGGCGAGGCCGTGGACCAGAGTCTCAGTCTGCTGGCGCCGGAGGACATCCACGCCCTGGTGGCTTATCTGCGTAGCGTGCCACCGGCGATTTCGACCGATCTGCCTGCGACGCTGGCGCCGCCGGCGCCGGCTTCCCACCGGGAAGGCGGCCAGATCGCTGATGCGCGCGGCAAGTTGGTGTTCGAGGGCGCCTGCGTCAGTTGCCATGGCTGGACCGGCGAAAGCGCGATATCGCCGCTCGCCACGATTACGGGGTCGTGGGCGGTCAACGATCCTGGCGCCACCAATGTCGCGCAGATCGTGATTTCGGGGACCAAACGCCATACGCCGCCCGGCGCGGTTTCGATGCCGGCGTTCGGCAATGCCTATTCGGACACCGAGATCGCGGCGGTTGCCAACTACGTCACCGCGCGCTTTGGCAGCAAGGGCTCGGCGATCACGGCGCAAGAAGTCGCGGAGCTGCGCAAGCAAACCGCGCAATAGGCGTTTTCCGCGGTCCTGATCCCGGCGATGCGCCGGGCAGGGGCTTCTGGCGGCTCTTGCGACCGCGAAACATGGCCACCATCTCTTCTCTCCAGAGGATTTTGCCATGTTGGATTTTACCCGAACGACGGCCGACGACCTTTCGTCATCCATTCCATCCGAACCCGCTTCGAGCACTACGCCGCCGAACGACCAGGCCCTGCTCGACGCCTATTCCAATGCGGTGATCGGCGTGATCGAGCGCATCGGCCCCGCGGTCGTGCGCGTCGAAACCGGGCCTTCGTCGCCGCAATCGCGCGAGCGCGGCGGGCTCGGCTCAGGCATCGTGATCTCGCCCGACGGCCTGGTGCTGACCAACAGCCATGTGGTCGGCACATCGAAGCAGATCCGGCTGCGCGACAGTGAGGGCATCGTCACCGACGCCCGCGTGCTCGGCGTCGATCCCGATACGGATCTGGCGCTGCTGCGCGCCGACGGCGCGCGCGACCTGCACTATGCCTCGCTCGGCAATTCGAAGAGCCTGCGCCGCGGCCAGCTCGTGGTCGCGATCGGAAACCCGCTCGGCTTTGAATCGACCGCCACTGCCGGCGTGGTGTCGGCGCTGGGCCGTTCGATCAGCTCGGCCAACGGCCGCACCATCGAGGATGTGATCCAGACCGACGCGGCGCTCAATCCGGGCAATTCCGGCGGCCCGCTGGTGTCGTCGGCGGCCGAAGTGATCGGGATCAACACCGCGATCATCAACGGTGCGCAGGGCATCTGCTTTGCGGTCGCCAGCAACACCGCGCAATTCGTGCTGTCGGAGATCATCCGCCATGGCTATGTGCGGCGCGCGTTTATCGGCGTGTCCGGGCAGAGCGCGCCGATCCCGCGACGCCACGCCGTGCTCGCCGGGGTCGAGAACAAGATGGGTGCGCTGCTGATGCAGATCGAGCCGGATAGCCCGGCGTCGAAAGCCGGCCTGTTGCCGGGCGACGTGGTCATTCGCCTTGACGGCGTCGATGTCAACGGCGTCGACGATCTGATCCGCACGCTCGATCGCGACCGGATCGACCGCAAGCTGGAAATGAATGTGCTGCGGATGGGCCGGCTGCGCGAGATCGACATCCATCCGATCGAGCGCAAGCCCGCGGTGCGGCAACGACAGCCGCAATAAGCGCCTCGTCCAAAAGCCCAAACAAAAAGGCGGCCCGATCGGGCCGCCTTTTCTGCGTCGTTGTCGCGAGCCGTTACTGGCAGAGATACCTGCGGCCGTCCTGGCCACGGAAATAGGTTCCGGGCTGGCAGCTATAGCCGCTATTGCCATCGTAACCGTAACCATTGTCATAGCCGGAATTGTCGTAGGCGTAGCTATCGTAACCGGGGCCGTAACCGCCGTAGTAGCCGAGGCCGCCGATCGTAGCACCCGCTAAGGCGCCAGCCGCCAGTCCGTACCCTAAGCCGCCGCCACGACCGCCGCGGAATCCGCCGCCGCCATGAAAGCCACCGCCGTGGAATCCGCCACCGGCGAAGTGCGCGCCGCCGCCCATATGGCCACCACCGCCCATATGGCCGCCGCCGCCACCGTGACCACCACCGCCGCCACGCGCCATCGCGGGCGAGGCCGCGGCGAGGGCAATCGCGAGCGCCGCAACGCCTATCGCTTTGAATTTTGTCATGACCATCTCTCCTGTTCTGTTATGTCGAGGAGAAAACGGTCTGTCGCCGCGAACGTTCCAGACGTTTCCGCGTTGTAACATCACAGTGACAGCCGTTCCGCTGCAATTCCGGGATCGTCAATCGGCGGGCCGCTATTCGAATGTGTTGCTTCGCAACAGCGGTCGGGCGGCGTAGCGACAGCTTTCGGCTGGTTAGAATCACTCAAAACCCCTAGTTTCCAAGGGCGCGCCGCATTCGGGTGTCCCGATTCGGCTGAAAAACAGGGTTTGGCGACCACAAAAGCTGTGCAGATCGCTGGAAGTGCTGTTTTTCCCGAGGAATTTCCAAATACTGTCGCGTGGCACGAATCAACCAACAGGAGTCAAAATGGCAGTTCAAATGACTAAGTCGCAGCTGATCGAGAAGATCTCCGGCGAAACCGAAGTAGCAAAGAAGGACGTCAAGGGCGTACTCGAGACGCTGGCGACCGTCGGCTATAAGGAGCTGAAGAAGTCGGGCGTGTTCCTGGTCCCGGGCTTCGCCAAGTTCGTCGTGATCAAGAAGCCCGCCACCAAGGCTCGGCAGGGTACCAATCCCTTCACCGGCGAGGCGATGACGTTCAAGGCCAAGCCGGCCCGCAAGATCGTCCGGGCCCGCCCGGTCAAGGCGGCAAAAGACGCCGTCTAATGTTGAAAGGCCCCGGGAGGGGCCTTTTTGCATTGAGGGGGGTTGCGGCGGCGGTCCTGCGCAGGGGACTGGACGCGCGTGCCGAAACTAGCATCGCTGCGTCAACGACGCGCCTCGCAACTCCACCCAATGCGGCGCGGACTTCGCGCCCAGTCAACAGCTTGCAACATGCTGGGGGCTTGACGGCCGGCTTCGATTTCGAGGCTGGCCGCCGCCCATGAGGGCTTGGTCTGGCCGGCTCGCGCCTAGTTTGGCATCAATGGCGGTACAGGCTCTGCACCTATTCCGATCGTCATCGCTCGCCGGATGGCGAGGTGCTGCGACGATCCAATCAAGAAGATCGCCCGGGGAGAACGAACAGCAGATGACCCTCCCGCCGCAGAGCGTCCCGCACGACACCTCTGCCGACGCGCAGGACGCGCTGCAAAGCGCCGTTCGCAAGGCGGCCCTTCGTTTCGTGCCGTTGCTGACGATCGCCTATCTCTTCAATTATCTCGACCGCACCAGCCTTGGCTTCGCGGCGCTGACCATGAACCACGAGCTCGGGCTGTCGCCCGGCCAGTTCGGCCTCGCCGCCGGGATTTTCTTCCTGGCCTATTCGACGCTCGAGATTCCCAGCAATTTGATGCTCTATCGTTTCGGCGCGCGGCGCTGGCTCGCCCGCATCATGATCAGCTGGGGCCTGGTGTCGGCGGCGAACGCCTTTGTGGTCGGGCCGCACAGCTTCTATGGCGTACGGCTTTTGCTGGGGCTGGCGGAAGCCGGCTTCTTTCCCGGCGTGACCTTCTTCCTCGCCGCCTGGTTTCCGGCGCAATACCGCACGCGGATGCTGGCGTGGTTTCTGATCGGGATCCCGGCGTCCGCGCTGGTCGGCGGTCCGGTGTGCGGGATGCTGCTGCTGATGGACGGCATCTGGGGACTGGCGGGCTGGCAATGGCTGTTCATCCTGGTCAGCCTGCCCTGCATTCCGCTGGGCATTCTCACGCTTTATTTGCTCGCGGACAATCCGGATAGCGCGACCTGGCTGACGCCAAGGGAATGCGACATGCTGCGCCAAGTGCTTGCCTCCGAAGTGCGCGAACGGCCGCATTCATCGCTGCTGGCGGCGCTGAGGGATGTCCGGGTCCAGATCCTCGCCGCGATCCAGTTCGGCTTCACGCTGGGGTCTTACGGCATCGGCATCTGGCTGCCGTTGATCCTGAAGGAGTATCATCTCTCGACGCTGTCGATCGGCTGGATCTCGGCGATCCCTTATTTCTTCGCCTCGGTCGGCATGATCGTGTGGGCGCGCTATGTCGACCAGACCGGCCATCGCCTGATCAATTTGGCAATCGCGTGCTTGCTTGGCGCGGCGGGGCTGGTCGCGCCGATCCTGTCGGGTTCGCTGACGGTGGCGCTGATTGGGTTCAGCGTGGCGCTGATCGGCGTCTCGTCGGCGCGGGCGGTGTTCTGGACGGTGCCGACTCGGTTCCTGACCGGCGTCGCAGCAGCCGGCGGCCTTGCCTTCATCAACAGCATCGGCACGGTCGGCGGTTTTGTCGGGCCATCGATGATGGGCTGGCTGCGCGAATTTTCCGGCTCCTATGTGATCGGCCTCACCGCCGTGGCCGCGATCATGCTCGCCGCAACCGTCGCATCGCTGTCATTGAAGCTTGTGGTGTCGAACGAGTAACGGCGCCGGCTGGTCCATGCTGGACGGCATAGCAGGCCGCCTTTACACTCGGAGCACCCTGGACGAACTGCTTGGACGGTGCGGCGATGCGCGTCGGCTACTTCATCCTGTGCGCCCTCACGGCGATGGCGCTCGTGAATGGTCCGTCGAGGGTGCTTGCGCAACGCGCGCTCGAGCGCCAATGCCTGACCCAGGGAGCCCCTGACCTGATCGAGGCCTGCTCGAAGCTGATCGAGGGCGGCCGGGGAAACCTCGCCGCCTATCATGCCGCCCGCGGCGAGACCTTGCTTGGCAAGAACGACTGCGACGGCGCGCTCGCTGATTTCGACGCGGCGGTGCGGTTGCAGCCCAACGATTCCAATAATTACGGCGGCCGCGGGCTGGTGTTTTATTCCTGCAAGCTTGATTTCAAGCAGGCCGAGGCTGCCTTTAGCGACGTGATCCGGCTGTCGCCGCGCGATGCGGCGGCCTACGACATCCGCGGCAACGCGCGAAAATACCTCGGCGATCTCGATGGCGCGATCGCGGACGATACGATGGCGATCCGCCTCGCGCCCAATTTCGGAATGTATTACGGCAATCGCGCCTTGTCCTGGAGCGAAAAGGGCGACGCGGCCCACGCGCTGGCTGATTTCAATCGCGACGTGCAGCTAGAACCCAATGTCGCCGCGGCGTTCGGCAATCGCGGCTTGTTTTTCCTGGGACGCAACGACAATGACCAGGCGATCGCCGATTTTACCGAGGCGATTCGGCTCGATCCCCGCTATGCCAAGGCCTATGCCAACCGCAGCGACGCCTGGCGCCAGAAAGGCGACCTCGACCGCTCGCTGGCCGATGCCGATCAGGCGATCGCGCTGGCTCCAGGCGACTCGCTGAATTATACGCGCCGAGCGGACGCGTTGCGTTACCGCGGCGACTATGCGCAGTCGCTCACCGAATATGATCGCGCGCTGACGCTGATGCCCGACTACATTCCGGCCTTCACCGGGCGCGGCCTGAGCTATGAGCGCATGGGCGATGCGGCGGCGGCCAGGCGCGAATTCGAAAAGGCGTTGGCGTCGCAAAGCCATCTGATGCATCTCGATTATTCAAAATCGTCGCTGGAGACCGCGCGGGCGCGGATCGCGGCGCTGGATTCCGGCGCGCCCTTACCGGTCATCCTGCCCGCGCCGAGGAAAGCGGAATCGGCCACGTCGATACCGACGCCGGCGGTGGCGGCTCCGGTGGTGTCGGCTTCCGCGGCCCGCGCGACGTCGGCGCGGCAGGGCCGCCGCATTGCGCTGGTGATCGGCAATTCGGCTTATCGAAGCGTGGTGAAGCTCACCAATCCGCAGAATGATGCGCGCGCCATCGGTGCCTCGCTGCAAAATATCGGCTTCGACAACGTCACCATCGTCATCGACGCCACGCGCGATAAACTGCGCGAGGCATTGCATGCGTTCGCCGACGAGGCCCGCAACGCCGACTGGGCGATGGTGTATTATGCCGGCCACGGCGTCGAATTGAACGGCATCGATTACCTTGTCCCCGTCGACGCCAAAATCGCCAGGCAAGACGACGCGCCGGCGCAGGCGATTCCCGTTGCCGAGGTGATCGCGGCGACCGAGGGCGCGCGAAAACTCAAGCTGGTACTGCTGGACGCCTGTCGCGACAATCCGTTCGAGGCGCAGGCGGCGGCGCCAGCGGTGCCGGTCGCGGTCGCCGCGGGTTCGGGCGGCGGTGGTGGGCGTTCGCTCAGCAAAAGCCTCGGCAAGGACCACGGACTTGCGCAGATCAGGACCGGCAACGGGACGTTGGTGTTTTTCGCGGCCAAGGAAGGCCAGCTCGCGCTCGACGGCGATGGCAGCGACTCGCCGTTCGCGGTCGCGGTGATCCAGCGGCTGGCGACACCGGGGGTGGAGATCAACAAGCTGTTTCGCCTGGTTCGCGACGACGTGATGGAAGCAACCGCCGGCCGCCAGGAGCCCTTTGTCTATGGCTCGCTGCCGGACCAGCAGGATTTTTACTTCGTCGCAGGCGCCCAGTAGGGAACATGCCCGTCACTTTGAAAAGCCGGTGACGTTATGCCGAATATGCCGTAAACTCATTCGCCAAAAAACGGCGTATTTTCAGATCCTTGCCGGAAGCTTGTGCCGTCCTTTGGCCCGCACAGGAGCATCATTGAAATCCGCTCACGATCTATGATATTCTAGTCAGCATGACTAGAATCACAAGATCATCGAAAACGGAGACCGCAAGGCCCCGCCGTCGCTCGCGCGATACAAAGCCGGGACAGTGGTTGTTGCAGGATGCAAAGGCCCGCTTTAGCGAATTGGTGCGCCGTGTTCACAGCGAAGGACCGCAGCGTGTAACCGTTCATGGACGAGATGAGGTTGTGATTATTTCCGCCGATGAATTTCGTCGTCTTAAAGGCGATCTCACCGGCGAAGCATTGATTACCGCGATGCAGGCCTCGCCGCATCTCGATATCGACATCGAACCGAGGCGCACACCGATGCCTGTGCGCGAGGTTTCTTTGTGACCGGTTGGCTGCTCGACACGAACATCCTCTCCGAACTGCGTCGACCCAAGCCAGAACCCAAAGTCCTCGCCTTCGTGGCGGCTCAGCCGCTTGAACTCCTCTACGTGAGTTCGGTGACCTTCGCCGAAATCCGGTTCGGTATTGAACTTGTCACGGACGCCAATCGTCGTGCCGAGCTCAATGATTGGCTCGCACATAAAGTTCGGCCGATGTTCGAGCAGCGTGTCCTCGCGATCACGGAAGACATCATGTTCAAATGGCGTCTCCTGATCGAAGATGGCCGCAAAGTGGCCCATACTTTCTCACAACCAGATCTCATTATCGCGGCGACTGCACTGCATCATGGGCTGACGGTCGTGTCTCGCGATGCGAGCGACTATCAAAAGGCGCATACGCCTGTATTCAATCCGTGGATTGATCTGCTGCCCGTTATATAAACGGCGTCCAATATCGTTGATAGCCAACCGCTAAACCAGCTCCTTCAAGTCGACCCAGCTTCGATGCATCCTTCCATAGCGCGGTCGATCTCGGCGCGCGACAGCACGCCGATCTCGGCCACGAATACGATCCGGGTCCGCGGCATTCCCGCAGGCAGCGTCCCGCTTGGGGCCAGCGTCGCCCGGCCGCCGGCGAATTGAAACACCATCAACTTTCCGGGCTGCTCGATGGTGTCGAACAGGCCCTTGGCCCGCGCCAGTTTGGGGGCGAGCCGCCCGATCGCCTGCTGCAAGCGCGACAACGACACCGGCCGTTCCGAGGTCCAGCTCAGCGTCTCGAACCGATCCACCGCCGGCCGCTGTCGCCCAAGCTCACGCAGCGCTGACTCGCGCGGCACCGGCACACGATCAACATCTGGAGGGAAAAGCAGCGACAGCGGGACCTCTCCATGCGGGGCATCGACCAGCACCGCCGCCGGACGTAGCGCCCGGACCGCATCGCGCACTTGCGTGCGCTCCTGCGCATTGGCCAAATCCACTTTGCTCAGCGCCACCACGTCAGCCGCCCGCACCTGAGAGCGCAGCAATGCGTCGTCCAGCATCGCGATCGGCGTTGTCGCGTCCACCACGCACAGCACGGTTTCCAGCGGCGCCTCGTGCCAGATCACCGGGTCCATCAGGTTGCGCACGACGTCCGTCGGATCGGCCACCCCGCTGGTTTCGATCACGATGAGCTCCGGCCGCGGATCACGCCGCAGCAACGCGGCCAGCGTACGCAACAGATCGCCTTCCAGCGAGCAACAGATGCAGCCATTGCGCAGGCTCACCACGCCGTCGGTAGCACCAGTGATCAGCTCGGCATCGATGTTGATCGCGCCGAAATCATTGACCACGGCGGCAATGCGCCTTCCGTCGGCATGGGCCAGCACATGATTGACGACCGTGGTCTTGCCAGACCCCAGGAAGCCGGCCACCAGCACCACCGGGACGGGCATCTTTTTTAGGCCCCGGCGACGGGCCGGCGCACCGGCCGGCCGGGCCGCGCAGCCAGATCCAGCACGCCATCGCGGATCAGCCCGTGGCCGCTGACCACCAGATGACGCACGCCTTCCGACGGACGGTTCATCGCCGAGAACTCCGCTTTGTCGGTGAGCGTGTCGAAGTCGAAGGCCACGATGTCGGCATCGGCGCCCGGCTGAAGCCTGCCCTTGGCACGCATCGCGGGCGTGCTGGCGCCGAGAATCTCCGCCGGGATCAGCGTGCACTTGCGGATGCCTTCGACGAGCGACACCGCCTGGCGCTTACGCACCCATTCGCGGATGAAGCGCGTGAAGCAGCCCGCCGAACGCGGATGCGAGGTTGCGTCCTCGGGCAGCGGCCAGGCGTCGCCGGTGTAGACGCGGCCGTCCGATAACGTCCAGGGCATTGCGTCTGACGCGATCGCGCCACCGGGATACAGCACCGAGATATCGAGGAGATCACGGTGGTGCGAATTGTTCTCGGTATCCAGGATATGCCACAGCACCAGCGTGGAGGGTTCCGCGGCCTGTGCCGCCAGCAGTTCCTCGCGATCCCGGAAGCGACGCCCGTCGGTCACCCGCTGCACCGAATCGTAGCCGGTGCCGTTGCGCTCCTCGAATTCCGGGTCGCTGAAGAAGGCCGCGGCGAGCACCGTCGACCCGGTGCCGTACGGATAGGCTTCGACCGTGATCGGAAGCCCCTGCGCCTGCGCCTTTGCGACCAGCACGGCGCAGCGTTCCACGTCGGTCTTGCTGGAGGAATTGAAATGGCAGATGTGCATATGCGCGCCGGTGGCGCCGGCATAGCCGATCAGGCGGATATAGGCCTCGGCGGCGCTTTCCGGGTCGATGCGGGACATGTAGGCGATGTGGGTGAAGGTCGGCACGTCGCGCGCCGCCGCCAATTGACACACCGCCGTCAGTTCCTGCACGCCGGCGCCCGGGGCATAGGCGTTGAGGATGCCGATGCCGATGCCGCCCTCGTTCAGCCCGCCGGCGAGGCGCTCGAGGATGCCGGCCGCCTCGGACTCGCTCGCCACATTGTCGATCCAGCGGCGATCGCGCATGGCGTTGCCAAACGCTTCCAGCGAGCTTTCAGCGTTGGAACCGGTCATCGCGCCGATCCGCGCGAAGGCCCAGTTGGCAGAGGCGCCGTAGTTCAGCACGCGTCCGTGCGCGGCCTGCTGCCGATACCAGGATGCGACCGGCAACACGCCTGCTTCGAGGTCGAGCGTTGTCGTCACCCCGTCGAAAGCCTGCATGCGGTCGGCCGGGATCGACTGGCCGTGGGCATGCAAATCGATGAAGCCGGGGGCGACCACCAATCCGGTCGCGTCGATCGACCGCTCGGCGCTGCCGAGCCCGGTACCGACCGCGGCGATCTTGCCCTCCAGCACCGCCACATCGCCGACCGCGTCCATCCCGCTGGCCGGATCCACCACCCGGCCACCCGTGATTACCAAGCCAGCCATGTCGTCACTCCCGCCGCTGCGACCGAACCGGGCCGCCGCGACAGCCATAGATGCAGATTTCCGGACCGGCAACAACCTTGGCCTATCGGCATACCATCGTTGCGCGATCGACGTGACGGAGGTCACTCGGCAGCGAAAATGCCGTGATATCGCGGGAGCGTGTGGTGATAAACCGTTTGATCAGACACCTCGGCTATTGTCGGGGCATTACGCTTTGCGGACTCAATTCGGACACCGTGTGAGATCCGAAAAGTCCTGATTTCAGCCGCGGGCCAGCCTTTCTCCTGCGCGGGGGGTCGTATATGAGAGATTTGCCACGGGAACGATGATCCACAGGAGCGAATTGGCGCATGGGCGGTGGCGGCGAGAAGTCAATCCAGAAATCGCGATCTGTCATGTGATCGACACGAACGCGGGCAGGCATTTCAACCGGGGCATGGCATGGTAAATCGATCGACGACGGCGCAATCCACCGTGGCGATGCGGCGGTGGGGTCCTCCCGCGATTGTGACGCTCGCGGCGATGGCCGCCCTGACGGCGCTGGCCCCCCATGCCGTGGCGAGACAGGCGCGCACGGCGCCCCCCGTCGAGGCGACGGCGCCGCGCGAGGCCGGCGAGCCGATCATGGCGATCGTGTCGATCAAGAGCCAGAAGGTGACCTTCTACGACGCCGACGGCTGGATCCTGCGCGCGCCGGTATCGACCGGCATTACGGGACGCGAGACGCCGGCCGGCGTGTTTGCTCTGCTCGAGAAGGACAAAGACCACCACTCGACGCTTTATGACGATGCCTGGATGCCGAATATGCAGCGCATCACCTGGAACGGCGTTGCCTTGCACGGCGGACCGCTGCCCGGCTATGCGGCCTCGCATGGCTGCGTGCGGATGCCCTTTGATTTTGCCGAGAAGCTGTTCGACAAGACAGAGATCGGGATGCGCGTGATCATCTCGCCAAACGACGCCGAGCCGGTCGAGTTCTCCCATCCAGCGCTGTTCGTGCCGAACAAGGAGGCGATCGCGGCCGCACCGGCCAAGGCCGAAGCGCTCGCCCGTGAGGCCGAGGAAGCCGCCCAGGCAGCCGACGAGGCAAAGAAGGCCGCCGCGGCAGCGACGCGCGAGGCAGCGTTGCTGCCGGCGTCGCTGCGCAAGCTGCAGGGGCTCAAGACCCGCGCCGACGCCGAACTCGCTTACGCCGACAGGGTGCTCGCCGCGGCCCAGACGGACGAGGCCAAGGCGCGGGCCGAGGATCTGCAGCAGAAGGCGGTGGCCAAAGCCACGGATCTGGGCACGCAGCTCGACACCGCCAAGTCCGACGCGAAGTCAAAGCTCGATGCCGCTGCCGCCGCAAAGGATGCGGCCAAGGCAGCCGCGCCAAGGAAGGCCGACACCGCGAAAGCGGCAAGCGAGGCCAAGCTCGCGCTCGAGCCGGTCTCGGTCTACATCAGCCGCGCGACGCAGAAGCTTTATGTGCGGCGTAACACGCATAAGCCGGCGCCGGACGGGGGCGGCGAGGTGTTCGATGCGACCATCGAGGTTCCGGTCACGATCCGCGATCCCGACAAGCCGATCGGCACGCATGTGTTCACGGCGATGGCGCGCAACGATACGGGCCTGCGCTGGAGCGTGGTCACGATCGATAATGGGGACGACGCCAAGGACGCGCTCGACCGCATCACCTTCCCGCAGGACGTGCTCGACCGGATCGCGCCGACCACGATGCCGCGATCCTCGATCGTCATCTCGGACGAGCCGCTGAGCGCCGAGACCAATTATCGCACCGAGTTCGTTGCGGTGCTCAACAACCAGCCGCAGGGCGGCTTCATCACGCGCAAGCCCACGGCCGACGTCCGCGTTGCCAGGGGCGACGTCGTGGACGACGACGGCGGCTTCGCCTCGTTTTTCCAGCGTGGTTGGGGCGGCCAGCCCGTCAATCCGCCGCAACCCGTCAATCCCCAGCGGCGCTTGTACTATCGTCAGGTGCAACCACAGCCACAGC
>Ga0302311_10001237_pt1 | contig 30689 bp, 30 predicted proteins | sample III_Palsa_N1_3_FD_200449 | JGI IMG/M metagenome (GOLD analysis project Ga0302311, IMG submission 200449) | Peat permafrost microbial communities from Stordalen Mire near Abisko, Sweden - III_Palsa_N1_3 | ecosystem: Environmental > Terrestrial > Soil > Palsa > Peat permafrost | place: Sweden... | reverse complement strand
ATGGCCCGCCTGGTCGACGGCGATGACCTCGTCGTTGGTGAGCAGCGCGAGGTCGCCGCTGTCCATGTTGGTGAGGTCAGTGCCGAGCAGCAGCGGGGCGCCCTCGATGGCCCACAGGGTGATCTGGGTCTGCCGCTCGTCGGCGGTCAGGCCGTCGTTGCTGCCGTTGCCGACCTCGAGCGAGTCCAGGTCGTTCCAGCCGCCCGGGCCGGCGAACTGCGTCCACTGCGGCGCGTCGCCGAAGCGGTCGGCGACGTTGGTCCAGTCCGTCAGCGGGTAGGAGCCGCTGCCGCAGTAGCACTCGACGTCGCCGTCGATGCGCCAGCCGTTGGCGTACTGCTGCCAGGTCGCGCCGTTGTTCACGTCCAGGCTGTTGGACAGCTCCAGGTGGATGGTGCGGCCGGTCTGGGCCAGGGCCTGCGACCAGTGCTGGATGTCGGGAACGTCCCAGTCGCCGACCCCGTCGATCTTGAGGTAGTCGACACCGTAGGAGGCGAGCTGGTCGGCCCAGGAGTTCAGGTAGGCCTGGGCAGCGGCGGGGTTCTTGTTGTAGTCGATGTAGTACATCGACCCGCTGCCGTAGTTGTAGTTGGTCTCGTAGCTGGTGGTGTTCGAGACGATGTCCCGGGCGTGGAACGAGGTGCCCTGGATGGGGGTGTTCTGGTTGTAGGCGGCGACGGGTATCCCGGGCGTGAGGTACATCCCGAACTTCTCGCCGAGGGCGTGCACATAGTTCCCGACCGAGGCCATACCGTCGGGGAAGCGGCTCGGGTCGGTCACCCAGCGGCCGTAGGCGTCCACGGTGGTGGCCGGGTTGAGGTACCAGAAGTCGTCGATGTTGACGTACTGGTAGCCGTGGGAGACCAGTCCGGTGGTGGACATCGCCTTGGCCTGGGCCTCGATGTTTGCTTCTGTTGGATTCTTGCGGATAAAGCTCCAGCTGCTCCAGCCCATCGGGGGCGTGAGCGCCGCGCCGTTGCTCTCGGCGTGTGCCGGTGTCGACGGCAGCAGCGCGGCCTGGGAGGCTGCGGTGACAAGGGATAGTGCGAATACGGTGGCTGCAAGGCGGTGTGCGCGCCTGAGCCGCATCGTGGGCGGTGTCGCGGGCATGGCACTGACTCCCGGGGTGGCGGGTGGGCGGGCAGACGGGAGCGCCCCCACTGGGCATCTTCCGACAGAATCAAACTTTTCAAAACATATGACAGCCTGCCGGTGACCACATGTCAAGGCTCATGACAACGTCCTTGTGCTGACCTTCCGCCCGTCGGCGACGCCCCGCCCGCGACACCGCCGGGCCCCTCGCGGACACCGGACTGCCCGTCACCCACCCCGGGCGCAGCGCCCGTTGGACGGAGCCGCGCCCGGCGCCCGGCGCGGCCGCTCCGTTAGCCGTAGGTGGGGTGCTGCGGCCAGCCGGCCGGGGAGTCCTCCCACTCCTCCTGGCGCCCGTACGGGACCAGGTCGAGGATGCTGTTGGTGAAGACCAGCCGGTCCACCCCGCGGGCGGTGGTGTTGTAGGTCCGGTAGACGTCGTCGCCGTCACGCAGGAAGACGCTCAGCATGAAGCCCCCGCCCGCACCGCAGTCCTGCGAGAACGAGGTGCCGTGCGAGGAGACGAACGGCAGGGTCCAGCCCCTCCGGGCCTTGTATGCCTCGATCTGGGCGAGCGGCATGTCGGAGACCGTCACCCAGGTGACCTCGCCCTCGGCGAGCCCCGGCAGCGCCGTGACCGGGACGTTGTCGGTGAGCCAGGTGCAGCCGGGACAGTAGTGGTCGGGCCCCCGGTCCATGAACTGGTAGACGACCAGCTGCGGTCGGCCCTCGAACAGCTCGGTCAGCGTCCGCGTTCCGAGCGGCGTGTCGAACGTGTACGCCCCCGAGAACGCGGCCATCGGCAGGCGCCGGCGACGGGCGGCGAGAGCGTCCTGGGCGCGGGTGACCTCCTTCTCCGCGGTGAGCAGGTCCTCGCGGGCCCGCTGCCATTCCTTGAGCGAAACAACCTCTGGTTTCTCCATTCTTCGATTGTCACCCCCGTCACTGACAACCTCGATCCGGGCGCGCGGGCCGCCCCGGGCGGGGTGCGGCGGCGGGGTGGCGAGGGCGAATTATCCACTCGGCGGGACACCGGCCGCCGGGCGGCCACAGGGCGTTCACCTGCTGTCCCTAGCGTCCCAGGAATGGACGATTCAGGAATGGACGCATCAGCTCTTCCGGCTCCCGGTGACGACGACGGGGTCTCCCGGCGCGGATTCCTGGCCGGAGTGGCAGGCATCAGCGCGGGAGTGGCCCTGACCTCGGTGGCCGAGGAGGGCCTGTGGCCCCAGGGCGCGGCGGCGGCCACCGCTCCGGTCGGGCCGCCCAGCACGACAGTGCCGCTGCCGACCACCACCGAGCCCGAGCAGCTGCTGCTGACCTGGGGCGCGGACCCGGCCACCTCGGTGACCGTGTCCTGGTCGGCCCCGGGCACCGTGGCCCAGCCCGCGCCGGTGCTGGCCTACTCGCGTGAGCCGATCACCGCCGAGCGTCCGGGCCGGGTGGTGCGACTGCCCGAGCCCAAGCCCCTGGACGTGGCGCGGCGCTACGACGAGGCGTCCTCGGTGAGTTTCACCGACGGCCTGAACGCGCAGACCACGTACTTCTACCATGTGCAGTTGACCGACCTTGAGCCCGACACCCGGTACTACTACCAGGTGAGCGACGGGGCGGCCGAGGCATCCACGGCCGGGGCCTCGTTCGAGACGGCGCCCTCGGGCCGGGCGAAGTACCGGTTCTCCAGCTACGGCGACCTGTCCACGCCCTCGTGGGACCTCAACGCCTCGGGCGAGGTCTGGCACGAGTCGTGCGACAACGCGTACTACGCGGTCAGCGCCATCGAGAACCCGGGGGACGGCGGCGGCGCCCCGTTGTTCCACCTGCTCAACGGCGACCTGTGCTACGCCAACCTGGACGTCAACAACGCCCCCGGCGTGTGGCGCGACTTCGGGGTGAACGTGGCGCGCTCGGCCGCGAACCGCCCGTGGATGCCGGCCCTGGGCAACCACGAGACCGAGTTCGGTGTGTGCGACCACGCCGGCAAGCCGGGCAGCGCTCCCGGCGGGGCGGGCGCGCAGGGCGCGGCCGGGAACTACTGGAACGGCCCGTACGGCTACGGCCACTACCTGAGCCGGTTCCTGCTGCCCGACAACGGCGTGACCAACTGGGACGGCAACCACCTGCGCGGCAACTTCTACAGCTTCCAGGTCGGCACGGTGAAGTTCATCTCCCTGGACGCCGACGACGTCATCTACCAGGACGGCGCCTCCGCCTACCTGAACGCCGCCCCCGGCGCCGCGCCGGAGACCACCTCCTCGGGCGCGCAGATCCCCAACGGCACCGTCACCTACAACTACGGCTACACCGGCGACCTGGCGCTCACCAAGGCCGACAACGCCGCAGTGCCGGACCCGGACAGCGACACCCCGAACCTCCAGACGCAGTGGCTCCACCGGACGCTGGCCGAAGCCCGCCAGGACGGGTCGGTGGACATGATCGTGGTGTTCATGCACCAGTGCGCGCTGTCCAGCTCGTCCGCGGGCAACGGCTCGGACCTGGGCATCCGCCGCGCCTGGCTGCCGCTGTTCGACCGTTACGAGGTGGACCTGGTGCTGTCGGGCCACGAGCACGACTACGAGCGCAGCTACCCGGTGCGCGGCTACGACGCCGGGGCCCACGGCACCGTGGTGTCCGCCAACCCCGGGCAGACCGTGGGGGAGGCGGTCGACACCCGCAGGCCCACGGTGGTGGCCACGGAGCCCACCACGGTGGAGGGTGTCCCGGCGTGGAACACCGCCCAGGGCACGGTGTTCCTGGTCCTGGGCGGCGGTGGCACCAACGGCCCCGCCAACGTCTACGGCGTCGACCAGACCACCGGCCTGCCCCAGGCCAAGGTCATCACCGAGCGCAACGCCATCACCGGCTCGCAGGCCGCCGGGTTCCACCGCAACAGCGCCGACTCGGTCGAGGACGCACCCTGGTCGGCGGCGCGCAACCCCAGCGACGCCTACGGGTACGCCATCTTCGACGTCGACCCCGGGCGCCGTCGCGGAGAGACCACGATCACCATGCAGTACTTCGCGGTCCCGGCGGTGTCCAACGAGGCCGGAGCCGCGCACGACGGCAGCACGACCCTGCCGAGCACGCCCTTCGAGACGCTGGTCTTCGGCCGCTCGGTCGCGCACAAGCCGCTGCCGCCGCGCCACCACCAGCCGCAGCAGGCCCTGCGGGCCAACTGAGCCGCGAGCCGGCCGTCATGGCCCCCGCCGCCGACCGGGTCGGCGGCGGGGGCTATCCGCCGAGGCTGTCGTGGCGGCACTGCTCGCCCAGCAGCGCCCCACCGAAGAGCACGAACCCCACGGCCACCATCCAGGTGACGACGACGAGCACGGTGCCCACGGCCCCGTAGGTCGCGGCGCTGGAGACGAGCATGCGGGCGAATACCAGCTTGGAGAAGACCAGCAGGCCGACCATCCCGGTCGTGGTGAGCAGGGAGCCCGGCAGGAGCGTGGTCCAGGGCACCCTTCTGCCCAGGAGGACCCACGGCCCCCACCAGAACAGCAGCGTCCACAGCAGCGCGCGGACGAGCCCCGCGAAGGCCAGCGGGGTGTGCGAGATCAGGGTTCCCGCGTAGAACTGCCCCGCCAGCCCCGCGAGCCACAGCACCTGCTGCCACAGACGGTGCCGCATCCGAGGCTGCAGGTCCCAGATCTTCTCGTAGCCGGTCTGCACACTGGAGGCGAAGGTCTGGCCGAAGACGCAGACGATCGCCAGGCCGAGCGCGTCGGTGCTGCTCAGCACCCGGACCGACGGCGCGAACAGGCGCTTCACGATCCGCTCCGATGAGCCGGACAGGCCCATGGCGTCGGCGACCCACTGCCCGAAGCCGCCGTACGCCACGGGCGAGGTGGCGGCGATGACGATGAGCAGGGGCATCAGGGCCACGAAGCCGAGCGCGGCGAAGCCCAGTGCCCGGTGCATCAGCTCGATCTGCGAGGAACGCCGGTACAGCCGGACGACGCGGGCACCGAACGGGTGCGTGTCCCAGGCGCTCGCTCGTCGGCTGTGCTCTCGGCCCGTCATACCTGCATCGCCCTCCGGGAACGACACTGCTCCGGCGATCGTACGCACGCCGGGTACCAGTGGGCCCGGTGGCGCGCGGAAGAGCCGTCGGGCGTCGTTCCCGGTCAGTGCTGGTGCGCGGTGGGGTCGGGGCTGCACAGCCAGCCGTTGACGGCGAAGCGGCTGTCCTGGTGCTGCCCGCTGGGGCAGCCGACCGGCCGTACCTCGTGCCAGGCGGTGGGCCGGAAGAACACGATGCTGTCGTGCTCGGGCTCCCAATCCCGCCAGGTCTGCTCCTGCCACCTGCCGGCTGTCGCGGTGTGCAGCGGCAGGGCGGTGTCGAACACACGCAGCTCGCCACCGTCGAACGGCCGGGGTGTGCGATGCAGGTAGTACACGAAGGTGAGCAGCCGCCGGGTGAACCCGTCGCCGGTGTCCTGGTGCGGCCGGTAGAAGTCACCGTCGTTGTGGACGTTGAGGCCGTAGCTGGGTTCGGTGTACTGGCAGGAGACCCCCAGCGTCCGCTCGACCGGCCCCAGTACCTCGTCGATGGCTGCCAGCAGCTCGGGCGCGGCGAAGTCCGGGCACGACCGGGACCGGCGGATGTCCGGAGCCAGCTGCTGGTCACCGATCATGGACGGCCGCAGCCTGTCGCCGGTGGAGGCGATGGCACGCTCCAGCAGGGCGTCGGCCGTGCGCTCGCCCAGGAACTGGGTGATGCGACAAACCGTCACCGGAAGCCGCCAGATGGCGTCCGTGCACAGCGGTGACCGCTGCTCCGTCAGCTCCGGGGATTCGGTCATGGTTTCCTGCCTTCCGCGGCCTCGCGCAGCCGCTCCACCTCGGTGGTGAGTTCTTCCACGCGGCGGTTCAGCGCCTGGACGCAGACCAGGGCGACGCCGAGGCCGTCGACGACCGGGATCCGGGTGCCGTCCTGGTTGAAGCCGAAGGCGGCCTGCCAGTCCTGGGCCATCGGCCCGAGGTGGCGCACGTCCTCGGGCTCCCAGAGGTAGCGCCAGGTACTGACCGGCAACGCGGCCACGGCCTCCAGGACCGCATAGCCGTTGACCGCGCCGACCGGGGCCACGGCCGGGGCACCGCGGTCGGCCGCCGGGAACCGCCGGTGGAAGACCCCCATCGCTAGCGGCTCCAGTCGACCGGGAGCAGGTCCCGCTTGAGGCCCCGGTCACTGCAGACGGCACAGGGGGCGTTCGGGACGCCGGGACCCTGGTCGGTGCCGATGGTGATCGCGCCGTGGGCCCCGGCCGGGGCGTGGACGCCGTCGCCGACCAGCGCGGCCTCGTAGCCGCCGAGCAGTTCCTGGAGGGTTCCCGGGCCCAGGTCCTCCGGGGCGGCGAGCGAGGCGATGCCGGAGTTGTCCGTGTAGGCCATCCCCAGCGTCCGGCCGCCCATGGCGGCGAACACGATCTCCGCGCCCCGGATGGGCTCCCCGGTCACCGCGTCGACCGCCATCGCGTTGATGTTCTCCAGTTGCATCTGGGTGACATTCAGGGTGGCCTGGCTGGTCGTCAGCCTGGTCGGCTCCAGGCTGGGGCATTGCGCGCCGCTGCACGACGCGGCCGACGGTGCGGTCGCGGCCGCGGTGACACCGCTGCCCACCCCCAGCGATGCCAGAGCCGCGGCCATCACCGCGACGGTCCTACGACCTACAGAACTCATATGCACTCCCATGGCACGCGACGGGTGCCGCCCCAGCGGACGACGTGACCGAGCGTAGTCATGCCCATTCGGCCCAACCGGCCGACAAACAGGAGTTCGCGCAATCTGATGAACGGCCAGGCGGGACGGTGACGAACGCGATCGACGGATACAAACCGATGAGCGATCGCCGGGCGCCGGGCCCCTGCGCGAGCGAAGGCCGGAAGTATTGCGACCGGCGGGACCTGGGCCAGGGCGGCTGACCTCCGCGACAAGGCGCGGATAGTATGGCCCGGGGTCGGCTACCCTCGTTCACCAGGTGAGCCGGGAAGTCTGGTCGGCACGGCGCGCGGCCGACACGGCCGCACGCCCGGTCCGGCTTGCGCCCAGGAGCTCCTCATGCCCGTCTTCCTCCGCTCGCGCCCCCGCAACGGGGGCTACCACGTGGTCGGCTGGCGGCGCGAGCGGCTGCGCACCAATCTGTGGGTGGTGCCGGCGCTGGAGGCTCTGGCCGCCGTCGTCCTGTTCGTGGGGACCGTCAGCGTGGACCGGGCGGCCTACGACGGGCGGGTGACCTTCCCGGCCTGGGTGATCAGCGGCAGTGCGGACGGGGCCCGGCAGGTGCTCACCACCATCGCGGCCGCCGTCATCACCGTCATCAGCCTGGTCTTCTCGATCACCATCGTGGCACTCACCCTGGCCTCGACCCAGTTCGGGCCACGGATGCTGCGCAACTTCATCAGCGACCGGGGAACCCAGCTGACCCTGGGAACCTTCGTCGCCACCTTCCTCTACACCATCCTGGCGCTGGTCGCGGTCAGCCCGGGACCGCACGGCGACTTCGTCCCGCACTTGTCGATCACCGTGTCGCTGGCGCTGACCCTGGTCGACCTGGCGATGCTGATCTACTTCATCAACCATATCGCCAAGGCCATCCAGCTGCCCGAGGTGATCGCGGCCATCGCGGGCGACCTGGCGCTGGCGATCGAGGCACAGGGCGGCGCCGACGCCGGGGGCGCGGACGGGCGCGAGCGCGGCCTGTCCGCCGCCGAGCTGTTCGCCCGGATGGACGCCTCCGGCGCCGTGGTCCGCACGCCCGCCAGCGGCTACCTGCAGTACCTGCGGCACGACCGGCTGATCCGGATCGCACGCGAGGCCGAGGCCGTGGTGCACCTTCCCTACCGGCCAGGACACTTCCTGGTGCAGGGGCACCCGATGGCCGTGGTCTGGCCGCCCGAGGCGGCACCGCACGTGGCCGCCAACCTGGGCCGGGGGCAGGTCACCGGACCGTACCGGACGCTGACCCAGGACGTCTCGTTCGGCATCGACCAGCTGGTGGAGATCGCGATCCGGGCGCTCTCCCCGGCCGTCAACGACACCTTCACGGCGCTGACCTGCATCGACTGGCTGAGTGACTGCCTGTGCCGGATCACCACCGGCTGGCACCCGCGCCGCGTCCACCGGGACCGCAACGGCTACGTCCGAGTGATCGCCTACCAGCCGGACTACGACCGGCTGGTACAGCGGGCCTTCGAGAAGATCCGCCAGGCGGCAGTGGGCATGCCGGCGGTGATGATCCGTCAGCTCGACGCCCTGCACAAGGTCATGGAGCAGACCACCATCCCCGAGCGGAGGCAGATCCTGCTCGACCAGGCGGAGCTGATCTCCCGCTCCTGCGACGCCACGGTGCCGGAACGGGTGGACCGGGAGGACGTGCAGCGCCGGTTCCGGGCCCTGCGGCAGCTCTGGGAGCGCGGAGCGGAGCCCCAGCCGACCACCCCGTCCGGAAGCGTCCGGGCCTTCGGAGCCCCGAGTACGGAGCACTGATGACCAAGTCCCATCCCGCCCTTGCCGATCTGCACGGCGCCTGGCGCCGCACTCTCGTCCGCGAGGCCGACGGCTCGACGGACGACGCCACCGCCATCTGGCTCCAGGGCCCCGCGCTGTTCGCGGACCTGCGCCAGCCACCCGGTCTCGCCGGGATGGTCGGCCGGTCGCACCCCAAGGACCTGGACCGCCCCCAGCTGCTGGCACTGTGCCGCCAGAAGGCATTCGCGGGCACCCTGGTGCCGGACGGCGACGCGTTCAGCTGGGTCCGCCGGATCGACCTCCATCCGCCCGCGCCGCTGCCCGACGCGGGCACCCTGCGCTGGGACGGCGAGGTACTGGTGGAGGAGGGGCTGCACGAGGCATACCTGGAGCACTGGGAACTGATCGAGGGGTCGCCGGACGGCAGCCCGGCGGCAGCCCTGCTCGACGATCCGCAGGAGGGCTGCACGGGGGTGCTGGTCCGGGTGGGCTCCTGGTTCGGCTACGCCCGGGACCGGTCCCTGCCGCTGCGCACACCCCTGGCGCCGCTCGTCGAGCAGGTCCTCGGCTGCGGGGAGCGCGCTGCGGCGGCCGCGCTGCTGGACTGCGAGGTGTCCATCGGCCGGGTGCGCGCCGACCGCTGGGAGATCGTCCGCTCCACCCTGCCGCATCGCGTCGGGGTCCACCTGGAGCCCGGACTGAACCCCGCCGGGGACCGGCTGCGGATCCGCGACACGGATCCGCAGGGCCGGTCACGGCCGCGAGACTGGCACCTGTCGGGGGTCCGGGGGACGGTGCGGCTGCTGGGCTGAGCCTCCGTTCAGGGAGCCCGCTCAGGGCCGGGAGGCGCGCCGGCTCAGCAGCACCAGCAGAGTGCCGCAGAGCACCAGCAGATAGCAGGAGAAACCGGCGGCGCCGAAGGTCCAGGCGGGCAGGGTGACCAGGGTCAGCACCGCGCTGACGCCCATCAGGGCGTAGACCGTGCGGTCCTCGGTCTCCGGGCTCCGGTGGCACTTCACCACCGTGGGAACGGCCGCGCAGCCGTCCGCCAGGATGCTCAGCGCCAGCGCGGCATCCGGCTGCGCGGTGATCCGCCAGCCGACCAGCGCGGCCAGGGAGAGCGCCGCGCAGCAGAGTTCGGCTGAGTTCGGCCGGGCGCCGGGGAACCCCGGGCGGGTGAGGGCGCACAGGAGGACCAGCAGCGGGCCGAGCCCCACGCTGAGGGTGGTCAGCGCGGGCAGGCCGACGTGCCGGGCGAGTTGTGCCGCGAACGCCACGCCCGGCGCGAGGGTCCACAGCAGCCAGGTCACCGGGTTCGGCCGGACCGATCCGCGCAGGGTACGCAGTGCGTAGACGCCACTGCCGCCGAGGTTGAGGACCGCTCCGGCCGGTACCGCGATCATGCTGAGCGGCATCCGCTCAGCCCCTGGCACCGCCGGAGGGCCAGGGCACCGGCTGCGGGGAGAAGTTGGGGCGCTCCCTGGTGGGTTCGTACCGGCGCTGCCAGACCGGGGTGGTGGACCCGCTGGTGGCCGGCACGATGGCGGACCAGTCGGCCGGGCAGCCGCGGCCGCTGCGGTGCTCACGTTCCTCGTGCCGGACGAACTGCCTGGTGGCGAAGTGGTGGTCGATGATGGACACCCCGGCCTGGTCGTAGGAGTGCAGCACCGCCGCGGTGAGCTCCAGCAGTGCGCGGTCGCGCCACAGGGTGCGGTCCCGGCCGGTGTCCAGGCCCATGCCCCGGGCGACCTCGGGGAGTTTGTTGTAGCGGTTGGTGTCGGACAGGTTGCGGGCACCGATCTCGGTGCAGGTGTACCAGGCGCTGAACGGTGCCAGCGGTTAGCGCAGGCCGCCCAGTTCCAGCACCTGGTTGGAGATCGTGGGGAAGGCGTGCCAGCGCAGGCCGAGCTGCTCGAACCACGGGTAGTCGGGGTGGGTGATGCGTACCTCGGGGACCGCGTCCGCGGGCAGGTCGAACCACCTGGGTTCGCGTCCCGGCCACTGGACGACCAGCGGCAGGACGTCGTACTCGGTGCCCCGGCCGCGCCAGCCGAGGCGCTGGACGGCCTCGGTGAGCTCCACCGTCTCCGGGTCGCCGACGACCCGGCCGTCGTGCTGCCGGTAACCGGCGTACCGGATGAGCTGGCCGTTCCAGACCCGGAGCCCGGGCCGACCGGGCCCGCTCGGAGTGAAGACGCTCAGCAGCAGGCGTACCCGGCCCCCGTTCCAGGCCAGCCGGAGGTGCTCCAAAAGAGCCTCGAACAGGGCGCTCTCGTCAGCGGGTTCGGCCCCGGCCTGGCGGCAGTCGCGGCTCTCCAGCCCCTTCCAGTAGAACTTGCCGATGCACTGCGGGTTGTTCCGCCAGGCGATCCGGCTGCCCAGCAGCAGTTCCTCCGGGCTCTGCCGGTAGGTACCGGTCGCGGCCAGCTCGCTCCCGATCTCCGTGATCCTGCGCTCCACGGCGTCGGCCGGGAGGTGCCCCTCGGCGGCGAGCTGGTGGAGCAGGGCGGTGGCCTCGGCGGCCACCGGAGCGGCATCCGGGGAGAGAGACTGCGACGGTGGTGCGCACAGAAGCGGGTTCGTCACGATAAGCCCCCTGACAGCATCGAGGACATGAGTTTACTTGCACGAAACGTCCGAGAAACATACTGACCGGACATGAACGTACGCAAAGCAGCTCACGGCGTGTCAATCGCCCTCGCTACCTTGACGAAACCCATGCGCTCACAGGGGCGTTTCGATACGACCGACGCGAACCCGGCGGCCGACGGGCGGACCCGTGCCGCGGAACCGCCCCCGGCGCCCGCCCGCCACCTGCAACGTTGCTGCGGGTGCCAGCTGCTGACGGTCCATCAACCGGTCGGCCGATAGCCGGAACCGCCGCCGCAGGCGATAAGACCACGCGGCGGACGGTCCGGCACACCGGCCGGAAGTGCGCGGGGATCGGATCAGGCCGTCAGCCCTCGCTCCAGTCCTCGCTGGGGCTGCCGTTGCAGGTGTAGATCTCGGCGGCGGCGCCGTTGGCGGTGGAGGCGCCGGTGACGCTCAGGCACTTGCCCGACTGCGTGCCGACCACGGCGCCGCCGGGCTCCACCGTCCACTGCTGGTTGGCGGCGGTGCGGTCGCCGCGGTCGCCGCGCCCGCGGTGGACCCGTCAATGCGTCCGGCATCGCCCTGCGGCACTGGGATTCAAGGAACTTGACGTCAGGTCAGCGTGGGCGCACTGCGGTCGGTGGGCTATCCGCTTCGCTCTGGGGGATGGAAAGCGCCGCCCCGACCGGCCGGTACCGCCGATGGCCGGTACCGCCGCGATCGGGGCGGTTGTGCCGCCGCCTACCGTCCGCTGACGGCCTGGCGGCCCGGCCTCATTTCAGGTGCCGGGCGAAGAACCGGGACCCGTCCTCCACCTCGAACCACGGGGTACCGACGTGCCCGCCCAGATTGGCGTGCAGCGTCTTCTCCTTGCTGCCGAAGGAGTCGAACAGGTCCAGGGCCCGCTGCCGGGGGTTCCCCTCGTCGTCCCACTGCAGCAGGAACAGCAGCGGGACGGTGACCTGCCGGGCCTCCTCGCGCTGGGCGCGGGGCACGTAGCCCCCGGCGAAGAAACCGGCAGCCGCGATGCGCGGCTCGACCGCTGCCAGCCGAATGCCGACGGCGGTCCACCCCGAGTAGCCGACCTGGCCGCCGATCTCGGGCAGCGAAAGGAGGGCGTCCAGGGTGGTCTGCCATTCCGGGACCGCCTTTTCGACCAGCGGGCCGATGAAGGACTCGAAGATCTCATCGACCGGCTCGCCGGCCTGCATCGCCCGGCGGAGGTCGGCGCGGGCCTGGTCGTCGACGGCGGAACGGGGCCGGTCGCCGCATCCGGGGGCGTCGATGGCGGCCACCGCGTAGCCGTACGCCGCGTTCTGCCTGGCCCGGGCCACCAGGCGGGCTTCCCGCTTGGGCAGGCCGTTGTTGTGGGCCATCAGGATCAGCGGGGCCGGTGCGGTGGACGCGGGCGTCCACAGCGTGCCTAGGATCTCGCCGAGGGTGAATTCGCGTTCGAGGACGCCGTCGTCGAGGCGCTGCTCGGAAGTGAAACGCATGGTCGTGCCTTTCGGGAGTGCTCTTGAATGGCGCTCCCGGACGACCTATCGCCCGACCGTGACCCCGGAGAGGAGCACCCATGTCGAAACTGCGTTCACGGGTACCACCTCCTCGTTCTCTCGCACGGCCTCCGGAAGAGTAGCAGTGGCCGCGACGGCGCGCGAACGGGTTCCTGCGGTGGCTCCGTGGCCGGATGCCGCGGAGCCACCGTGATCCGCCGGTTCGCCCTGGGGGCACGGTCAGTTCGCCGTGCCCGGCCGCTTCGCGGTGGTCCCGTAGCGCCGCTGGAAGCGCTCGACGCGTCCGGCGGTGTCCAGGATGCGGGCGTTGCCGGTGTAGAAGGGGTGACTGGCGGAGGAGGTCTCGACGTCGACGACCGGGTAGGTGCTTCCGTCCCCCCAGGTGACGGTCTGGCCGCTGGTGGCGGTGGACCGGGTGAGGAAGGTGAGGCCGCCGACCTTGTCGCGGAAGACGACGGGGCTGTACTCGGGGTGGATGCCGGGCTTCACGGGGACTCCTTGGGCTTCTGTCGGGGCGGGGTGACCGGGTTCAGCGCTCTTCGCGGAAGAGCACCTGCATGCGGGCGCGGGGGTCGTACTTGCGCAGCGTGAGCCGGTCCGGGTCGTTGCGCCGGTTCTTGCGGGTCACGTATGTGTAGCCGGTTCCGGCGGTCGACCGGAGCTTGACGACCGGGCGAAGTTCGTTGCGGGCCATGGGTGCTGTCCCTCCTCGGTGGGGGATCCGACGAACCACCACAGTGCAATGGTTTTCGTTTCCAGTAAGGTACTGTGCTGCTCAACACAGCCCTTGGCGGCGCTATTCCGCGGACCCGGTCAGTCCTCGACCGTGCGCCGGACGCGGCGGGAGGGGGTGAAGGTGTACAGGTCCAGGATCCCGGGCGGTTCGGCGAGGCCGGGGCCCCCGGCGCCGATCCAGGCGCCGATGTCGGCTGCGGCGTCGCGGTCGTTGACCAGGCCGAGCCAGACCGGCTGCCCCCCGGCCAGGCGGCCTGCGGCGGAGGGCTGGACGACGATGACATTGGCGTGTTCGCAGGCGTCCAGGCACTCGGTACGGCGTATCCGGGCCGCTCCGGCGAGGGCCGCCCGCAGCTCGGCGAGCTGGGCTTCGTGGTCCAGGCGCGGGATCTTCGCCGTGCCGCAGCAGCAGCCCCGGCACACGGAGACGGTGGGCCGGTCCGCTCCCGGGGCGGGGCTGTCCCGGCGGGCGGTGCGGCGGCTCACCGGGCACCGCCGGTCGGGGCCGCCGCGCGGTCCCAGGCGGCGTCGCGCAGCAGCCGCAGGCCGTTGAGGCCGACGATGACGGTGGAGCCCTCGTGCCCGAGGACGCCCAGCGGCAGCGGCAGGTATCCGGCCAGGTCCCAGACCACCAGCCCGGAGATGAACACCGAGGCGATGACCAGGTTCTGCACCACCAGTCGGCGGGCCTGCCCGGACAGACCCACCACGGCGGGCACGGTGGCCAGTTCGTCGCGGACGACGACCACGTCCGCGGTCTCCAGCGCGAGGTCGGATCCGGCGCGGCCCATGGCGATGCCGGTATGGGCGGCGGCCAGGGCCGGTGCGTCGTTGACGCCGTCGCCGATCACCAGCACCCGGCGCCCGCGGGCCTCCAGTCGGCGTACCGCCTCGACCTTGTCCTGCGGCAGCAGCCCCGCGTGGACGTCGTCGCCCTTGATGCCGACCTCGGCGGCCAGCCGGGCGGCGGCGCGCGGATTGTCGCCGGTGACCAGCAGCGGGGGCGTCCCGGTCAGCGCCGCCAGGGCGGTGACCGTGGCGGCGGCGTCCGGCCGCAGCCGGTCGGCGATTCCCAGCACTCCCACCGCGGTGCCGTCGCGCGCCACCAGCACGGCGGTCCGCCCCCCGCGCTCCAGCTCGCTCGTGGCCGCGGCCACCGCGGCCGGTCCGGCCGCCGCGCCGCCGGGCACGCGGGCCGGGGCGCCGACCGTGATCGTGGCGCCGTCGACGGTGGCGGTGACCCCGATGCCGGGGGCGGAGCTGAAGTCCTCGGCTGTCGGCAGCGTCAGGCCGCGTTCGCGGGCGGCGGCCAGCACCGCTCGCGCGAGCGGGTGCTCGCTGGGGTGCTCGGCCGCCGCCGCCAGCCGCAGCAGCGCGTCCTCGGTGAGGCCGGAGCCGGTCAGCGGGCGGATGTCGGTCAGCCGCGGGGTGCCCTCGGTCAGCGTGCCGGTCTTGTCCAGGGCGACGGCGTCGACCTGCCCCAGGCGCTCCATCACCACGGCGGACTTCACCAGCACCCCGTGCCGCCCGGCGTTGGCGATCGCCGAGAGCAGCGGCGGCATGGTGGCCAGGACCACGGCGCACGGGGAGGCGACGATCATGAAGGTCATCGCCCGCAGCAGCGAGCCGGTCAGCGCCGCGCCGAAGGCCAGCGGGACGAGGAAGACGGCGAGGGTGGCGGCGACCATGCCCAGGGAGTACCGCTGCTCGACCTTCTCGATGAGCAGCTGGGTGGGGGCCTTGGTCTGCGAGGCCTCCTCGACCATGGCGACGATGCGGGCGATCACCGAGTCGGACGCGTCCCGCTCCACGGCCACCCGCAGCGCGCCGGTGCCGTTCAGGGTTCCGGCGAAGACCTCGTCGCCGGGCTGCTTGGCGGCCGGCAGCGGTTCGCCGGTGATGGTGGCCTGGTCGACCTCGCTGGTACCGGCCAGCACGCGTCCGTCGGCGCCGATCCGCTCGCCGGGGCGGACCAGGACGGTGTCGCCCACGGCCAGGGCCCCGGTGGGGACCGTCTCCTCGCCGCCGCCGGTCAGCCGGGTGGCGGTGCTGGGGGCGAGGTCGAGCAGGCCGCGCACCGAGTCCTGGGTGCGGGCGGTGGCCAGGGCTTCCAGCGCGCCGGAGGTCGCGAAGATGACGATCAGCAGCGCCCCGTCGGTGACCTGCCCGATCGCGGCCGCGCCGAGGGCGGCGACGATCATCAGCAGGTCCACGTCCAGGGTCTTCTCGCGCAGTGCCCGCAGCCCGGCCAGGCCCGGCTCCCAGCCGCCGGCGGCGTAGGCGACGGCGAACAGCGCCTCCCAGGCCCCCGGCGGGGCGCCGGTCAGCCGGAGGGTCAGCGCGAACAGGAAGGCGACCGCGGCCACCGCCGCCCAGCGTGCCTCGGCCAGGGCGAAGACCCGGGTGCGCCGCTTGGGCGCGACGGCCGCACGGGTGACCGGGGTGTCGGACGGGCGGTCGATCAGGGCGGAGGGCATGGCGGCGGTGCTCCTTCAGGGCAGGCCGGAACGGCAGGCCCACCCTAGCAGCATGATTGAACAACTCTTCACGCTTCATGGGTAGGATGCCGTCATGGGCCACGGAGTCGACCAGAAGCAGCGCAGCAGCTCGCGTGAGCGCCTGGACGCCGTCGGCACCGCGAGCGTGGCGACGATGCTGCAGGCCCTGGCGACCCCGTCCCGGCTGCTGATCCTGGCCCGGCTGGTCGAGGGCCCGTGCGCGGCCAGCCGGCTGGCCGAGGCGGCGGGTCTGGAGCGGTCCGCCTGCTCGCACCAGCTGCGGCTGCTGAAGAACCTCGGACTGGTCGTCAGCGAGCGCCACGGCCGCTCCATGGTCTACGCCCTGTACGACCACCACGTGGCCGAACTCCTGGACCAGGCCATCTTCCACGTCGAGCACCTGCGGCTGGGCTGGCGCGACATCGAGGAAGCCCCCACCGCGGAAGCCCCCACCGCCGGGTGACCGGGCCAGGCCCGCGCCGGTGCCCGCTCACCCGGCCGTGACCACCGCGCCGGTCGGCGGCCGGGTGCGGACGGCGCGGGTCCCGCGGTGCCGGGCCCAGCCACGTCCCAGGCCGTAGGCCAGGGCGCCGCCGACGCCGACGAAGAAGCCGAGCGGCCACTGCGTCTCGTAGGAGGCCGCGACCGCCGCCCACACCGTGGCCAGGGCGATCGCCACGGACAGGCCCATGGCGTGCAGCGGCTTGTCGGTGAACGAGCGGGCGGTCCCGGCGGGGGCGATCATCAGGCTGAACATCAGGAAGGCCCCGACCACCGGCACGGTCATGCTGGTCGCGGCGGCGACCACGACCAGGAAGCACATCTCCATCCGGTGGGCGCGCACCCCGCGCGCCTCGGCGACCTCCGGCAGGACCGAGGTGAACAGCAGCGGCCGGTACAGCACCGCCACCGCCGCCAGGCACAGCACGCCGAGCACCGCCATGGGCCCGATCTCGCCGCCGCTGACGCCGAAGACCTCCCCGAAGAGCAGCGAGTAGATCTCCGGCGCGTACTCCACGCTCATGCTGAGGAACAGCGCGCCGAGCCCGAGCATCACCACCAGGGCCAGCGCGGTGGCCACGTCGTGGCGTCCGCGCCTGCCGAGCCAGCCGATGCCCAGCGCCCCGGCCAGCGCGAACACGCCCAGCCCGAGGATAGTGCCGGCGCCGATCAGAGCCGCTCCGGCGGCTCCGGCGAACGCGCCCTGGGGGATGGCGTGGGCGACGAAGGCCGATCCGCGCAGCACCGCGAAGAAGCCCACCACCCCGGCGACGACGGCCACCATGGAGGCGGCCAGCCAGGTGTTGACCATGAAGCCGGCGAACATCACGCCTCCTTGCGGGTGTTGACGAGGCTGACCGGGCCCGGGGCCCGGCGCGGGCCGGTGCCCGGAAGGTGGGTGAGCAGGTACGCGGCGAAGACCAGGACCACGACGAAGAAGCTGACCGGCCAGCCGCGCTGGAGCGGGGGCCAGTAGTAGCTGTCGTAGGCCAGCAGGATCCCCAGCCAGGTCGCGGCCACCGCGATCGCCGCGGACACGGCCATCGCCCAGCCGGGACGCTTCGTCAGCCGCAGCGCGGTCGCGGCCGGGCCGACCAGCAGCGCCGTGCTGAGCACCGCGCCGATGGTCATCGCCGAGAGCGAGACGGTGACCGCCAGCGCCGCCAGGTAGCCGATGCCGACCAGCCGCACCGGAACCCCGCGCGCCGCCGCCAGATCCGGGTGCAGCGAACTGAGCAGCAGCATCCGGTACAGCAGGACGACGACCGCCAGCACGAACACGCTGAAGCCGATGACGACCGGGACGGTCGAGCCGTCGATCACGAACATCGAGCCGAACAGCACCGTCATCGACGCACCCGTGGTGTTGGACCAGGTGGTGTCCCAGTAGAGGAACAGCGCCGCCAGCCCGAGCCCGGCCCCCAGCACGATGCCGGTGGCCAGATCACGTCCGCGCGGGCGCCGGACGCCCACGGACTCCATGATCCCGGCCGCGACCACGGCGACGCCGACGAAGCCCCACAGCGGATTGAGCCCGATCAGGAAGGCCCCGGAGCCGCCGGTGGCGCCGACGTCCGCGAGCGCGTGCCCGGCGAACGACTGCCCGCGGATCACCGTGAGCACGCCCACCGTCCCGGACACCACCGCGACCGCCCCGCCCACCAGCACCGCCACCCCGACCGCGGCGCTGCCGAACAGCCCGGGCTCGAACACCCAGCGCAGGATGCCGCTCACAGGAGTCTCACCTCGCTGTCCGCGAACACCTCCGGGGAACGGTGCGCGGCCACCCGCGGGCCACCGACCACCAGGATCCGGCCGTGAACCCGCAGCACGTCCACCGGGTGGCGGTACAGGTCGCTGAGGACCTCCGAGCGCACCACCTCGTCCACTGTCCCGCTCACCGCACGGCCGTCGGCCAGGTACACGATCCGGTCCATCACCGGCAGCAGCGGATTCATGTCGTGCGCCGAGATCAGTACCGCGATCCGCTGCTCGCCCGCGATCCGCGCCAGCAGTTCCACCACCTCCTGTTCGCTGCGCAGGTCCAGATTGGCCAGCGGCTCGTCCAGCAGCAGCAACTTCGGTCTGCTGACCAGCGCGTGGGCGATCAGCACCCGCTGCTGCTCGCCGCCGGACAGATGGCCGACGCGGGCGTCGGCGAAGCCCAGCGCACCCACCGCGTCGAGCATCCCGTCGACCAGGCGCCGCCGTCCGGAGGAGCGCAGCGGCATGCCGGGCCGGTGGCCGTCCAGTCCGAGGGCGACCACGTCGCGGGCCCGCATCGGGACGTCGGGGTCCAGCAGGATCTTCTGCGGGACGTAGCCGACCAGGCGGCTGCGCCGGGTTCTGGGCCGGCCCGCCAGCAGTACCCGGCCGGTGGTCGCGGCCTGGAGGGCGAGGACGACCCGGAACAGCGTGGTCTTGCCCGCGCCGTTGGAGCCGATGAGGCCGGCCAGTTCGCCCGCGCGGATGGAGAAGCGGATGTCGTCGAGGATCTGACGGCCGGACAGGGCCACGCTGATCCCGTCGATGCCCAGGATCTCCTGGCCGGTGTCCGGTGCGTGGGGTCCGGGCATCACAGTTTCTCCGTGGACTGCCCGGTGGACAGGGCCTTGTCCACCGCGTCGACCTCGGCCAGCATCCAGGACTGGTAGGTGTAGCCGTCGGTCGGCATGGTCTCGTAGACGCCCACGACCGGGATGCCGTTCTGCTTGGCCAGGTTGAGGAACTTCTGCGTGAGCGCGTCGGTGACCTGCTGGTTGTACAGGAAGATCTTCACCTTGTGCCGGGTGAACAGGCTGTCCTGGAGGGTGACGTCCTGGGGCGAGGGGTCGACCCCGTTCATGATGTCGGCCTGGAAGGACCACGGGGTGAGGTTGTCGGTGCCGGCGGCCTGCAGCATGTAGTCGGCGACCGGCTCGGTGGTGGCCACCGGGGTGTTCGGGTGCGCGGCCCTGAGGGCGGCGATGGCCTGGTTCCAGGGGGCAAGGGAGTTGTCGAAGGTGCCGAGATTGGCCTGGAAGTAGGAGGCGTCCGCCGGCCGGATCTGCGCGAGGTCCGCCGCGACGGCCCTGGCCACCGCGGGCATGGTGGTCGGCTGGTACCAGAGGTGCGGGTTGGCGGTGCTGTCCGGCAGTCCGAGCAGGTTCTGGACGTCGAGCACTTTGCGGCTGGAATTCGGCGCGGCCTTCTCGATGGTGTTCATGAAGGTGTCGTAGCCGACGCCGTTCTGCACCACGAGCTGGGCCGAGCTGACCTCCTGGGCGACGGCGGGGCTGGCCTCGAAGGTGTGCGGGTCGGTGTTGGGGTCGCTCATGACCGCATCGGTCCTCACATACTTCCCGCCGATCTGCGCGATCACGTTCGCGTACTCGTTCTCCGCTCCCACCACGGTGATCGTGCCGCTGCCGCTGCCGGCCTCCGCCCCCGCGGCGCTCGTGGCCGCTCCGGCGGACGAGGAGCAGCCGGCCCCCAGCAGAGCCACCGCTATCGCTGTCGCCCCGGCCGCCGTCCCGCGCCGGAAAAGTGCCGCCTGTGTCGTCATACGGGTCCACTCCCCTTGGTTGTGGCGCGTCGGCTGTTGCGGTGCGCCCATAAAGAAACGATAATCATTTCCATCATGGCGCGCAAGGATGCCACTGCACTGGGACGGAGTGATCGGTGGAAGCCCAAGGGTCAACGGCCTCTGACGGCAAGGGAGTCCGAGTCGGTGCCGCGAAGGGTGACCGGCCCGGGGGAGCGGGGCCGGGAGGTGGGGATGTGCGGACCGTCGGCCGTCTGACGCGGCAGCGTGCGAGCGTTCTGGATGCCCTGGCCGCCGCCGACGGATTCGTCAGTGCGCAGGTCCTCCATGCCGAACTGGCCTCCGGCCGTGCGCGGGTGGGGCTCAGTACCGTCTACCGGGCGCTGGCCGGGTTCGCCGAGGCCGGACGGGTTGACGTGGTGCGCGACGAGGGCGGCGAGCGGCTGTTCCGGTACCGGCCGGGGGCCGACCACCGGCACTACCTGATCTGCCGCCACTGCGGGCTGAGCCTGCCGGTGGAGTCCGCGCTGGTGGAGGAGTGGGCCGACCGCGTGGGCGCGGCCGCCGGTTTCGTGGACGTCCGGCACACCGTCGAACTCACCGGCAGCTGCGCCGGCTGCCGCTATCCGAAGTGACCCCAGCGGGTGGCGATGATCAGCAGCACACCGGCGGCCGCGAGCGCGACGGATGCGACGATCGTCCGAACCCGGCTGAGCTTGAGCACCGGGAACTGCGCGGCGGCGAACCAGATGCCGGAGAACACGATGAGCAGGAATCCGATCTCGGCGAGCCGGACACCGGTCTGATGCGCCATGGCGAGGTATTCCATACCGGCATTGTGCTACCGCGCCGCACCGGCGTTACCCCCGCCGCGCCAGGTCGTTCCCGCGGGCCGCGCGGACGGGTTCAGCCCTTGTGCGCGGCGGCGAACACGCCGATGGCGATCGGGGCCGCGAACAGTACCCAGGACACCGGGTGGGCGAAGTTCAGCGTGCGGCCGAACCCCAGCCGCTTGGGCACCAGGATGCGGCGGTCGTCCCGGTTGAAGTAGAACTGGCCGGCCTTCCAATGGCGGTCGTCGTCCCAGTCCATCCGCGTCTCCTTCCAGGGGCCGCAACCACCCTAACCCCGTATGGCCCGGGTGAGGTGTTCAGTGGCGGTACGCGGCGGTCGCGATCCGGACGAAGGAGCGGATCAGCGGGTTGGCGTCGCCCTCGTTCCAGGCCGCGACCACGCGGCTCGGCGGCATGTCGGTCAGCGGGACCACGGTGAGCCCCTGGCCCGGTTCGTGGCCCAGCAGCGTCATGCCGACGGTGCCGTTCCACAGAACGGCCTGCCGGCATTCCTGGACGACGCGCACCACCGGGCCCTCGCGCGGTTCCCCGCCGTTCCAGTAGGACTGCCAGAGCGGGTCGGTGCCCGGCGGGAACCGGAACCAGCGGCGGTCCGCCAGGTCGGCCAGCTCCAGGCCGTCACGGCGGGCCAGCGGATCGTCGGCGCGCAGCAGCGCCCCCACCGGGTCGGCGCGCAGCGCCCGCACGGTCAGCCCGGTCTCGTCGAACGGCGCGCGGGTCAGCGCGACGTCGACCAGTCCGGCGTGCAGCCCGCAGGTGGGATCGGTCAGGTCGGTCCCGCGGATGCGGACCTCGACCCGCGGGTGCCGCAGGCGGTAGGCGTCGGCCAGCCGGGTCGCGCCCGGGTCGGTGCTGTCGCCCAGGAAGCCGACGGTGATGGCCGCGGCGCCGGCCGCCACGGCCACGCGTTCGCGTACCCGGTCGGCCTGGTCGAGCAGCGCGCGCGCCTCGTCGAGCAGCACCACCCCCACCGGGGTGAGCGCGACACCGGCGGAGGACCGGTCGAACAGCTTGGCGCCGAGCCCGGTCTCCAGCTGCCGGATCGCCCGGCTCAGCGGCGGCTGGCTCATGTGCAGCCGGGCGGCGGCCCGGCCGAAGTGGAGTTCCTCGGCGACCGCCACGAAGTAGCGCAGCGTACGTAGCTCCATTGTGCAACGATACCCGCAGGGTATCAGCCTCGCGGAACAGGTCCTGGACAGCCGCCGGGCCCGGCAGTGGAATCGGGCTGTTGCCTCCCCGGCCGGTGACGGCCCGTACCTGCAACCATGATTGGACATCGTGAACGTCGCATACTGGATCGTGGCCGGCCTGCTCGCTCTGTTCTACCTCTACGGGGGCGGGGTGAAGCTGGTGCGGAGCCGGGAGCAGCTCCGGCCGATGATGGCCTGGGTGGACAGCACGCCGATGCCGGCGGTCAGGGCCATCGGCGCGGTCGAAGTGCTCGGTGCGGCCGGGCTGGTCCTCCCGCCGCTGACCGGCATCGCGCCCTGGCTGGCCCTGGCCGCCGCCATCGGGTTCGTGGTCCTGCAGATCGCCGCGACCAGGGTCCACCTGCGCATGGGCGACCGCCAGATCGCCCTCAACCTCGGCCTGGTCCTGACGGCGGCGGTGACCGTCTGGCTGGCGACGACATGGCTGTGACGGCCTCGGCGAGGCGCTGTTGCTCCTCTTCGACGATCTGGCGGGCGAGGCCGGTGTCGGAGGCGTCCAAAGCGCCGGGGCTGGTCTCGGCGGCTTCGCTGCGGCGGGCGTAGGCGTCGAACAAACGCTGCTTGCCGGTGAGGAGTTGCAGCAGGCGCTGGTCGGTGCCGTTGGGGGTGAGCAGGCGGTGGACACGCACGCGGCGGGTCTGGCCCATGCGGTGGGCACGGGCGACCGCCTGCTGCTCCAGGGCGGGCTTGATCTGCGGTTCGCACAGGATGACCACGCTGGCGGCCTGGAGGTTCAGCCCGGTGCCACCGGCGTGGATCTGTGCCAGCAGCACGGCCGGGCCGCGGTGGGCGGTGAACGCGTCGACGGTGTCCTGGCGTGCGTCCGCGCTGGTGCTTCCGGAGAGCGGGCCGAAAACCGCCGGGCCGGTACTGCCGGGGGTGGTGGTGAGGGTGTCGTGGACGGTGGTCAGGACGCTGCGGTAGTAGGAGAAGACCAGGGCCTTCTCGCCCGAGTCGGCAGCCTCGGTGACGATCTCGACCAGGCGGCGCAGCTTCGCCGAGTGCTCGGGGCGGGTGTAGGCGGCGCGGCGCATGGCCTGGAAGTTGCCGGACAGCACGGCGCTCCGGTAGGCGTCGGCGTCCTGGGCGCTGAACTCCTGCCAGTCGTCGGTGTGCACCAGGCCGGGCAGTTCGGTGAGCACGTCGTCCTGGTTGCGGCGCAGGTAGGCGGGGGCGACCGCGTGGCGGAAGGCGGTGGCGGAGGGCAGCGGCTCCAGTCGGCCGACGGCGGGCAGCAGGTCGGGTTGCAGGTAGGAGAGCAGGGCGCGGAACTCCGCGACCCGGTTCTCCATCGGGGTGCCGGTCAGGAACAGCACCCGCTCGCACTGCCGCGCGTGCGCTGACACATGGCCGGAGCGCTTGGTGCTCGGGTTCTTGACGTAGTGGGCTTCGTCGACGACCAGCATCGCGATCGCGGTGGTGCCCGGTTCCAGGTGGCGCAGGGTCTCGTAGGTGGTGACCGCCACCCCGCCGCGGCTGTGCCAGGCGCTGTGGGCCAGATCGCGGTCGGGGCCGTGCAGGCAGTACGCGTCCAGGGCGGAGCGGGCCTGTATCTCCCGCTGCCAGTTGACCAGGACACTGGCGGGGCACACGACCAGGAAGTGCCGGGCCCCGGTGGTGGCGGCCAGGTGGGCCAGGGCGGCGATGGCCTGGACGGTCTTGCCCAGGCCCATCTCGTCACCCAGTACCACCCGGCGTCGGACGAGGGCGTAGCGGGCGCCGAAGTCCTGGTAGCCGCGCAACGACACCCGCAGCAGCGAGGTGTCCAGGGGCTGGGCGCGGACCTGCTCGGCGAGGTCGTCGGGAAGGTGGCCCTGGGCAGAGGCGGGGTCGCCCGGGCCGGGACGGTCCAGCTCGCCCAGGACGGTGTAGAACTCGGCGGCGCGGGTGGTGAACTCCCACCAGAGCTGGTCGGCCGAGCCGGGGCGGCGCAGCAGGTCGGTGATGCCCTGGGCGAGCACTTCGGGCAGACCGTCGCGGTCGGCGCCGGCGAGCAGGGCCTCGGTGTCGCCGAGCGCGGTGAGGGCCTGCTCGCGGCGTTGCCGCCCGGCGAACCGGAGCCGCAGTGCGGCGCGGGCCGGTGCGGCGGCTTCCAGCAGCGGCCCCAGCGCGTCCGTGGCGGCGCGGGCCCGGTCGTGGGCGAGGGGGAGCGAGGGCCCGGCGGTGACGAACGGGAACAGGGCTTCGAGGAGTGCGGTGGCGGCCGGGTCGCGCCGGTCGGGGTCGATCCGTACGGCGGTGGCTTCCGCGGCGGCCCTGGCCAGCTGGGCGGCGGCGGATTTGGCCTGCTCGGCGCTGGCCCGGCCGATGCCCGGCACCCGCAGCAGCTCGTACGCCCCGGCGCGGTGGACCTGGCCCACCGTCAGGTACCCGGCGCTCCTCAGGGCGGTGACCCGGACCCGTCCCTCGGTGACGTCCTTGATCCGCGCGGCGGGCATGGCGTCCAGCGCCGCCAGCGCCGCCTGCTCGCGCAGTACGCCCGCCCGCTCCCGCACCCGTCCGCCGGCGGCCCCGTGCTCCACGGCCAGCTCCCGTGCCGTGTCCGCGAGTTGCCGCCCCCGCAGGTAGGCCTCCCGACGTGCTCTGCCCGCACCCACCCCGGCACCCCTTCCGTCCCGCACGACGACGTCATCCTGCCAGGTGGCACGGACCGGACGTCAGGCGCGGGCGCGAACGCAACCGGGCGGCACCGGGGAGGATTCGGGCGGACATCGGCAGATCGGGGCATTCGGCTGCAGCAGGCCGGTTGCGGGGCCCTCACCTGCGGCGGAGTACCGGCGGGCACCCGATAACGCGGTGTCGCGGTGTCAGTGGAGTCGGCTAACCTACGGCTGCCGACCGAGCGAACCGCCGAGTCGGCCGTTGGAGGGGAACACGTGTCAAGCATCTCGCTGCTGGGGCCTGCCGTATTCGCGGCCGGCGCCGTCGTCCGCGTGGTCGCGAAGCAACGCAGGCCGAGCGCGGCCGCCCGTGGGGCGCGACCGGTGCCGATCGACCCCAGCTTCGGGGATCCGGAACTGGCCGCGCTGCGGGCAGCGGTGGCGGCGGCGGACTGGCCCGCGACCGAGGCGATCCTGAAGCCCTGCCGGGACCGGGACGACCACGCCCGGCTGACCTGGCTGATCAACAGCGTCGACGACCTCCAGGGCCTCTTCCTGCTCGGGCTCCCGGAGCAGCAGCCGGGCAACCCGCTCGCGCTCACCCTGTCCGGGGCCCGGCATGTCGCCTGGGCCTGGGAGGCGCGCAGCGGCGCCCGCGCCCCGCAGGTCTCCCAGGAGCAGTTCCGGATCTTCCACGAACGGCTCCGCACCGCCGAGAAGCACCTGTACGCCGCGGTCGAGTCCGACCCGGGGTCGGCCACGCCGTGGTGCTTCCTGACCACCGCCTCCCGGGGCCTGCAGCACGGTCATGAGGTGACCCGGCGGCGGTTCGACGCCGGTGTCCGCCGCGCCCCGCACGAGCCGGCCCTGCACGCGGCGATGCTCCAGCAGCTGTGCGCGAAGTGGAGCGGTTCGCACGAGCAGATGCACGACTTCGCGCGGCAGTCGCTCGCGCAGGCCCCGCCCGGCAGCGGCATCGGCGTGCTGACCGCGCACGCGCACCTTGAGCACCGGCTCGAACTGCCCAAGGAGGAGCGGGTCGCCTACATGCGCCGCGCCGACGTCCTCGCCGAACTCAAGCAGGCCGCCGCCGCATCGGTGCTGCACCCGGCGTACGCGCCCACCGAATCGCCCTGCGCCGCGCTCAACGCCTTCGCCATGGCGTTCTGGCTCGCCGGCGACAGGGCCACCGCCCGGGATCTGTTCCGGCGCATCGGCGACAATCCGACCCGCTTCCCGTGGGGCTACGCCGGAACGCCGGGCCAGGCGTTCGCCACGGCACGGCAGCAGTGCAAGAAGAGGAAGTAGGAACCGCTCCAGTGACCACACCCCAGCCGGGCCACACGTTCCAGGTCGACCTGCGCGGCCTGGTCGACCTGCTGTCCCACCATCTCTACTCCTCACCCAGGGTCTACCTGCGGGAACTGATGCAGAACGCGGTCGACGCGATCACCGCGCGGCGACTGCTCGACCCATCGGCCCCGGCGCGGATCACCATACGCACCGGCGTGGACGGCGGCATCGTCGTCGAGGACTCCGGCGTCGGGCTCACCGAGTCGGACGTCCACACCTTCCTGGCCACCATCGGCCGCTCCTCCAAGCGCGACGCCGACGGCGGACTGGACCTGTCCGCCGCGCGCGCCGACTTCATCGGCCAGTTCGGCATCGGCCTGCTGGCCTGCTTCGTGGTCGCGGACGAGATCACCGTGGTGTCGCGCAGCGCCCGGGAGCCGGGCGCGCCCGCCGTCGAGTGGCACGGCCGCAGCGACGGCACGTACACCATCCGGACCCTGCCCAGCGGATCGGTCGCGCGCCCCGGCACCGTGGTGACGCTCATCCCGCGGGCCGACGGCAGCGAGTGGCTGGAACCGGGCCGGGTGGTGCAACTCGCGCGCCACTTCGGCTCGTTGCTGCGCTACGAGGTCGAGGTCGTGGACCGGCACGGCGACGTGGTCCGGGTGAACGACACCCCGCCGGTGTGGGAGCGGCAGCACGGCTCGCCGCTCGCCCGCCGGGAGGCGCTGGCCGCGTACAGCAGGTCCGTCTTCGACTTCACCCCGCTGGACACCATCGACCTGGACATCCCGCTGGTCGGGCTCAAGGGCGTGGCCTTCGTGCTGCCGACGCCCGCGCACCCGACCAAGCGGTCCGGCAACCGGGTGCACCTCAAGGGGATGCTGCTGTCCGACCAGGCCACCGAACTGGTGCCGGACTGGGCCTTCTTCGTCTCCTGCGTGGTGGACACCACCGGCCTGCGCCCGACCGCGTCGCGCGAGGCGCTGTACGAGGACGAGACGCTGGCCGCCGTCCGCGACGCGATCGGCGAGCGGGTACGCCAGTGGCTGACCGGACTGGCCGCCTCGGACATGGCGCTGCTGCGGCGCTTCCTGGACGTCCACCACCTCGCCGTGAAGGCGCTGGCCCGCTACGACGACCAGCTGCTGGCACTGCTGCTGCCGTGGCTGCCCTTCGAGACCACGGACGGCACCGTCAGCCTGGACGAGTTCAGCCGCCGGCACCCGGTGGTGCTGGTCACCCAGACCGTCGAGGAGTTCCGGCAGGTCGCGCCGATCGCCGCCGCCGCCGGTCTGGGCGTGGTCAACGGCGGCTACGTCTACGACCGGGAGCTGGTGCACCAGCTCCCGCAGGTCCGGCCCGGCGTCACGGTCGCGGACCTGGACCCGGAGACGGTCAGCGCGCACCTCGACAGCGTCGACCCCGCCGCTGAGCTCGCCGCCGCTCCCTTCCTGGCCCGTGCCCGGGCGGTGGTGGACCGCTTCGACACCGACGTGGCGCTGCGCTCCTTCCAGCCGGTCGGCGTGCCCGCGATGCTGGTGGACAACCGGGAGGCCCGCCACCAGCGCCGGAGCGCCGAACTCTCCTCCAAAGCGGATGAGTTGTGGGCCGGGATCCTCGGTTCGCTGAGCTCGTCGGCGCCCCGCGCGCAGCTGATCCTGAACCACCTCAACCCGCTGATCCGCAGGCTCGTGGAGCTGGCCGGGTCAGCCGACCCGCAGCTGTCGGAGACGGCGATCGAAGCGCTCTACGGCCAGGCACTGCTGCTCTCCCGGCGGCCGTTGCGCCCGGCCGACCACGCGCTGCTGAACCGCTCGTTCCTGGGCCTGCTCGACTTCGCCACCCAGGCAGCCGGCACCGGACACGGACACGGGGAGGCCCGGGCATGACCGCACCCAGCACCAGGGAAGAGTTCTTCCAGGCCTTGCGCGAGAACCGGGAGCGTCCCAGGGGGCGCGCCACCGCGGCGGTGGCCGAGGAACTGGTCGACGCGGCCGAGGCGTTCGGCGACCCCGAGGTCACCGTCTCGGCCCTGGTCGAGCTGATGAGCGCCTACCACGGCAGTGGCGAGGCGGTGAAGTACCCGGTCGCCTTCGCCCGGCTGCTGGGGCTCTGGGACGAGAACCCGAAGGCGTTCGACGAGTCCGAGGTCCACCGGCTGTTCTGGTACTTCAAATGGGTCGGCTCCGGTCTGCTGTCCACGCCGGACGTGCCGCTCGCCTCGATCCGTGGCTGGATCGCCGAGATGCGCCGCCGCTACCAGGACGCGGGCCACGACCTCCAGCCGGTCTACGCCCAGGAGTACTCCCTGGCCCGGCAGTTGGGCGAGGGGGAGGAACTTGCCTACGAGCTGTGGGCCACTCGCGGGCGGACGGAGTTCAGCGACTGCGCCGCCTGCGAGGCCCGCAGCCGCGCGGCCTTCCACATTCTGCGCGGCGAGGACCAGCGGGGGCTGGCGGAGCTCCAGCCGACCTTCGACGGCCAGTACAGCTGCGACGAGGAGCCGCACAACAGCCAGGCGCTGGCCCTGCTGCCGCTGCTGCGGCTCGGGCGGTCCGACGAGGCACGGGCGGCGCACCTCACCGGCTACCGCAAGGTACGCGGGCAGGAAGCGGAACTCACCCCGGTCGGCCGGCACCTGGAGTTCTGCGCGCTGACCGGCAACGAGGCCCGTGGCCTGGAGCTGCTGGCCCAGAACCGCGCGCTGTTCGGCTTCACCGCGGCCCCGGCCGGCCGCCTGGACTTCCTCACCGGCGTCGAGTTGCTGCTGGCCCGGCTGGTCGGCACCGGCCACGGTCACCTGCCGTGCGCCGGGCCGGTCGGGACGGAGTGGACCGCCTCCTCGCTCCGGGACGCGACCGCTGCCCAGGCCGACGAGCTGGCGGCGCGCTTCGACGCCCGCAACGGCAACGACGCCGTGTCCACCCGCCGCCGCGAACGGCTGGCGGCCCGACCGCTGGCGACGCAGCTGAACCTGGGCGTGCAGACCTCGGCCGCGGCCCAGCCGCTGACCGTCGGGACCGAGCCGCCGACGCCGCCCGCCACCGAGGTGCCGCAGGACTTCGACGCACTCGTCGCCGGGACACGTCGCCTGGACCGGGACGGCCACCCCGGCGCCCGCGCCCTGTGGGACGTCCTGCTGGAGCGGGCCGCCGCCGCGGACGCCCCGGTGGACGAGCTGCTGCGCGGCGAGATCGCCTCGGACCTGGCCCAGCGGGCGGCCAGGAAGCAGGACTGGGACGGCTGCGCCGCCCGGCTGCGCGAGGCCGTGGAGCACTACACCCGGGCCGACCGGCCGGCTCGGGCCATCGCGTCCGAGTCGAAGCTCGCCTGGTGCGAGGCCACCCGGGAGGACAACGCCGACGCGGCCGCCGCGGCGGACGCGGCCTGGCCGGTGCTCGACGCGCTGCTGGCCCGGGTCCAGGCCCTGACCACCGCCGGGTTCGACACCGAGGAGGAGCGGCGCGAGGGCCTGGACCGGACGCTCGTGGTGCGGCAGAGCCGTGTGCTGACGGCGCGTCATGCCCTGCTGCGGGCCAACGGCCCCGAGCAGCACGCCCGTTGGGTCGAGCAGTTCACCGCCGAGGCACAGGCGCTGATCTCGGAAGGCGCGGCCGCCCCCCGGGCGGTGCAGGTCTCCCTGGCCCACGAGGTGCTCGCCGAGTTCCAGGCCACCCACGGCGCACCGGTGGAGGGCGAGGCGTCCGCCCGCCGGGCCGTCGGGATCTTCATCGAGCAGGACCGGCCGTGGCGGCTGCACCGGGGCCGGATGGTGCTCGCGCTGGCGCTCGGCGTCCAGGGACGCCATACCGAGGCGATGGCCGAGCTGGAGCGAGGAATCGCGGAGGCCCCGTCGTTCGTGCCGCCGGACGAGCTGACGCCGCTGTACCGGATGCTGGGCGGGATGGAGCTGCGGGCGAAGCAGTACCCGACAGCGGTCCGGGCGTTCTCGGAGGCGGCGGCACGGCTCGACCGCGAGGGCGAGGCGGCGCAGGCGCGGGAGACCCGCTGGGAGCTGAGCCGGGCCCTGCGCGCGCAGGGCTCGGTCGGCGACGCGGTGGCGGTACTGGAGACGCTGCTGGACCCGGTGCCCCCACCGGACCAGGGGAGCGCGGACGGCGGGGGCGTCGCGCCGCACGACGACACCGCGGTGGCCGGGGCTGTCGCGGTGCCTTCCGCGGCCGAGCAGCTGACGGCCCAGATCCGTGCCGACCTGGCCGCCGCGCTGCTGTCGCTGGGGGAGCCGCGCGAGGCCGCGCGGGAGTTCCTGTACCTGGCCGACGCCGTCGGCCGCTGGCCCGACAGGACGGTACTGACCTCCGCCGCCGCGGGCGCGGCGGGCGCGCTGGCCCAGGCGGGCAACTGGGAGGGCGCACGGGCGGCGATCGAGCGGGCGCTGGCCTGCAACGCCCAGGCACCGCGCCTGCCCGACCTGACCGACGCGCTGCGCACGCTGGCGGTGGAGGCGGTCGACGCCCGGGGAGCCGAGGCCGCCCCGGAGGCACTGGGCTACCTGGACCGGGCCGACCGGCTCCGCGAGGAGTTCGCTGACGTGGCGCGCGAGCAGTTCGTCAGCGTGGATGTCGACATGGCGCAGTGCTGCCACACCCGCGGGCAGGTGCTCGCCGCCGTGGGCCGGCCCGAGGAGGCTCTGGCGGCGTTCGAACAGGCGGTTCTCGGCTACGACCGGGCGGGGCGTCCGGCGGCGCCGCCCAGGTTCGAGTCGGTCCGGATGGCGGCGCTGGTGGAGGCCAGGGCCCTGGACCGGGCGCAGGCCGCCAGGGAGCGGCTGGACCGGGC
>Ga0302311_10001234_pt1 | contig 30707 bp, 19 predicted proteins | sample III_Palsa_N1_3_FD_200449 | JGI IMG/M metagenome (GOLD analysis project Ga0302311, IMG submission 200449) | Peat permafrost microbial communities from Stordalen Mire near Abisko, Sweden - III_Palsa_N1_3 | ecosystem: Environmental > Terrestrial > Soil > Palsa > Peat permafrost | place: Sweden... | reverse complement strand
GTTGATCCGGAGAATCCCAAGCGGCTGTTTTCGCGGCGTGCTTTTGTCCAATGTCTGCAGGTTGGTGCGGACCGCTTCGGATGGAGCAGGCGCGATCCACGGCCCGCCGCCACGCGCGAAGGGCGTTGGTTCGTTGGCAGCGGCGTCGCCGCGGCAATCCGCGGCAGCGTGGTCCAAAAGTCGGCCGCACGCGTCCGGCTCGACAATCGGGGCGTCGTGACGGTCGAGACCGACATGACCGACATCGGTACGGGCAGCTACACGATCATCGCGCAGACCGCGGCAGAGATGATGGGCGTGCCGTTCGACAAGGTCGTGGTCCGCCTCGGCGACACCGTCTTCCCCGCATCCTGCGGTTCCGGCGGCCAATTCGGCGCCACCAACTCCACTTCGGGCGTCTTTGCGGCTTGCGTCAAGCTGCGCGAAGCCGTGGCACGAAAGGTCGGCTTCAACGCCGCTGATGCGGTGTTCGCGGACGGACAGGTCACCTCAGGGGCTCGCAGCGTGCCCCTCGGCGAAGCAGCGGGGCAGGACGGCCTCACCGCCGAAGATGCCATCGAATACGGCAACCTCGACAAGACGTACTCGGAAACGACCTTCGGCGCGCATTTCGTCGAAGTCGGCGTCGACGCCCTGACGGCGGAGATTCGCGTGCGGCGCATGCTTGCCGTCTGCGCGGCGGGACGAATCCTGAATCCAAAGACGGCGCGCAGCCAGGTGATCGGTGCGATGACCATGGGGATCGGTGGAGCGCTCATGGAAGCGCTCGCGGTCGATAAGCGGCTGGGTTTCTTCGTCAATCACGATCTCGCCGGCTACGAAGTGCCCGTGCATGCCGACGTTCCGCACCAAGAGGTGATCTTTCTTGACGAGACCGATCCGGTGGCGAACCCGATGAAGGCCAAGGGAGTCGGAGAGCTCGGGATCTGCGGGGTGGCCGCAGCGATCGCCAACGCGATCTACCACGCGACCGGCGTGCGGGTGCGAGACTATCCGATCACGCTCGATAAGCTTCTCGCAAAGATGCCGATCTGAAAAGCGGCCCGATCCACAAAGAGCTTCTGCAGCCAGACGATCGATCAAGTGGCGCTAAAATCCAGTATCGGGCCAGACGGCACAATGCCGGTCGGATTTATCTGCCTATGGCTCTGATAGTAGTGGCGCTTGATGTGGTCAAAATTCACGGTGTCCATGATTCCAGGCATCTGGTAGAGCTTGCGCGTGTAGGACCAAATCGCCGGATAGTCGATGAGGCGCCGAATGTTGCACTTGAAGTGAGCGTAATAAACCAGGTCGAATCGGACCAGCGTGGTGAAAAGTCTCCAGTCAGCCTCAGTCAGTACGTCGCCGCAGAGGAACCGTTGTCTGGATAGCAACGCTTCCAGCCACTCGAGCGTCTCGAATATGGGTCCGACCGCCTCATCGTAGGCAGCCTGCGATCGAGCGAACCCGGCCTTGTACACGCCATTGTTAAAGGTGTCGTATATTCGCGTGTTGAGGGTGTCGATTTGCGCGTGCAGATGCTCCGGGTAGTAGTCGCCAGGTCTGGCGCCGAGATGGTCGAACGCGCTGTTGAAGATGCGGATGATCTGTGCAGACTCGTTGCTGACGATCTGCGAGGTGTCTTTGTCCCAAAGAACGGGGACGGTGGCGTGCCCGGTGTAGTTCGGGTCGCTGCGTTGGTATAACTGCCAGATGAACTCAGTCGACCGCAAGGGATCGGCCACGACGCCCGGGCCGGGTTCGAAAGTCCACCCGTTATCGGCCATCAGCCAGTGCGTGACCGAGAGCCCAATCATCGACTGCAGACCCTTGATCTCGCGGAAGATGGTGGTTCGGTGGGCCCAAGGGCAGGCCCGCGCGACATACAGGTGATAGCGACCAGGTTCGGCCTTGAACCCGCCTCGACCTGTCGGACCGGGCCCACCGTCTGCGGTGATCCAGTTCCGGAACGCAGCGACGGGTCGCTGCAAGCGACCCTCGGCATCGACCAAATCGTCCCGTTGACTCCAAGTGCCGTCGATCAGCATAGCCATATCGCAATCCTCCGTTGTCGTGTGCTTCAGGTTGAACCAAAGAGTGCCGCGCGCAGTTCCAGCAGAGGAATGACCAGATCCTCCTCATCCAGCAGGTGCCGGGAAATCGGCAGGAACGAACCTTCAATGATGCCGATCACCTTCTCGGCCGTGCGTCGCGCGCCGTCGCTGCCGGGATCGACGGCATGAAGAGCGCGCCCGGCTTCGGATAGCTCGAGCAGGATGTGGTCAATGTCATGATGATCCGCTTCCATGAGGTAAAATCCTCGAGACAGCCTGGGCTCGATTGCCTGGAATTGAGGGAAGTAGTACGTGCTCTCAACGCGATGATGCACTTGCATGCCATGCAGGTACTGTCCTAGTCCCGACAACAAGCGGTCCCGGAACGGCGTGAATTGGATTTTCTGCTCGCGCCATGCCGTACCGAGATCGGACAGATGACGCTGGATGAAACGGAATCCCTCATGCATGTCCAGCCACCGGGCAGCCGTCGAGTTCGCACTGAGCTCAGGCCAGCGTTCGCGCGGGAACGCCCGCGCAAGATACAGCCACTCACCGGGCAGTTCTGTCCTGTTCCGCAGATCGGGCGCTTGGAGCGCTTCGGGCGATACTGGGTTGTTCATGGCATGGCCTGGCCGAGGTCGATGCTCACCAACTGCCGGCAATAGCACCGAGAAGAGCAACCACGGAGCCCGAGACGAAGGACTCCGCGATTACAGTTCGGGCCGCCGCCGGCAAGCAGTGCGCCACCGACGTGCCTGTTAGCGGGTGCCTTCCTTCAGAGCGAGTAGCTGCCATTCCCAGCGCAGGCCCTGACCGAAGCCGCCACCGTGCTCGGCGAAAAGCTTGGCAATTTCATCTGCGGTTGGGCGCGCCCAGTCACGCTGCACCTCGCTCACGTAGGCGATGGTCGACAGCGGGCGTGCGCCCGCCTGGATCATGCGCTGGACGCCGCGCTCGTGGCCTTCGTTGCTACCGCCGCCGGAGGCGTCGGTGACGATATAGACCTCATAGCCTTCGGCCAGCGCTGACAGCACCGGCATGCTCAAGCACACCTCGGTCCACAGTCCGGCCATGACCAGCTTCCTTTTGCCCGTCTTCTGGGCCCACTCCACGACGCGCTTGTCGTCCCACGAGTTCAGGCCGGTGCGGTCGATTGGCTTCTGCTCCGGATGTACTGCCTGCAGCTCCTGGAACAGCGCCTGGCGTTCCGCGAATGCGGTTGTATATAGGGTCGGTACGTTGAACACCTTGGCCGCCTTGGCCAGGAATACCGAGTTGTTGACCACGGCTTCGTTCGGGTGCGAGCGCACGGCCAGCAGTTGCAGATACTGGTGGTCGATCATCAAAAGCGCATGGTTTTCCGGGGTCAGCAAGCTGTCGTCAGTCTGGTCGCTCATGTTCATCTCCATCGGTTGGGTACAGTCGGTCGTTGGAGAGAGGCTATTGCCAGAACAATAAGTCCGGTAGTAGGCTTATTTAGCTATCAGAATCCTAAATAGAGAACAATCGAGGTTTTCGGTGCGCGACTTCAATGATCTCTACTACTTCGTTCAGGTGGTCGATCACGGTAACTTCAGCCGCGCCGCGGAAGTGTTGGGAATCGCCAAGTCCAAGCTCAGCCGCCGGATTGCCCAACTTGAGGAACGGTTGGGGGTACGCCTGATCCAGCGTTCGACGCGCAAGTTCTCGGTGACCGAACTCGGCCAGGATTTCTATCGGCACGCACTGGCGATGGTGGTTGAAGCGGATGCGGCACATGAAGTGATTGAACGCACCAAGAGCGCACCGCAAGGCCTCGTGCGGGTGAGTTGTCCGAACGCGCTGTTGTACTTCCGCGTGGCCGACATGCTCGCCCGGTATATGGCGGCCAATCCGCTCGTACAGGTGCAGTTGGAAGGCGTCGACCGTCCGGTTGATGTCATCGGCGAAGGCTTCGACATTGCTCTGCGCGTGCGCTTTCCACCGCTGGAGGACAGTGGGCTGGCGATGCGAGTGCTCAGCGACAGTTCCCAGCGGCTGGTGGCGAGCCCTGCATTGCTCGCCGGGTTCCCGGACGTGCTGGCACCGGCCGATCTGGCCGCGTTGCCCAGTGCCGACTGGCGGCCGGCTGGCCGGGAGCACGTGTGGCGCCTGGTGGGGCCGAATGACGTTGCAGCGACGGTGCACCACCGTCCGCGTTTGGTCACCAACGACTTGGTGGCCGTGCGGGCCGCCGCCGTCAGCGGCGTCGCGGTGGCGCAGCTGCCGACTCTCTACATCCAAGATGACCTGCTGCATAACCGGCTTGTGGAAGTCCTGCCGCAATGGCTGCCGCGCAGCGGCATCATTCATGCGGTATTCCCGTCGCGACGGGGGTTGTTGCCGGCAGTACGCGGGCTGCTCGATTTCCTCGTCGCCGAATTTCGGGAGCTGGCCGGTGCTGAAGTGGCCATGGCGACGAAGGTCGCACCGTCTGTGGCCGCGCCGATGTCACCCGTTCCGACCAGGCTCGGTAGTGGCGTCATTGAATCGGGCTAGCGACGCGCAAGCTGAAAACAATCTTTCGAGAACGTCATCGGACGCAAACCCATTCGACCGGGTTCGAACTTTTGCTTCGCACAGCGCAAATCCGCGCGAATGTTAGAGAGGCTGCAGGAGCGCTCCCTCCCAAAGCGACTCTGGCAATAGCAAATGGCAAATGCCCCCCGACCACATAGGTAACACTTTCCAGCATCTGCGTGGGGGAGACGCAAATGCCGTGGCAGGCAGCGAAACGCGCGACCGAGCTCTACAGATGCCGCGTCTCGATAGGCGGGTTCTGCCAGTTGTCATGGAGTCCGTCCATGTAACGGATAGGCGCGGCAATCAGGTCCTCGACCGGCAGATCATCGAGCGCGGCGAGATGGACCGAGACGTATTCGCCGCCGATCTGGTCTATCCGGCCATGTCCGTGGGTGGCGATCCCGCACTTGGTGCAGAAGCGATGATGCCCTTCGCCCCAGTCACCAGACTTGCCATAGTCCCCGAGCACTTCCTCGCCCGTGAGCAGGCGGAAATCCCCGGGCTTGAGCTGGCCCGCATTCCACATCCGCTGTTTCCAGCAGAAGGAGCAATTGCACTTGCCGGCGCCCTTGGCAAGATCGATGTCGGCTTCGAACGTCACCGCCTTGCAGTGACAGCTCCCGTGATAGGTCTTCTTCATCATCGTTTCCTTTCACCGGCTGAGTGCGGGTGCACGACTGACGGCGTTGTTGGCGCGGGTGCGACAATGTTCGCCCTGGGCAGGTATCGCACAGCAGCCAAGCGCAGGTTGCCGGCCGGGACTTCAGGTTCGCAGGCGCTCACTGGGTAGACGCGCTCAAGCGTCGGCTGCCAGCCCAGCGGAACTGCCTGAACAGATTCGCATCGTCCCATCGAGCACTGGAATCATTTGTCTCCGTTTTTAATGCTGGAAAGGGAGGGAATCAAGATTGGGCTGGCGGACCCCGTCTTCATGCGCTCTGCGCCCGCAACGCGGCCAGCACGCGTTCGCTACGGAAGGGCGCCCGCCGCAAGCGAACACCGGTGGCATCGTAGACCGCATTGGCGATCGCGGCAATCAGAGGCTTATGGCTGCATTCACCAGCGCCGTACGGCGCCAGATCGGGGCGGCCCGGATTCGGATCCCCGTTGACGAGCACGATGTCGATGGTCTCGGGCGCGTCCGAATGCCGCAGGCTGGGGTACGAACCCCAATTGACGCTGGTGACCTTCTCGGTATCGAACTGGACCTCTTCCCAAAGCGCCCGGCTCAGACCATGCAACATGCCGCACTCGACGGTGTGATGCAGCGCCTCAGGATTGATCACGAGCCCGCAGTCGTGCGCGCATACCAGACGCTTGGCCCAGACCCGGCCCGTCTCGCGATTCACTTCGACTTCGGCGATGACGGCCACGACGGTGTTGCCGCGATAGGTGTAGGCGACGCCGCGCCCTGACACCACTTTGTCTGGTGATGCTGTCTCCTGCGGTTTGGGTGACGGCCGCGGGTCCCATCCATAGGCTTTCGCGGCCGCACGTACTGCGGCGAGGGAGCGCGATTTGCGGAACACGTCATCTTCTTTGGCCGGCTCCAGCATATCGAGACGAAACTGAATGGGATCGACCTTGGCGGCTACGGCCAGTTCGTCGATGAAGGATTCGAAGGCAAAAGTGACTTGCGGACCGTTGGGATCTCGCAGATTTCCGGTTCGCAGCGGCGTTTCCCAGATCAGCGGCAAACCGACAATCCGGGTTGTCGTGCGCTGATTCGGAATGGCGTACATCGTGGTAGGCGATTCGACAGAGCCCTTGGCTGGTTTTGCAGGGCGTACCCCCATGAGCTGCGCAATCAGCACCGTGTCGGGTTCGTTGTACCAAAGATGGTTGTAGTCCGCGGAACAGGCGTCGTACTCGAGCGCCACGAGTTTACCTCGCTCATCAAGCCCGCCGCGCAGCTTGAAGACGTGCGCAGGGCCCTTGGTATCCCAACCTGCCTCCTCGTCGCGCATCCACTGCATGCGCACCGGTCGCCCAAGTTCCTTGGCCAGGAACGCCGCTTCGAAACCCGCATCGTCCGCAGCGGTACGGCCATACACTTGCGGGCCATCCATGTAGACAACGCGCACCTTCTCACGCGGCATGCCGAGAAACTTCGCGACACCCGTGCGATGGCTGTACGCCTTCATGTCGTTGGTATAGATCGTCATCTGCTCATCGGAAGGGTCAGCGAGTGCGTGGGCTGGACCGATGGATGAGTGCCCCTGAAAGGGCACTTCAAACTCGGCCTCGATGACCTGCGTAGCACCTTTGAACGCCGCGTCCGGATCACCCTCAACGCGCGGTTCGCTCGTCGATGTGGGAGTGGCACGACGCATATAGTCGAACAACTCGCTGGAAGCGGGGAACGGCGCAACATCGGGTCGCCGCCATTGCGCTTTGAGTTGCCTTGCGGCTCGGATGGCCTGTTCTTCGCGCTGACAAATCACCGCGACATAGTTGCCGCGGCTGACCACGCGGATGAAGCCGGGCACGTCGCGGACAGAAGTTTCATCGATTCCCTGCAGCGTGGCACCCGCGAACGGCGGCCGCACATTGCGTGCGTGAACCATTCGTGGCAGTTTCATGTCCACCGCCCAGCGCAACGATCCGTCTACTTTCGCGGGGATGTCGTATCGCTTGTGCGACTGGCCCACAACGCGCAAGTCGGTGACTGGCTTGACGGCGGCCTTGCCGCTTGTGAGGTTGACGTTACTTCCGGTGAGCGCGATGTTGAAGCGCTTGCCACCGATCAGTTCGGCGTAGGTTACTTTCCTTTCAGGATTGGACTTCACTAAAATGGTGGCATCGGTCACGGCGAGCATTTCGACGGGCGTCGCCAGATGCTGGCCGCCCAGTTCCAGCAGGACCCGCCGCGCTTCCGCAGCGACCCGACGCATGGGGCGACCGTCTCTCTCGACGCTGGTCGATCCTCCCGAGCCGCCCTGGTCAGGAGTGATGTCCGTGCAGCCCATGACGAGACTGGTCTTGTCATAGGCAATGTCCAACTCATCGCACATCATCTGTCGGAAGGCCGTGCCCGTACCCTGGCCGCCATCTGTCTTGCCGACGTAGAACGTTGCGGTGTTGTCGGGATGAATGACGATCCAAGTGTCGAGCTTGAGGAAGTCGGGATCGGGATAGGGACCGGCGGCGGCCGGGGGCTCCTGGGCGAGCGCCCGCGCGCCGGGCACAGCGCTGAGGCTCAGGGTGATGGCCAGTGCACCGGAACCGACAAGAAAACTGCGGCGCGAGGGCTGGTTGAGCCCGACAAGCGCTTCCTCCAACTCTGGCGGCAACTCCAGGGGATTGCTCATTGGCCTGCTCCCGTAGCCTTCGTACCGCGTGCCACACGGCGGATCGCCGCCTGGACTCTATAAAAGGTCATGCATCGGCACAGCGCACCATCCATGGCCTCGCGGATCTCGGCATCCGTCGGGTGTGGGTTCCGGTCGAGCAGCGCCTTGGCCGTCATGATCTGACCATTCTGACAATAGCCGCACTGTGCGGCCTGCTCCTCGATCCACGCCTCCTGCAGCGGATGCAATTTCCCGTTTTTCGACAGACCCTCGAGCGTCGTCACCTCGCCACGCACTGCTGAGACGGGCGTGATGCAGGAACGGATGGCGGCCCCACCCATAATGACCGTACACACGCTGCACTGACCAAGCCCGCATCCAAAACGAGGTCCGCGCAGATCAAGGTCATTTCGCAGCACGTATAGAAGAGGCGTCGATGGATCCACATCCACCTCGTGAGTCACGCCGTTGACGTGCAGTTTGACGATGCTCATGACTCACCTTTCCGGATGTGCGTTTCGCCGCCCCCGAGACTAGGGCAGAACCATGGGGAAATTCAACCCGTGACGATTGCCCTGTACCGCGTGGCCCCTGCATAACTTAGCTAAGTGGCTCCCGTTGCAAGTAGCACCACGAAGCACAACTGCGCACAACTCATTCCCGCAAATCTCCCGCACAAATTCAACGAGCCGATGAGATGGCATGCGCGCGACCGGCGCGCACGGGCCGCCCTAACTCAGAGGGGAAATCCTGGCGCAGTTCTGGGTTGCCATTCACCTTCCCGACGATCGCAGGGGACGTGGCAATGTCAAGCGATATCGATGGACTCAAGGCCCAGATGATCGCGCGGGGGCGACGGTTTTCGCTGGCGGCCTGCGCCCGGCGAGCATCTTAAGACCAAGGAACATATGGGCGGCTTGTGGGTGCTGGAGGATCCCGACTTGGAGGCCGCGATGGAGTTGGAGGCGCAAGGTGGCGTTCGCCTGCGCCTGTCGAGATACGCCCGCTTTACTCGCCGTGACGGAGGATCCGTGCCAGGCCGGGCATTTCAAGACATTGGCGGCGTGGCAAATCGCGCGCGCGCCAAATGTGCAGAGACCCAAGATGAGGCAAACGATATTGCAGGGCAGCGAACACGAGGGTGATGGCAGCGACGGCCGCGAAAGTCCCGGCGCCAGTAATGCTCAGCGCCTTCACCAATCCAACGCCCGCCCCGCTCGAGACAAGCCAAACGACGGCTATCTGGTGTCACAAGAGTTTTGATCTTTGACCACGGGTCCCGCCCGGAAATGGCCTGCTCCAAGTCCTGATTGCTAATCTAAAGGACGCGTCGCAGGCGTCGTGCGTCCAGTGCACTATCAGACGGCGCCTATTGCCTTGGTTCTCATCCCTTATGCGCAGTGGCCAAGCGTGCGGCGGAGGCCGTTCAGGTCGAGGACGCGCCGGTCAATTGCGGCCCACCTCGTTCGTGGTCTTAGCCGAGTGCGCTCGCAGCAATAAGGCGATCGTATGGATACCCTCGCGAATCTGTGGGATCGACGAATAGCCGAAATTAAGTCGCATGCAATTGCGATAGCGCAGTTGGGCCGAGAAGATCGGGCCAGGTGCGAAACAGACCCCCACCCCGCGCGCGAGCCGATGAAGCTCCATGACATCATACTGCTCGGGCAATTCTACCCACAGCATATAGCCCCCCGCGGGTCGCGTCATACGACAGGCAGCAGGAAACTCGACGCTGACAGCGTGCATCATCGCCTGGCATCGCATTGACAAACTGCGCCGCAGTCGGCGCAAATGCGGCTCGTATCCCCCTTGACTCAAGAAACGCACCAGCGTGCTTTGAGATATGGCAGCGGTCGTGAGCGAACTTAGAACCTTCAGCTGCCAGACATCGTGCGAAAACCGCCCCGCGGCTGCCCAGCCAACGCGGTAGGCGGGGGCCAGGCATTTTGAGAACGACCCGCAATGCAGCACCCATCCGGCTTTATCGAACGACTTAACTGGTCGAGGCCGATTCTCACCAAAGTATAGCTCGGCATAGACATCATCTTCGATAACGGGCACTTGGTAGCGCTCTGCCAAGGCCGCCAGCGCGCGCCTGTGCTCTTCAGATGCGCAGCCTCCCAGCGGATTTTGAAAGGTGGGCATGAGTAGGCACGCTTTGACCGTTCCAGTTTTCAAGGCGCGCTCCAAGGCCTCCAGGTCGATGCCGTGACGCGGATCAGTCGTTATCTCCAACGCTCGAAGCCCCATGCATTCGAGCGACTGCAGAAAGGCATAGAACGAGGGGGTCTCGATGACAACCGTATCGCCACGCTGCGTGACGACGCGCAAACACAGTGAAATCGCTTCAAGTGCGCCACAGGTCACAACAATCTCACTGGGTGGTACGACGCACTCGCTACTCAAATAGCGCAGCGCGATCAGGCGTCGCAGCTCGGGATTTCCCGGTGTGAGGTCGGCGAATATCCTCGGCGCTTTGAGTCCGCGTGCCGCTGCAGCACTGGCGCGATTCATTTCCGCGATCGGGAGTAGCTCAGGGTTCAGGAACGGCGTGGAAAATTCGATCATCGGTGAACGCTGCGCATCTCCGTACAGTTCGAAGAGCAGATCGAACACGCTAACAAGATGGGATTCCGGACCGGCAAAGAACGGTGCCGGTTCGGCCAGTTTTTGAGGAATGCTGTGCCGCACGAAATAACCCGATCGCGGGCGTGACTCTAGCACGCCCTGCGCTTCGAGCGCTCGGTAGGCACGCAGAACAGTGCCGGGACTGGCTTGAAATCTACGCGTTGCATCGCGAAGGGACGGCACCCGGTCCCCGGAACGCAGGACTTGCTTGCGGGTCATGTCGACGAGTTCTTCGGCGATTTGACGGTATCCCGCCATGTGTCACCCATCACGTTTGACGCTGCTATACGTCGATTTCTTGTATCTGCACCTTGTTGGCCGTGCAACTGACCGCCAATGATACGCCTCAATCAATACTAGCAGGCATTCCATGCACACAAAGTGCTGTCCTATCCAACATCGCCAGGCCAGCGACGTGACGATCGAGCGTCCGTCGGCGTGGGCCTGGTGTGCCGCCGGCGCAGTGGAGAACTAAGCGTGGCTGGGACTCGGCAAGTATCCAACACGAGCGTTGCAGCGCCGGCCCGGCCCGCGGGTCAGCCGGCCCACTCGAACGCGGCACCTTCACATTCGCAACACCTAGCCGAAGCTTATGAACGATTGAGTCCGTCTATTCTAGTGGTATTACTTAAGTTCGACGGGACGATCAGATACGCCAACCGAGCGGCGCTCGAGGTGATCGCCGCCCGCCCGGATGCGGTTCTCGGCCTTCCCTTCGTGCAGGCGCCGTGGTGGTCCGCATGCGAGCACACGCGACACCGACTGGAGGCCGCCATCGCGGCTGGCGCGGCTGGCGCGCACTCTCGATTCGATGTGCTCATCAGCACGGCCGCAGGACAAATGCTGACCTACGACTTCTCTCTGGAGCCAGTCTTTGACGTCCGCCCCACCGAAGGCTATCTCGTCGCTTCAGCTCGCGATGTTACCGAGAGACGCCGCGCCGAAGGGGCGTTGCGAGTAACACAGGTTGCGGCCGATCTGGCGCCTGCACCTCTTTTTCAGGTCACCGCAGGTGGAAAGATCGGATACGTCAACGATGCCGGATCCAGTTTTCTTGGGTATTCGCGTGAACAGTTGTTGGACCGCACCGTCCATGACATCGACCGTGAGCTACGCCCTGCCGCGTGGCTCAAGTGCTGGGATCGATTGAAATTACATGGGACGCTTCGCGTACGGCGCTCGGTGCAGCACCGCGATGGCCGCTCAATTCCCGTCGTCGCCTTGGCCAATTACATCCAGCACGAAGGCTCTGAGTACGCCTATGTCCACGTGATGGACCTTAGCGAACATGACGCTCCCCAGGAGCGCATTCAGAGGCCGGCACAATACGACGCGTTGACCGGATTGCCCACCCGAGAATTGTTGCGGGATCTACTGGACCTTCGAATGCAGTCCACCGAGCCGGCCGGACTCAACCTTATCGTTCTTGCCGTGGGCCTCGAGCGTTTTGCGTTGATCAATGATTCATTGGGGCAGAGTGCAGGCGATCGCGTGCTCGTGGAGGTGGCACGCCGACTGAGGCATTGCGTGGGTGACAGTTCCATTGTCGCTCGACTGGGTTCCGATGAATTCGCGATCATTCTTGGCGACCCCACTTCTCCGGCCCCACAAGTGGCGCAAGTAACCCGGCGCCTGATGGATTCCCTTGCACCACCCATGATGGTCGGGGGTGAGGAGCTATACGTCGCCTGCAGTATCGGCGCAGCGCGCAATCAAAATGCCGGTCTCGCAGCCGACGAGCTCATCAGTAACGCCCGGATCGCGCTCTGCGACGCCAGGCAGTGCGGCGGTCGTTCGGTCCAGGCCTTCACCCCGCGGCCCAGGACTCGCAATCTCGAACGCCTCCGGCTAGAGGCCGACCTACACCGCGCGATCCAGCGCGCCGAGTTTGCTCTTCACTATCAGCCGCGCGTTGACGCACAGTCGGGCCAAGTGCGCTCCATAGAGGCACTGCTACGCTGGCATAGGCCCGGCGCGGGCTGGATGTCCCCCGGGCGCTTCATTCCCATCGCTGAGGAAACCGGACTGATCAACCCGATTGGCGCCTGGGCAATGCGCACCGCGATGAGCGAGTCGAAGCGTTGGTCCGTCCATACACGCCGTACTCCCGGTGTGAGCGTTAACCTGTCCGCCCGCCAGTTTTGCAATCAGGATCTCCCAGGTTGTGTCGCGCGCATGCTGGACGAAGTCGAGATGGATCCTGCGTGCCTTGAGCTTGAGCTCACGGAAAGCATGCTATTTGGCGACATGGAGAAGGTTATTCGCAAAATGCGAGCGCTCAAGCAGCTCGGGGTCCGGCTGTCACTCGACGACTTCGGAACCGGCTATTCCTCTTTCAGCTATATGCACCGGTTTCCAATTGACTCACTCAAGATTGACAAGTCGTTCGTGCATCGGATTGAGGCGAACGCGTGCGGCGCCGCGATCGTCGATACGATCATCACCATCGCCCACCGCCTGAATTTGTCCGTCACCGCGGAAGGTGTCGAAACTGAGGCGCAACTTGCCTTCCTGCGTGAGCGAGGTTGCGAGGAAGTGCAGGGCTACCTGATTGCCGCTCCGATGCCGAGCGCCGACCTCCTCTCGCTGCTCGATCTGCGCCGGCCGCTGCTGCACATGGCAGAAGGGAACAGCGCCGTTGGCGAGGAAGCAAGACACGGCGTGCGGCAATCGCGGGGTTTCTGACATGTACATTGACTTTGAGGGATCGCCCGAGAACAGGGCGGAACATTCAGTGGCTACACAAAGTCCTAGTGATCTCCTGCTCATCTTCGACCGCGACGTCGCGTCATTGCAGATACTGTGCAGAATTGCGGATCGCATTGGCTGCGATCGCATCGAGGCGGATTCGCCCGAAAGCCTTCGCGATGTGCTACCAGTCCGCCGCCCTACGATTGCCGTTGTGGCGATCGATCAGATCGAGGCGGACGGGCTCCAAATTCTGGAATTGCTCGTGCAGCACGGTGCACGGCCATTCACACTATTGATTGGCGCGGTGAATACACGCGTTCTAGCAAGTGCCGCGCGCGCTGCTGAACGACATGGTCTGACGATCATCGGTGTGAGCGCGCGACCGCTTGATACCAATGAGATTGAAAAAATCCTGTCGGCACACGTGACGGCACCACTCCCCATGGCGAAACAGGAGTTGGAGAACGCCATGGCCGAGCACGAGTTGCTGCTCCAATACGAACCGAAAGTGGCGATCTCGCCAGATTCGCTCAAGATTCAAGGTGTTCAGGCGTTGGTGCGCTGGCAGCATCCACAGCGCGGTTTGCTGTTTCCGCGCCACTTTCTTCGCGCCGTGGAGGAGCACGGCCTCATGCTCAGACTCACCGACTTCGTAATAACAGAAGCCGTTCGCCAAGCCGGGCAGTGGCACGCGCGGGGTCTATCTCTGCAGGTGGCTGTAAACTTGAATCCGAGACTAATCAGAGATCGGGCATTTCCAGAGCGGCTTGCATCGCTGCTGCGCGACCACGACTTGCCCGCACAGCAGATCGTACTCGATATAACCGAGACCCCCTCCACTAACGTCCGCAATCTCATACTTGATGTGTTCACCCGACTTCGAATTTTGGGAGTTGGCCTGTCGCTCGATAACTTCGGAACGGGATTGTCGTCTCTGATCGACCTCTACCGCTTACCATTCTCAGAAATCAAGGTCGACCGCTCTTTACTCGCGGACGTTCCACGCGAGCACGACGCGCAAGTCATCGTGCGGGCAATTGCCAGCCTGGCGCGCACGCTTGAGCTTACGGTCAGCGCCGAAGGCGTGGAGACTCGAGATATGCTCGAGTTCGTGCGTGCTGCAGGATTTGATAGCGCGCAGGGCCGGCTTTTTGGCGGTTCAATGAGTGGCGCCGAAGTTGCGCAGCTCGTAGTCGGCTGGCCACGGTCGGCTCCGGCCGCAACCGGCACATGGCGCGCGCTTCGAACTGCGCCCGCCGAGGAAGATAGGCTCCCTCGGCGACTTCAATCGCCCAGGATCAGATCGTGCGACGGCTGATGAACACGACTGTTCTGCAATCAACTCTCGACTCCAGGGCTCTCGGGACCGAGCTGGACGGGCTGCTCGCGGCGCGATGGCGGCCGGCTCGATGCACGCAACTTGTGTGCGAGCCGGTGGATCTACCGGTGGTGCTTGAGCAATACACTCAACGCCTGGGTTCCGGTGAACTCTGGCGCGCATACACGGACCTTATACGCGTCTGGTTCGTCATCGCTCGGGCTGTGGATGTCCTGTTGAAGGATCCACCGACGGTTGCACTCGAGGTGCGTTTTTTCGATAGCGACGGAAAGGCGTGCGCCGCCGGTATCTGGGCACGCCACGGCGATTGCGACTGGACTCTTCATGATGTACTGGATGTCTCGTCAGAGACGCGTACGGTATGGGCCCCATTGACGCTAGGCCGCCAATCCGGATGCTGTCGCGTTATCGAAAAATCTACTTCGGGCGGATTGGAGGGCGAGACGATGCAGTCCGGCTAGGTGCGCGGCCGACAACGGGTGATGACGCGCCTCGCGTTCTAGTCCGGAACAAGCCATAAAGAGGGAACTGCGGCGCCGCGGGGTTGGCGGTGCCGAGCCCATCCTCATTTGGCTCAGCGTCGATCGGCCGCGGCTCCGGCGTCGATCCAGTCATGGCGCCACGCGACTACTGGATGCCATGACTCACTGCAGCGCGGCGCACAGCCGCTCAGCCATGGCTTTCATTTCAAGCAAAATCGGACCGACGACCGAAGCGCTTTCAGGGTCCTCCTTTGCAATTCTTTCAGCGAGCTGACTCGCCTGCGCGATCATCCTGTGCGCTTTCTGGAGGTGGAGGCGCATTTGAATGAGCCGGGCCGAGAACAACCTACGCGACGGCAGATCCAACCAGGGCGGTCCCGGCGTGCGCGCTCGCGCGGGGTGAATCACCGCCGCGGGGCGACAGATTCGTGACCGATGTTGCTAATAAGGATGGAAATTTACGCGGCGGAAGGTGGGGCCAGGTACTTTGCTTCGAAGATCTCGATCGGCACCGGCTTGCTGAACAAATAGCCCTGCATTTCGTCACAGCTCAGCAACCGGAGCTGGCGCGATTGCTCCTCAGTTTCGACCCCCTCCGCCACGACTTTGAGCTTCAGCGAACGCGCCAGGTTGATGATGGTGGACACTAGCGCCAGTCCTTCCGGCGCAGTAGTCATGTCGTTCACGAACGTGCGGTCGATCTTCAGCGTGTCCACCGGCAGTTTGGAAAGGTAGCTGAGCGAGGAGAAACCGGTGCCGAAGTCGTCGATGGCAATGCTTACGCCCATGGCGCGGATTGCATGAAGGCTGGCGATACTGTGCTTGATATCCTCCATGATCAGGCTTTCGGTGATCTCCAGTTCCAGTCCAGCCGCCGCATGCGCGTCAATGCCGATGACCCCCTTTATCTCAGCGATGAAGTTGCGATGGCGCAATTGCAGAGGCGACACATTCACCGCGATCGGCACGGCAACCAGGCCGGTGTTGCGCCAGCGTAGGTAGTCTTCGATGGCTTTGTGCAACGCCCAGCGGCCCACTTCGTAGATCAATCCGGTCTCTTCCAGGACCGGAACGAACCGGCCGGGCGGTACCAAGCCCGTCCGTGGATCATTCCATCGAATCAGCGCCTCGGCGCTGGTGACCTTGCCGTTCGCGAGGCTCACTTTGGGCTGGTAATGGAGCACGAATTCTCCCTTCTCGAGCGCCTGGCGGAGCTGATTTTCGAGGGCGAACTTGCTGGCGACCGTTTCGGTCATTTTCTGCGTGTAAAATAGGTATCGATCGCCGCTCGTCTTGGTCTTCTTGAGCGCGGCCTCGGCATACTTGAACAAAGTGTCCGCATTGGCACCGTCATCTGGGAACAGTGCTACTCCGATCTTGGCGCCTATCCGGAACTCGGCGTCATTCAGTTGGAATGGATGCTGGGGAAGAGCTTCCATCGTTTTCTCAAGAAGCCGAGTCACGTCGCCTTCCTGTTTCACATCCGGCAACACCATCGCAAACTGGTCCGCACCCACTCGCGCCAACAGGTTGGCATCCCCCACGTTACGCGTCAGCCACTCCGCCACCTGCCTCAAAAGCGAGTCGCCGGCCGGCCGGCCGAGGCTGTCGTTGATGTTCTTGAACCGCTCCAGATCGATCAGGAACAAGGCAAGCTTGTGCCCGCTGCTGACAGCGCTGCGCATGTAGGGGGCGAGCCGCTCGAGAAACAGGCTGCGATTGGCGAGTCCGGTGAGCACATCGTAGTAGGCGAGGTAGTTGAGCTTTTTCTCTTTTTCGATGTTGTCCAGCGCGAATGATATGTTGCTGGTCAGGTCCGTCAAGAGCTTGATCTCTTCTTCATGGAAGAATTCAATCTCACTGGCGTACAGCGCGAGCACGGCTACCGGTTCATTCGATGCCATCAGCGGGAAAACCGCCACCGAGCGAACTCCGCATTCAGCATATTTCTTCCCCAATAACACTTGGGAGTCGCTTTGCGAATCGTTGGACACGATGGCCTTTTTCCCCCTCATCGCCCGCGTGACCATCGCAACGGGTGCACGCTCACTTGATGACAACACCTCTCTGATCGCGGTCAGCAGCTCCTTATCCTTGCCCGCCGAAGCGACCGGCACAATCTTCATCGCGCTCTGATCCGCGATGCATATCAAGGCCATGCGGAACCCGCCTTGCTCGACCGCGATTCGGCAGGATTCCTTGAATAGCTCGTCGCGGTCGCGTACGTGCAGGATGAGTGTATTGATGCCGCTCAGCACCGCGTATATTCGGTTGAGGTACTTGATTCCGATCTCAGCCCGCTTCTGCTCAGTGATATCCTCGCCGATGCTTGCCGTTCCGATCACATCGCCGATTCCTGATCGCAGCACCGAATTGTTCCAGCGAATAAGCCGACGCTCGCCTGTGCACGTGAGAATCTCGTTCTCGTGATGCCAGGCTGTCGGAAGGTTTGCGTTCAGCGCCAATTTGACCTCCCACAGCTCCTCAACAAGATCGGGTGGTATGAACAGCTCGACAAAGTTTTGGCCGAGCACCTGATCGCGCTGCCAACCCGTCCGCCTGAGAAAATAGTCGTTGCAGTAGGTAACTCTCGCCCCTCGATCGAGCATGATCGACATCAGCTCGACGTTGCCGAGCATGTCGCTGAACCGGCGGTCGCTCTCCCGCAACGCGTCCGCAACGCGTTTTCGCTCGGTGATGTCCTCGGCGACGCCTGCGATTCGTACCGTCCTGCCGGTGTCGTCGCGAACGGGAAAGCCTCTCGCCTGGATCCGGCGAATCGAGCCGTCCGGGCGCACCACACGGTACTGGTATTGAAACGTTCCTGCCGACATCCCGCTCCGGTATTCCTCGTCGATCGATGCTCGATCGTCCGGATGGATCGCCTCGGCCCACGAGTCCGGATTCGCATACGCGCTTTCGCAGCTGCGACCCCAGATCTCTTCGTACGCCGGGCTGACATACAAAATGCGATGGCTGTCCGCATGGAGGAGAAAGAAGACATCGCGGATGTTCTCCGCTAGCTGGCGGAACAGCGACTCGCTGGCGCGCAAACTCTCCTTGGTCTGTCTCTCCGCCGTTACATCCATGTGCATGACAACAGCGCCATTCGGACGGTCACCAGCCAGCGGTCTCACCATCAGTAGAAACCAGCGCTGTTCCATTGGCGAATGACAGGGATATTCGATCGAAAAGCTCTTGACTCCGCCGCTCAACACCGAACGAATGCCTGCGGCAGCCTGGTGAGCTTCGGAAGAGCCATCTCCCCGTGCACCGTCACAAACCTCGAGGTAATTGAGGCCGATCTCATATCCCGAGCCTTGAGTCGCATGCTCACTTCCAAAGCGCCGCCATGATTCGTTCACCGAGACGATGCGCCCTGCGTTGTCGAGCAACGCGATATGAGCAGGCAGCGCGTCCAGTATGGCTGCCTGATTGGCGGTCGCGATGTGGCGCAACTGTTCCTGATGGCGCCGCAACAAAAAGGGCCGGCCGTGAGGGTCCACCATCGCATCCACCTTGCCTGCCGTCATCTCCTCCAGGCGTTGCTCTGTCTCCTGCAGCACCTCGATCAATGCGAAAACTTCTTCGTTCGCGTTCCTTGGGGGTAGTGATTCGCCTGGCTTCATGCCGCGCGTGTTTCCAATCCCAAATCCTGCCATAGGGGCTGCGTCTGGCTGAGTATGCCGAGAATTATTCGGGCGGAAGATGCCGGTCGGCGCTTTGGTTGGAATCTTCACAGGCGGAGATCGGACGGGTTTCATATTGTTTCCTGTGGGAAGGCATGAATCGCGGGAAGCGCGCAAAAAACTATCCCGGCCAGTGAATTGGCTAAAGTTCCCCTCATGGTGCAGCATCCGCTTGTCTACCGTGACAGTACGCTGGGGTACGTCACACAAGTCGGCAGGTCCCGAGGAAATGATGGAGCGAGACCTTAGCCGAGGTTGGGACACGCCTGCCACGCTTCGTCGACGACGCGCGGCTACGTTTTGACCATCGGACTTCAGGAGTTTACTCCTCGCCAACGTACGCCCTCGAACTGTAGCCAGGGCGCTACATTGCGCCCAACCGGCCGCTCAAGATCGGCTGCTCGAAGGGAATCAGGCCGAGGGGATGCCGCGCTCCGGGCACGATAAAGCGCGATCTGGCGACGGCGCGTCGGGTTCTCAATTCCACTTCATCGACTGGCCCGAACTGGAACTCGCGTTCAACGAACTTACCCTGCTTGAAGCCAGGTTGAGGAAGATAATGCCGAACTGAAAGCGCTCATCTACCGCCGAGTCCGCACGAAATCCCCCACGGTCATCCCTGCCTCGCCTCCACGATGGTGGTCAAGGCGAACTGCCATGCGGCCGCGGGGGTTTTGCGCTGCGTTATCGCAATCGATCCGCACTTCTGCGCAGCTATGGCGCAGGCATCAGTAACTGATCGAACAAGCGTGCTGCATGCAACGCTTCACGCCGAGCACCATCGAGAATTTGATGCCGGCAACTGATGCCATCGGCAATCACGATCGCAGTAGGCGCGCCACGGATTTTCGGCAGCAGTGCGACCTCCGCCATTTCCATCGAGATCGCGTGGTGCTCGGCTTCGTAGCCAAAATTGCCCGCCATGCCGCAACACGAACTCTCGATAAGTTCGGGATGCGAGCCGGGGATCATCTTCAACACATCCAAGACGGCACCGGCTGCGCCGAAGGCCTTCTGATGGCAATGCCCATGGACCAGAAGGGGTGCGTTCGCCGGGTTGAGATTCAACTTGAAACGCTCTGCCTTGATCTCGCGCGCGGCGAACTCTTCGAACAAGAACGCTTGTTTGGATACCGCAATGGCTTCTTCACCCAGGCCCATGGCCAGAGCTTCGTCACGCAGTGTCAACAGACAGGACGGCTCCAACCCTATGATGGGCACACCATTGCGCGCAAACGGCACCAGGGCGCCGATCAGCTCACGAACCGTGTCCCTGGCCTTTTCGACCATGCCTGCACTCAGGTAAGTGCGACCACAGCAATAATGACCTGCCTTCCTCGTCAAGGTGTGCAAGGTGTAACCAGCGGCCCGCAGCACCCGCGCTGCGGCTACGGCGTTTTCGCTTTCAAACGTTCCGTTGAAGGTGTCCACGAAGAGGACCGCCGCTTTCCCGCCATTTGCCGAGGCGGCCAAGGTCGCGTCAGCACTCGCGAACAATGAAGCGTCATGGGGCCTCCAGAAGGTCTGCGCCCGCCATTTTGGCAGCGAGCGCAGCGAAGAAAATCCGAGCAGTTTTTCGCTCAACCAGGCCGCCCCCGGCAAGGCATCTCTCAGGTTGAGCGCCCAGGAAAAGCGGCTTGCCATCGCCGCGTAGGCAGGTATGGCGCCTACCAGGCGGTCCCTGAACGTATGGCCATAGCGTTGCTTGTAGTGGGCAAGAAATTCGACCTTCATCCTCGCCATGTCAACGCCCGTCGGGCACTCGCGCTTGCAGGCCTTGCACCCGACACACAAGTCCATCGCCTCGTACATCGCCCTGCCGCGGAAGGCGTCCGGCCCCAGCTGATCCGACAATGCCAGGCGCAGTGTGTTGGCACGCCCACGCGTCAGATGCTGTTCATCGCGCGTCACGCGATAGCTCGGACACATGGAGCCGATATCCAGCTTGCGGCAATGGCCGTTGTTGTTGCACATCTCCACCGCTTTCGCGAAGCCGCCGGTCGTATCGCCGCCAGTGCCTGGTGGGGTGATAACCCCCGTCAAGGCGTCATTTTGTACATTCCACGCCGACCAATCGAGCAAAGGTTTGAGCGCAATGGTGCGATAAGGGCGCGGCGCGGAGGGCGGGGCGAAGCGGAACAGCGAAACATCATCCATCTTCGGCGGGTCGATGATTTTTCCCGGATTGAACAGGCCGGCGGGGTCCAAATGGGCCTTGATTGAGCGAAACGCCGTGTTGAGGGCCGGTCCAAACTGCCACGCGATCCATTCGCCCCGACACAGGCCGTCACCGTGTTCACCGCTGAAGGCGCCGCGATACTTGCGAACCAGTGCCGATGTTTCCTCGGCGATTGCGCGCATCCTGGCCGCGCCGCCGTCCCGGCCGTCCCGTCGCATGTCCAGGATCGGTCGCACATGCAAAGTGCCCACCGAGGCATGTGCATACCATGTGCCGTGCGTACCATGACGCGCGAATACGTCGGTGAGCGCGTCGGTGTATTCCGCCAGGTGCTCCAGAGGGACCGCGCAGTCCTCGATGAAACTCACCGGTTTGCCGTCGCCCTTCAGACTCATCATGATGTTGAGGCCAGCTTTGCGCACTTCCCAGACGTTCTTCTGCGCCGCTGCATCGGGCATCCGCAGGACGCTGCCCGGCAGGCCCAGGTCGGCCATCATCGCTGAGAGTTCCTCGAGCTTGTGAAGCAGGCTGCGTTTGTCGTCGCCGGAAAACTCGACCAGCAGGATCGCCGCCGGCCGACCGAGCAACGTGGTTTCCACCGTGGAGCGGAACGCCGCATTCGCCAGACTGAGCTCGATCATGGTGCGGTCAACCAACTCCACCGCAGTGGGTGCCAGCTTGACGATGTGTTGCGCGGCGTCCATTGCTGCCCGGAAGGTCTGGAAGTTGACGATACCGAGTACGGTGGCCGCAGGTACCGTCGATAACTGCAGCTTGAGGCTTTGGGTGTAAGCCAGGGTGCCTTCGGAGCCGATCAGCAAATGGGCCAGATTGACACTGCCATCCTGCGTGTAGCGCCTTTCATTCTGATTGTGAAAGATGTCGAGGTTGTAGCCCGCTACCCTACGTAGCACCTTGGGCCAGCGCGTCTCGATATCATTGCGATGCTGCCTGGCCAACGCACCCACGAACCGGGCAATCTCGACTCCGCGCGAAGCGAGCCCCACGACGGGCCCGAACTTCACCAGTGTGCCATCGGACAGCCATGCATTCGCGCCCAGTACGTTGTGCACCATGTTGCCATAGGCGATGGATCTGGAGCCGCACGAGTTGTTGCCCGCCATGCCTCCCAGCGTGGCCTGGGCGCTCGTTGATACGTCCACCGGAAACCACAAGCCGTGCTGCCTGAGTTGTGCGTTAAGCTGATCCAGGACGATGCCCGGTTGAACTGTGACCGTGCGGCGGTCAACGTCCAAATCGATGACCTGGCGGAGATATTTTGAGCCATCGACGATCAGAGCAGCACCGGTCGTCTGGCCGCACTGGCTGGTGCCGGCGCCACGCGGGAGGATGGGCACTTTGAGCTCACGAGCAATCTCAATGGCGACGACGACATCTCGCTCTTCGCGGGGCACCAGCACGCCCACGGGCATGATCTGGTAGATCGAGGCATCAGTCGCATAGCGCCCACGCGATGACGCATCGAACAGCACCTCGCCGCCGGTCTCTCGGCGCAGCCGTCGTTCGAGCGTCACGCTTACTTCGTTGATGGGTGGCATCGTGCCCGATACGGCTGCACGATCCTGCGAAGTCCCCGTCGTCATTGCCGTTGCGGCGACGTCTCTACAGTGCGCTCGCGCAGCTCACCAGCGCGCATGAGCTCGATCACTGCATTGCGCTTGCGTACCAGGTGTTCAACCAGGAGGGCACGCAAGCCCACGGCGTCGCGCTTTTCCAGCGCAGCCAGGATCTGCTCGTGTTCCGAAACCGCCTGCTTCCACTTTGCCTCGTTCTGGTTGCTGCGAAAACGCATCGATTGCACTCGCGCGTTGGTTTCCCGATAGATCTTTTCCAGCACGGGATTCTTCGTGGCGCGGTTGATGGAAGCATGAATCTGCGCATTGAGCCTGTAATACTCGTGCAGATCCTTGCGCGCGAAGGAAGCCAGCATTTCGTAATGCAGTGCCTTGATCTCCGCGATCTCGGCAGCGGTGATGCGCTGTGCCGCAAGTTCCCCAGAGATTCCTTCGAGCTCAGCAAGTACTTCAAATGCATGAATAATATCCGTCTCGCTGAGCTTGACCGCCACCGCGCCCCGATTGGGGAGCAGATCCACCAGCCCCTCCGCGGCCATCCGCTTGATGGCTTCGCGCAAGGGGGTGCGCGATACGGACAACAACGCACACAGCTCACGCTCGTTGAGTTTGGCGCCAGGGGGAATACGCCCTTCGACCAGCATCGTGCGCAGGCCTTGAACCACTTCATCGTGAAGAGTGCGCCTTGAGATCGCGAAGACTTCTACCATGCCGCTACCAAGAGCTCATTATGAATTTTGAATACACCCTGACTGCCTTCCACGGGGGCTGACCCTTAAACCCCATTACCATAACCCTCCCAAACGCTTACCGGTAGCTGAGGGCCGCCAGTTTGCATTTTGTATTCACTTTTGTAAAACTCGGGCGACCGCCAGTCCCTCCCCCTTCCGCCTGGAGCCGTGATGCTCGATCTCGATTTCCATCCTACCGGGAAGCACTTCCTGCAGATTCCCGGTCCGAGTCCAGTCCCCGAGCGCATTCTGCGCGCGATCAGCCTGCCTACCATCGATCATCGTGGACCGGAGTTCGCTGCATTGGGGTTGAAGGTACTCCGCGGAATCCAGACGATATTCAAAACGCGCCATCCGGTGATCATCTACCCCGCCTCAGGCACCGGCGCGTGGGAAGCGGCGCTGTGCAACACCCTGAACCCCGGTGACGAGGTCCTGATATATGAAACGGGCCATTTCGCATCGATGTGGATGAAGATGGCCACGCGTCTCGGTCTGTCGATAAGGGTTGTTGCCTGGACCGGAGGTGACGCTCATTTGCCGGATGCGCCAAGCTGGCGTCGCGGCGTACAAGCTGATCTGCTTGAACAGTGTCTGCGCCAGGATACCCAACGCAGGATCAGGGCAGTGTGTGTGGTGCACAACGAGACCTCCACCGGAGTCACCTCGGACATACCCGCCGTTCGGGCAGCGCTGGACGCAGCCGGCCATCCGGCATTGCTCATGGTCGATACGATTTCAGGACTGGCGAGCGTCGAGTTCTGCCATGAAGCGTGGGGGGTGGACGTTTCGATCGGTGGCTCGCAGAAAGGCCTCATGCTGCCGCCAGGCATCAGCTTCAATGCCATCTCGCCACGCGCGCTGGAGGTGGCGAAGACTTCGCAAATGCCGCGCTCGTTCTGGGCCTGGGATGAAATCGTTGCGATGAACCAGGACGGTTACTGGCCGTATACGCCCAACACGAACCTGCTCTATGGCCTGTCCGAGTCGATCGACATGCTGCTGTCCGAAGGACTGGACAATGTATTCGCGCGGCACGAGCGCTGGGCCGCCGGCGTGCGCGCGGGCGTCAGTGCCTGGGGCCTGCCCATTCAATGCGTTGATCCGCGCGCTTACTCGCCGGTCCTGACGGGCGTCATCATGCCGGTCGGAGTAGATGCCGATGCGCTGCGGCGACTCATCTACGAGCGCTTCGACCTGTCGCTCGGAACTGGGCTTGGAAAAGTGAAAGGGCGGATGTTTCGCATAGGGCATCTGGGCGACAGCAACGATCTGACTCTGCTTGCCGCACTCGCGGGTTGTGAAATGGGCCTCCAGCTGGCGGGCGTGAGCCTTGCTCACAGCGGTGTGCTGGCGGCGATGGAACATTTTGCAGCGCACCCGGCGCCGTCGGCCCTCAAGGAAGGCGGCTGATGTCCGCCAGCGACTGAACTTGCTCACGCGGATGAAACGCTTGCGAGTCAGCCATATCGTATTGGTATTGCTGTGCCTGATGTATTTCGTCACCTATCTCGACCGTGTGAATGTCAGCACCGCGGCGGCGGGCTTCGGAAAGGAATTCAATCTCAGTAAGACCGAGATCGGCCTGGTCTTCTCGGCGTTCGCTTATCCGTATCTCATCTTCCAGATCATCGGCGGTTGGGTCAGCGATCGGTTCGGCGCGCGCCGAACGCTGATCGGCTGCGGCATCATCTGGGCGAGCGCCACGGTATTGACAGGCATGGCCGGCGGGCTGGTTTCCCTGCTGCTCGCGCGGACGCTGCTTGGCTTTGGAGAAGGCGCCACGTTCCCGGCGGCCACCTCCGCCATGGCGCGCTGGGTGCCAAAGGACAAGCGTGGATATGCGCAGGGCATAACGCATGCCTCCTCCCGCATTGGCAATGCCGCTGCTCCCGCGATGATCGTGTTCATGATGACGACCTATAGCTGGCGTGCAGCATTCTACGTGTGTGCCGCCCTGAGTTTTATTTGGGTGATTCTGTGGGGGCTCAACTTCACCGAGATTCCCAGTGATCATGCGCGAATCACCGCGCAGGAACTTGCCGAGTTGCCTGCCGCGCACAACATGCAACTCAGCGTACCATGGCTTCCGCTGTTCAAACGGATGGCACCTGTTACCGTGGTGTACTTCTGCTACGGCTGGACCCTGTGGCTGTTTCTCAGCTGGATTCCACAATATTTCCTGCACAACTTTGCGCTTGATCTCGGGAAGTCCGCCGCATTTGCCTCTGCCGTGTTCCTCGCCGGAGTGGCTGGGGACACTTTGGGCGGCGTCGCCACGGACCAGCTGCTCCGGCGCACCGGTAGCCTCAAGCGTGCCCGCAGCGGGCTCGTTGCAGTATGCATGCTGCTGAGCATGCTCACGTTGATTCCTCTTTTGTTCACGCATAGCTTGACGGTTTCGCTGTGGTGCCTGTCCGTCGGTTTTTTCTTTGCTGAAGTGACCGTGGGCGCAATGTGGGCCATTCCGATGGACATTGCGCCGCAGTGTTCGGGGACGGCCAGTGGGATGATGAATACCGGCTCCGCGCTTGCGGCAATCACGAGCCCCGTGCTTGGGGGTTACCTCATTGATCGTTACGGCAGCTGGGAAGCCCCTTTCGTCGTCAGCATGATCCTGATGGGGATAGGCGTGCTGCTTGCGTTCCGCATGCATCCGGAGATTCGTTTCCACGCCGGCGGCGCTGCGCCAAATGCAGCTGATGGCCCTTTAGATGCGGCTGGTGACAGGCACTTTGACCCTGCCCGCTTTCCGGAATAGCGTTACTTGGCATTTCGTATGCATAATTTAGTACGCGTTATATCGTCAGTCTCCATTCGTAGGGGGGAGATTCTGTGAGCCATCGGGCTGAGGGCGCAGGCACGCCGATATCAGATCGTCGGGCATTCCTCAAGTCCGCGGCGTATGCGGCGACCGGCGTATCGCTGGGCTGCCTTGCCGGTTGCGCAGCGCCTGCGCGCGTCCCGTCCAGCCGGATCGTCATTGACCGTCTAAGTGACCGCCTGCTCCTGTTTCGTGGAGCGGGCGGCAACGTGGTCGCCCTCACCGGACCTGAGGGTGTGCTCATGGTTGACGGGGGTCTTGCCGAGCACACCCATGAGTTGCTCGCAGCAGTGACCGGGGCCACCGGGGGACGCCCTGTCCACACACTGTTCAACACGCACTGGCACTGGGAGCACACCGGCTCGAACGAGCGGATCCGCCGGATGGGCGCGACGATCATCGCGCACGAGAACACCAAACTGTGGCTTGGAGCGCCGGTCTGGGAAGCATGGCAGGACCGCATGTACCCGCCGCGGCCGCCGGAGGCACTTCCCACGCGCACGTTCTACACGTCAGGAGAAATGACTTTCGGTAGCGAACCGATCGAATACGGCTACCTGATGCAGGCGCACACGGACGGCGATATCTACGTCTACTTCCGCAACCACAACGTCCTCGTCGCCGGGGGTGTGGTCACCGTGGGACGCTATCCGGTCCTCGACTACTGCACCGGTGGTTGGATCGACGGCATGAGGGATGCCGCGCAGCAACTGGTGACGCTGACAAATGACCAGACACGGATCATTCCCGGCACCGGGCCCGTTCAGACGCGCGCAGATGTGACGGCCGAGCATGCCATGCTCGCGGAGCTGCGCGAGAGCATCTGGAAACTGATGTGCAAGGGACTCAACGCCGACGACATCCTGGCCACGAAAGCGACGCGTAGCTTCGACGCGAAGTGGGGCGACCCAACCGTGTTCGTCAGGAACGCGTGTCAGGGCCTGTACGGTCACGCACGCGACATTCGCGGCGCGGTATAGGGACGAAGATGTCGAGCGACCGGCAAAAAGTGATGCGTTACGTATTCCTCCCACTGCTGATTGGTTCCGTGGCGTTGGCGTCAGGTTCGCCGCGGGCGCAAGACAAGCAGCATCCCGATGTCGCCACGGCGCCGACAACCGCGGGCAACTGGCCGATGCTCGACTCCTATTGCGAGAAATGCCACAACGCCACTGACTGGGCGGGCGGCGTTGCATTTGACGCGATGCAGGCCAGCGACATCCCGTCCGACGCCAAGACCTGGGAAGCGGCGATCAGCAAGCTGCGTGGTCGCATGATGCCACCGCCGGGTGAGAAGCAACCCCCCCAGCCGATGATCGATCGGTTCGTGGCGGGAATGGAAACCACTTTGGACGCGGCGGCGCCCGCAGATCCGCTTTCGGGCTTCGTGTCGCTCCACCGGCTCAGCCGCACCGAATATGGACGCTCCGTGCAGGAGGTCACTGGACTTACCGTCGATGCAAGCCAACTGCTTCCGGCCGACACGAAGAACGAGGATGGGTTCGAGAACATCGCCGATGTGCTTACGGTCTCTCCCACGTTCCTTTTCCAATACATCGTGGCGGCGCGTTCCGTCGCGGAACAGGCGATCGGCAACCCGCATCCCCTGATGGCCAAGGTGACTCTGGACGGTGATTACTACGCCAACCAGAATTTCCACATCGAGGGTCTGCCGCTCGGCACACGCGGCGGTCTGCTGGCCTCGCATTATTTCCCGGCGGACGGGGACTACGTTTTTGATATCAATATCTCGGTCGGCGGCATCTCGACCGGCAGAGTGTATCCCGGTTACGTCGAGGGCCTGGACGATCCGCGCACCGTGATCCTGACGATCGACGGCCAGCGGGTCTTCGAGCAGACGATCGGTGGGGCGCAGGACCTCAAGCAAGCCGATCAGGATCCGATCCGATCGAGCAAGGACCTGCATGATCGCTTCTCCGACATCCACGTCGCTGTAACGGGTGGACCGCACCAGGTCGGCGTTACGTTCGTCGGGCGCACTTATGCTGAATCGGATGAGATGCTGCAGCCCCTGGATCCAATGGGCGGCGAAGGGCGAGCGCCCCGCATTGCGGCCGTTGAGATCAGGGGTCCGCACAATCCGACGGGCCTCAGCGAGACCCCCAGTCGCAGGCGGATCTTCAGCTGCTACCCGAAGACGTCGGCCGAGGAAGACCCCTGCGCGCAGCAGATCATCTCTGCCCTCGCACGCCGTGCATACCGGAGGCCGGTCGATGCGGATGACCTCACGGCGCCGCTGCGCTTCTACCGGGCCGGACTGAAGGAAGGCGGCACCTTCGATGCCGGCATCAAGGATGCGCTGATGTCCATCCTGGCGAGCCCAAAGTTTCTATACCGCGTCCCAGAGGTTCCAACGGGCACCGCGCCGGGTACCGCCTTCCGGCTCAGCGAGTTCGATCTCGCCACACGGTTGTCGTTCATGCTGTGGAGTCAGGGCCCGGATGGCGCGCTGCTGGACTCCGCGATCGCGGGGAAGCTGAGTGACCCGCAGGTTCTCGCGCGGCAGGTCGACCGCATGCTTGCGGACCCGCGCGCGACTTCCCTGACCACCAACTTCGCCTTCGAGTGGTTGGAAGTCGGCAAGATGGATCAGGTCAAACCCGACCCCACCGTATATCCGAGTTTCGACGCGGCACTGCGCGCGGACCTGGGTCAGGAGATGTATCTGTTTGTCGACAGCGTACTGCGCTCAAATCAAAGCGTTCTCACGTTGCTGGCGGCTGACTATACATTCCTCAATGCGCGGCTGGCGCGCCTGTACGACGTTCCGAACGTGAGCGGCAGCCAGTTCCGGCGCGTCAAGCTCACGGACTCCCATCGGTTCGGGCTGCTGGGCAAAGGCGCGATGCTGCTCGGAACCTCATATGGCAATCGCACCGCGCCCGTGCTGCGCGGCTCCTGGGTGCTCGACACTATTACGGACACGCCACCGGTGGCGCCCCCGCCGAATATCACGCCGCTGAAGGAGAACGTTGCCGGCGCCACGCCACTGACCATACGCCAGCGTATGGAGGAACACCGCTCCAATTTTTCCTGCAATGCCTGTCATGGGATCCTCGATCCGATCGGCATGTCGCTCGAGAACTTCGATGCGATCGGCAGATGGCGCGACAAGGACCCGGATACGGGGACGCCGATCGACGCTTCCGGAAGAATGTCGGATGGCACATCGCTGGGTGGACCCGGCGACCTGCGCGCCTACCTGATGAAGCATCCTCAGCAGTTCGTACAGACGGTCACCGAGAAGCTGATGACCTTTGCACTGGGCCGCGATCTCGACTACCACGACATGCCGACGATCCGGGCCATCGTGCGCGATTCCGCCCAGCATGGCTACACGTTCAGGTCGTTGGTGCTGGGAATCGTCAATAGCAAGCCGTTTCAGGAGCAACCGCTCCCCCCTGCTGAGCCGAACGGGAAACCTGCCACGCAGGTCGCACAGCAGCGCTGAATTCCGTTAGCGAGTACACCAGAATGTTCGTCATCACCAAAAAATATCTCTCCCGCCGGACGGTTCTGCGCGGCATGGGGGCTGCGGTGGCGCTGCCGCTGCTGGATGCCATGATCCCAGCTCGCACGGCCCTGGCGAACACGGCAGCCGCCCCGCTGGTGCACCTGGCCTTTGTATATTTTCCTCACGGCGCGATCATGTTTCCGGGAAACGATCACTGGACACCGAGTGGTGAGGGCACAGATTTCAAGCTCTCGCGCATTCTGTCGCCGTTGGCACCCTACCAGGGGCAGCTGACGGTCGTGAGCGGCCTGGGCAACAAGCCCGCGGAGAGTTCGGCGGTACACGCGATCGTGCCTGGCACCTGGTTGAGTTGCGTGCACCCGCATGAGGGCCAGACAGCCAACGGCGCCATCACCGTCGACCAGATAGCGGCGCTGCAGATCGGCCAGTCGACACCGCTGCCATCATTGGAGGTTGCCGCGGAGGCCGGTGGCGGCGCCGGTGTCTGCGACCGCAATTACGGCTGCAGCTACTCGGGTACCATCGCGTTCCGCAACCCCACGACGCCGTTGCCGATGGAGAACAACCCGCGCAAGCTGTTCCAGCAGCTCTTCGGAGAAGGCGACAATGCCGCGGATCGCAAACAGATCGGCGAGCAGTACGGCAGTATCCTCGATATGACTGCGGCGGATGCAAAGGCGCTCGCGATGCGGGTTGGGCCACGCGACCGTGCTCTGCTCGACGATTACCTGGAGACGGTGCGCGAGATCGAGCGGCGGGTGCAGAAGATAGGTCAGCAGAATCTTTCGGGTATGGCGCTGCCGCCGACGCCTGCAGGCATCCCCGATAGCTTCCCCGAACAGCAAGCGCTGATGTTCGATATGATCGCGCTGGCCTGGCAGGCGAAGTTGACGCGCATCGCCACCTATATGATGGCCGCCGAAGTCAGTCAGATGACCTACGGATTCATTGGCGTACCCGATGCCTTCCACCCGGTCTCGCATCATCAGGGAGACCCGGTGAAGCTCGAGAAGCTGGTGAAGATCCAGCAATACCACACCGGCGTGCTGAAGCAGTTCCTCGACCGACTCGCCGCCACGCCCGACGGTGAGGGCTCACTGCTGGACCATTCGATCATTGTTTATGGCAGCAACATGAGCAACAGCAATGCTCATAACCAGTTCCCGTTGCCCACTGC
>Ga0302311_10001231_pt1 | contig 30716 bp, 30 predicted proteins | sample III_Palsa_N1_3_FD_200449 | JGI IMG/M metagenome (GOLD analysis project Ga0302311, IMG submission 200449) | Peat permafrost microbial communities from Stordalen Mire near Abisko, Sweden - III_Palsa_N1_3 | ecosystem: Environmental > Terrestrial > Soil > Palsa > Peat permafrost | place: Sweden... | reverse complement strand
GCCGGAGGCCCTAAAAACCCCCCCCGAAGACCCTCAAGCCCCCAAAGGCTGCGAAGTATCAACCCCGACAAACCGCCGCCCAGCCCGAGGCACGGAAACGATCTGCGGCAAAGGCGGACGCGAAGTATCGGTCACGATATCCGGACGATCGAGCTTGCCGTTTTCGATCAGCGACTTGATCTCGTCACCGGTCAAAGTTTCAAACTCGAGCATCGCCTGAGCCAGCAGATGCAGCTTGTCCGCATGCTCATTCAGGATCGTCGTCGCGCGGGCATGGGCCGTATCGACCAGGTTGCGGATTTCGCTATCGATCAGCTTGGCGGTTTCGTCGGAGATCATCGTGCGCTGCGAAGAACCCATGCCGAGATAGCCGTCCTGGCTTTCTTCATACAGCAGTGGGCCCAATTTGTCGGACATGCCCCAGCGCATGACCATGTTGCGCGCAAGGCCGGTGGCGTACTGGATGTCGGACGACGCGCCTGACGAGACTTTGCCATAGCCGAAGATGATTTCTTCGGCGACACGGCCGCCCATGCTGACCGACAGGTTGGCCAGCATCTTGTCGCGATGGTAGGAATAGCTGTCGCGTTCGGGCAGGCGCATGACCATGCCCAAGGCGCGGCCGCGCGGGATGATCGTGGCTTTGTGGATCGGGTCGCTGGCCAGTTCGTTGACCGAGACGATGGCGTGACCGGCTTCGTGATAGGCGGTCATTTTCTTTTCGTCTTCGGTCATGACCATCGAACGCCGTTCGGCGCCCATCATGACTTTGTCCTTGGCGTCTTCGAATTCCTGCATCGCGACGAGGCGCTTGTTACGGCGCGCAGCCAGAAGCGCGGCTTCGTTGACCAGGTTGGCGAGGTCGGCACCCGAAAAGCCGGGGGTGCCGCGCGCGATCACGCGTGGATTGACGTCGGGGGCCAGCGGCACTTTCTTCATGTGCACGCCGAGGATCTTCTCGCGGCCTTCGATGTCGGGGATCGGCACGACGACCTGGCGGTCGAAGCGGCCCGGACGCAGCAGCGCGGGATCGAGCACATCGGGGCGGTTGGTTGCCGCGATGATGATGATGCCTTCGTTGGCTTCGAATCCGTCCATCTCGACCAGGAGCTGGTTGAGCGTCTGTTCGCGTTCGTCGTTTGAATTGCCCAGGCCGTGGCCGCGATGACGGCCGACCGCGTCGATTTCGTCGATGAAGACGATGCACGGCGCGTTCTTCTTGGCCTGTTCGAACATGTCGCGCACGCGGCTCGCGCCGACGCCGACGAACATTTCGACAAAGTCGGAACCCGAGATCGTGAAGAACGGCACGCCGGCTTCACCCGCGATTGCGCGTGCGAGCAGCGTCTTACCCGTGCCCGGGCTACCGACGAGCAAGGCGCCCTTGGGAATCTGGCCACCAAGTTTCGAGAACCGGCTGGGATCGCGCAGGAATTCGACGATTTCCTGCAGTTCCTCACGCGCCTCATCGATACCGGCGACATCGTCAAACGTGACCCGGCCCGAGCGTTCGGTCAGCAGCTTGGCCTTCGACTTGCCAAAGCCCATCGCGCCCGATCCGCCACCCTTCTGCATCTGGCGCATGGCGAAGAAAATCATGCCCAGGATCAGCAGGAACGGCAGCGAGTTGGCGAGGATATACAGCATGACATTGGGCTCTTCGGCCGCCTTGCCGGCATAGCGCACGCCCTTGTCCTGCAACAGCCGGGTCAGGTCGGCGTCGCCGGGAACGGGCACAGTCTGGAACTGCTGCTCGTTTTTCAAGGTGCCGGTGATCTTGTCGGTCCCGATCTGCACTTCGCGGACATCGCCCGCGACGACATGCGCGCGGAAATCCGAATAGCCGATCACTGTGCCGGTCGTTTCGCTGCGGGCGCTGAACATCGAAACCACCAGCAACAGCGCGAGGAATATCCCGCCATATACCAGGAGGTTCTTGATCCAGGGGTTACCCTGCGGCTGGTCGTCGTTCATCGCTTGTCGCTTTCTGCCGGCCAGAATCGTTCTGGCACTTTCGTGCTGCCGCTTCGATACCACAATGTAGGATGGCGTGAGTGAATGGCAATATAACCGGCCACCCGAATTTATGCGGGTTTTGCGTGTTTTTTTCGATCATGCGCTCTTGTGAGGCGGCGCAGCGACGAATCGCCACGGTTTTGCCCGCCCATCGCCGCGCACCCCAGCCAGAGTCGCGACGTCCCCCGCAGCCAGCAGATCGTGCCAATGCGCCAGGTCCTGTCCACGCGGAACGCTGCTTCCGAGCCCGGCAACCACCCGTTCGAGCACGCGCAAAGCCAGTGCCCGCGGCAAGTCCGGATCGAATATCAGCGCATCCGAATCCGTCGTAATCGTCACCGCCGCCGCGGCCCATGCCAGCGCGTCATCCGCCTGCGCCAGATGCGCCGCACTCACGGCCAGCCGCTGGCGATCGAGCCACGGCGCCTCGGCCAGGTGCGCCCGCACCCGCGCCCGTTCAAACCGCACATCGCGATTGGACGGATCGTCGACCGCCGCAATCCCTGCATTGGCCACTACAGCCACCAGCGCATCATGCCGCCATGCCAGTAGCGGCCGGACCAAGGGCAGTTCGACCCCCGGCACTTTCGCAATCGCCCGCATCCCGGCCAGTCCGCGCAAACCGGCGCTCCGATTTAAACGCATGACCAGCGTTTCCGCCTGATCGTCGGCATGGTGCGCCGTAACCAGTGCCGCCAGCCCATTGGCCCCGCACCAATCCCCGAGCGCCCGGTATCGTGCATGACGCGCGCGCTCCTGCACGGCCGATCCCGGCGCCAATGCGAGGTTTAAAGTGGTGTGGGCAATCCCGCGCGCCGCGCAAATGGCCGCCACAAGCGCAGCCTCGCCAGCACCTTCCGGACGCAGACCATGGTCTACCGTGGCGACCGCAAACCGGCCTTCGGGCAACGCGGCATGCGCCAGCAGCAACAACGCCAGACTGTCCGGCCCACCCGATACGGCCAGCCCAATCGGCGCCGCATCGGGCCACAACCGCGCCCAATCGGCCGCAAATGTCAGCGCGAAATGATCAATTGCACGTCACCGTCTTGGTCACCGCATCATACTGACCCTTCAACCTGCCCGCAGATTCGTTCGGATACGTCTGGTGAAACTCGCCCAGCGCGATGCACGCCCGCTTGGTTTCCTTCAGCCGCGTCATCGCAACGGCGAGGTACAACAGGCTGTCCGGAGCCCGGTCGCCAGCCTTGTCCGCGCGGTAATTCTGCGCAAACCACTGCGCCGAAGCCCCGGGCTTGTTGTCGTCGAGATAAGCCCGGCCCAGCAGATTGCGCGCATAGCTGATCCGCTTGTGGTTCGGATACTGCTGCACGAAATCGAGCAGCACCGCCTCGGCCTCGGGGAAGAACTTCGCCTCCCACAAGTGATAGCCATACAAATAGGCGCCTTCGCCTTTGTCATCGTTCGCCGGCCGGGCGATCGCGGCAACCGCCGCAGCCCGGTCCGCCGCAACAGGCGTCGACGGCGTGACCGAAACATCGGCCCCGCGCCGCGGAGAATTGCCCGCAGGCGCCGGTGGCGGCCCATCATCGGCCGGCGGCGCAATCGCCGGCTGCGGAGGCGGCGCCGCGCTGGCCTGCGCAGTCTCGACCGCGCCAACCCGGGTTTCCAGCTTGCCCAGCCGGTTCTGCGTGTCTTCGCTACCCGCCGTCAGCGCCTTGATCTGCGCCTCGACCGCATCCATCCGCGACAACACATCGGCCAGCGCACCCGCATTGCCCGTCGGCACCGCCGTCGTAACCGTAGGATCGCCCGGCGCAATTTCAGGCGCGAACGTCTTGCCCGCGCCATCGGGAAACACTTTGCGCTGCAATGCGCGCACCTGGCCCTCGAGCCGGCGCAACCGCGCTTCGGGCGTCTCGGTCAGATCGCTCTGCGCATGCGCGGCAACCGGCACCAGCGCCGGCACGGCCATCGCAACCAGGACCAGCGGCATCAGACGCCCAGCCAGGTTAAGCCCAGCCGCCGTCGAAGTCTTGGATCGGCAAATCATGAAAGCTCCCGCTGAAAACAGTCTGCCCGGCGCAAACCGGGCAACGGCCCCCAAGCGCTTGAGTTAGCGTACGCGCGGATCAGCCCCGCGCCAATCCCATTACGTCGCGGCAGGCACCGGTGCCACGGAGGCGGCATCTGTCGGCGCAGGCGCAGTATCCGTTTCGACCCGGCGGATCCGATGGTGTACCGCCCGAGGGGCCGCAGGCAATACCGGCTGCGCATTCGCCACCGGAGGCACCGCAGCGCCCGCAACCGGCGTCGGAGTAGCAACAGGCGCAACCGCCTGCCCACGCGCCAGCAAGGCCTGCGCCGTCACCGGCACATCGCGCATGATCACCTGCTTGTCGGAAATCGGCGCAACCGCCCGCCCGCCAACCGTCACGGTCAGCGCATCGGGCCGCCCGGTCCACAGCTTCGGCTCAAACGCATCGGCAGGCACAGTATACGTCTCGCCCATCGCCAATTGCTTCTGCAACAACTGCTGCCCATGCCCGTCGTAGAACTTGACCCAGATCGCGTTCTCTTTCGCCGTAAACACCACAGGCCCACCAGCGACGGCGGGCGCAGGCGCCCCCGCAGCAGGCGCGGGCGTCGCGGCCGCAGTCTGCGCAGGCTGATCGAGCGAAGGCAGCGCCGCATCAGGCGAATAATAACTGCGCCAGAACACCGCACCCGCAGCCAGCACCGCGACAACGAGCCCCAGCGCCACCCACGTAACCAGCCGCGACGGCGTCTTCGCCGGATCATCGACATCGTATTGATGCACCATGCGCGGCGCCGGCCGCGGCGCCCCCGCATCCAGTTCGGCACGCGCCATATCGGCCAGTTCGGCCCCATCGAGCCCGACCGCCCGCGCATAATTGCGCACAAAGCCCAGCACATAAGGCCGCCCGGGCAAAGCCGCGAGATCGCCGCGATCGAGCGCCTGGACATGGCGGATGGTGATCCGCGTACGCGCGGCAATATCGGCCGTAGTCAAACCCTGCGCCTCACGCGCGGTACGCAGGCGCGAGCTCGCTGTTGCGGGCACCACGGGGGCGCCGCTGCCAGCGTCAGTCACCGCCTGCTGGTCGTGCCCCTGATCGTTTTCGCCGTCATGGGGTACCACCTCACGCGCATCATCCATGACTTTGTTGCAACCCTTTGCATCTCAAACATTCCGGGCGTTACGGTTGGTTGCAAACGGAAAAATGTCAACGGGAATCGCGGCTAAACGGCCATGGCTTGCGGTGCGCGGAATCGCGCGAAGCAAATCCCGACACCGCAGGCCGACAAACCGCGAATCGCCTATTCGCAATCGATCCCGTGGTTCGCCGCCCATTCGAGCAAGGTCGTGCGCATGCTCGCAGGCGGCTCGGCCAGCCACCCCGCCATCGCGCTGCGAATGGCGCCCAGGTCGACCTGCCCGATCAGCTCCTTGATCGGCCCGACCGAAGCCGGCGTAATCGACAACCGCGTAATCCCCAGCCCGAGCAGTGCCAGCGCCTCCAGCCGGCGCCCACCCATTTCACCGCACACCGTAATATCGGTGCCAAACGGCGCCACCGTGCGCACGACGCGATTGAGGAACCGCAAAATCGCCGGCGACACCCAGTCATACCGCTCGGCCAGCTTGGGATGCCCGCGATCGGCCGCAAACAGAAACTGCGTCAGATCATTCGTCCCGATCGACAGGAACGACAGCCGCGGCGCCAGGATATCGAGATATTCCGCAATCGCCGGCACCTCGAGCATCGCGCCATAGCGGATCGCCTCGGGCAGCAATTTTTTGCGCTTCTTCAGAAACTGCAACTGGTTCTCGAACACCGCCTTGGCCGCATCGAATTCCCACGGCTCGGTCACCATCGGGAACATCACGTTCAAAGTCCGGCCACCTGCCGCCTCGATCAGCGCCCGCGCCTGCACTTTCAGCAACCCGTCGCGCTCCAGCGCAACGCGCAGCGCGCGCCAGCCCATCGCCGGGTTTTCCTCCAGCGCGCTGTCATCCTGCCGCAGATAAGGCAGCACTTTGTCCCCGCCGATATCGACCGTGCGGAACACCACCGGCCGATCGCCCGCCGCCTCCAGCACATCGCGATACAACCGCGTCTGCCGCTCGCGCGCCGGCAAAGTCGCCGAAACCAGGAACTGGAACTCGGTCCGAAACAGCCCGATCCCATCCGCGCCGGTCAGATTGAGCAGCGGCATATCATCGCGCAAACCCGCGTTGATCATCACCGTAACCCGCTTGCCATCGCGCGACACCGGCACGACATCGCGCATCGCCGCATAATGCGCCTGGCGCTCGCGGTTCTTGGCAAACCGCGCCTCGAACGCTTCGGCCATGCTCGGCGTCGGCCGCACATCGATCACACCGCGATCGCCATCGACGAGCAACTGGTCGCCCTCGCGCACTTTGCCGCGCAAGCCATGCAGCCGCCCGATCACCGGAATGCCCATCGCCCGCGCAACGATCACGACATGCGCGGTCAGCGATCCCTCTTCCAGGATCACGCCCTTCAACCGCCGCCGATCGTATTCCAGCAATTCCGCCGGACCCAGGTTGCGCGCGACCAGAATCGCATCGCCCTTCAGCCCCATGCTCGCCGCAGTGCCCAATTGCCCCGAAACGATCCGCAACAGCCGGTTCGACAGATCCTCCAGGTCATGCATGCGATCGGCCAGCAGCGGATCATCGATCTGGCGCATGCGCATCCGCGTGCGCTGCTGCACCCGCTCGATCGCCGCTTCCGCGGTCAGCCCCGAATCGATCGCCTCGTTGATCCGCCGGCCCCAGCCTTCGTCATAGGCAAACATCTTGTACGTCTGCAGCACTTCGACATGCTCGCCGGCCGCGCCGAATTCGGCCTGGCTCGCCATGCGGTCGATCTGCTCGCGCATCTTGTCGAACGCGAGGTAGACCCGCTGGCGCTCGGCCTCGGTATCCTCGGCAACGATCTGCTCGATCGTCACGCGCGGCTGGTGAAACACCGCCGCCCCGCTCGCGATGCCCTTGACGAGCGCCATGCCCTGCAACCGTTCGGGCCCGGTCAGATGCGCGCCCGACCCATGCGTGTCATCTTCATCGACCAGCCCGGCATTGGCGATCAGTTCGGACAGGACCATAGCCACAGTCTGCAAAGCCTCGATCTCGACTTCTTCGTACCGGCGCGGCTCGACATGCTGCACCGCGACCACGCCGACGGCGCGCTGACGGCGCACGATCGGCACGCCCGCAAACGAGTGAAACTTTTCTTCGCCGGTTTCAGGGCGAAACGCAAAATCGGGGTGCGCCGCAGCCTCGGCCAGGTTGAGCGATTCGATATTCATCGCGATCGTGCCGACCAGGCCTTCACCGACCGCCATGCGCGTCACATGGACCGCCTGCTGGTTCAGCCCGCGCGTCGCATAAAGCTCGAGCATGCCCTCGCGCAGCAGGTAGATCGAGCACACTTCGCTATCGAGCGTGCCGCCAATGACTTCGACAACCTGGTTCAGCTTGGCCTGCGCACTGCTACGCGAAGCCATGATCTCGTGAAGCGAGTTCAGGATGGCCCGGGCGGCGGCGGCGGCGGTCTGCGGAGGCATGACACCGGACTAGCGCAAGGTGGGTTATTTGCAAGGTATCAGGTGGCGCCAAATTCGGGCAATCCCGGTTCCGGCCCAACAGGGACCTGGGCGGAACCGGGAACCGAAAAAAAGCCGTCAAAAATTAGTGCGGCTGGCTAAGCTCTTCCTTGATCCTGAGCTTGCGCAATTTGAGGTCCCTGAGCAGAATCCCGTCGGGGGACGGCCGGGTCATCTCTTCGGAAATTCGGCGCTCGAGGCCGGCGTGTTTGGTTTGCAACGCGCTGAAGTGTGCGGATTCCATCCATTCCTCCTTCATGCCAGGGCCGTGCCAACCGGGGCGAAATCCCCTGCTGGAAAAGCCGTGGAGATGATCCTTCCGGCCGCTGCCGAAAGGGCTGTTGGCGCATCCACCGTCGCGACTCGTCCCCGTGGACAAACCCGATCAGTGGGTGCGTTGTCATGGTCCCACAATCGCCGTATCTTGCAAGCACTGTCGCGTCGGTACGCGTTATTTGCGAGGCAGGTCGAAAGGCTTTGGCAAGCACCGCTCGACCTGCCGTATAAGGCACTCGGTTCACCACCGGGTCGGCTAAGAGTTTGTTTTTTAGGAGTTGCGTAAGAGTGACCGAAGACGAAATGCGCAAACACCTGACCGGCCTGCGCCTGGAACACCGCGATCTGGACGCCGCAATCGATGCCCTGACCCTGGCTGGCGCCAGCGACCAATTGCAGATCGCCCGCCTGAAAAAACGCAAACTCCGCCTCAAAGATCAGATCAGCCTGATCGAAGACCACCTGATCCCCGACATCATCGCCTGAACACGACCCAAAAAAGTGCATCGTCGTCCCGGACCTGATCCGGGACCCCACTGCCTTTCACGCGCAACGCCAGCCCAACGTTCCATTCCGACACACATGGGCCCAACCACACCAAAACGACCCGTTGAGCCCGCCCCACACCCCCCGCTATGCGTCACCCATGACGTCGATCCCCAGCATCAACCCCCGCATCGTCGAAGCCCTCTACATAGAGGCGCTGGTCCTGGCCGACGCCGCACGCGCCCGCTTCGACGAACTGCGCGAAGACGCCGGCAAAACCCAATCCGAACCCGACGGCATCGAACTCACCTGCGAAGCCCTGCGCACGACAACCCGCGTCATGCACTGCCTCGCCTGGCTGCTGAACCACCGCGCCTGGTTCGCCGGCCAGCTCAACGCCGGCCAGCTCCGCCGCCACGGCCGCCTGATCACCCATTTCCCCGCCAGCGACGCCGCGATCGTCAGCCGCCTCCCCGAAGACCTGGCCGGGCTGGTCCACGAAAGCGAACGCCTCTACGCCCGCATCCAGCGCCTCGAACAAGCCTGGCGCACCGAAATCCCCCCAGTCCCCGGCGCAATCGAACGCCTGCGCGACCGCCTGGCCGGAGCCGCACTCAAACAGGCCTGACCGAAGAAAAGTTGCGCCGCGCAACAGCAATGCCCATCTTGCGGTAATGACCACCGCGATTCCCCTGGCCGAGCTCCCCAGCGAAACCCTCGCCGACCCGGCCACCTGGCCGACCGGCCGCTCCGTCCTGCTCGAACCCCTGGTCCGCCGCGTCCTCGCGCCCAACGCGTCCCCTTACACCTTCACCGGCACCCAGACCTACCTGGTCGGCGCCGGCACCGACGTTGCCGTAATCGACCCCGGCCCAGCCGACACCGGCGTGAGCGGCCACGCCGACACAAACGGCACTGGCCACATCGAGGCAATCCTCGCCGCAATCGGCACCGCAAAACTAACCGCGATCGTGTGCACCCACACCCACCGCGACCACAGCCCCGCCTCGCGCGCCCTGAAAGCCGCCACCGGCGCCCCCATAATCGGCTGCGCCCCGCTCGCCCTCACCGACGACGGCCCCCGCGCCGACGCCTCATTCGACCCCGATTACCGCCCCGATCGCGTCCTCACCGACGGCGAACGCCTGACCGGCGACGGCTGGACCATCGAAGCCCTGGCCACCCCCGGCCACACCAGCAACCACCTCTGCTACGCCCTCATCGAAAGCGGCGCCCTGTTCACCGGCGATCACGTCATGGGCTGGTCGACCAGCGTCGTCTCGCCCCCCGACGGCGACATGGCCGCCTACCTGCAAAGCCTCGCCCGCCTGCAAACCCGCGAAGACCGCGTCTATTACCCCGCCCACGGCCCCCAGATCGACAACCCGCGCCAACTGGTCCGCGGCATGATCGGCCACCGCCGCCAACGCGAACACCAGATCGTCACCCGCCTGGCCGAAGCCCCCGGCACGATCCCCGACCTCGTCACCGCCATGTACAAAGGCCTCGACCCGCGCCTGACCGGCGCCGCCGGCCGCTCGGTCCTGGCGCACCTGATCGACCTCGCGCAACAGGGCCGCGTGATCGCCGATGGCGACATGTGGCAAGTTCCGGTTGCCGAGCCCACCGCATCGGCCTAATTCGCGCGACAAAGACGCACATCACAGGAATTTGACGCCATGACGGCCATGACTCCCTCGCTCGCCGGCCTCGACCTGCGCGCCGAAATCGACCGCCTCCGCAAGGACCGCAACGCCGTCATCCTCGCGCACTATTACCAGCGCCCCGAAATCCAGGACCTGGCCGACTACATCGGCGATTCGCTCGAACTGTCGCGCAAGGCCGCGGCAACCAACGCCTCGGTCATCGCCTTCTGCGGCGTGCGCTTCATGGCCGAAACCGCCAAGATCCTCGCGCCCGACAAGACCGTGATCCTGCCCGACATGGACGCCGGCTGCAGCCTGGAAGACTCGTGCCCCCCCGATAAATTCCGCGCCTTCCGCGAAGCCCACCCCGATCACATCGCGCTGACCTACATCAACTGCTCGACCGAAGTAAAAGCGCTGTCGGACGTGATCGTCACCAGCTCCAGCGCCGAAACGATCCTCGCAAAAATCCCGCCCGAACAGAAAATCATCTTCGGCCCCGACCGTCACCTCGGCGGCTACCTCAACCGCAAATTCGGCCGCGACATGCTTCTGTGGCCCGGCGTGTGCATCGTCCACGAAGCCTTCAGCGAAACCGAACTGATCAAGCTGAAAGCGCAATACCCCGGCGCGCCGGTTGCCGCGCACCCCGAATGCCCCCCCCATATCCTCGACCACGCGGACTACGTAGGATCGACTAGCGGCATCCTGGCCTATGCCAAGGACACCCCCGCGCAGATCGTGATCGTCGCGACCGAGCCACACATCATCCACCAGATGGAACTGGCAATGCCGAACAAGACGTTCATCGGCGCCCCCGGCGCCGACGGCAATTGCAACTGCAACATCTGCCCATACATGGCCCTGAACACGCTCGAAAAACTCTACCTCGCGCTGCGCGACCTCACCCCGGTCATCACCATCGAGGAAAACATGCGCCTCGCCGCCAAGAAAAGCCTCGACGCCATGCTCGACATGGCATCCGGCACCGTCGGCATGGGCGACCTCGGCGCGCGCTGAGCCCAAGCGCACATTTGCTGCCCGGCAGTTTTTCTAACCCGACCGCGGTTGTCAGGCCGGACACGCGTGCCTAACTAGGTTGCAGATCAAAACTCCACGAAAGGCAGTCCCCCATGCCCGAAACCCAAGAAATGCCCGAAACCCACGAAAACCTGTTCAAACCCCTCAAGCTCGGCGCCATCACCGCCCCCAACCGCGTGATCATGGCCCCCCTGACCCGCGGCCGCGCCAACGAAGCCGCCGTGCCAAACGCCATGATGGTCGAATACTACCGCCAACGCGCCGGCGCCGGCCTGATCATCACCGAAGCCACCGGCATCAGCCGCGAAGGCCTCGGCTGGCCCGACGCCCCCGGCCTGTGGACCGACGAACAGACCGAAGCCTGGAAACTGGTCACAGACGCCGTCCACGAAGCAGGCGGCCGCATCGTCGCCCAGTTGTGGCACATGGGCCGAACCGTCCATTCCGACTTCCTCGGCGGCGAACCCCCGGTCTCGGCCTCCGCCACCCGCGCCCCAGGCCACGCCCACACCTACAAAGGCAACCAGGATCACGTCACCGCACGCCCCCTGCGCATCGACGAATTCCCCCGCCTGCTCGATGACTACGAACACGCCGCCAAAAACGCCAAGAAAGCCGGCTTCGACGGCATCCAGCTCCACGCCGCAAACGGCTACCTGATCGACGAATTCCTCCGCAACGGCACCAACCTGCGCGAAGACGAATACGGCGGCTCAGTCCAGAACCGCACCCGCCTGCTCCGCGAAGTCACCGAACGCCTGATCTCCGTCTGGGGCGCCGACCGCGTCGCAGTCCGCCTCTCCCCCAACGGCGATTCCCAGGGCACCGACGACAGCGACCCATCCTCGATCTTCGCAGAAGTAGCCCGCGTCCTCCAGTCCCTGAACATCGCCTGGCTCGAACTCCGCCAGCCCGGTCCCAACGGCACCTTCGGCAAAACCGACGTCCCCCAACAGGACGCCGTAATCCGCGCAATCTTCAAAAACCCCCTGGTCCTGAACAGCGACTACACCCCCGACCACGCCGAAGCCGACATCGCGTCGGGCCGCACCGACGCAGTAGCCTTCGGCCGCCCCTTCATCTCAAACCCCGACCTCCCCGACCGCATCCGCCTGGGCGCCCCCCTCGCCCCGAACATCAACGCACCAAAGTCCTGGTACGCACCGGGCCCGGCTGGCTATATCGATTATCCGACTTTGGCCGAGGAAAACGCCCCGGCCTGACCAAGCAAATCACGCCCTAAATCAACAAGATCCGCTCATCCTGAGCCCGTCGAAGGATGCGCGCAACGCGCGGTTCAAGGGGCCTCCGGCGGCTGTTTAAGGGCCTCCGGCGGCCAAGGGCCAGGGGCCCTTGGATCCCGTTACCGTCTTGAACTGTGTATCGTTCTGATATTTGCGTCTCGCCGCCAGGGGCTGAATAGCTGCCGCTTTGCGGCGGGACGCAAACGCCAGGATAACGCGCAGTTCAAACCTGTTGAACCCAGACGCGCTAACATAGCCTATTTCGTCATCCCGGACTTGATCCGGGATCCCACTTTCTTTGCGAGCGTGGTTCGAACGGGACCGCCGAGCAGAAAGGCAGCGGGACCCCGGATCAAGTCCGGGGCGACGATGATCTTATGTTAGCGCCTATAGGCCATCGGCCGCGCATCTGGTTACGACGTTGACCAGCACGCCGCCCAAGCCGTTGCACCCCGCCGCAAAGCGGCCCCAAACCCCCACCCCGCGCCAAAACACAAACGCAAAGCGACACACAGTTCAAGACAGTAGCGGGTTCATAGGGCAATGGCCCTAGGCCGCCGGAGGCCCTTAAACGCCCACCCAAATCACTCCGCAGCAGCACCCGCAGGCTTATCCGCCACCGGCACAGCAACCTCAGGCGCAACAACCGGCTCCTTCGCCGTATCACTACCATCATCACCCATAATCTCACCCGCAGTAGCATGCTTGCTCTGATCCGGATTCAACAACGGATGCGACTGCGACTGATCCAGATCGACCATCCCATCGCTGATCGACCCAGGCAAAACCTGCGCCCCCGCGGCCTTGCCCGCGGGCACAGGCGCACTTTTATCACACCCGCCCAGCGCCAGAACGACCACAGGCATAACCGCCAAAAACCGCATTTTGCTCGGCATTATCCCATTGTCTCCGGTTCGAGCTGCGCCAGGAAAGCATCCATCCGCAATAGCAGCGCCTTGTCCCATGCCTCGGGCGTAACTTCCAGCCCCAGCGCGGCCAGGCTGGCGACGCCATAGTCGGCAATCCCGCACGGCACAATTCCGCCAAAATGCGACAGGTCGGGCGAGAGGTTGACGGAGAATCCGTGCATGGTGACCCAGCGACGGATACGCACGCCGATCGCGCCGATTTTCGCCTCTTTGCCATCGGGCCCGCGCGTCCAGATCCCGATTCGCCCGGGCGCACGCCATGCTTCGCATCCGAAATCGCCCAGGGTGTCGATCACCCAGCCTTCGACCGCGTGGACAAACCCGCGCACATCGCGCGACCGGCCGCGGAGGTCGAGCAGCAGATACCCGATGCGCTGCCCCGGCCCGTGGTAGGTATAGCGCCCGCCGCGCCCGGCCTCGACGACATCGAACCGCGCATCGAGCAGGTCTTCGCGCGCCGCACTCGTACCAGCCGTGTAAACCGGCGGATGTTCGAGCAACCACACCAGTTCACGCGCCGTGCCGTCACCGATCGCGGCATTGCGCACGGTCATTTCGTCCAGCGCATCGCGATAGGGCACGCGCGCCGACGCGATGCGGACCTCTATGTCCGCCTGCGCATTTGTATCACTCCGAACGTCAGTCATAATGCCGCACTTGGCCTCGCCCAAAGCCTCATGCAAGGGGTCTGTGCGAAAACCGGTTCCCTCCAGTCATGCCGATGCACTACAGAGCAGATGGTTGCCGGAAATCTGCGGCAGCAAATAAACAAGGGTTTTGAACTGTGGTTATCCTGGACAGCAGCGCAGCATGGCAAAGCGCACGGCGCATGGTCTGGGCCAATCGCGACATGCTGCTCGCGATTGCCGGCGTGTTTTTCCTGCTGCCGATGCTGGTCGCCGCGCTGGTCCTGCCCGTGCCGCAGATAACCCAGAGCATGACGCAGGAGCAGATGGCCGACGCGCTCACGCGGTTCTACACCGTGTCCGCGCCGATCGCGCTGCCGCTGTCGCTGCCGATGCTGGTCGGATACCTGACGATCCTGGCCAGCCTGCTCGACCGCGATCGCCCGACCGTCGGCGCATCGCTGGTCCTCGCGCTGCGGCTGTTCCCATCATACCTGGTCACGCAAGTGCTGTGCGCGCTGGCGCTGTCGGTGCTGTGGGTGACGGTGCTGGGCGGATTGATGGTGATCCTGCCGCAGGCGGTTGCGGTGATCCTGTCGCTGTTGGTGATGATCTATCCGCTGACCCGGGTCATGCTGATCGGGCCCGAAATGGTCACGCAGCGGCTGGTCAATCCGTTTCGCGCGATCACCGCGGGCATCGCGCGCTCACGCGGTCATTTCGTCGGCATGGTGCTCTATTTCGCGCCCGCGCTGACGCTGTTCGTCGTCGTCTACGGCCTGGTGATGATCGTCATCGGCGCGGCGCTCGCCAATGTGAACCAGCCGGAGATCCAGCGCATGGTCAGCCAGGTGATCGCCGGCGTGATCGTGACCACAGGTTATACGTATTTCTCGGCCATCGTCGCCTCGGCCTATCAACAGCTCGGGCCGCTGCCCCAGCTCTTCAATCCTTCCAGCCCCAGCTGATCACGCAGGGCGGAACGTTGATCGGTTCATAGCCCTTGTCGATGCGCGAAAAATACCCGGACATCAGCGTGCGCGCCCGCGCGGTATACTGATAGACGCAGAACGCGCCGCCGGTCCGCAACACGCTGCGCGTCGCGGCCATGATCGCCGCGCCGACGCCGGGCGGCAACGTGCTGAACGGCAGGCCCGACAGCACGTAATCGGCATGGTCGAACCCGTGCGCGGCCACGATCGCTTCGACATCGGTCGCCGAACCATGCACGGCGCTGAACCGCGAATCGCGGATCGTCGCCTGCAGGTACGCGATGAAATCGGGGTTGGTGTCGATCACGATCAGCTTGCCATCACGGCGCAACCGATCGAGCACCGGCTGGCAAAACGTGCCGACGCCGGGTCCATATTCGACGAACACCTTGCAATTGTCCCAATCGAGCGGCCCCAGCACCCGCCGGATCGTCCAGCGCGACGACGGCACGATCGCGCCGACCATCACCGGATTTTTGATAAACCCCTTGAGGAAAAAGCCCATCGGGCCGGATCCATGTTTATCCAGCAAAGCCAGCACCTTGCGTTTCATACGAGCGGGAAGCGCTTCGGTGGCAATTTGTGTCGGCGACATCTTCGAGCGGGACCTTTGGATCATCAATCACGACCATGGCAATGCTCGGTCGCAAAATCCGCGCCCCATTGCAAGTGTGTTACAGCCCTGTGTGATCAAAGGGCGTGTGATCAAGGGGCAAGGTTCAACTGCTTCACCACCCGCAGCGCCGCAGCATCCTCGCGGCGGACCGCGACGAACAGCAACGCGTTCAACGCCAGCACCTGATACACGAAATACCACAGCGGGCTGCCGATCAGCATCGATATGCCCAGCACGATCGCGCGCGGATTGGGCCCGAGAAACTTCAGCATGAACAGCAAAGGCCGCTGCTCGCGTTGCACCGCGGCGCGAATCTGCGCCAATGCAGTGCCTTCGCCCGCCTGGTCAGCCAAAATCGCCCGGCTCACCGCCGCATCGATGATCATCGTATTGGGGCTCATGCCCGACGCCAGCCGCAGATAACCCAGCACGAACCCGCGCAAAATCCACGAGACCCCACGCTTGTCCTTGAACAGCCCCGCATCCGCCTGCGTCGCATTGTTCAGCCACGGCGTGCCATACGTCCAGTACTGGTAGAACCGCCGCTGCACCTCGACGAAATTGGCCTGCGCAACATGGCTGGCCCCGCCCAGCAGCACCCAGAACCACGCCCAGCCCCAGCCGATCACAGGCCCCAGGACCACCGCCAGCATCAGGTACAGCGCGACATGCCCCGCATAATCGCAGATCCCGTCGATCAGCTCGCCCAGCGGACTGGTCCGCCCGGTCAGCCGCGCCAGGTCGCCATCCGCGCCATCGACGACATGCCAGGTCATATGCAGCGCCATGCCCAGCAGCGCCGCCCACGGCCAGTCCAGCCCCCACACTGGCCCGCGCCAATAGACGATCCCCGCCGCCACCACGAACAGCCCGCCGACCACCGAAACCATGTTCGGCGTCACCGGCGTCGGCGCCAGCGCCCGCGCCAGCCGCCACGCCATCGGGTGATACAAATAATGGTTGAGCGAATCCTGCAGCTCGCGCGGGCGGTTCGGCCGCTTCACGGCTCCAGTGGGCACAGGTTTACCCACATTTGCCTCCAATGACGGTGTCCCCGATGCCGTAGTCATCTTGCGGTAGTTCCCAATCGTTGTATGCGGTAGCGCGAAGCCGGTACGCGGAGCGGTGATTCGCCATCCCTTAGGCTGGCGCATTACGTTGTCTAGATCGTCTGCGCTATCTGCGGTTGAAACCCCACACGTTTGCTGGGGTTGCTTGACGATCAGGGAATTCCGCTTGCATTCCGCGATAATTTCGCAAACTAAGGCACTTTGATGACAGCCATCCGGCAGTGGTGCCCTGTCGAAGAGGACGTGCTTACATGAAGCCAATCAAGGTCGCGGTGATCGGCGTAGGAAACTGCGCAAGCTCGCTAGTCCAGGGTGTTTACTACTACCGTCAGAACAATTCGGCCGGCGGCCTGATCCACGACCAGATCGGTGGATACGGCGCAGGTGACGTTGAATTCGTGCTCGGTGTTGATGTTGACGCTCGCAAAGTTGGCAAGGATATCGGCGAAGCCATCTTTGCCGGCCCCAACTGCACAACCGTGTTTCACGGCGACGTGCCGCAAATCGGTAACAAGGTGATCATGGGTCGCATCCTTGACGGGGTGGCCGAACACATGACCGGAATGGGCGATCGCGGGTTCATCCTCGCCGACGCACCAGAGCCCACGCATGCCGACATGGTCGCTGCGATCAAGGCATCCGGCGCCGAAGTGCTGCTCAACTTCCTGCCCGTCGGTTCGCAGGAAGCCACTGAATTCTATATGGAAGTCGCGCTCGAAGCAGGCGTGGCCGTGGTCAACTGCATGCCGGTGTTCATCGCCAGCACGCCAGAATGGGAAGCTCGCTTCCGCGCCAAGCGCCTGCCGATCGTCGGTGACGACATCAAGGCGCAGATCGGTGCAACGATCGTCCATCGCGTGCTCTCCAGCCTGTTTGGCGCACGCGGCGTAAACGTCGAAAAAACCTATCAGCTCAACACCGGCGGCAACACCGATTTCATGAACATGCTCGACCGCCAGCGGCTGGGCAGCAAGAAGGAATCGAAGACCGAAGCGGTCCAGGCGATGCTCGCGCACCGTCTCGCGGATGAAAACATCCACGTCGGCCCGTCGGACTACGTGCCATGGCAGAAAGACAACAAGCTGTGCTTCCTTCGTCTCGAAGGCACGCAGTGGGGCAACGTTCCGATGAACATCGAACTGCGCCTGTCGGTCGAAGACAGCCCGAACTCGGCCGCTTGCGTGATGGATGCGATCCGTTGCTGCAAAGTCGCGCTCGAACGCGGTGAAGGCGGCGCCCTGATCGGCCCGTCGGCCTACTTCTGCAAGCATCCCCCACAGCAGTTCAGCGACGACGTCGCCGCGCAGCTCGTGGAAGAATACATCACCGAACCGGCCCTCGCGGCCGAATAATCCGGCCCCAAAGCCAGGATTTGACGTATAACAAAATTTAGGGGCGGTATCGGCAAATGCTGATACCGCCCCTTTCCGTCGCGCGGACCTGCGACGGGCACAAGGGGTCAAAGCGCATGGATGCGTTGATTATCGCCGCCGGTTACGGCAGCCGCATTGGCAGTATCTCATCGTCAAAACCGCTGACCCTGGTCTGCGACGTCCCCATCATCGAACTGTCGATCCGCCAGGCCATGCTCGCCGGCGTAACCCGCGTCGTCGTCGTAACCGGCCACGAAGCCGACCGCCTCGAAGCCTTCCTCGCAGAATTGTCCGTCAGACTGAACATCGCAATCGTCCCGGTGCGCCTGTCGAACTGGTCGACCCCGAACGGCCATTCAGTGATCGCCGGCGCCACCCGCTGCGAAGGCAACTACCTGCTTCTCATGGCGGACCACCTGTTCGACGTGGAAATCCTCGCCCGCCTGATCACCGAAGCCCCCACAGACTGCGGCCTGACCCTCGCCATCGACCGCAGAGTGGATAGCCCGCTAATCGATCCCGAAGACGCCACCTGGGTCAAAATAAACGACCAAGGCCTCATCCAGGCCATCGGCAAAACCATCACCGACTACGACGCGTGCGACTGCGGAGCCTTCCTCGCCACCCCCGAACTGGCCCCCGCCATCCGCGCCGCCATCGCCTCAGGCAAAGCCGGATCCCTCTCCGAAGGCGTCCAGATCCTGGCCCAATACAACCGCGCCGCCACCCTGGACATCGACGACGCCTGGTGGATCGACATAGACGACCCCCACTACCACGCCCTCGCCGAAGAAACCGCCCCCTGGCACATCGCCCAATCCCTGGCCGACATCGGCGTAGCTTGACGTCAGGACGGAGACCGACCTACCAATTCACGTCATCCCGGACTTGATCCGGGATCCCACTTCTTTTCAACATCACGTCAAAGGGCCTCCGGCGGGCAAGGGTTTACACCCTTGCATCCCGTTACCGTCCTGCTTCGCGTGCAACCCACGCAGTTGCGCCCCGCCGCGCAGCGGCAGTAATCGTCTCCCGACGCAACGGCACAATGCTACGCCGCGAAAGCGCCCCAACGCAGACGATAAAGGGATGCAAGGGCAATGGCCCTTGCCCGCCGGAGGCCCTACAAACCCCGGATCAAATGCCGCGTCTCAGGCACAACATTCGGCGCATCGCCCGAAGCAAACCACGCCGACAAATTATCAACCATAGCCTGCCCCATAGCAGCCCGCGTCAAAACCGACCCAGACCCAACATGCGGCAACAACACAACATTATCCAAAGCCAGCAACCCACCAGGCACAACCGGCTCACGCTCAAACACATCAAGCCCAGCCGCCAAAATCGACCCAGCCTCCAACGCCGCAACCAACGCCGGTTCATCAACCACCGTTCCACGTGAAACGTTGATCAAAACCCCAGCCGGCCCCAACGCCTCCAACACCTGCGCATCGATCATATGCCGCGTAGAAGCCCCACCCGGCACAATCACGATCAACACATCACAAGCCTGCGCCAGCGCAACCACAGTAGGATACCAGGGATAGGCAACATCCGCCTGCCGGGACCGCCCATGATAGGCAATCTCGACCGCAAACCCTTCGAGCCGCCGCGCAACCGCCTTGCCGATTCCACCCAGCCCGACAATCCCGACCCGCCGCCCGCGCAGCGAAGGCGAAAGCGCGAAACTTCCCTTCGCCCAAAGCCCATCGCGCAAGAAACGCTCGGCAGCCGGAATCCGCCGCAAGGTCGCCAGCAACAGCCCAAGCGTCAGATCGGCGACTTCTTCATCCAGCACGCCGGCGGTGTTGGTCACGACAATCCCGCGCTCGACCGCAGCGGCGACATCGATATTGTCATACCCGACGCCGAAATTCGCAATGACCTCGAGCGCCGGCAGGCGATCCAGCATCGCCGGGCCAATCGGCCCTGCCAGCGTGCTGGCGGCCATGCCGCGCACCCGCGCCAGCGCGTCCTCATCCGACAACCGGTATGTCGTAAACGCCAGCCCCAGCGCCGCCATCGTCACCGGCGGCAAAGACGCGGCAACTAGGACTTCAGGCCGTGCGGTATCGCTCATGGATATTTGAGATGAATTGTCGTTGCCAGGTTGGCCTTGGGCACTGCCAGCCGCACCGTACGAAACACCGGCAGGCTCGCCAGCGTGGGTGGGTTGTTCGTAAAGCCAAAGCCTTCAGTCGGGATCCCGAGCACACCGCCGCGGTTGATCGTCCCCGAATTGTCCTCATCGTGATAGACCGCGATCGCATAGACCCCGGTCGACGGCAGGAACACGCAGAACTTCGTCACGCCAGCGATCGCGGGTGTGCGCACGACATACATCGAACCGTTTTTCACCAGGAACCGGTCCGGATCGTCCGCATAGACCGTCGCGGCGACTTTCCCCATGGCATTGCGCACGCCATCGACCGAGAGATAGATCCACACATTGCTCTGCGGCCCCAGGCACGGCGGCGCGGCCATGGCGGGCGTCGCGATCAGCCCGCTGGCGAGCAGTGCTGCCCCGACTGATGCCTGCAACACGTTACGGCGAAAAAACCGGACGATGGAACGCATGAAATTCTGTACCCGATCCTGGCTGATATGGGGCCGACATGGGACATTCGCACGCGCTGCGCAAGACCCTGCCGATCGGCCAATTTGTCGCGTTTCCGAGACAAATCAACCGCGCTGGAAACAGGCTTAGGCTCCACCGCGTGTACTAAGTATGAACTCCGCAGGCCCCGCCCCTCGCGAATAATTTGAAATTCGCGGCAGAGCGTGTGGAAAACGGACCCAAAGCGACTTGTGGCAACATGGTGGCACCGTTATCGCCTTAGAGAGTCTGCGTCGGCATTGTCGGCGCTGCGCGTTATTTCGATCGGGTCGCTTGTCCCCCCAGGCCCAGACCCCAGTGAGCTTGTAACAATGACTATCCCGCTGATCTCCCCCTCGATCCTGTCCGCCGATTTCGCCAAATTGGGCGAGGAAGTGCGCGCGATCGATGCAGCGGGTGCGGACTGGATTCACGTCGACGTGATGGACGGGCATTTCGTGCCGAACCTCACGATTGGGCCCGCCGTAATCAAGGCCTTGCGCCCGCATTCGGCAAAACCGTTCGACGTCCACCTGATGATCTCCCCGATCGACGCCTATCTCGAAGCCTTTGCCGAGGCCGGCGCCGACCACATCATCGTGCATCCCGAAGCCGGCCCGCACATTCACCGCTCGCTGCAGGCGATCCGCGCGCTCGGCAAGAAGCCCGGCGTCGCGCTGAACCCCGGCACACCCGCCAAAGTGCTCGATTACCTGATCGACGAGATCGACGTCGTGCTCGTCATGAGCGTCAATCCGGGCTTCGGCGGCCAGAGCTTCATCACCAGCCAACTCCGCAAGATCGAAGCAATCCGCAAGATGATCGACAAGTCGGGCCGGCACATCCATCTCGAAGTCGATGGCGGCATCGACGTAAACACCGCCCCGCTGGTGGTTTCCGCCGGCGCCGATGCGCTTGTCGCGGGCACCGCCAGCTTCCGCGGCGGCCCCACCCAATACGCCGCCAACATCGCGGCGCTGAAGGCCGCGGGGAACGGAACCGGTTGACCCGCAGCCAACGCCCTGATCAGATCATTTCTCGCGGCGCTGCAGGCAGCGCCGTCTTTGGCGACCGCGATGCACTCGCTGCTGGTCCGGATGCGAACGAACATGACGGATCGAGGCGCATGGCAATACCCCTTGGTCCCGACGCCGAACACCTGGCCGCAAAACCCCAGCCCGAACTGACCTTCCCCTCCATGCAGGCCGACCTTCATGATGGCGGCATGGAACCCGGCGTAATCGAGCCCGGCCGCGCACTCGCACTCGCCGATTTCTCCCCGCCCCAGGTCAGCGCCGGCGAACGCCTGATGCGCTTTGCCTACCGCTTCGGCGTCGGCCCGCGCACGCTCAACCCGTTCAGCAAACGCACCGCCCCGCGCCTGACCGCGACCGTCGCCAATCCCCTGCCCGGCGATCCATCGACCGGGACAGCCCTTCGCGCCGGGCATTTCGTGCTCCACGGCCTGAAAGCCGCAATCGCCGACACAGAATTTTCCGGGCCACGCCTGGCCCCGCCGCTCGAACGATTGGTCCATGGTTTCAGTTGGTTGGCCGATCTCGAGGCCTGCGCCGCGCGCGTCCAGTGTTCCGGAGTTGCGGAACGAATTCTCAACCGCTGGCTGACCGCCAACCCGCGCCCCGACGGCACCCCCGCCTGGGATGTCGGCAATGTCGCGCATCGCCTGCTCAACTGGCTAATCCACGCGCCGCTCGTCCTGTCGAGCCAGGATCGCAAGTTCCGCAGCCACGCGCTCCACGCGTTCGAAACGACCGCCGGCTGGCTCGATCGCAATGTCAGCCGCGCCGAAGACAAGCTGTCCGAAGTTGCCGGATGGACCGCGATCACCGCTGCCGGCCTGCTGCTCGCCGACGGCGGCGCCCGCCGCCTCTATGGCGAAGCCGGCCTGATCCACGCGCTCGGCGACCTCGTCGGCGATGACGGCGGCGTCCTGTCCCGCAGCCCACTGTGCCAGATCGAAGCGATCGAACTGCTCGTCCGCCTGAAGGCCTGCTACAGCGCAGTTCGCGCCGAAGCGCCGCCGCAGATCGACACAATCCTGGGCGTACTGGTCCCGCCGCTGCTCGCCGTCCTCCACGGCGATGGCGCACTGTCAGGCTGGCAGGGCGCGCCCGCGATCCCGTCCGCAAAGATCCAGGCGCTCGTCCGCGCCAGCGGCGTACGCACCCGCCCCTTACGCGATGCCCGCCAATGGGGATACCAGCGCGTCGCGGCCCAACGCTCGATACTGCTGTTCGATTCGGCGCCCCCGCCGGTGGCGCGCCACGCCCGCGACGGCTGCGCCTCGACCCTGGCGTTCGAATTCAGCCACGGCCCCGAACGCATCATCGTCAATTGCGGCGGCGGCGCCTGCGCCGGTGGCATGATCCCACTGCGCCTGGCCCAGGGCCTGCGCGCAACCGCAGCGCACTCCACGCTGACGATCGACGATTTCAATTCCACCGCAGTCCTGATCAACGGCAAGCTCGGCACCGGCGTCTCCGAAGTCGATATCGACCGCCGCACGCTCGCCGGCGAAACCCCCGGCACCGGCGCAACCCGCCTCGAAGCCAGCCACAACGGCTATGTCGCGCGCTACGGCCTGAACCACCGCCGCATCCTGATCCTGCGCGACGACGGCACCGAACTGCGCGGCGAAGACAGCCTCGTCCCCAGCGGCCGCAAAGGCAAACGCGGCACGATCGCCGTCGTCTTGCGCTTTCACCTCGGCCCGCATATCGAACTCGCGCAAGGCCGCGACGGCATGGGCGTCACCCTCGCCCTGCCCGATGGCAGCCTGTGGCAATTCCGCTCCGGCCGTGATCCGGTGCATGTCGAGGAAAGCCTCTGGGCCGATGGCCAGGGCCGCCCGATCGGCACGCGCCAATTGGTGATCACCGCCAAAGTGTCACGCAGCGGAGAGACATTCTCCTGGCTGCTCAAGAAAATGCGCTGAAGGATCAAAACCTTGACTAACGTTAAAATCAAACGGGCACTGCTTTCGGTGTCCGACAAAACCGGTTTGCTCGACCTGGGCCAGGCACTCGCCGCCCACGGCGTCGAACTCGTCTCGACCGGCGGCACCGCCAGTGCCTTGCGCGCTGGCGGCCTGACCGTGCGCGACATTTCCGACCTCACCGGCTTTCCCGAAATGATGGACGGCCGCGTCAAGACGCTGCACCCCGTCGTACACGGCGGCCTGCTCGCCGTCCGCGATAACCCCGAACACGTCGCCTCGATGACCGAACACGCGATCGGCGCCATCGACCTCGTCGTCGTGAACCTCTACCCGTTCGAAGCCACCGTCGCCCGCGGCGCAGCCCGCGACGACGTGATCGAAAACATCGACATCGGCGGCCCCTCGATGGTGCGTTCAGCGGCAAAGAACCACGACTTCGTGGCAATCGTCACCGACCCGGCCGATTACACCACCCTGATCGCCGAACTGTCGGAAACCGACGGCGCAACCACCCTGCCCTTCCGCCGCCGCCTCGCGGCAAAAGCCTACGCCGCCACCGCCGCGTACGACTCGGCAATCGCCGCATGGTTCGCCCGCGTCGACCAGGCTCAGCATTTCCCCGAAACGCTGACCAGCGCCCACCGCCTGGTGACAACCCTGCGCTACGGCGAAAACCCCCACCAGCTCGCCGCGCTCTACGTCCCGCGCAGCACCGACGTCATCGGCCTGCCCCAGGCCGAACAGATCCAGGGCAAGGAATTGTCCTACAACAATTACAACGACGCCAACGCCGCGATCGAACTGATCGCCGAATTCACCGGCGCCGGCCCAACCGTCATCATCGTCAAACACGCCAACCCCTGCGGCGTAGCCACCGCCCCCACCCTCGTCGAAGCCTGGACAGCCGCCCTGTCCTGCGACCAAGTCTCCGCCTTCGGCGGCATAGTAGCCACCAACACGCCCCTCGATGGCCCGACCGCCGAAGCCATCAGCGCCATCTTCACCGAAGTCGTCGTAGCCCCCGGCGCCGACGAAGCCGCCCGCGCGATCTTCGCCAAGAAGAAAAACCTGCGCCTCCTGATCATGCCCGGCCTCCCCAAAGCCGACCGCGCCGCCCTGACCACAGTCCCCATCGCCGGCGGCCTGCTTGTACAAGACCGCGACAACGGCCACCTCGACCCCGCCGACCTCAAAGTCGTAACAAAACGCGCCCCCACGCCCACCGAAATGGCCGACGCCCTCTTCGCCTGGACAATCGCCAAACACGTAAAATCCAACGCCATCGTCTACGCCAAAAACGGCGCCACCGCCGGCATCGGCGCCGGCCAGATGAACCGCCGCGACAGCTCCAGAATCGCCGCGGCCAAAGCCCAGGAAGCCGCCGAAACCCACGGCTGGCCCGAAGCCCGCACCGTAGGCTCCGCCGTAGCCTCCGACGCCTTCTTCCCCTTCTCCGACGGCCTCCTCGCCGCCGCCGAAGCCGGCGCGACGTGCGTCATCCAGCCAGGCGGATCGATCCGCGACGAAGACGTGATCAAAGCCGCCGACGACGCTGGCTTGGCGATGGTGTTCACCGGGATGCGCCATTTCCGGCATTGATTTGGTGGGTTTTTAAGGGCCTCCGGCGGCCAAGGGCCGGGGGCCCTTGGATCCCTTTACCGTCTCGAACTGCGCGCTATCCTAACATCCCCGTCGTCCCGGACTTGATCCGGGACCCCACTGCCTTTCTGTCCAAACACCCACCCAAGGCACCGACGCAAAGAAAGTGGGGTCCCGGATCAAGTCCGGGACGACGAAATAGGCTATGTTGGCGCCTATCAACCCCACCAGCCGGCATCGGCGCACCGCCTGCATAAAACCGCAGCAAACGTCGCCATAATAAACCGACAAACCGCGTCACCCGCAGAATTCCGCCAAGCGCGGAAATCAGGGCCCGAAATACGCAAAAGCCGCAGCATCCCAAGGATACCGCGGCTTTCTTGATCGGAAAATTTTTACTGCCGATTAGGCTCAGCGATAAAACACGTGATTATCGATCTGGGCAATGCGGGTTTTCCCAGCATCGGCATGAACGCGCGCAGCATGAAAAAACAGCGCGCCCTCGACCGGGCTCTTCCACGCACCGCGATGCGCGATCAGCGCAATCCGCACCGCGTTCTGCCAGTTATGGCTCGACCGGTTGATCGTCGGCATCGCGCCGCCGTGAATGAACGAAAACTGCGCATGCTGCATCACAACACCGCAATAGGAATCGGGAAACCGGCCCGAAGCCGAACGCGCGACAATCACGCGGCCAACGGCAAGCTGCCCGGCCAGGCTTTCGCTGCGCGCTTCGAAATACACAGCGCCCGCCATGCATTCGATATCCTGGGGAAGAGTCTCGGGAACCGGAACGGCCGCCACGAGTTCTGCAAGAGAGGCCGCGGGCGACATCGCTGTGTCTGCATCCGAAGCGTCAGAAGGAGCGGTAGCAGGATCGATCGTTGCGACCGTAGTGGTCGGCGGAACGGCGTCCTTGGGGTCGATTACGCCCGACATAGGCGACGATGGCAGCACCGAGGTGGGCAGCGGCGCGTCGTTGACCTGCAACTGCGGGTCCTGGGGGCGGGCCTTGGCACCAGTCGTGCCGAATACCGCAAGAGTCAGGCTCAAGGCAAAACCAAGCGCACTGGCCAGGCGAAACGGGTAACTCACTCTTTATCCAAATTGGGCGGTGGACATCGGAGCAAGGCGCGATCACCAATCAACCCCGGCGAAACCCGCCGGAATGTCGATCGAAGCCGTAAGCCAAGCCGTCTGCCCCCCGTCTGCGTGCCTGCAAAACAGGCATCCATGCCCGTTTTTGCCGCCTGCGCATCAGCGAAGGGCAGCCTTTGGTGGTCTTGGCCACACGAGTCAACCCATGAACCAGCCCGTCAGCCAGCGTTCAGGATAGACCGTTCAACTTCCACGATAGTAAGTTCGACAATCCACAAGTCGGGATCCTGCTGCGATCGCCGGACGAGATAGTCGTCGAATTCGCCGCGCCCATCGACCTGCTGCCGCCGCACCGCAATCCACCGCCGCGGCCCATCAGGATTCGGCATGCGCTCATAAAGTGTGCCCAGCCCATCGCGATCGACCCCGACCACGATCACCGTGCCAGCATCAGGCTCACCCTTGTGCAGCACCATCGCAAACCCGCCCGCCGCAGCAGTGGCCCGCAACAACCCTCCCACTTCGATCGAAGCAGGCAGCCGCGTCATTCAGGCCGCATCGCGATCGATGACATTGACCAGCAAAGCATACAACGCATCCGCATCCGGCGCCGCCGACAACCGCGCATGCATCCGGTCATCCCGCATCAACCGCGAAATCGCCGCCAAAGCCTGCAAATGCACCGCCCCCGCCTGGTCCGGCGACAACAGCCCAAACACGCAATCAACCGGCATCGCATCCGCCGCGTCGAATTCCACCGGCTTTTCCAACCGCAGAAACACCGCAACCGGCCGCGCCAGCCCGGCAATCCGCGCATGCGGAATAGCCACGCCGCGGCCAAACCCGGTGCTGCCCAAAGCCTCACGCTCAAAAATGCGCTCAAGCACAATATCGGAATCAAGCGCATAAGCAGCGGCGAAATTCGCCGCGAGCGTCGTCAGTATCTGCGCCTTCGAATCCGCGCGGATTACCCGAACTGCCTGCTGATCAATCGTAAAAAGCGCACTCATCGCAAAGCATTACCATGGACCCGGTGCGGGCCTTTAATCTGGTCGGGCCAATGCGCTTGATTTGGGCCGGGTGCAAGTGGTGAATGGCGTATAAGGGCCTCCGGCGGCCTAGGGCCATTGCCCTAGGAACCCGTTACCGTCGTGACCAGTTTGTCGCTCTGGCAATTGCGTCTGGCGGCGAGAGGGTTGAAACTGCCGCTTTGCGGCGGGGCGCAAAGGCTTGGATAGAGCGCAGCTCAAAACTAACTTATTTTCGTCTTCCCGGACTTGATCCGGGATCCCGCTTTTCTTTGCGCAAACAAACCAGCAAACAGAAGGGCAGCGGGACCCCGGATCAAGTCCGGGGCGACGATAAACTCAAGGTAGCGGCCAGGCGCAAAAGCTCCCGGCCGCCAAAACCCACTTACTTCTTGGGCTCGACCCACCCAATCGACCCATCGCCACGACGATAGACCATATTATGCGTCCCCGTCCCCGCGTTCTGGAACAGCAACGCGTTGGTATTGCGCAAATCGAGCATCATCACCGCGTCCGACACTGTCGCGGTCGGCACATCGACGCGTGTTTCGGCGATCACCAGGGGCGCATCCGCGGGTTCTTCATCGATGCCTGGCTGCGCAAACACGGTGTAGCTTGCGTCTTCGACCGTAATCACGTCTGCTACGGTCAGCGTCTGGCCCGAGAGGTTGGCGTCCTGCTGGCGGCGGGTGTGGACTGCGCTTTCGTGTCGGTCCTTGATCCGTCGCTTGTATCGGCTGAGCTGGCGGTCGATCTTTTCGGCCGACTGGTCGAGCGCCTGGTGTGCGTCCTGCGCGATCGAGCTGCCTTTGAGAATCAGCCCCTGGGCCACGTGGGTGACAATGTCGCAGGTAAATCCGCCGTGTGGCGCTTTGCCCAGCGTGACCTGAGAGGACAGTGCGCGCGAGAAATACTTGTCAACGATCGTCGCCAGCCGCTCTTGCGCGTGCGATTCAAAGGCGGTGCCGGCCTCGACCTGATGTCCCGAAACGCGAATATCCATGTGCAGTTCCTCTATTGTCGAGAGTGCCCACCTGGCGACACGTCTATAAGGCGCGGCTCCAGATAGGATCTCCAAATCCCGCCATGAATTGCGCATGACGGGCCAGTTCCGCTTCGCTCGGGCTATGGGGCCTGGGCGCGCGAAAGGGGCGGGGTATTGCGCCGGCACCGGCCAGATCGGACGTGGCCAATATCGGCGAGGAATTTGTAAACGACTGGTGCGACTGGATTGTTCCAGACGGCGGCGCATCGGCCGCGAGCTCGAGCCCGATCTGCCGGCCGCCGAGCAATTCGACATAGAGCTGCGCCAGCAGCTCGGCATCGAGCAGCGCGCCGTGCTTGGTGCGGTGACTGCGATCGATGCCATAGCGCGAACACAGCGCATCGAGGCTGAGCTTGGCGCCGGGATGCTTGCGCCGCGCGATCGCGATCGTATCGACCATGCGATCGAGCGAAATCGCCTCGAACCCGACCGCACCCAACTCGGCATTGAGAAACCCGAAATCGAACGCGGCGTTGTGCGCGATCAGTGGCGCATCGCCGAGGAATTCGATCAGGCCGGGCGCGTGTTCGACAAATTTCGGCTTGTCCGACAGGAATGCGATCGACAATCCGTGGACCGCCTCAGCCTCGGCCGGCATGTCGCGTTCGGGGTGGCAATAGGCATGGAACACCGCGCCGGTCGCCACGCGGTTGACCATTTCAATGCAGCCGATCTCGACCAGCCGATGGCCATTCTTAGGGTCGAATCCCGTCGTTTCGGTATCGAATATGATCTCGCGCATTTGATGAACGATGGACCCCTGCGCCCGCGCTGACAAGAGACCACGGCAAATTTCGAGCCGATCGCAACCCGCTGAATTACGACGATAAGTCCGAACGTAAGTATTTCAGCGCGGATCGGTTGTGCAATTTTTCATCCGCAAACCCGCGACCAGCGATTCTACCGCCCGCGCAGTCTCGTCCAGGGTCACGCCCGTATCGATCACATGATCGGCCCGCGCGCGCTTCTCGGCATCGGGCACCTGCAGCCCCAGAATCTGCGCAAATTTCGCCTCGGTCATGCCCGGCCGCGCCATCACCCGCGCCCGCTGCATCTCCGCCGGCGCCGAAACCACCGCCACCGCGTCCAGCCCTTTCGGCCCCGCGCGCTCATACAACAGCGGAATGTCGAACACGACCAGCGGCTCACCATGATGCTCATCGAGAAACGCCAGACGCTCCTTCGCAACGGCAGGATGCATGATCGCCTCCAGCCGCGCCAAGGCCGCCCGATCGCCAAACACCTGCGCGCCAAGTTCCGCCCGGCGCACGCCATCCGGCCCGGTGCAGCCCGGAAATTCCGCCTCGATCACCGGCAACAGTGCACTGCCCGCCGCCTGCAACCGATGCACCGCGGCGTCTGCATCAAACACCGGCACGCCCAGCGCGCGCAACATCGACGCAACCGCCGACTTCCCCATCCCGATCGACCCGGTCAGCCCCAGAATGAACGGCCGCGAAGTCATCCCGCCAGCCGCGCCCGCAAAACCACATCAGCCGCCCCACGCGGCGGCGTCGCGCCAAAAAACCGCCGAAACGCGTGATCCGCCTGGCCGATCAGCATCGACAGCCCATCGACGGTCCGAAACCCGGCCCCCCGCGCCGCACGCAAAAACGCCGTATCAAGCGGGCTGGTCACGATGTCATAAAACACCGCCCCCGGCGGCGCATGCGACAGATCAAACGCGAGTTCGTCCTGCCCGACCATCCCCAACGCCGTGGCATTCACAACCAGGTCAAAACACCCCGCCCGATCGTCGAATTCAAAATCGGTCGGCCCCGCAAAATGCCCAAGCGGCGCAACATGATGCTCGCCCGCCGGATCGATCTCCCCCAGCAAACCCGCCGCCTTGGCCGGATCGCGCGCCGCCAGCACCACAACCATGCCCGCATCAGCCAGCGCCGCCACAATCGCCCGCGCCGCCCCACCCGCACCCAGCACCCGCGCCATGCGAAACAGATGCGGCGTTGCCAGCAGCGGCGTCAACGGCTCGAGAAACCCGGGCACATCGGTGTTGTACCCGACCAGTTCGCCGTGCTCCGGCACGATCGTATTGACCGCCCCAACCCGCGCGGCGAGTGGATCCAGCCGGTCGATCAGCGCGATGACCGCCTGTTTGTGGGGCATAGTGACATTGCACCCGCGCCAGTCGGGGTCGCTGCGCCGATTGGCGATATAGTCGCCCAGGCCGGCGCTGGTGACATGAGTCGCGCGGTATTCGCCGGGCAGCTTGAGCTGTTCGAGCCAGAACCCGTGAATTGCAGGCGATTTCGACTGGCCGACTGGGTCGCCGATGACTTCGGCATAAGGGGTCACGTCATGCCTCCGACGACGATGTTCAGAGGCCATAGCCCCTCGGCGCCAACACAAGAATTTCGTCGTCCCGGGCTTGACCCGGGACCCCACTGCCTTCTGCGCACAGGTCCCGATTTGAGGGAACCGCGGAAAGAAAAG
>Ga0302311_10001226_pt1 | contig 30769 bp, 32 predicted proteins | sample III_Palsa_N1_3_FD_200449 | JGI IMG/M metagenome (GOLD analysis project Ga0302311, IMG submission 200449) | Peat permafrost microbial communities from Stordalen Mire near Abisko, Sweden - III_Palsa_N1_3 | ecosystem: Environmental > Terrestrial > Soil > Palsa > Peat permafrost | place: Sweden... | reverse complement strand
GACGCGTCGGCGTGCACCGAACACGCAGCAGCCGCCGCACGCGACGTCGTCCTGGAAGCAGCCCGGGCGCGCGCCGCGCTAGAGCTCGTGATCGAGCGGCGTCGCGCAGCGTCGCTGCGGCGGGCACGGGTGCTCGAGGAATGCGAGCGTGATGATTTCCGCGTGTGCCGGGCGATGCGAGACGTCTGCGGATGATGCACGCTGCCGGAGAGCTTGCCGCAGCCGTGCTGTTGGCCGCGTTGGCGCTCGGCACCGTCTGGGTCCGGCACCGGTCGCGGCCGCCGGCTCACCGCCGCGGTCTCCTCGAGCTCGCCGCGTCGATGCATCTGACGCCGCAGGTGACGCTGCACGTCGTCACGGTCGCGGAGCGGCGCCTCTTGATCGGGGCCGGTCCGGCCGGCGTCGTCTCCCTGGCTGATCTCTCCGGCAGTCCCCACCCGCGCGACCGCCGAAACGAGGACCGATGCGCGTCCTTGTCGTCGACGATGCAGCGGTGATGCGCGCGATCGTGGCCGTCGTGCTCGAGCGTCACGGCTTTGAGGTCGCCGGCGAGGCGGCAAGCGCAGCGGAGGCCCTCGCGCAATATCGTGCGCTGCGTCCGGATGTCGTAACGCTCGATGTCGCGCTGCCCGGCATCGACGGCGGAACTGCCGTGCACGAAATCTTGGCCGTGGATCAACGTGCGCGCATCGTGGTCTGCGGTTCGTCGGATCAACGCTCGCTGATCGACGCCGCCCTCGCCGCCGGCGCGCTCGGCTATATCGCGAAACCGGTGCAGCCGCCGGCGGCAGCCGAGGCGCTGAGGCGCGCGTTTGCATCCCCTGAGGACGTCCAGCGAGCCACGCCGAACAACGGCACGTGACCGATCAGCCGACCATTCCGAGCGCGCCTTCCGCCCCCGACGCCGCGGAGACCAAGCGGAGCTTTCCCATCGGTCGCACCCTGGTGTGGCTCGGGATCGCGGGAGCGTCCGCGACCTTGACGTTCTTCATCCTCCGCGCGTCGATGCGCGCGCAGCCCCCGGGCGACGAGACGACCGAACGCATCCAAGCACTGATCGACGAAGCTAACCGCCTGATCAAGACGCTGGACGAGAAGAAGCCGGACTAGATGCCGAGCCACGCGCCGGCGTCCGCGCCGGCCGTGGGCGCCCAGGCGTCGCTGCGTTTCACGGATCTGCTGGCCAACGGCCAGGCCGTCGGGCGGCTGGATGGTTTCGTCGTGTTCGTGTGGGGGCCGCTGCCGGGCGAACGCGCGCAGGTGCGGATCACCGAGGTCAAGCCGAAGTACGCCGTCGCCGAACTCGTCGGGTACGAGACGCGCTCGCCGCATCGCAGCGAGCCGTTCTGCCCGGTGTTCGGCGTCTGCGGGGGATGTCAGGTGCAGCACCTCGACTATCCGGCGCAGCTGGCATGGAAGCAGCACATCGTCCGCAGCGCGCTGCAGCGCATCGGCGGCTTTGAGGACATCGACGTGCGGCGTCCGGTCGGAATGGACGAACCGCGCGCATACCGCAACAAGATGGCGCTGGTCGTCGACGCGTCGGGGCCGCAGACCGCGTTCGGGTTTTATCAGGCGCGTTCGCACGATCTGGTGCGAATCGAGAGTTGCCCCGTCGTGCTGCCGCAGCTCGACGGTGCGATCGCGGGGCTGTATCGTGCGGCGAGCGCGCCGGGTTCGGCCGGCGCCTTGCGCGAGACAAAGCACGCGATCGTGCGCGCCGGGACTGCCTCAGGTGAAGCGGTCGTCTCGTTGACGACGGCGCACCGTTCGGCGGCGATTGCGGCGGCGGCGCCGGAGATCGCCGCCGCGATCCCAGGCGTCGTCGGCGTCTCGAACTCGTTCGAACCGCGAACCGTCAACGCGGTCTTGGGTCGCGAGATGGCCTACGTGTGGGGTCAGCGCGACATGGAGGAGACGATCGAGGGCGTCCGCTATCGCGTGTCGCCGGCCTCGTTCTTCCAGGTCAACAGCGAAATGGTCGGCCGAATCTTTCGCTTCCTGGCGCCCGGTGTGACCAAAGGACGGGCGATCGTCGACCTCTACTGCGGAGCGGGAACCTTCGCGATCTTCTTCGGCACGCGCGGTGCGCGCGTGATCGGAATCGAGGAGAATCCCGCCGCGGTTGCCGAGGCGCGTGCGAACGCGCATCGCAACCGTGTCGGCGATCGCGTCCGTTTCGTTCGCGGCCGCGTCGAAGGCGAAGTCGTCAACGACGAGGGAAAGAACGCGCTCGCAGCGGCCGACGTCGTCTTCTTGGATCCGCCGCGCAAGGGTAGCGATGAGGCAACGCTGGCTGCCGTCGCCGGCGCGGGGGTACCGAATCTGTGGTACCTCTCGTGCAATCCGGCGACGCTCGCGCGCGATCTCGCGTTTCTCGCCGAACGCGGCTACCGCCTCGGCACGGTGCAGCCGTTCGACATGTTCCCGCAGACCGGCCACGTCGAGACGCTGGTCACGCTGCATCGCGGCGATGCGCGCGCCGTCACGTTACCGGAGCGCGAACCGACCCGCTGGGACGAGCTTCTTCCCGCGTGGCCGCCGCCCGAGGCGGACTGAGAAGGCTGCGCCCGGCGCGATGACGATCGAGACGGCTCGGCTCGTGCTGCGGCCCGCGCGCCCGAAACGCGAGCCGTCCGGGCGCTTACCTCGTCACAAAGAGTTGCCCCTGCGGGCTCACCGAACTTTTCCGCCACGCCGGGTCTCTCTATGTGTGCGCGCACGGCGGACGGACCCAAGCGTCCTGGGCGCGAATTATCGTATGCTTATGCCGACTGACCGGATCGACATGCGCCACGTCGCGCGATTGGCGCGCCTCGCGTTGTCGGATGCGGAAATCGACACGTTTGGGCCGCAGCTCGCGAACCTGTTGACGTTCGTCGATCAATTGCGCGAACTCGATACCGACGGCGTGCCGGCGACGGCGCAGGTCGTTCCGTCGCGGAATGTCGAGCGGCGCGACGTCCTCCGCCCCGGAACGATGCTCTCGCACGAGGCCGCGCTCGCGAACGCTCCACAAGCTGAACACGGCTATTTTCGCGTGCCGCGAATTCTGGCCGAGGAGAGCTAGCGGTGGATCCTCTCCGCGACTCTGCCGCCGCGATCGCCGCGGCCGTGAATCGCCGTGAGATGAGCGCGCGCGCGATTGCCGACGCGGTGATCCCGCACGTCGAGCGCGTCGACGCGCAAGTGGATGCATATTTGCAGCTGACCCCCGAGCTGATGCGCGTGCAGGCGGACCGCGTCGATGCGCGCATCGCGGCCGGCGAACGGCTCCCGCTCGCCGGTGTCCCGGTCGCGATCAAGGACAACATGTGCCTGCTCGGCACGCGCACGACCGCAGGCTCGAAGATCCTCGGCAACTTCGTCGCGCCGTACACCGCGACCGCCGTACAGCGGCTGCTGGACGCGGGCGCGCTGCCGATCGGGAAAACGAATCTCGACGAGTTCGCGATGGGTTCGTCCGGCGAGAACTCGGCTTTCAAGATGACGCGCAATCCCTACGATCTGGGGCGCGTTCCGGGCGGTTCGTCGGCCGGCAGCGCCGCCGCCGTCGGCGGCTTTGCGGCGACGATCTCGCTCGGCAGCGACACCGGCGGCTCGATCCGCGAACCGGCCGCCTTCTGCAACGTCGTCGGCTTCAAGCCGACCTACGGCCGCGTCTCACGCTACGGTCTGATCGCCTTCGCGTCGTCGCTCGATCAAATTGGCCCCTTCGCGCGCAGCGTCGAGGACGCGGCCCTTGCGTACGACGTCATCGCCGGCAAGGACCCGCTCGACGCGACCAGCGTCGACCGGCCCGTCGAGCCGACTGCTACCGATCTTCCGAGAGACTTGCGCGGCGTGCGCGTCGGCATCGTCAAGGAATTCGACACCGGCGAACTCGGCGGCGCGATCGACGCCTGCTATCGCCGCGCCTACGACGACCTGGTTGCGCTGGGCGCGACGCTCGTCGACGTCTCGCTGCCGACGGCGAAGCACGGTCTTGCGACCTACTATCTCATCGCACCGGCCGAGTGTTCGTCGAACCTGGCGCGCTTCGACGGTGTGCGGTACGGCCTGCGTGTCGACGGCGCCGACGTCGGTGAAATGTACGAGCGCACGCGCGCGTCCGGATTCGGGCCCGAAGTGAAGCGGCGCATTTTGATCGGGACGTACGCGCTCTCGTCCGGCTACTACGACGCCTACTACGTAAAGGCGCAGAAGGCGCGCACGCGGATCGCCGAGGATTTCGCCCGCGCCTTCGAACGCTGCGACGTCATCGCGTCGCCGGCGGCATCGTCGCCCGCGTTCGGGTTTAACGCCAAGAGCGACCCCGTCGCGATGTATCTGATGGATTACTACACGATCCCTGTCTCGCTGGCCGGCCTGCCGTCGCTCTCGGTCCCATGCGGTGCGGTCGTTCCCGAGGGCGGCGATCGTCCGATGCCGATGGGGCTGCAGCTGGCGACGCCGCTGTTCACCGAACGTGCACTGCTCGGCTACGCGCACGCCTATGAACAGGCCACGCAGCACGCCGAAAAACTCGCGCCGGTGGAGGCCGTGCGATGATCGGCGAGCGGGCGGGCGAGGTGTCGGAAGAGGTGCGGGCTCGCTACGAAGCCGTGATCGGGATCGAGTGTCACGTCGAGCTCACGACCGAGAGCAAAATGTTCTGCGGCTGCCCCAACGCGTTCGGCGGCCCGCCGAACACGAACGTGTGCCCGGTCTGCCTCGCGCTCCCCGGCGCGCTCCCCGTTCCGAATGCGAAGGCGATCGAGCTGATTCTGCGCGCCGGGCTCGCCTTCGGCTCCACGATTCCGGAGCACGCGAAGTTCGACCGCAAGAACTACTTCTATCCGGACATGCCCAAGAACTATCAGATCTCGCAGTACGACATGCCGCTGACGATGGGCGGCGCCGTGCCGTACTGGCTCGAGGACGGGACGCGCGGCGAGTGCCGGCTGACCCGCATCCACCTCGAAGAGGACACAGGCAAGTCGACGCACGCGAGCGCCGGCGGACGTTTGGCGGGGGCGACGTCGTCGCTGATCGATTTCAACCGCGCCGGCGTTCCGCTGATGGAGTGCGTCGGCGAGCCGGACTTGCGCAGCGCCGACGAAGCCGTTGCGTTCCTCGAATCACTGGCACGCACGTTCCGCGAACTCGGCGTCAGCGACGTTAAGATGGAAGAAGGCTCGCTGCGCTGCGATGCCAACGTCTCGGTTCGGCTGCGCGGTGCAGCGGAGTACGGCACCAAGGCCGAGATCAAGAACATGAACTCGTTCCGGAGCGCCCGGCGCGCGATCGAGAGCGAGGTCGCGCGCCAGATCGCGGTTCTCGAGAGCGGCGGCCGCGTGGTTCAGGAGACGCGCGGTTGGGACGAGGCGGCCGGCGTGACCCACAGTCAGCGCTCCAAAGAAGAGGCGCACGACTACCGCTACTTCCCCGACCCGGACCTCGTGCCGCTCGACACGCCGCCCGCTGTCGTCGACGAGCTGCGCGTAACGCTGATCGAAACGCCGTACGAACGGTACGTCCGCTATGTCGACACGTTCGGCATTCCATCGAAGCAGGCCACGCAGCTCGTCGACGATGCCGCGCTCTCGCGTTGGTTCGATCTGGCCGTCACCGCATCGGGCCAGCCGCTCGCGGCGATGAACTTCGTCCTCGGCGATCTCTCCCGGCTCGCAAACGAAACCGGCACCGCGATCGCCGACGGCAAGGTGACGCCCGAAGCGCTCGCCGAGCTCGTCGAACTCGCGCAAGCCAAGACCATCAATTCGTCGGCTGCCAAATTGGTGCTGGAGACGCTGTGGGGCGAGGGCGGCTCCGCAAAAGCGATCGTCGAGCGCGAAGGCCTGGCGCAGGTCAGCGATCGCGGCGCGATAGCAGCGATCGTCGACGCCGTGCTCGCCGCCAACCCGAAGGTCGTCGCGGATTACCGCGCCGGTAAAACCAACGTGCTGGGTTTCCTCACCGGCGCCGTCATGAAAGCCTCCAACGGCAAAGCCAACCCAGCTCTTGCGCAAGAACTCTTGCGAGAGAAACTGACCCCAGGCGCCTGAGTGCTCACGCGCGCCGCGGCCGTCTTCTTACAGGCGGCCGGCATCACACTGATTCTGCTCGGCCTCCTGCATTTGCTGGCGACGCCGAACATACCGCACCTGCTCGATGCGATGCCGCCACTCGCATATCAGCACGCGGTCGGACCGACGACGCTCAATCACGTGCTCGTGGGCCTCTTGCTGCTGCCGCTCGGCTTCAGCACCTGGGTCGCAGCGGGGTCCGCAAATCGCAACGCCGTCTGGGCGCGACGCATTCTTCTCGCGAACGCCCTCACCGTCGCGACGTTCCCGGTCGCGCTCGTCATCTTCATGCGCCGCCCGGAGTACTACCACGCAACGCTCTTCGTGGCAGCCGTCACGCTGGTCATCGTGATAGCACTCTGCATGCTAACGGCAGCCGCCATCATGATGCGCGCATCGAAGTAGCTACGAGACTTAACGTGTGGCTGTGGGCTTGATGATTCGTTCCGGGATGCCGGCGAAGAGCGGGCTTCCGCATTGCCAGAGCAAGAAACTGAACTCGTCGGTGTAGAGCGAAATCGCTTGCGCTCGGGATGCGGCGAGCAGTCCGTGACCCGCGTCGTAGTCGACGCGCAGCAAGACGGGGCGTCCGCTCGAGGACGCGTGTTGCAGGCGCGCAACGAACTTGCCCGGGTGCCACGGCGCAACGCGCGGATCGTTGATGCCGGTCACCGCCATGACGGCGGGGTACGCCGTGCCGTCGACGATGTGCTGGTAGGCGTCCATCGTGTAGAGTGCTTGGAAACCGGCGAGGGTTTTCGACGAGCCGAATTCCGGCACGTTGGTCGCTCCGTTGGGGTCGGCGGCCTCGGAGCGCAGCGAGTCGGTCCAGCCGACGACGTCGAGCGCCGCAGCAAACAGCTCCGGATGCTGCGTGATCGCGCCGCCGACCATGATCCCGCCCGCGCTCGTCCCCTCGATGGCAAGATGGGCGGCAGACGTATAATGATGCGCGATCAGGTAGCGCGCGGCGCCGACGGCGTCGTCGATCGTATGCTCTTTCGTCGGGCCTTTACCAGCGAGATGCCAATCCTCGCCGTTCTCGCCGCCGCCGCGAACGTGCGAGACCGCGTAAATGCCGCCTTGGTCGACCCACGCAAAACGGGCGCCCAAGAAATACGGGTCGAGATCGATGCCGTAGGACCCGTATGCCTCGAGATACGCCGGGTTGGTGCCGTCGAGTTTCGTACCGCGGCGCATCACGACCGACAGTGGAACGAGCGTGCCATCGGAGCTCTTCGATTGCAGCTCGTACGAGACGTACCGCGACGTGTCGATGTGCGGCGGCTTGCGAATGCCGGTGTCGGCCAGCGTCCCGTTCGCGTCGAGCGCATAGATGAGAAGCGGTTTGACCCATGATACGAGTCCGAGCACCGCGCCTGGAACGCGCGGGTCGGTCGTGAATTCCTGCAGCGTCCCGTCAAACGGGAGCCGCACCTGCACGGCGGCGCCGAGCGTGCCGTCCGACTCGAACGGCAACTTGCGCAGACCTGCGAGTCCCGCGCGAATCCCGCGCACGTAGAGCGCCTCACCCGCGACCGCGACCTGTTGGATGACGAGCTCGCTGGGTGGGACGATGACCGGAGCATTCGCCGCGGTAGCATCGGCGCGGTCCAGAGCGAGGGCCGTGACCTTGTAGTGTGACGCGCCCTTATGCGAGAGCAAATAGATCGTCGAACCGCGCAAGTCGAACGACGTCACGTCGTCGTCGACGTCGGCGATCTTGCGCCAGACGATGGGACCGCCCGAAATGACGGTCGACACCGGGGCGACGTAGAGGGTCTGTTCGTTCTGCACGCCGTGCGAATTTGTGCCGATAGCATAGGGCGAGACCGGCGAGATCGTAACGCCCGGAAAATCGGTAGGAACGAACGGGACCGACGGATCGAGGCCGATTCCGAACACCGGCGTGTCTGCGCCGGTCGTTCCGAGTGCATGGCGAAAGACGATCGAGCGCAGCTCGCGGTCGTTTTCCGACTCACCGGGTTTCAGCGCGGGGAACTGATTGTAGAAGATGGTCTTGCCGTCGGCCGACCACGCCGTCGCGCCGAACCACGAGCGCGGAAAGTCCTCCGGTAGGAGCGACCCGTCGGAGACCTTGACGATGCGCGTGTGCGTTTCGTGCTCGGCGCCACCGGGGATGATGCCGACGGCGACGTAGTCGCCGTCCGGCGACGGGAGCAGGTTCGAGAGCGAGAGGTGCGCCGTCGAGCCGGTGCTCTGGGCCAACTTGTCGGGATCGAGCAGCACGCGGATCGTACCGCCGCCGTCGCGCACCATCAGGCGGCCGTTATTCGCGCCCGGCGGTCGTTCGAAGTAGAAGAGCCGATCTTTGACACGGTTCACCGAATAGACGCTCGAGCCGGCATCGGCCAAGCGCGTGATGTCGGCTCGAAGCGTGGCGCGCCCCGGCCCCAGCCGCGCCAGGACGGCCGTGGTGTAATCAGCCTGCTGGCGGAAGAAGCGCTGGACCACGGGCGCCTTGAGATTCTCGAAGTACTGATAACGGTCGACGAGTTTGTGTCCGAAGTAGTCGTTGGTGACGGGCTTGACGGGCGGGGGCGGCGGCGGCACCGGCCAAGCGAGGGCGGCGGTGACGGCAGCGACCGCGAGCAAGCGAAGCATCATGTGGGCGACCTCATCGGAGCGCGGGTGAGACGTTCGCGAGCATCCTTAGAAGAAGCGTGCTCGGCCTCCTCGGCGGTGCTCGACGCGCGGAACGCGAACCGTCATGTCGGCCATGGCGCTGCTGGACGAACGGTCGCTCGAGGTTCTCGATTTCTCGCAGATTCGCGAACGGTACGCGGGACAGACCCACGCGCCCCAATCGCAGGCCCGCGCGCTAGCGGTCGAGCCGTCGGCCGACTTCGTTGAAGCAACCCGGCTCGTCGGCGAGACGACCGAGATGCGCGCACTGATGCGCGAGGGCAGTTTCTCGATGCAGCGGATCGACGACGTCGGGGAGGCCGTTGCAAGCGCCGGGCGGGGCGTCGCGCTTCCCGCTCGCGAGCTGCGCGCGATCGCGGATGCGCTCGCGGCCTCGGCGGCGGCGGTGCGGGCGATCCGGGACGACGAAGGCGCGCCCATTCTGCGGGCCACCAGCTCGTCGTTTCGGGCGCTCCCGCAGATCATCACGCGCATCACCGACGCCATCGATGAGCGCGCGAACGTCCTTGACCGTGCCTCGCCGGCGTTGGCGCGCATTCGACGCGGGATCGTCCAGGCGCAGGACGACGCGCGCGACCGCGCCGCCGCGATCGCGCGCTCGCCGCGCTACGCGCGTGCGATTCAGGATGCGATCGTCACGATGCGCGACGGCCGCTACGTCGTCCCCGTCAAGGCCGAGTTCCAAAACGAGGTGCGCGGGATCGTTCACGATACCAGCTCGAGCGGTCAGACGCTGTTCATCGAACCGCTCGAGACGCTCGAGGCGAACAATCGGCTGCGCGCGCTGCAGGTACAGGAGCAGACGGAGGTCGCCCGTATCCTCGCCGAGCTGTCGGCGCTGATCGAGCGCGACGCGTCGCAAGTGGCGGCCGACATCGCCGTGTACGTTGAGCTCGACCTGGCCGCCGCGCGGGCGCGCATCGCGGATCGCATGGATGCCGTGCCGCCTGAGTTGGTCGACGATGCCGTCCTGACGCTCACCGATGCTCGGCACCCGCTGCTCGAAGAGCGCGCGGTCCCGCAGTCGATCCGGCTCGACGACGATCAGCGCATTCTCATCGTGTCCGGTCCGAACATGGGCGGCAAGACCGTCACCTTGAAGCTGATCGGCTTGGCGGTCGCGATGACCGGCTGCGGCATGCACGTCCCCGCCGCCGCAGCCACGGTCGGACGGTTCGACCGCGTCTGCACGGACATCGGCGACGAGCAGTCGATCGCACAGAACGCGTCGACATTTTCCGCGCACCTGCGGCGGCTGGCGGAGATCTTGGCGGTGGCCGACGATCGCACGCTCATCCTCATCGACGAAATCGGCAGCGGCACGGAGCCGAACGCCGGCGCCGCGCTCGCCGTCGCCGTGCTCGAACGCTTTCTGGAACGCGGTGCGCGCGTCGTCGCCACCACGCACGCGACCGAACTCAAGCTGTTCGGTGCCGACCACCAGCACGTCGTCAATGCCAGCGTGCGCTTCGATCCCGATACGTACGAGCCGACCTATCAGCTCGACGTCGGCGCGCCGGGCCAGTCATTGGCGTTCGCCCTGGCGCGGCGCATGCGCATCGAACCCGAGGTGGTGACGCGCGCTGAAGGGCTGTTGGGTTCGCAAGAGCGCGACTACGAGCGGGCGCTGGCGGAAGCGACCGAGGAACGCATCCGTGCCGGGCGCGAGCGCGAAGGACTCGAACGCGACCGCGGGCACCTCCGCACGCTGGAAGAGAACGCGCGCCGGCGGGCCGAGGCGCTCGAACGCGAACGCCGCGAGCTTGCCAAAACCGCCGATGCGCGATTTGCCGAAGCGCTGCGCCGGTTCACCGCCGAGCTGGAGCGGCGCGCGGCCGAACGCGACGACCGCGGTGCGCGTCCGGCGAAGGTCACCTCGAGTCAGGCCGACCTGCTGGCGCGCACGCTCGACGACATTCATCGCGACCTCGGGCTCGAAGCGCGGCCCCAGCGCACGCGCAGCGATGAAGCGCCGCAGCCGATCGCCTCCGGCGACAGCGTCCACGTCACGTCGTGGGAGCAAGACGGCACCGTGCTGGAAGATCTGGGCGACAACGCGCTCGTGCAGATTGGCGCGATGCGGCTGACCGTACCGAAGGCCGACCTGCGCCGCCGCGGCGGAGCGCCTGCGCGCGAACGGCACTCGTCGTCGCATTCGGCGGCGCTCGAAACCGCGTCAACGGCGCAGACGGAGATCGACGTGCGCGGGAAGCGCTTCGTCGAAGCTGAGCCCGTGGTCGACCGCTGGATCGACGAAGCGATGCTGCTCGGACATTCGCCGCTGCGGCTCATTCACGGCAAAGGTACCGGACTGCTCGGCCGCGGCTTGCAGGAGTATCTCAAAGCGCACCCGTTGGTGAAGAACGTCCGCTACGGGAATGTCGACGAGGGAGGCGGCGGCGTGACCGTGTTTGAACTCCGCACGCCCAGTTCATGACCGCTCTCTCGCCGCGCGAACGCGCGGAACGCCTTACCGACGGCTGCGATCACGTCGAAACCCTCGCCGAGCTGACGGAACGGCTCGCCGAGGGGCGGCCGCTGCGCGTGTATCTTGGCTTGGATCCGACGTCGCCCGACTTGCACATCGGCCACGCGGTCGTGTTGCGGCTGCTGCAACGCTTCGTCGACGACAACGACGACGTGACGCTGCTGATCGGCGACTTCACGGCGCGCATCGGCGATCCCAGCGGCCGCAACGCGCTGCGGCCGCCGCTCAACGACGAGCAGATCGACGCCAACATGCGGACTTACGCCGAGCAGGCCGGCAAAGTGCTCGACATGAGCCGCGTTCGGCTGCGGTACAACAGCGAATGGCTCTCGAAGCTCACCTTTCCTGAGATCCACAAGCTGCTCGCGCAGAGAACCGTCGCGCAGATGCTCGAACGGAACGACTTCCGGCAGCGCTACGAGTCCGGCGTACCGATCGCCCTGCACGAGTTCGTGTACCCCGTAGCGGTCGCGTACGACTCGGTCGCGATGAACGTCGATGTCGAGGTCGGCGGTTCCGATCAGCTCTTCAACCTCCTGATCAGCCGGCCGTATCAGATCCACGCCGGGCAGAAACCGGAGATCTGCCTCACCGTGCCGCTGCTCGAAGGCATCGACGGCGTGCAGAAGATGTCGAAGTCGCTGGGCAACCACATCGGGCTGACCGACGCGCCGAACGACATGTTCGGCAAGACGATGCGCATCCCGGACAGCTTACTGCCGCGCTATGCCTCGCTGGCGGCCTGCTGGCCCGCCGCCGAGGTCGACCGGCTCGCCGCGGAACTCGCGGCAGGCCTCGTCGCACCGATGGACGAGAAGAAGCGCATCGCCGAAGACATCGTTGCGCTGTACCACGGACGCGACGCGGCGCGCGCCGCCCGCGACTGGTTTGAGCGGACGATTCAGCGCGGTGAGATCCCGCCGGAGATGCCGGAGCTGGCCCTCAATGGCCGCACTCGACTCGTCGACCTGATTGTCGCGGCCGGGTTCGCCGACTCAAAGCGCGCGGCGCAGCGGCTGATCGCCGAAGGCGGCGTCCGCGTCAACGGCACCGTGGTAAGCGATCCGTCCGCTCGGTGGGAAGGCGGCGCGGGGGTTCTGCAAGTCGGTCCGCGGAAGTTTGTCCGCATCGTCCTGTAAGGAAGAACAAGCACGTTTATGCCAGCCCGTACCTACACTGAGGACGCGCCGATCGAAGGCCCGGTCTTCACCTGCCCGCGTTGCGATCGCGAGTACCCCTATCCCGTCGACTACGGTCCGTCCATCCGCTGCGAATGCGGCTGGTGGTATCGGAACGTCGGCCATAGCAAGATCGTCGAGGAATTTCGCCCGCGTATCGGCGGCGCGAAAACAACCGGGCCTGAAAAGGCGGCTGACTAGCCGAGGCGCGAGGTCAGCGCCGACACTTCGTCGGCGGTGAGGACGTAGCGCTTGGCGCAGAATTCGCAGCGGGCTTCCGTTTCGGGCTGCTCGCGAGCGATCTTGTTCAGCTCGTCTTTGCCGAGACCGAGGAGCGCGGTCTCGACCTTCTCGCGCGTGCACAGGCAGTCGAACGCGACGTCGTAGCGCTCGAGCACCTTGAGCTCGAGCGCACCGCTAAGCGCGCGCAAGAGCGCCTCCGGGTCGGCGCCCGCGGCGATCTGCGTGGTCACCGGTGCCATCGCGGCCGCCGCCGCCTCCAGGGCCGCCACGGTGCTGTCCGCGGCACCCGGCATCACCTGCGCGATCGCGCCGCCGGCGGCCCGGATCCCGGCCGGATAGGCGAGCACGCCCAGTGCGACAATGCTCGGAATCTGCTCCGAATTGGCCAGATAGGCGGCGACGTCTTCGCCGATCTCGCCCGAAGCCAACGGGACGACGCCACTGTACGGCTGGCCGACCTCGTAGGTTTTCGTCACCTGCAGGGTGCCACCGCCCACGACGCGCGCGACGTCGAACTTGCCGAGCGCGTTCAGCGGAACGTCCGCGCTGGGATTGCGCGCGTAGCCGCGCGCGCCGACGATCCCCTCGCCGGCGCTCCACGCGTCGGCGGTGATGGAGCCGATTGGTCCGTCGCCGACGATGCGCAGCGTCAAGCGCTCCCGGCCACGCAGCGACGTTCCCAGCAAAGCCGCCGCCGTGAGGAGCCGGCCGACCGCGGCGCTGGCGGTTGGGGCGAGGTCATGCCTCTCGCGCGCTTCAGCGACGAGCGCCGTTGTAATCCCTGCTACCAGCGCGACGGTGCCGCGTTCAGCCGTCGCGGTAACGATCCGATCCATATCTGCCGATAACCGCTCTCGGGGTTTTCGGCGTTGCGGCGCGGTTTTTTCCGTGTTAAGGGGAAGGAGCGAGGCGCGTGCAAGCGTATCCTTCCGTCACGAACGAGCGGCACAGCGCGGGACTCATCAGGCCGTTTCGCTACGACGTTCCAACAGAGGACAATCAAAGAGTGACCAAAGCCGATATCGTCGACACGCTGGCCAACGAACACGAACTCTCGAAGCGACAGGCCGGTGAGATTCTCGATCTCATTCTGGATGAGGTTACGGCCGCATTGAAGGCCGGTGACAAAGTGCAGTTGATCCCGTTCGGGAGTTTCGTCGTCCGCGAGCGCAAAGCGCGTACGGGACGGAATCCGCAAACGGGCGCCTCGATCAAGATCGCGGCACGTCGCGTGCCGGCCTTCGCCGCGGGCAAGGGCTTGAAGGACGCCGTCAGCGGACCGAAGCGCGGCGCAGCGAAAAAGGCGAGCAAGAAGAAGTAGGCCGCTCGCCGTCAGTGAATTGTGGAAACGGGTTCTCGATGACGGGGACCCGTTTCATTTTGACGGCACACGCATTGGAGCACGATCATGAGAGTCACCGGTATGGACGCGACCTATTACACGGTCGCAAATGTCAACGACATGACGAGATTCTACGCCGATCTGTTGGGGACCGAGCCGGCGATGACGTGGCCCGGCCGGCTGGCGGAATGGACCTTTGACGACGGCAACAGCTTCGGACTCTATGGCTCCGAATCGGAGGGCATGGAGCCGGGCGGGAACGGCAGCGTGATGTTCGCCGTTGCCGACGTGGGCAAGGCGGTCGACGAGGCGAAGTCGCGCGGCGTCACCTTCCACCAGGGTGGTGAGATCACCGATACGCCAAGCTGCCACATGGCGTTCGGAGAAGACCCCGAGGGGAACCAGTTCATCCTCCACATGCGCAAGAGCGGTTAGCCGGAGCGCGCAGATGGCGAGCTGGTACTTCGAGCCCGGACACACGGAGGTCGAATTCCGGGCCCGCCACATGATGGTAACCTGGGTGCGCGGGTTATACAAGAACGTCAGCGGCACGATGACGTTCGACCCAGACGATCCCGGGAGTATGTCGTTTGAAACCTCGATCGACGCATCGTCGCTTTGGACCGGCGTGCAGCAGCGCGACGATCATCTGCGCAGCGCCGATTTCCTCGACGTCGCACACTATCCGACAATCACGTTCAAGAGCACGTCCGTCCGTCAGGTGGGCGCGCAGGACTTTATCGTCGACGGCGACCTGACGCTGCGCGGCGTGACGCAGAACGTCCCGCTCAAGGTGCGCTACCTCGGGCAATGGGCGACGCCGTGGTGGGAAGACGGTATCGACAAGGGTCCGAAGATGCGCGCCGGTTTCTCGGCGCGCTTGCAGATCAACCGCTATGACTACGGCGTGAGCTGGAACGACAAATGCGGTGACGACGGCGTGGTGGTCAGTCCCACGCTTGAACTTCGCATCGACGCCGAGGCGATTCGGAAGGACTAACGCGCGCTAGCCGCCGTTATTGCTTGAGCAGCTCCACCAGCGTCATATCCTTCGGCATTCGTTCGAAGCCGGCGGGATAGTCGGTTCCGGCTTTGCGCTGGTGGCGTGCCGACAGCGCGGCGAGTAATTCAAAGTTCTCCCAGACATCGTCGCCCGCCTCGACGCGGACGTACGCGATGACCGGAGCTAGAGCGGCCCAGTTGCGCAACACGACGCCTGACCAGAGGTCACACGCGATATCTCGATCGATGATGCGGTTCTTCACGAACGCCCCCATGCTTTCGAAGAAGTTGGCGACGGTGGCGATCGCCTGATAGTCGCCGACGAACGGAATCTCCGCGATCTTCCGTACCTCGTTGAGGTCGCGCAGGCGCTTTGGGAGTTCGTACGACACGAACTGCTGCGCTTGTCGAAAGCCGTCGGATTCCAAGGTCTCGCGACACTCGGTCAACGCAATGATCTGGTTGCTGCCGCGCATGTGGCGCAGCTGTGCGAGCGCCGCGATCGCGGATGCCAGAATGACGAGAAACGTCCCGACGGTGGCGATGGCGGTGACCCAATCCGCGGTCATATCCCAGACCTACTTCGGCGCTTCGAACCGGTCGAGGAGTGACGTGTCTTCCGGCATCCGGCGCATGCCTCGTGGATAGTTCGACGTATGGAGGGCTTGGTGGCGCTCGGCGAGCGCGGCCATGTATTCGAAGTTTTCCCAGAGCTGCGGCGTGGTCTTGGTGCGCGCGTAGACGACGACCGGCGCCACGGCGTTCCAGTTTCGCAGGACAACGAACGACCAAAAGTCACACGCGATATCTTTGTCGATTATGCCGTTCTTGACGAAGAGACCCATGCTTTCGAAAAAGTTGGCGACCGTGGCGATCGCCTGATATTCGTCGACCAACGGGACGGTCACGATCTTGCGAGATTCCTCCGGGTCGCGCAGGCGCTTCGGCAGTTCGTACGAGACGAAGTTCTGCGCTTCGCGAAAGTCCGCCGACTCGAGCGTCTCGCGGCACTCGGTCAACGCGATGATCTGATTGCTGCCACGCAGGTGACGCAGCTGCACGAGCGCTGCGAGGGCAGATGCGAGAATAACGACGAACGTGCCCACGGCTGCGAGGGCGGTGACCCACTCGGCGCTCATGAGTCGAGCGCTTTCGAGGAGCGCTTTTAGCTGCCTGCGGCGGGCCGAAACTGGCTGAGCGGCACGGCGAACAGCACGGTGTCGAAGGGCTTCATCTCGTCGAAGTCGCGGAGCATGCGCAGATGGCCTTCGCGCCACACGCAGAGGGCCGCGAGCTGGTCGGCGGGAGGGTGTTCGGGTACCGCGCCTTGCGTGCGCTGCCCGACGGTGAAGTTCTCGTGGGCGTAGTGGACGCGGCCGCGCGTCCCCGGGAAGCGCGCGAGGCCGGCAAAGATCGGCGCCGTCAGTGCCGCCGGCGAAAAGGTCGAAATGTTGAAGAGCTGCGCCGTCGCGCGCGCAAAGCTCGCATCTTCCATCCGCACGACCAGCGGCACGTCCGGCGAGCGGACGCGCGCGACGAGCGCGATCTCCAGATTCGTCGCGTCGCTGTTGGTCAGTGCGACGAGGGCGGCGGCGCGGTCGAGGTCGCACAGGTCGAGCGTACCGGCGCGTGAGCCGTCGCCGGTCAACAGATCAACATCGCGCTCGCGCGCCCGCAGCACGAGATCGGGATCGGGGTTCGGGTCGATGACGATGACGCGCTTGCCCATGCCGGTCAGGAGATTCAGGACGGCGGAGCCGATTTGGCCGCCGCCGCAAATAACGATGTGTCCGCGCCGGCGAATGCGGCGCAGGCCTTGGGTCGAGATCCATTGCGCCCGCGTCAGTGCGGACGCGACCGCGCCGATGAAGATGCTCGTGAAGATGATCCCGCCGAGCATTGCGACGATCGCGCCGGCGGTGATCAACGGCCCGCGCTGCGTTACTTGCACCTCGCCGAAGCCGACGTTCGTCATCGTTTCGACGACGTAGAATGCCGCGGCCAACGTCGTCTTGCCCAGCGCGAAGTGAAAGTAACAGAACGAACCCGAGAAAAAGATGACCGCGGCGATCGCAAACGTTCGCAGAATCGGGTTGGCGCGGTGAAACGCGGCGACGAGCCGCTGCAGCGGCGACGGCTGCGATGCGTTCTCGCGCGATGCGGACTCCGATAGTGCCGGCTGGGCGTGGTCGCCGTGGTAGGCCTTGCATTCGTGCACCGGTCCGAAGCTCACCACGGTGTCGTCGCGGCCGATGAGCGCGCCGCTGGGCGGGTCCTGACGGTCGTCGAGGGCCACGATCCGTCCGCCGATACGTTCTTCAGCCTGTCCGACAGTGAGCCCGGAGATGTCGATTTCGCGCGCGTTGTGCTGCGAGAAACCGACGAGCGGGCCGTTCGTCTCCGGGAAGCGCAGCGCGAAGAAACAGCCCTGGTCGAGTGCCGACGCAGCGTACGTCGCTGCGGAGCGGGCTGCGAGCGACACCGCGGCGCAGTCCGGCAGAATCTGTTCGATCTTCACGCCGAGCGAGACGTTGAACTGGCGCAGCACGACGCGAATCCCCGGGTTCAAGCTGCGCGCACGCAGCGAGATCGACAAATTGAGGCCGTCGTCGCCCGAGAGGGCCAGTAAGGCGGCAGCGTCCAGGACTCCGGCTGCGATCAGGGAGTCATCCGAGTCCGGCTCGAGCGGCGCGACGCCGGCCCCGAGCGCATGAAAGGCAGCCTGGCGCTTCGCGTCGAGCGACCAGACGACGCGCACCTGATGGCCGGAAGTGGCGGTGAGCTCGGAGCAAACGCGCTCGGCCAAGGCGTCGCCGCCGACCACGAGCAGAAGCGGCTCCACGTCTGGTCAGATCTAATGCGCCGGGCCGGCCTATGCCTGCGTCCGAACGGACTATTCGAACGGACGCTGGCCGCCGTTCCGGCCCGGAGTCTTTGCAGCGCGCGCGCTTTGCTCGCTGATGAACGCCCACAGGGCGTCGTCGGCATGGCGAACCCGACGCCGAGTTCGTATTTTCGAAACCGGCAGCGCGACGGCGACGGTGAGGATGAGCGCGAAAGGAAGCCCAGCCATCAGAATGAGGGGCCACCGCTGGCCAAGCGGGCCGGAGAGCGCGGCGTAACCGGACCTGCCGGTGATGCTCAGGTTGGTATGCGGTACGCGAACGAAGGCGATGCCGAGGTAGCCCGCATAAGCGATCGCGATTGCCGGCAGCACGACTGCGAGGATGTCGTGGGCCCGGCGAATCCAACCGAAAACGGCGAGCACGCCGACCACCGGAAGCACCGCGAACAGCGGGTTCCATCCGGCAGCGTCCACGGCAACGCAGGCCCCGTAGCCGCAGAGCAGGGCGGCGAGCACGAACGCGAGCGCGATTCGGCGGTCACCGAGATCTGAATGACGGAATTCCTCACGCATCGCTATTCTCTCCGCGCGGAGCCCGATCCGAGGCGAGATTCTCGCTGAGGTGCCGCTCACCCCGTGTTCGGAACGGGGCGGCGCGGCGGACACAGGAACGAGCCAACACCGAGGCTTACCTCGAGCGCATGTACACGAGCCGATACGTTTCGATCGCAGTCGTCGTCGGCGCGTCCGTCGCGCTCCTCGGCGCGACGATGGCGCGTCTTCCCTATCCAGCGACGAAGACGGTTGCCGTCACCGACACGTACTTCGGAACGGTCGTCGCCGACCCGTACCGCTGGCTGGAGAACGGAGCCGACCCGGCGGTCAAGGCCTGGGCAGCGGCCCAGACGACGCTGGCGCTTGGGTATATCCGAAGCGCGCCGTCGTATGCCGGCTTCAAGAAGCGAATCGCTGCTTTGAGCCACACGCCGCCGTATCGGTTCAACGTGTTCGTGCGCGGTGACCGCTTGATCTACGAGCGCGAAACGCCGCCGCAGCCGCAGCCCAAGCTGATCGCTCGCGACGGCTTGAGCGGTCGCGAGCGCGTCCTCTTCGATCCCGCGGGCGCGGCTGCCGGCGGTGCGCAGCCGGCGATCGAAACGGTAGCGGTGTCGGCCGACGGTTCAAAGGTCGCCTTTACGACGCAACTGGGTGGTTCCGAGGATGAGACGATCCACGTCGTCGATGCCGGTACCGGGACGATGCTTGCCGACGCGCTGCCGCATGTCGGCGGCGGAAGGAGCCCCGTCGCAATCGCTTGGGACGGGGACGGCAAAGGCTTCCTGCACACCCTGTGGCCGCGGAATGCCGATGGGACCTATGCGACGGCCGGGATCCTGATCTACCACCACGTGCTCGGCACGGACCCGGCTACGGACACGTACGTGTTCGGTCAAGGACTTTCGCCGAAGAGCGAATATCATCTGGCGACCTCGCAGGACGGTACCGTCCGAGCCCTCTCCGTGACGGACGGCGACGGCGTCCACGCATCGGTATATTTGGGCGCAACGGACGGTACGTTTACGCTCGCCGCGTCGCCCGATGCGGGCATGGGCGATAGTGCAACGGATGCGGGCGCGTTTGTCGGTAACGCGTTCTATGCAATATCGAAGAAGCGTGATTCGCGCGGCGAGGTCGTTGCGCTCGTCCCCGGCGGGACCTTTGATACGGCCAAGGTGATCGTTCCGGCGAGCTCCGTCGTGATCACAAGTGTGACTCCGGTCAGCGGCGGCTTCATCACCCTCGATGTCGACGGCGGCGACAGTAGCGCGCGGCTGTTCGACGCGAACGGGACGCTGCGCAGGGCGCTCCCGATCCCGAAGGTCTCCCTCGCGAGGGCCGCCGGCGATCCGCGCGGCGCCACGGTCATCATCCGATACCAGAACTACACCACGGACTCAACGTGGCTTGCCTACGACATCGCAACGGACACGATACGCAACACCAGTATTGGCGCGAAAGCGGATGCCGGCTTTTCGAAGATCGTCGTCGAGCGCGTCTTCGTCCCGTCGCTCGACGGAAGGGCCCGTATTCCCCTGGAGATCGTTCATGAGCGGAATATGCGCCGCGACGGCACGGCGCCGACGATTCTCACGGCGTACGGCGCGTACGGAACAATCAGCACACCGTACTACGACCCCACCGCGTTGGCTTGGTTCGAGCGCGGCGGTGTCTTCGCGCAAGCGATGATTCGCGGCGGCGGCGAGTACGGCGAAGCCTGGCATCAGGCCGCACGCCTGGCGACCAAGACGGTCTCCAGCGACGACGTCGCGGCCTGCGCGATGTGGCTGGAGCACCACGGCTACGGCAGCGCGCACCACCTCGGCATTCTCGGCGGCAGCGCGGGGGGTTTTCTGATGGGACTCGCGTTGACGCGGAATCCGAACCTTTACCGCGCGGTCGACTCCGAGGTCGGTATCTACGATCTGCTGCGTGTCGAACTGACCCCGAATGGCGCGTACAACACGCCGGAGTTCGGCACCGTGAAAGATCCCGCGCAGTTTGCCTGGATGCTCAAACAGTCGCCGTACCATAACGTCCATCCCGGAGTGCGTTACCCGGCGGTCTTGATGACGACCGGTGAGAACGATCCGCGCGTCGAGCCGTACAACTCGCGCAAGATGGCCGCCGTGCTCCAAGCCGACACTGCATCGACGAATCCGGTGCTGCTCATCCAGCGCTCGGGACAAGGTCACGGGATCGGCAACTCCTTCGATCAGCAAGTCGAAGAGCAGACCGAGGTCTTCGCCTTCTTCTGGAGTCAGCTCCACTAGAGCACTGCTGATGTCCGAGCTTACGCTCATCAACCACGCGCGGAACCGGGCTTCTTTCTCCACGCTGGGCTCGGCGATTACGGGGGTCTTCGTGCCGGATCGGAGCGGCTGCGTTGCCTGCGTCTCCGTCGGTGCCGGAGGAAGCGCCGGGAAGACGATCGGGCGATATGCGAATCGCATTGCTCGCAGTGCATTCGAGCTCGACGGCACAACGTATACGCTCCTCACGAACGAGGGCCGCAATACGCTGCACGGAGGGCCCGATGGGTTTTCAAAGCGCGAGTGGCGGATTGACGAGCAGGACGCGGCGAGCGTAACGTTTGCGCTGACGAGTCCTGACGGCGATCAGGGTTTTCCCGGTGCGATGGAATGCCGGATCCGCTACACCTGGGCCGATGATGGCGCGCTGCACCTGGACTACACGGCGACCACCGACAAGCCGACTGTGGTGAACCTTACGAACCACGTCTACTTCAATCTGAGCGGCGATCCGAGCACATCCATCGCGAAGCAACAGCTGCAGATCGCTGCTTCGGCATACACACCCCTCGACGACGAACTGATCCCGACGGGGGAGATTGCCACGGTCGCCGCGGGGCTCGATTTTCGTACGACGCGGCCCATCAGCGAGGAGAAGTACGACGTCAACTTCGTGCTCGACGGCTGGGACGGCACGCTGCGCTTTGCCGCGAGGCTCTCCGACCCCGAGTCCGGCCGCACGCTTGTCGTTGAAACGACGCAGCCGGGCCTTCAATTTTATACCGGCAAGCCGGGTGCGGTGGCGCTCGAGACGCAACACTTCGCGGACGCACCGCACCACCCGAATTTCCCGAGCACCGTGCTGCGTTCCGGCGATGTCTTCACATCGTCCACGATCTACCGGTTTGGCCTTCTCGAGGGAGGCCTGTCCGCGTAGCGTTTGAACAGGGCGCGGATGCGGACTCGGCGCGACTTCATCATGAATGTCGCAGCCTTCGGCGGCTCGGTGAGTGCCGCGCTGGCGGCGCTCGACCTGACGCAGCCTGCGCGCGCCGCCACGGGTCCCTTCGTGCTCCCCGGTTCGGTAAACGGTACGCGCGTCGTTATTCTCGGCGGCGGCGTTGCCGGCTTATGCGCTGCCTATGAGTTGGGGAAGGCCGGCTATGACTGTACGGTGCTCGAGGCGCGGGCACGTCCCGGCGGCCGCGTGTGGACCGTACGGGACGGCGAGCGTCTGACGGAAGCCGACGGTTCGACGCAGACGGCGGCATTTGGGGACGGACACTACTTCAATCCGGGTCCGGCCCGCGTGCCGCAATTTCACGTCACGATGGACTACTATCGCGAGTTCGGCGTCCCCGTCGAGCAGTTCGGCAACGTCAACATGAACGCGTGGTACTACTCGACGAAGGGCCCACCTGGCGGCCAAAAGATTCGGATGCACGAAGCGAAGGTCGCGCTCCGCGGCTACACCGCGGAACTGCTCGCCAAAGCGGTCTCGCGCGATGCGCTCGACGCGCCGATGACCGCCGATGACAAAGCGCAGCTGCTCGAATATCTCGTGAGCGACGGGTCGCTCGATTCCAAGACCTATCGTTTCGTCAACCAGGGGTCTGCCGGCTACCGGGTCTTGCCCGGCGCCGGGACGCAGGCCGGGGAACCGGACGATCCGCTCGGTCTGTGGCCCCTGATCCATGGTCGCTACGGCTCGTTCTTCGGCGCCGAATACGACATCGACCAGCAGCTCACGATGTTTCAGCCCGTCGGCGGGATCGACGCGCTGCCGCGTGCGTTCGCTGCGCGGCTCGACGAGCGCGTGCAGTACCGCACCGTCGTCTCGGCAATCCGGAAGACCGCTCACGGGGTGCGCGTCGCATATACGGGGGCCGACGGCGTGCCGCGCGCGATCGAGGCGGCCTACTGCATCTGCACGATCCCGCTGCCGGTGCTGCGGACGATCCCGGCGGATTTCAGCCCGGCCTTTGCGGCCTCGATCGATCGCGTTGTCTACGCAGATTCGGCGAAGATCGGACTCGCATTCAAGCGCCGCTTCTGGGAAGAAGACGACCGCATCATGAGCGGAATCTCGCGAACCGATCAAACGATTACGCAGGTCTGGTATCCGTCGTATGGTTTCTTGGGTGCTACCGGCGGCGTCTTGACCGGCGCGTACGCGTTCGGCGTCGAGGCTGCCGCCATCGGGAAGCTCTCGCCGGCCGATCGAGAGGCGCTGGCGCTGCGCGAAGGCGCGAACATTCATCCGCAATACGTGGCAGAGTTTCGTTCGTCGTTCTCGGTTCCGTGGCAGAACGTCCCGTACAATCGCGGGGCGTGGGCGCAGTGGACGCCGGAGACCCGCAAGAACGACTACCCCGTGCTGCTCGAACCGGACGGCCCGATCTACCTTGCCGGCGAACACATGAGCTACCTCAACGGCTGGCAAGCCGGCGCGCTAGAATCCGCCCGCGTCGTCGCGACAGCGATTCACCACCGCGCGCGAGCGACGACGTAACGTGCTTCGGCTGTTGCGCTTCTAGACGCTCAAGAGGGGGGCCACGTCTTCCGGAACATCGTCGGCCGTGCTGCCCGACCTTACCATCGTGCCACGCTGCATGACGTAGTACCGCTCGGCGATCGACCACGCAAATGAAAGATGCTGCTCGACTAAGAGCAGCGCGACGGAAAGTTCGCGTCGAATCGCCGAGAGTGCCGCCTCGATCTCCTGAACGATCGATGGCTGGATGCCTTCCGTCGGCTCGTCCAAGAGCAGCAGGCGCGGTTCACCGAGAAGTGCGCGTCCGATCGCAAGCTGCTGCTGCTCGCCGCCGCTGAGCACGCCGCCCTTGCGTGCGCGCAGGCGTTCGAGGGTCGGGAACAGCGTGAACACGCGATCGAGATGACCCTTGGACCGTGCGGGCCGGCCGGCGAGGGCGGAGATCCCCATCGCAAGGTTTTCCTCGACCGTGAGGTGCGGAAAGATCCCGCGCCCTTGGGGAACGTATCCGATCCCTAAGCGAGCGCGCCGGTACGGCGCATAGTTCGTGAAGTCATCGTCGTCGAGGCGCATCGAGCCCCGATTGACGCGGTGAAGACCGATGATCGAGCGCAAGAGCGTCGTCTTTCCGACCCCGTTGCGGCCCAACAGCGCGACCGCCTGGCCGGCGCCGATCTCCATGTCGACGCCCATCAGCACCTCGCTCTGACCGTACGCGGCCCCGACGCGCTCGACGGTGAGCACGGCTAGGCAGCCTCGACGCGGCCGAGGTAAACCGCCGCGACATGGGGGTCGCGTCGTACCTCGTCGACGGTGCCGTTAGCGATGAGGCGCCCCATGTGCAGGACGCTGACGCGCGCGGCAAGCTGCTCCACGAAGTCCATGTCGTGGTCAATCACGATGAACGCGTGCCGGCCGGCCAGCGATCGGATAAGCGCCGCGGTGAGTTCGGCTTCACGATGGGTCATGCCGGCGGCCGGTTCGTCCAGCAGCAGCAGCTCAGCGTTCGACGCCATCACCATGCCGAGTTCCAGCCATTGCTTTTCGCCGTGCGCGAGCTGCGCTGCGGGCATGCCTCGTTTTGCCTCGAGACCGATCGTGTCCAGGACCTCGTCGACGCGATCGCGTTCGCCGTTCGCGCTCCCGGTGCCCAGCGCGCGCCACGCGCTCCGATTTCGGGCCGCGGCGACCGCGAGGTTTTCCTGGATCGTCAACGCTTCGAGAACGCCCGGTGTTTGAAACTTGCGGCAGATGCCTCGCCGGACGATCTCGTACTCCGGCAGTGCGCCGAGGTCTTGTCCTTTGAACGTGATGCGTCCGGAAGTCGGACGGACGCGGCCGATGATCGCGTCGAGCAGCGTCGATTTCCCGGCACCGTTGGGGCCGATGAGGACGCGGATCGCTCCGGCGTCGACGGAGAGGCTCAGGTCGTTCAGCGCTTTGTATCCATCGTAGGAGACGGTCACGCTGTCGACGGTCAGAAGCGGCATCGTCTCGGCGCTCATTGGGTCGCAGCCTTGACGCGGAACCGCCGCAGGAGCGGTGCCACCGGCCCATTGCCCTGGACGAGCCCGACCAGGCCGCGCGGCGCCGCCGTCACGACGAGCACGAAGAGCGCTCCGACGACGTACAGCCAGAGCGACGGGAAGGCGCTGCTGATCCAATCCTTGCCGAAGTTGACGACCAGCGTGCCGAGGATCGCGCCGAATAAGCTATCGCGCCCGCCGACGGCCACCCAGATCACCATCTCGATCGACGGCACGACGCCGAACATGGCCGGAGAGATGTCGCCGATGCTCAAGGTAACGAGGGCACCGGAGATGCCGGCGAGCGCGCCCGCGATGGCGAACGCGAGTACCTTGAACGGCAGCGGATTGTAGCCCAGGAAGCGCACCCTGTTCTCGCCGTCGCGAATCGCCAACAGCAGCTTGCCGAAGCGCGATTGCAACAGATACCGCAACCCGGTGAAAGTGACCGCGAGGATCCCGAGGGTGATCCAGTACAACCCGAGCTGCGTGTGCGGATCGGTGAGGCGGAAGCCGAACACGTCGCTGAAGCTGGTGAGTCCGTTGAAGCCGCCGGTGTAGGCCTGCTGGCTGATGATGAGCGTCGCCGCGGCAAGGACGAGCGCTTGCGTGATGATCGCGAAGTACGGTCCGCTGATGCGCCGGCGAAAGACGAGGTAGGCCAGCACCATGGCGGCGGCGCCCGGAAGCACCACGACCGCGGCGAGCGTGAAGGCCGGATTGCGAAAAGGTTCCCACCACCACGGCGTTGCCGCCAGACCGCTCCACTGCATGAAATCCGGCATCTGTCCCGGGCCTGCCGCCGCAAGTTTCAAATGCATCGCGAGCGCGTAGCCGCCGAGTCCGAAGAACAGCCCTTGGCCCAAACTCAGAATGCCGCCGGTTCCCCAGATCAGCGATATGCCGAGCGCGAGAATCGCAAAGGCGAGAAAGCGCCCCAGCAACGAGAGTTCGTACCCCGACAGATACAGCGGCGCGAACGCCGCCACGACGACCAGAAGAACGTACCCCACCTCCTTGCGTCGCACGCTCATGCCTCCTCGAGCGCGCGCGAGCGTTGCGAGATGATGCCGCGCGGCCGAAATTGGATGAACAGGATAACGAAGAGCAGCAGCAGCACGTCGGAGAATCCGAGGCTGGTGAAGATTTGCGCCGTCGCTGAGAAGAGACCGACGACGAGCGCCGCGAGCAAGGTGCCGGTGAGGCTGCCGAGCCCGCCGAGGATCACCACGAGAAAGGCGTAGACGATATAGCTCTGCCCAACCGTCGGCGTCACGGGTGAGATGAGCGAGAGGGCGGCACCGGCAAGCCCCGCGATCCCCGTACCGAGTGCGAAGACCGCCAGATCGACGCGCCGCGTGTCGGCGCCGAGTGCGTCGGCCATTCCACGGTCTTGATGCACGGCCCGGACCAGCAGTCCGATACGCGTCCGGGCGATCACTAGCGTGACGCCGCCTAAGACCAGCGCGGCGAGCACGATGATGAACAGGCGGACTGCCGGAATCCCAAGCCCGGTGAGGGCGCTTCCGCCGATCGCGAACGAACCCGCCAGCCACGCGGGTGCCGTCACTTCGACGCCGATGGGGCCGAAGATGCTGCGCGCCGCTTGCTGCAGCACCAGGCTCACGCCCCAGGTTGCAAGGAGTGTGTCGAGCGGTCTTCCGTAGAGCCGCCGGATCAGCGTGATCTCCATCAACGCCCCGAAGAGCGCTGTTCCGACGAACGCAACGACCAATCCGACGAGCAGCCCCGGCCCCTTGCCGAAGAGCGTCGTGCAGATGAACGCAACGTACCCGCCCATCATCAGCATCTCGCCGTGTGCCATGTTGATGACGCGCATGAGGCCGAAGCTCAGGGCGAGACCGAGCGCCGCCAAGAGGAGAATCGAGGCGACGCTGATCCCGTTGAAGAGCTGACCCCAGAGGAGAGCGGACTCGCTCACGGGTTCAGATCGCGCAGGTTTTGCCCGGGAACGTCAGCGGGTCGTAGGGCTGCGGCGCGATCGGTCCGCTCGATTTCCAGACGACCTTGAACTGACCGCTCGGCAAGAGCTGACCGACGTACGCCGTCTGGACGAGGCTCTGATTGGTGGCGAACTTCGTCTCGCCCAGACCCACATCGATAAACGGCAGCGTGACCGCGGCCTTGCGCACTTTCTCGATGTCGAAGGTGCCGGCTTTTTTCACCGCGGCCGCCCAAGCGTAGACATCGAGATAGCCGTGCGCCATCGGATCGTCAACGGGGGCTCCGGGATATTTCGCGTGGTACGCCGCGACGAATTTCACGTTGACGGGATCCGGCAGACTCTGGAAGTAGTTCCACGCCGCGTAGCTGCCCTCGAGGAGTGAAGGACCGATCGCTTTGGCTTCCGGTTCGGCGATGCTGAACGACATCACCGGCAGCTTTGATGACGGCAGCCCCGCGGCGGCCATCTGCTTGAAGAACGACACGTTGCTGTCGCCGTTGAGCGTGCTGAAGATCACCTGCGGATGCGCGACCTTGATCTTGTTGATGATCGCGCTGAAATCGGTGCCGCCCAACGGGACGTACTCTTCGCCCGCGATGGTGCCGCCGTCATGCACGATGTGCTTCTTCAGAATCAGGTTCGCCGTACGCGGAAACACGTAGTCCGACCCGAGTAAGAAGATGCTCTTGTAGCCTTTCTGCTCGCCCCACTGCAAGGCGGGAAGTATCTGCTGGTTGGGCTGCGCGCCCGAGTACATGATGTCGGCCGAGCATTCGTTGCCCTCGAACTGCACCGGATACCACAGCAATCCATGGAAGCGCTCGAACACCGGCAGCATCGCCTTGCGGCTTGCCGACGTCCAACCGCCGAAGACCGTGACGACGCTGTCTTCCTGGATCAGCTTCTGCGCCTTCTGCGCGAAGATGGCAGGATCGGATCCGCCGTCTTCGATTACCGGCTCGATCTTTTTACCGAGGACGCCGCCCTTGGCGTTGATCTCGTCGATAGCAAGGAGCGTCGCGTTCTTGACGTCGACCTCGCTGATCGCCATCGTGCCGGTCAGCGAGTGCAGCACGCCGACCTTGACCGTATCGGCGGCGGCGTTGGCCGGCGGCGGCGACAGCGGGCTGAGGAGCAGCGCTGCGGCGACGAACGGCGCGAACGCCCGAGCCGGGAGAAAAGAAGACAACAGGCACCTCCATGTGGGATGCGGATGAATGGGTGCCTGAGGTTCCGGCGGCGGGAAAGGCTTACAGTTCGCCGTTTGTTACAGCGAACGGGCGGCGTTCTAGCAATCGGTCCGTCTCTGTGGCGCCGCCGCGTAGCAGGAAACCGACCGCAGGGGCTGTGACATTCGAGAGTTGATGCGGTTGCTGAACGTCGCCATCCCAACCGTGCTGTCCCTGGTCACGCTTGCCGCCGCGCTGGGTCCGGCGCGCGCGCGCTCGCGGCCGACCCCACGGCGCCGCCAAGCGCTGTGGTTCGCCCTCCCACGGTCGCCGTGAGTCCGACGCCGCCGACGACCATTACGACCTCGGCGATCACGGTGACGGGGCTCCCGGCGCCGACGCCCACTCCGAAGTCAAAGTGAGGAGCTTCCTGTGAAATCCGTCGCGCTCGTGTTTGGCCTTTTTGTCGCGGCTGCCGCGCCGGCCGCAGCATTTGGTGGGCCTTACACGCTCGTCGTTCCAATCCACGCGACGAGCCTGCCGCTCACCTACCGGGGAGCTGCGATAGCCTGGCACGTCGATTGCATGATGTATGCTCAGCCGAACCAACTGGACATTATCGCGCAAGCCGACGCAACGTTCTCTCCGAAAGCCCCCCAGTGGTGATTTCAATGGGAACGTCTCGGTCGTGTTCACCCCGCTGCCGACGCAACCCGCCGGACAAAGTTACTCGTGCATGCTCTATCCGATGACAAGCGCTGGTGGAATTCAGGGCTGGATGGGATACACGCCTGGGCCCACTCAGCAGTATTACCAGGGCGTCGGCAATATTTCAGGCAACGGCAACTTTCCTTAGGTAGCGCAAGTTGGCATTTTCAAGAGAGCGCGAAGAAATGCGGGCGCGCATACGAGGCGCGTTTTCGACGTCCTATCTCACGTTGCTCAGCATCATTCAAGGAACGGCCTTCGCGGCGCTGTTCGCTAAGGTCGATTCGCTCGTGACGCAACACAGTTTTCACGCGCCGCAAGCCGTGATGGCCTTTGGCCTCCTCCTTTTAATTGTTGCGCTGTGGAATCAATATCTGATCGGGACCATGCTCTACAATTGGACGCTGGTGCTTACTGATTCGATACTGCCGTTCACGTTCGGAGTATTCGAATTCGCTATGATCCTCGAATTGCAGGACGGCGTCGCAGTGCTCACTATCAACGGCCTCTTCTTACTGATGGGTGTCGTCGGTCTAGAGCATCAGTACCGGCAGGCACGCAGGAGCGAAAGTGCTGAGTTCACGGCCCACGTGGCTCGTGGTTTTCGCGCGGTCGACGTAACGTCGAGCGTCGTCATCGGCGTTCTCTTGCTTGGCGCGGCCGCGCTGATCTCACGGTTCGGCCAGAGTACGCTGAGTGGGCTCGTAGCGGCCGGGATCATCGTAGCGGTCGCCCTGGCTAATTTGGCGCGCGAGGCGCATCAGTGGCACCTTGTGCAGCAGCGTCTTTCGGACATGACCGCGTAAGACTCCGGAGACTTCAACGAAGCGGCTTCTAACGTATCTCAGATGATCGGAGTAGGGATCGACCACGTTACTCTTTCAGCTCTACGAAGATGAGGTGCGTGTCGGTCGTCCCGATGTTCTCGCCAACGTGAACTTGCGCCGGCGAACAGACCGCTTGCCCTGCCTCGACAGTCACATCCCTAGCATCGTTGCCGATGATCAGCCGACGCTGAACGTTAGACAGAAAAAGCAGGACGGAATTTGGGTGTTGATGCGGCTTGGTCTTCGCTCCCGGCGTGTCGCGGTACTCTAGAACTCGGACGTGATCATTCTCGAAGACGACCTGGTACTTGTCAGGATCGGTGTGCGTCGGATCCAGGTCGCTCATGGCGCATCCCCTTTCATCATAGGGCCACGGTTTTCGTTCCGACCCTGTCCGGGCGATCCCGCCCGTTTTCCGTTTCATCTGTTGTATGGATCTGTTGTAAAAGTCCACATTACCGATTCGCAGCCCCAACGGAAGTCGAACCACTATACGTGGGTTCCGGCCGATCACGTTGGGTCGCATGAAACCTCGCCGCGACAGCGTTCTTCGCGTCTTGCCGTGCCGTCGAGTCCTTTGAAAACCGTTGATTTCCGCGGAGTTTGTGCCAGGGCGTTTTCCGGGTACAGGCTTCATGATCTCCTCATGAAGCCTGGGAAGGTTGCCGCAATGGCCGTGCCCGCCGACCGCGCCACAGGGCGCGAACGACGATTCGTCCTTACCTCCGCCGTCATCGTTGCGGTGGCAGCCATCGTCCTGAGTGTAGCGGCCATCGTCGGCGTGTACGATCTACACCTGATGACCGTCCAACTGGACACCGTCGGGCAACGGCTCGGCACGCTCGACGAGATGAACCGCAAACTCGACGGCGTGACGAAGATGGAGGCGCGCCTCGATGCGGTCGACGGGCGATTGATTGCGATGGAAACCATTCTCGAACGCACCAACGGCAAGCTCGAAGGCATGGACGCGCAGCTTCGCGGACTCACGGGCGACATGCGGGGACTGGACGCTGACCTGCGCAGCATGCGAAACGATGTCCACACCGTCGCCCACAAGATCGATGGCTCGTTCCTGTTTCGCTCGGTAAAGTAGCGAGCCGCGAAGCATGGCGGGCTTTCAATGATTTCGAGATGCGCGCTTCTCTACGTCGCAGCGCTATGGTGCCTCATTGCGTGCGATCGTGCTCCAAGATCTGCAGCCTGGGTGGATGACGTCGCCGCGAGGGAGATCGATCACGTATTTGCCGCGTACAACCATCGAGGTTCTCCCGGCTTCGCAGTTGGGCTGATACATAACGGTGACCTTGTGTTTGCACGAGGATATGGTGATTCCAACCTCGACGATCGAATTCCGATTACGCCGCACACGTCGTTCCATCTCGCATCACTTTCAAAACAGTTCACGGCAGCCGCCGTCGCGCTCCTCATTCTCG
>Ga0302311_10001224_pt1 | contig 30810 bp, 28 predicted proteins | sample III_Palsa_N1_3_FD_200449 | JGI IMG/M metagenome (GOLD analysis project Ga0302311, IMG submission 200449) | Peat permafrost microbial communities from Stordalen Mire near Abisko, Sweden - III_Palsa_N1_3 | ecosystem: Environmental > Terrestrial > Soil > Palsa > Peat permafrost | place: Sweden... | reverse complement strand
GTTCGGCGGCAGCTTTCTCGGAAGCAGCCTGCTCAGTCGCAGCTTGTTCTGCGGCCAGCTTCTCGGCAGCGACTTGTTCGGCTGCCGCTTTCTCAGCCGCAGCTTGTGCGATCGCGGCCTGCTCAGCTGCAGCTTCTTCAGCGGCCAGCTTCTCGGCCGCAAGCTTCTCGGCAGCAGCCTGCTCCGCAGCAAGTTTCTCGGCAGCGGCTTGCTCGGCAGCCTGTTGTTCCGCTGCCGCCTTCTCGGCGGCAGCGCGCTCGGCAGCGGCAACTCCTGGTTCGAATGCACCCAGTGCGGCTACCAGTTCGGCGGCAAGCTCGGCATGGTGTGCATCGTCCGGATGAATTTCCGGCACCGATGGTACCTCGGCACCAGGCTCATCCGGCTGTGCAGCGGTGATCCTGTCCATGCTGGCATCCAGCGAAGCGGCCATGGCCGTTTCGTCGGTGCCGGCATGCTCCGGAGCGGCGACTTCCGCGGCCGGCGCCACTTCGTCCGGACGTGGCTCAAATACCACATGCGCCACCTGCGACTCGGGATAGCGATCACGCATCTCGATGAGCTGCGCGGCAAGCGCATCTGTGCTGGGCAGTTGCGGCTCAGCGACATCGAACTGGCGCATGACGTGGTCGACCACCTCGACCGCTTGGCCGAGCAGGTGAACGCCATCCGCCGGCAACGGCAGATTGGATGCACGCACGCGCTTGAGCAGCCCTTCCAGCGGCGAAAGCAGTTGCGTCAACAACGGGATATCGACCATTGCGATGGCGCCATGCAGTGTGTGCACGGCACGCAGCAGCTCTTCGCCGATCGGCAACTCGTTGCGGCTGCGCTGGATTGCGGCACGAATGGTCTGAAGGTATTGCGCGACCTCACTGCGCAGGATCTCCAGCAATACCGGATCAACCGGCGGCATCACTGATACCGCTACCATCGACGCCGGCTCGACGGCCTCGTGGTCGGCGGCAGCGCTGCGGGCATCGGTCACACCTGCTTCCGGAACAGCCTGCGCTGCCAGATCGAGACGTGGCACGCGCCGGCGCACCACGCGCCGTACTGTTTCGGTCGCAGCCGACGTGTAGTCCTCGACACGCGCTGTCTGATTGCCCGCCGCGACTTGCTCGGCGGCCTGCATGATGGCGCTGAGCGGCACGGCCGGTGCGCCGTCACCCTTGAGCGCTGCCAGCAGCTGGGGCAGCGCATCGATCGCGTGCCGCACCACCGCCTGCACACCCTCGTGCGGCTGGATGGTGTTGTCCAGCACCCGGTTGAGCATGTCTTCCACTTTCCACGCGAATTCGCCGAGCACGCCGGCACCGACCAATCGGCCGGAGCCCTTGAGCGTATGGAACGAACGGCGGATGCTGATCATTGACGAATGCTGGGTCGGATCAGCGAGCCAGACTTTCTCGGCACTGCGCAGACTGTCGATTTCTTCCTGCATTTCCTCCAGGAAGATTTCGCGGATATCGTCATCGATACCTTCCGCGTTGGCATTGAAATGGGTGTTGGACGCCAATGCGTCGCGAACCGGCACCTGCTCGTAAACCTCTTCCTCGATTTCGGTCCAGTCACCGTCCTGATGATCCGACGCGCTCTCCACCGGGACAGGTGGCGTCGTCGCCTCGGTCTGTGCCAGCCGCAACCCATCCAGATTGTGGACAGGTGCTGCATGCGGCTCAGTTCCGCCAATAAACAGATGCCCCAGGTCATCACCGGGAAGCAAGGTGACAGATTCAGAAAGTTCCGGGTGCTCCTCATCCTCGAGACCGTGACCGGTGTATGCATCCGCCCGCACTTCGGTTACGGCTGCCGCGACCGTGGGCACCGCACGCGCGGCTGGCAACGGCCAGTAACCGAGCAGGCCAAGGCTGTGTTCGGCCACGTCGAGGATATGCTCCAGGCCGCCACGATGTTCACGCGCAGCCTCGAGGTAGTACTCCAGCGCGGCGAGTGCATCGGCCAGATGATCCATCTGCGCCCCACTGGGCACACGCCGGTCACCCAGCAGTTCATAGCCGACGAAGCGGCCCACGCCTTCAGCCAGTTCGGCTGGACGCGTTGCCGACAGCATGCGCATCGCGCCGGCAACCTCGTCCATCAAGGCCGGAGTACCGGTCAGGCGGTCGTGCTCCCAGCCAGATTCGACGAAGGCAACGATCGCGTCCTTCACCTTGCCGGTATTGCTGATCGCTTCCTGCATCAGGGTCGTGACGACACCCAGCGCTTCGCTGCGCGGCAGACCCTGCATGGCGTCGCCGGTAGCCGGCTCGCCCTCGGCGGAGCCCAGACTCTCGATGTGATCGTCCAACGAGGCCTCGACATATAGCAGGGCCCCGGCCACATCAAGCAACGTATCCTCATCAGCCGCACGCAGGCGATTGGCGATCTCGTCCAGCACGCGCCGCTGTTCGTTGATTACCCGGCGCGGTACCGCCAACGCCAACATGCCGAGTGTATCGCCAACGCGTTCGAGCACTTCACCCTGCGCAGCCAGTTGCGCCGGGTCACCGTCTTGTTGACGCAGGAACAGGTCCAGCGCTTCCTTGACGCGCAACAGATCGTCCTTCAATGCGCGCGATACGGAATCGAGCAGCGCGCGGTTGTGCCCTGCCATCGAACCACGGGCGTGTTCCAGCTCCCCGACATCAGGCAGCAGGCTGTCCAACGCATAGGTCGTGCGCAGCAACTCCATCTGCGGGCTGCGCTGCTTGGCCTGGGCCACGATGTAGAGCAGCTTGCAGGCCACCTCGTCGGCTTCGCCGCCGCGCAGGCTGTCTTCACCCTGTTCGATCAGCAGACGGATATTGCGGTCGACCTTGCCGATCAACTGGCGCACTTCGCCCGCATGGCTCTTGAGCGCACCTTGCTCCAGCCCCTCCAGCACGCCGGCAGCAATCCACCACAGGCGCCGGCCATGCACGTGGTGGCAGCGCGCGGTGATCGCCAGCAGGGTCTTGCGCATGCCGATCAGCTGTTGTGCCGCGTTCTGCCCGCGGAACCAGCCCAGCAACTGCTGCTGGAAGCGCAGACGCAGATCCACCAGCTCGCCACGATGAGCTTCGGCATACGCCTCACTCATGGCAGCTGGTGCCTGTTCCGGCAGGAACGCGTCGAGATTGGGGTGGAACATTGCCGATTCGGTCAGCGGCGGTTGCTCACGGCTGGCGCGCAGATCATTGAGCAGTGGCAGCAGTACCACTGGTACGTCGCGATGGCCACTGGACAGGCGTTCGAGGTAGTCCGGCAGCTGCATCAGGCCACGCATCAGCGCGGCATAGGCTTCCTCACGATGAGTGACATGCTCCTCGAGCAGCGCGATGGAGAGCGTCTCCATCTCCGCGGTCACCATCGCCGCGCCATACAGCTCGACCATCCGCAAGGTGCCAAGCACCTGATGCAGGTGATCCGAACACGTGCGCATGAAGTCGCGCTTGCCCGGGTTGTCGACGTAGGACTCCAGCGCCTCGCGGGCGATCGACAAGGTATCGTCGAGCTCCGGCTTGACCCACTGCAGTGTGGTGAAATCGATGTGGTCTTGAAGTCTCATGCGCCTCTCTCAACGGTTGCCCAATGTCGCATTTCGCACGCATCACGCAACCAACGAGACTGCCCCCCGAAAAATGCCAATACCAGCCAGAACGATGTCAACCCGGCAGCTTGAAATGCGCCACTGAGCGCCGCAGATCGCTCGCCAGCTGTGCCAGCGTACCGATCGAGTCGGCAGTCTGGCTCGCGCCCTGCGAGGTCTGCGAAGTAATTTCCTGAATCGCGTTCATCGAATGCGAAATGTCGGTCGCCGCCGCGGACTGCTGACGCGCCGCGCTGGAGATGTTCTGAATCAGCGCCGACAGATCGTGCGACACGCGCTCGATGTCACCCAGTGCACTGCCGGCGTCCTCCGCCTTGCGTGCACCGGCGACCACCTCGGCGGTGGTCTGCTCCATCGAGTTCACTGCTTCGTTGGTATCGGACTGAATCGTCTGTACCAGCGTTTCGATACGCTTGGTCGCACTGGTCGAACGTTCGGCCAGTCGCTGCACTTCGTCCGCCACCACCGCGAAACCTCGGCCCGCCTCGCCGGCCGAAGCCGCCTGGATCGCCGCGTTGAGTGCCAGGATGTTGGTCTGCTCAGCAATGTCGTTGATCAGTTCCACGATCGAGCCGATCTCCTGCGAGGATTCACCCAGGCGCTTGATGCGCTTGGAGGTTTCCTGGATCTGATCGCGAATCGAGTCCATCCCGGAGATCGTCTCGCGCACCACTTCGGCACCATGCGAAGCGATCTTCACCGAGCGCTCGGCCACGTCGGCCGATTCGGCGGAGTCCTTCGACACGATATCCATCGAGCTCACGATCTGGTTGATCGCCGAGGTCGCCGAGCTGATCTGCTGCGCCTGCTGTTCGGCCGCGTCGGCCAGGTGGCGTGCGGTGGTCTGGGTTTCCTGCGCCGACGACGACACCTGCTCGGAGGTCTCGTTGATGGTGGTTACCAGTGAACGCAGCTCATCGATGGCGTAGTTCACAGAGTCGGCGATCGCGCCGGTGATGTCTTCCGACACCGTGGTCTTGACCGTGAGGTCACCTTCGGCGAGCGAACCCATTTCGTCCAGCAGGCGCATGATCGCCTCCTGGTTGCGCTGGTTCAGTTCGGTACTGCTGGCAAACCGGCGACGCTGATCGCTTACCAGGGTGATAACCAGCAACAGGGCGAACGCCACCGCGGCGATCGCGCCGAACAGGCCCCACCAGACGTTCGGGAACAGCCGGCGCAGCGGCAGCTTGCCGATCTGTTCGGACAGGTCGTTGGCGCGCAGCAGCACGGTCTGCGAATCCAGTGAGGCCTGGTTGCCTGCATGCTTCACGTCGGCAAGGTTGCCCGCCGCGGCAACCAGCTTGGCGACTGGATCAGCCAGCGTGGTCCAGCTGGCATCCATGTCAGTGAGGATTTTGTGCGCATTGGCATCGCCGATCGGCTTCACGCCACTGTCGGCATTACCTACCAGCAGGCCTTTCAGCACGCTGCCGTACAACTGCGCATCGCGGGACAGGCCATCGGCTGCCGATTGGGCATTGTCGCCACCCTGCAGCACCTCCTGCACGCGGCGGATGATACGGTCAGCCGACAGCATCTGGCGGGACGTGCCCAGCATCTGTTCAGGACTGCCGTTGCGCTGCTGCAGAATGTTGACCACCTGATCCATGCTCGAGTTGAGCAACGGCATCTGCTGCGACAGTGTGTCGGCGCGTTGTCCGGAATCGAGCACGACCGCCTTGTTGGACAGGATCTTGCCGATGTCGGCGTCAAGCTGCTTCCACGAGGCGTCAAGTGCACTCACGGCGCGCCCGGCGGGCGTGGCGTTATTGTCGCCGTATGCCTGCATGCCGCTGGTCGGATCGCCCTTGTCCAGCCGCTGTACGGCCGAATCGATCGAGTTACGGGTGCCCTCAAGTTCCTTGAAGGAGTCGGTATTGCCACCCGCCGATTCCAACGCGAACTTGGCCGTCTGCTGTGACAGCACCTGGATCTGCGTGGTCAGCGCGATGGCCTGGCGATCCTCATCGTTCTTGATGTTCAGCCGCCAGAAGTCAAACGCTGCCAGACCAATCGCGATCAACAGCAGGACAATGAGTGCGGTGTAACCCCGTTCCCTGCTGACGCCCCCTGTAGTGCTCATGTTCACCTCATCCGTCTAACTTATACGTTGCCGGCTCCGCATCATCGCGCGGGGACTGGCCAGGGAATGTTGTCCCAAGTTTCCGGCCACGATCGGCGCCGGCGCTTCAATAACTACAGCTGCGCCAGATCAGGCCGCGGCTTGCCGGAAATCCGGTGCGCGCACCAGCCGATTCATGCTGAAAATCGCCAGTTGCTGTTCACCCACCCGGTTTTCGACGAAGCGGGCCAGCCGCGGATCATCTTCGCGCTCGGCCTCGCGTCGCTGTTGCTCGTCCACCGTACGCTGACCGAACACCTCGTCGACCAGCAGCGCCACGCTACCGCTGCCCTGGCGCACCACCAGCAAACGGGTGCGCTCGGAATGCTGCGTGCGTTCGCCAAACAGGAAACGGCTGAAATCGACCACCGGCACCAGATTACCGCGCACATTGGCCACCCCGAGCAGCCATGGCTGCGTCCCAGGCACCGGTGTCAACGTGGGTACCGCCAGCAATTCGTTGATCTCGTCGATGCCACTGACCAGCAGCCTCGAGCCAACGCGGAAACCGATGCCACGCCACAATCCGGGCGCCTCCAGCTTGTCCTGCGTGTCGGAGGCATGTGCCAGCGACAGCCGCTCGTAGCGGGCCAGGATTTCGAACGGGGTGCGGTTGACGGATTGGTTCATGTCGCACTCGACAACAGATCGTTGATACAGCCCAGCAGTTCTTTCTCGTTCACCGGCTTGGTAATGAACGCACGGGCGCCCTGACGCAAACCCCATACCCGGTCGGTTTCCATCGACTTGGTCGTGATCATTACGATCGGCACCCCCGAGGTGATCGGATCGCGGGTCAAGGTGCGCGTTGCCTGGAAACCGTTCATGCCGGGCATGATCACGTCCATGATGATCAGGTGGGGCAGTTCGGCGCGTGCGCGCTCGATGCCCTCCTCGGCAGAACCGACAGCGACGACCTGATGGCCGGCACGCTCAAGCAGCGTGGTGAACACGCGCACGTCGGTCGGCGAATCGTCGATGATTAGAATGGTGGCCACAGGTCCCCCTCAGAATCTGCAGTCAGCGGCTCGGCACCGTGCTGACATGGCGATGGATGGCACCAAGCAGTTCGTCTCGCGTGAACGGCTTGGTCAGATACTGTTCGGCACCCACGATGCGCCCGCGTGCCTTGTCGAACAGGCCATCCTTCGAGCTCAGCATGATCACCGGTGTGGCACGGAAAAGCGGGTTGTTCTTGATCAGCGCGCAAGTCTGATAACCATCCAACCGCGGCATCATGATGTCGACGAAGATGATCGCGGGTTTCTGGTCGGAGATCTTGGCTAGCGCCTCGAATCCGTCGACCGCGGTCAATACCTCGCAACCCTCTTTCTTCAGCAGGGTCTCCGCCGTGCGGCGGATGGTCTTGGAGTCATCGATCACCATGACCTTCAGGCCAGCCAAGTCATTTGCACTCACGTTCAAATTCACTACTCCCCCTGCGGCCCGCCCCGAGCTCAGGATAGACACCAAGACATGCAACAGCCATGCCGCGCGGCGTACATGTAAAAATTTTCGAACCAAATCACCCGATACCCGCTCTGCGGCGGTGCATCCGAGGCTTTGTTGTTTACTGCCTGCCCGCCGAGACTGTCAAGCAATAATCACCGGCGCGTCTTTCGAGCTGCCGCAGGTGACCCATAGTGGCACCATCTGGCCACCTGCGACAGCATCGTGCGTGGCAGCCTTTCACTCACCAACTGCCTCGGCGGCCGTCTACCTTTAGTATAGCCGCCAGACGATCCATGCCTGCCCGTACCAAGCCACCAACGGAGAACTCAATGACCCTTTCGGTCGGTGTGCTGATGGATCCCATCGGCGCGATCAAGATTGCCAAGGACACCACCTTCGCGATGCTTCTGGAGACCCAGCGCCGCGGCCACACGTTGCACTATCTCGAACAGGGCGACCTGGCACTTCGCGACGGCGCGCCATGGGCGCGACTCGCGCCGCTCAGCGTGCGTGAGGATCCGCAGCACTGGTACACGCTTGGGCAATCGCAGTGGCGCGACCTGCGTGAGCTCGACGTGGTGCTGATGCGCAAGGATCCGCCGGTCGATGCCCAGTTCATTTACGACACGATGGTGCTGGAAGTCGCCCAGCGCGGTGGTGTCAGCGTCATCAATGACCCCCGTTCACTGCGCGACTGCAACGAGAAGCTGTTCGCACTGGCTTTTCCGCAGTGCATTGCGCCCACCATGGTCTCGCGAGACGCCGGCGAATTGCGCCGCTTCGCTGCCGAACACGGTGAGGTGGTGCTGAAGCCACTGGACGGCATGGGCGGCCGCGGCATCTTCCGGGTCAAGGCCGGCGACAGCAACCTCAACTCGATGCTGGAAACCCTGCTCGGCGGCGGTGCCCATGGCGAAGGACGGCAGCTGACAATCGCGCAGAAATACATCCCGGAAATCACCGCCGGCGACAAGCGCATCCTTATAGTCGATGGCGAACCGGTGCCGTACGCACTGGCGCGCATCCCGCAGGGCAACGAATTTCGCGGCAACCTCGCCGCCGGCGGCCGCGGCGTCGGCGTGCCGCTGTCCGACCGCGACCGCTGGATAGTGGCGCAGGTGGCGCCGGAGCTGCGCCGGCGCGGCCTGCTGTTTGTCGGGCTGGACGTGATCGGCGACTACCTGACCGAGATCAACGTCACATCCCCGACCTGCATGCGTGAACTGGATGCCCAGTTCGGGCTTAACATTGCCGGTCAGTTGTTCGACGTCATCGAGCAGCACGTCATTGGAAAGCGTACCGCGTGAGCACCCCTGCAACTGTCGCCACCACGCCGAATCCCATCGGCGCCACCATGCTGTTTTCGCTGCTTTTGCACGGTGTGCTGTTGCTGGGCATCACGTTCCATTTCGTGAAACCGAGCCCCAGCCTGCCGACGCTGGACGTGACCCTGGTCAATGTGGCCAATCAGGAAGCGCCGGACAAGGCCGATTTCCTGGCCCAGGCCAATAACAGCGGTGGCGGCCAGAACGATCGCGCGGCGCGGCCGTCGCAGTTGTTTTCCGGTGAACTGCCCAAGCCGGACCCGGGTATCGCCGCGCAACCGGTCGAGGCCACCACACCCCAGCCGCGCGAGGCCACGCCGACCCGCATGGTCACCACCAGCGGTGCGGCCGACTTCACTGTCGCCAGCGATACTGCACAGACCCAGGTCGACCCCGAGGAGCAGACCCCGACCGCGGCCGAACTCAAGCGCCAGCAGGCGATTGCCCAGCTGGCCGCCGAGCTGCGCCAGCAGACCGAGGCGCTGGCCAAGCGACCCAAGAAGAAATTCATCTCGGCCAATACCAAGGAATACGTCTACGCGAGTTACATGCGCGGCTGGTCCGATCGGGTGGAGCGTATCGGCAATCTCAATTACCCGGACGAAGCGCGCCAGCGCAAGCTGTACGGCGACCTGCTCCTCACCGTCGGGCTCGGCCGCAACGGCGACATCAAGAACATCACGATCATCAAGAGTTCCGGACAACCCCTGCTGGACGCCGCCGCCGAACGCATCGTGCGGCTGGCCGCGCCGTTTCCACCGTTGCCGAAAGACGCCAGTGTGGACGAGCTCTACATCACCCGTACCTGGCAGTTCCTGCCGGGCGATGTGCTTCGCAACAAATAAGTCCCGCCCTCACCTGCCAAGCGCGCGACTCGCGGCTTGTCGGGCTTACAATGACCGCATGAGTATCACCACGTCGAGCACCCTCACCGGGCACTTCCTGATCGCCATGCCGAACCTGGCCGAGCCGCCGTTCTCGCATGGCGTAGCCCTGCTTTGCCAGCATGACGAGGACGGCGCCATCGGCCTGCTGGTGAACCAGTTGTCCGAATATCGCTTCGGCGATGTGCTGGCGCAGATGCGGCTGGAATGTGCAGACAGCGAACTGGCCGATGCGCCGGTGCTGATCGGCGGCCCGGTGCAGCAGGAGCGCGGCTTTGTGCTGCATCGCGAACCCGGCGACTGGGAGTCCAGTTATCGCGTCAACACCGCATGGTCGGTCACTACCTCGCGCGACATCCTGGTCGCGATGGCCGCTGGCGAAGGCCCGCGCCAGGCCGTCATGGTGCTCGGCTACGCCGGCTGGGATGCTGGCCAGCTGGAACAGGAGCTGATGGCCAACGCGTGGCTCACCGCCGAAGCCTGCGGCCGGGTGGTGTTCGACACGCCACTGGAGGAACGCTGGAGCGCCGCCGCCGGACTGGTCGGGATCGACCCGCGCCAGCTGTCCGGCTATGCGGGCCACGCATGAGTTGTGTACTCGGCTTCGATGTCGGCAGCCGTCTGACCGGCGTGGCCATCGGCAATGCATTTACTGCCAGCGCCCGCGGGTTGACCACGATTCCCGTGCGTGATGGCGAACCGGACTGGCAACAGCTCGATGGCCTGCGCAAGGAATGGTTGCCGGATACCCTCGTCGTCGGGTTGCCGTTGGCACTCGATGGTGGCGAGCAGGCCGCCAGCCGCAATGCCCGTCGTTTTGCTGCCCAACTGCAGCAGCGTTACGGCCTGCCGGTCGTGCTCGTCGATGAGCGGCACAGCTCACAGGAAGCCGCCGAGCGCTTTGCCGCTGCCCGCGCCGCCGGGCTCAAGCGACGACGCGATGCCGCCACGATCGACGCCGAAGCTGCCGCGATCATCGTGGAGCGCTGGCTGGGCGGTGCAGAATCGTTGTCTGCTGACGCCACCGACCACTGCCCCATCCCCTCGCCATCCTCAGACCTGCCGCCATGAGCCCTCGCCTGCGCCACCTGACCACCCTGGAAAACCTCCCGCGCGAAACGATCGAGCGCCTGCTCGACCGCGCCGAGGCGCTGCGCGACGCCTGCGCGCACGGCACCCGCAAGCTCAACGTACTGGCCGGGCGCACCGTGCTGAATCTGTTCTTCGAGCCATCCACGCGCACCCGCACATCGTTCGAACTGGCCGCGCGCCGGCTCGGCGCGGATGTGATCAACTTCGACATCGGCTTTTCCTCCACCAGCAAGGGCGAGGAACTCTTCGACACGCTGCACACGCTCGAAGCGATGCATCTGGATGCGATCATCGTGCGCCACAAGCACTCGGGTACGCCGGACGAGCTGGTTCACCACGCGATGAGTGGCGTGTCTGTGATCAACGCTGGCGACGGCAACCGTGCGCACCCGACCCAGGGCCTGCTCGACGCACTGACGATCCGCCAGCACCGGCCGGATTTCGAGAATCTCACCGTGGTGATCTGCGGCGACATCAAGCATTCGCGCGTGGCGCGTTCGGACATCCACGCATTCTCCGCGCTGGGCGTGAAGCGTATCCGCCTGTGCGGCCCGGCCAGCCTGATGCCGGCAGCCGAGGAATTTCCGCATTGCCAGCACTACGACGACTTCGATGCGGCGATCGAAGGTGCTGATGCGGTGATCACCTTGCGCCTGCAGAAAGAGCGCATGGCCTCGACCGACCTGCCAGACGAAGCGGCCTACTTCACCCGCTACGGGCTGGACCAGCGCCGGCTGGCGCTCGCCGCCAAGGGCTGCCTGGTAATGCATCCGGGGCCGATCAACCGTGGCATCGAGATCGCCACGGAGGTGGCCGACGGCGCGCAGTCGCGCATCCTCGAACAGGTCGGCAATGGCGTGTTCGTGCGCATGGCCGTGCTCAACGAAGTGCTGGCCCGCTGAGTCCAGCGCAATCGCGGCAGCCCATGCCAGCCGGCGATTGTCACGCCGCGGCTACCGGTAAAGCAGGCATAATGTGCAAACGCAACATTCACACGACGGGGATCATATGCGATCGACGACGCGCTTCATCGCGCTGGGCCTTGCTGGCGTCATGCTGGCGGCCTGCGGGCACAAGGACAAGGATGTTCCATTGGCTTTCGTACCGGCCGATACGCCGTATGTCGTGGCCAACCTGGACGTGCTGGACGACGCCACCCGTACCGCCCTGCTCGCCCAGGCCGACGCGCAGTTGCCCTCGCAACTGGCCCAGATCAATGCCACGGCCGATCGCCTGGCGGCAAAGGATCCCGATGGCGCACATCTGTTGCGCGCGCTGAGTGCCGAATTCAGCGGCAAGACGATCGAGAGCTTCGCCGACGGCGCCGGCATCAACCTCAAGGGTCTCTCGGCGTTCTACGGACTCGGCCTGGCGCCGGTCATGCGTTTCGAACTGAGCGATCCGAAGGCATTCGAGGGCTTCATCGGCCGGCTGGAAACTGCTTACGGCAAGAAGCTCGATGTCGTCAGCCTCGGGGCACAGAGCTACCGCAAATATGTCTTTGCCGCCTCGGGCACCGAGGTCATTCTGGCCACGGTCGGCAAGCAGGCCGTGGCCGCACTGCTGCCGGCTGATGCAGCGCCCGCCATGCTGCGCCAGGCGCTGGGACTGGATCGTCCGCAGAAAAGCTTGCAGGACGACGGTCGCCTGACCGCACTGGCCAAGGCCAAGGGCTACCGGCTGTGGGTGGTCGGTGATCTGGATGTGACGCGCGCCCTACCACTGGTGATCAGCGGCAAGGATCCGCTGCTCAGCGCGATCCGCAAGGCGCGTGCCGAAGCCGAATCCGCCAAGACCGGCGAACCGGTCGCCAACCAGCTGCAGACGTCACCGAGCTGCGCGAGCGACGCTGCCCGCATCGCCGCCCGCGTGCCCGCGCTCAGCTTCGGCTATACCCGGCTTGAGGCGAAACAGCAGGATGTGCGTTTCGACATGGCGCTGGCCGATGACATCAGCAAGGCCTTTGCCGGCCTCAAGGTGGAATTGCCCGGGTTGGGCAGCGCAGGTACTGCGCCGTTCGACCTGACTCTCGCGCTGCCGATCGCACAATTGCGCACGTTCTGGTCCGCCCAGGCCGATGCCGTGACCGCCAAGCCGTTCACCTGCCCTGCACTGAGTGATCTCAACGACAGCTTTGCCAAGCTCGGTCCGGCCATGCAGAAAGCGGCGATCCCGCCGTTTGGCGACATGCTCGGCCTGCGCATCGCACTGGATACCCTGGTGCCTGGCCAGAACGCCAGCCTGCCGACCTTCAGCGGCCGCATCGTGCTCGGCAGCAACAACCCCGCCGGCCTTCTCGCCACAAGCCAGATGATGGTGCCTGTGCTGGCGCAACTAAAGCCCACCAACGACGGCAAGCCGCTGCCATTGCCGAAGGACATGACCAGCATGCTCGGGCAGCCAGCGTGGTTCGCCATGAGCGACAAAGCACTTGCGTTGGGTATCGGTGCCGGCGAAGACGCCAAACTCGCCGACACGCTGAAGGACCCCATTGGCGATGCCGGTCGCGTCACCCGCATGCATCTCAGTGGCGCGATGTATCTGGATATGCTGCAGCTGATGGAAAAATGGGTCGACAGCCAGTCCGCCGCCAATGCCCAACCCAGCAAGAGCGACGAGCTCTCGATCGACAGCGACAGCGCCGATGACGCCGCGCAGACAGCCGCCAATGCGGCCCGTTCGAAGGCTGAATTTGCGGCCATGAAGGCCCAGGCCGAGCGGGTCGACAGTATTGATGCCGAAATACATGTCGACAATGACGGCATGGTATTCACCACCCAGACCGTCCTGAAGTAACCCGCCTCAGCGGCACGCACTGGAAACCGGGGCGCTTCGGCACCCCGGTTTTTTCATGGGTGAGCGCTTCACACCGAACATCAAGCAAACATCGTCATGACCTGCTCTTCGCATCCGTAATCGCCAGCTGAACACTCCCCGGGCGCAGCCACACGATATTCACGTGACGGCTGTTGCCATAGGAAACGGAAGTCGGCAACAACCGAACAGCCGTCGTCGCCGACCAACCTTCCCCCCCTGTCAGGAGATTGCCATGCGCAACCATTCGATGATCCGCAACAGCGTGTTTGCCACTGGACTGATGCTCGCCTTCGCCGCGGTACCGTTTGGCTCGGTCGCCGCGCAAGATGCCGGTGCACAGATGCAGAAGCCGGCCGACAACCAGACCGTGCCGGACAAGGCTGCCGATGGATGGATCACCACCAAGGTGAAATCCGAATTCGGAACCACCAAGGGCATCCATGCCACCGACATCTCGGTCTCAACCAGTGATGGCGTAGTCACGCTCACTGGCAATGTCGCCACAACAAAGGAAAAGAACCACGCCATGCGCGTGGCCAAGAAGGTAAAGGGTGTCAAGAGCGTCGATGCCAGCGGCCTGACGGTCAGCGCGACGCCAGCGTCGACATCGGACAGCACGTCCAGCAAGTAACTACCCGTTCGGTGCAGTCGAAAAGAGGCCGCCACAGGCCCCTTTTCATTGCCTGCCCGCGCAGTCACGGCTCAGTAACGGATGCTGCTACGAAAGTCAGGCAAGCTGTCCAGGAAACTGCGATTGCAGCCCTTGAAACGCGAGAGCGCAGTCTCGATGCGCACGGGAACCAGGAGCCGCCCTCCTGCCACACCGATGATCATGGCCCCCAGCAGCAGCAACACGCCAGCCAGGGTCAGCGCACCCGTATTGCGCTGAATGCCGATGGCAATGCCCACCAGACCGAGCAACAGGCCCGCGACACATACCCCAATGCTCAATTGCCGGCGCCGTGCGTGCTCCTCGCATAGACCGACAGCCAGCTCGGTCTTCTTTCTCGCGAGCAGGGCTACCAGGGCGTAGACAAGGATATTGAGGAGCAGCAACAGATACAGCCCGGGGTGATGCCAGTAGAACTTGCGCTCCTTCATCGGCGCCATGGCCGCACCGTTACATTTCACGCAGCGATACGGCAGACGCCCACTGCTGCTGACCACCAATACCTTGCCATCACGCCAGCACCCACCTTCCGTACCTGTTGCATCAAGCTCAGCCTTGGGTGGCGCATACGGATTGAACGACTGCATCCCCGCTCCTTGTCAGGATCGATATCCCATTCGCGTCGCCGCCTTCAGCGATTCAGCAGACTGTTGCCGCCGCTGAAGTTCTGCGAATCGCGCGTTTCCTCCAGCTCCACGCCGTCCAGACCCTGTGACAGCGTATGCGCGTCGCCGCCCTGCGCCAGCTTGATACGCAGGCGCACCTCGTTGGAACTATCGGCGTAGCGAAGCGCATCCTCGTAGGAGATTTCGCCAGCGTGGTACAGCTCGACCAGGCTCTGATCGAACGTCTTCATGCCGAGCAGGGTGGATTCCTTCATTAATTCCTTGAGTTTGTGGATCTCGCCCTGGCGGATGTAATCCTGCGCCAGCGGCGTACCCAACAGCACTTCCACCGCGACACGGCGCGCCTTGCCGTCGGGCGTAGGGATCAGCATCTGCGCCACGATGCCCTTCAGGTTCAGCGACAGGTCCATCAGCAGTTGCTGGCGACGATCCTCGGTGAAAAAGTGCAGGATGCGATCCATCGCCTGGTTCGCGTTGTTCGCATGCAGTGTGCACAACACCAGGTGGCCGGTTTCGGCGAAGGCGATCGCATGATCCATGCCCTCGCGAGTACGCACCTCGCCGATCATGATCACGTCAGGCGCCTGGCGCAGCGTGTTCTTCAGCGCGTTTTCCCAGCTATCGGTGTCGATGCCAACTTCGCGCTGGGTAATGATGCAGCCCTCGTGCTTGTGCACGTACTCGATCGGATCCTCGATCGTGATGATGTGGCCGGTCGAATTCAGGTTGCGATAGCCAACCATCGCCGCCAGCGAAGTCGATTTACCCGAGCCGGTGGCGCCAACGAAAACGATGATGCCGCGCTTAGTCATGGCCAGCTGCTTGATCACCGGCGGCAGATTCAGCTCCTCCGGGGTCGGAATCTTCGACTCGATCCGGCGCAGCACCATGCCGACGCAGTTGCGCTGGTAGAAGCACGACACGCGGAAGCGGCCGACGCCCTGCGCGGAAATCGCAAACTGGCACTCGTGGGTTTTCTCGAACTCCTCGCGCTGTCCCGGCGTCATCACGTTGAGCACCATGTCGCGCGACTGCTGCACGCTGAGCGGACTCTGGGTGATCGGCACGATCCGGCCCTGTACTTTCATCGAAGGCGCCACGCCGGCCGTAATGAACAGATCAGATGCCTTCTTGTGCACCATCAGTTTCAGGAACGAGGTGAAATCGAAATCGCTCATGGCTTAACTCCCGAAAATGAGATACGAAAACCGGGGAATCGAAAACCTGCCTGACCGGATGCCGATGCCATCACGTGGCCTGTCGGTCGATTTTTGGTGATGAGGCAGTGCTGCATGATTGCTCGACAATGCCTCAGACCGATTCCCGTTTCACGATTACTTGAAGCTTTCCTTGTTCTTGGCGTAGCTGGCAGCCTGCTGGCGCGTCACCAGGCCGCGCTTGACCAGATCCTGCAGGCACTGGTCCAGTGTCTGCATGCCGAACTGCGTGCCGGTCTGGATCGACGAATACATCTGCGCTACCTTGTCCTCGCGGATCAGGTTGCGGATCGCCGGGATGCCGACCATGATTTCATGCGCGGCAATACGCCCACCTCCGACCTTCTTCAGCAGCGACTGCGAGACCACCGCGCGCAACGACTCGGACAACATCGAGCGCACCATCGGCTTCTCGCCGGCGGGGAACACGTCGATGATGCGGTCGATCGTCTTGGCCGCCGAACTGGTATGCACGGTGGCGAACACCAAGTGGCCGGTTTCCGCTGCGGTGAGTGCGAGGCGGATGGTTTCCAGATCGCGCAACTCGCCAACAAGGATGTAATCCGGATCCTCGCGCAGCGCCGAGCGCAGCGCCTCGTTGAAGCCCAATGTGTCGCGATGGACCTCGCGCTGGTTGACCAGGCACTTCTGCGAGGTATGCACGAACTCGATCGGGTCCTCGATCGTGAGCATGTGGCCGTATTCGTTCTTGTTGACGTGGTCGACCATCGCCGCCAGCGTGGTCGACTTGCCCGAGCCGGTCGGACCGGTCACCAGGATCAGACCTTGCGGCTGCTCGATCAGCTCCTTGAAGATGCGCGGCGCACCGAGATCCTCAAGCGTCAGCACCTCGGACGGAATGGTGCGGAACACCGCACCGGCGCCGCGGTTCTGGTTGAACGCGTTGACGCGGAAGCGCGCCAGGCCGGGAATCTCGAAGGAGAAATCGGTCTCGTAGAATTCCTCGTAATCGCGCCGCTGCTTGTCCGACATGATGTCGTAGATCAGCGAATGCACCTGCTTGTGCTCAAGCGCAGGAATGTTGATGCGGCGTACGTCGCCGTCAACGCGGATCATCGGTGGCAGCCCGGCGGACAGGTGCAAGTCCGAGGCCTTGTTCTTCACCGAGAAGGCAAGCAGTTCGGCAATGTCCATCTGTCGTTCCCCTCAACCGATCGTCTGGATGGCATGAATTGGATGCCGCATCAGGGGACGTATGCAGTTCGCAGGCATGCTGCGTCGCAGCGCATGGCGCAACCGCCACCAAGCCATCCGAACCAAACACCGATTCCCCTTGCAGCCGCGTCGATACTACTCGTGCAACCGCCTGTGCGGCCAGTCTTTCCCGTCGTGGATGCGCAAACTGTCGATCTGGTTTGCACAGTCGCCGGAAAAGCGGTCGTCCGAGTACCGCCCCAAACTGCGGACAGGCCTGACCCACAGCGCGAACATCTACAAAACTGCATCGCGAGCGCACCCGCTCCGGTAAGGTACGCGGTCTGGATGAGTGAGGAACCCCTGCATGACCCAACTTGCCTTCATCGGTGGCGGCAACATGGCCCGCAGCCTGATTGGCGGCCTGCTGAAGACCGGCGTGGCCGCCGCCACCATCAGCGTGGCCGAACCCCTGGCCGAAGCGCGCCAGGCGCTTGGTCGCGAATTCGGGGTTCCCTGCTATGCCGAGAACCGGCTGGCTGCGGCACAGGCCGAGGTCATCCTGCTGGCGGTCAAGCCGCAGATCATGCCGGCGATACATACCGAACTGCGCGACACCCTGCAACGCAATCGGCCACTGCTGATCTCGATCGCCGCCGGCGTGCGCCTAGACCAGCTTGAACGCTGGTTTGGCACCGGCCTGCCCATCGTGCGCTGCATGCCGAACACGCCAGCGCTGATTGGCGCCGGTGCCACCGGCCTGTGCGCAAACAGCCGGGTCAGCCCAGCGCAGAAGGCGCAGGCACAACACATCCTCGATACCGCCGGGATAACCCGCTGGATCGACGACGAGGCGCTGATGGACACCGTCACCGCGCTGTCCGGTTCCGGTCCCGCGTATTTCTTCGCCCTGGTCGAAGCGCTGGAAGCCGCTGCCGTGGCGCAGGGCCTGCCACGCGACACTGCCCGTGCGCTGGCCGCACAGACCTGCCTCGGCGCCGGCCGCATGCTGGTCGAGGGTGGCGAGGACCCCGCCCTGCTGCGCCAGCGTGTCACCTCGCCGAACGGCACCACCCAGGCTGCGCTGGAAAGCTTCGCTGCCGATGGCCTGCCGCGTATCGTCGCCCACGCCGTCGCCGCTGCCACCCGGCGTGGCGTGGAACTGGCTGCCCAACTGGACAAACTGTCGTGAGCTACCTGCTGAATGCCCTGTCCATACTGATCGAGCTGGCCTTCGAGGCCGCCGTCACGCTGCTGCTGCTGCGGGTGGCTGCCGAGGCCTGCCGCGCGGACTTCAACAACCCGTTGAGCCAGTTCATCTACCGCTACACCAACCCAGTACTGGCACCGATCCGTCGCGTGCTGCCGAACTGGCGCCGGATCAACCTGGCCGCGCTAGTGTTGGCGTGGCTGGCGATGGTGTTGAAGCGTCTGCTGCTGTTTGCGTTGATCGGCATCATGCCGCATGTAGCCGGCCTGCTGCTGTTGGCGCTGGCGGAGCTGCTCGACTTCACCCTGCTGTTCTACATCGTGCTTCTGTTTGGGTGGTCGCTGCTGAGCATGTTCGCGGTGGATCGCCGGCAGCCGCTGCTGCGCCTGGCCGGCACCATCGTCGCCCCGCTGCTACGGCCACTGCAGGGCAAGCTTATCGCCGGCACTATCGACTTCGCGCCGATGGTGGTGATGATCGTGCTGTTGCTTATGCGTCTGCTGGTAGCCAAGCCCCTGATGGACCTTGGCACTGGACTGGCCTTTGGCGGCTGAGCCACGCCAAAAATCAGTGGTGCGCCCACTCGACGATGATGCGATGGATCGCATCCAGTCCATCGAACAACGCCGCCGGTCCCGGCTGCAGGATGATCGGTGACTTGATTTCGTAAAGGTCGCCGTTGCGCACCGCTGAAATGGTTTCCCAACCCGGCCGTGCCGCCACTTTCTCCGGCCGGAAGCGCTTGCCGCACCACGAGCCGAGGATAATGTCCGGCGCGCGCCGCACCACTTCCTCGCCATTCGGAAGGATCCGCTGCTTCGCCAGCGGCTCGCGGGCAAGTTCGGGAAAGCAGTCGTCGCCGCCTGCAATGCCAATGATCTCGGCGACCCAACGGATGCCGGTGATGATCGGCTCGTCCCATTCCTCGAAATACACCTTGGGCCGGCGCGGCAGCTGCGCTGCAGAGGCCCGAATTTCGGCGATATGTCGCTCGGCCTCCTGCGCGTAGGCTTCAGCCTTTTCGTGCGCACCGACCATTGCGCCAAGCCGGCGGATATAGGCCAGGATGCCGTCCACGCTGCGATGGTTGCTGATCCACACCTCGACGCCGCACTTGATCAGCTCGCGCGCAATATCGGCCTGGATATCGGAGAAGCCGATTGCGAGATCGGGTTCGAGCTTCAGGATTTCGCCAATCTTCGCGCTGGTGAACGCCGAGATCTTGGGCTTTTCCTTGCGCGCCCGTGGCGGCCGCACGGTGAAGCCGGAGATACCGACGATGCGATCCTGTTCGCCGAGTGCGTAGAGCACTTCAGTCGGCTCTTCGGTAAGGCAGACAATGCGCTGCGGATACGCGTCAACCATTACGGGTACAGCAGCCGGCTCGTCCAGGTCTGGCCATGGCGGCTCCAGCGCACCCGTTCGTGCAGGCGAAATTCGGCGCCGTACCAGAACTCCAGCATATCCGGCTCCACCAGATAGCCGCCCCAATGCGGTGGTCGCGTCACATCGCGTCCGTCGAACTCATGCTCGTAGCGCGCCACCCGCTGCTCGAACGTGTCGCGATCCGGCAACGTCTGCGACTGCAGGGAGGCCCAGGCGCCGATCTGGCTGCCGCGCGAGCGACTGGCGAAGTAGGCATCCGATTCCTCATCCTGCAGCTTGCGCGCGGCACCTTCCACGCGGACCTGCACACCATCGCGCAACTGCTTCCAGTGGAAGCACAGCGCGAGCTGCGGATGCGTCTCGAGCTGGCTGCCCTTGTCGCTCTGGTAATTCGTGTGGAAGCGGAAGCCGCGCTCGTCGACGCCCTTGAGCAGCACAATGCGTGAAGACACCCGGCCGGAGCCGTCGACGGTGGCCAGGTTCATCGCGGTCGGCTCGCGCTCACCACTGGCTTTGGCTTCGTCCAGCAGCCGAGTGAAGGTATCCAGAATCTCGGGGTTGAGCATGGCGTCTGAAACTTTCCTTTTGCATCGTGGCCGACACGCGCCATCATGGCGCGAATGAACATGACCGATGATAGTGCAACGCCTCAGTCATCCAGTACATCCATGACGAATCGGGTGTCAGGCCGATTTCCTGCCATGGCATGTACCGGCGACGGATCTGCCGGCGGGAAGCCCTGCCATCAACGCTTGCCGGCCGTAGAATGGCATTGGTGCACCTTGGTATGTTGCGGATGAAGTCTCACGCCAGCATGCAGAACGAGGCCCTTGCCGGCCACCTGCTCGACCAGTATGCCGGGCGGATTGCCCGTTCACGGCGGCCGTACATCATCGGCCTGTCCGGCCTGCAGGGTAGCGGCAAGAGCACCCTGGCACGCGTGATGAAGCTGCAGGCCGAAGCACGCGGATGGGCCACCGAAGTACTCTCGCTGGATGATTTCTATTACTCCCGCAGTGACCGTGAAGCGCTGGCGCACCAGATACACCCGTTGCTGCGCTCGCGCGGCGTGCCGGGCACCCATGAGATCGAGCTGCTGCTGTCGGTGCTGGCCGCGCTGCCGCAAGCCTCGGACAAACTGCCGGTAACACATCCGCGTTTCGACAAGGGCCGCGACACGCGCATTCCACCGTCGCGGTGGCCGCGCGTCACGCGGCCACCGAAGCTGGTAATCGTGGAAGGCTGGGCCTTGGGTATCCGACCGCAGCTGCAGGCCACCCTGGACGTCCCGGTCAATGAACTGGAGCGCACGGAAGATGCCGACGGCAGCTGGCGGCATTGGGTCAACAAGCAGTTGCGTGGCTACCAGCCGCTATGGCGCAAGTTCGACGCGCTGATCGTGCTGCAGGCACCGAGTTGGGAGATCGTGCGCGACTGGCGCGGCGAACAGGAGCAGGAGCTGTTGGCGCGCCATGCCCCCTTGGCCATGGATGCCGCAGCGATGAAGCAGTTCCTGGCGCACTTCGAACGCCTGAGCCGACACGCGCTCGCCACCCTGCCGGCACTGGCCGACAGCTGCGTGGAATACGATGACGAGCGGCATGTGACCGGGCTCAGCCACGGTTGAGCAGCGCCGTATAACCGTCACGCGAATCCGGCCAGCGCGGCATAAAGCCGCTGGCACGCAACCGCGCATTGCTAAGCCGCTTGCTGCCGATACCGACCGGGGCCGGACCATCTTCGGCCAGCGGCGCGCCGATCAATGCAGACAGATGGTCGTACAGCACATCGAGCAGCAGCGGAGTGCTATCCACACCAACATAAAGCGGCAACGGATCGGCCAATTGCAGCAGATGCACGATCGCCGCAGCGGCATCGTCAGCATGGATGCGGTTGGCCCAATGCGCATGCGCGCGCGGCACCTTGAGCTGGCCGGCGCGCAGGCGTTCGATCAACTGCAATCGGCCCGGCCCGTACAAGCCAGCCAGCCGCAACACGATCGAAGGCACCGGCTGCGTGGCTAGCCACTGCTCCGCCTCCAGCAGCACGCTGCCATTGAATCCCGGCGGCGCCGGCGGTGTGCCTTCATCGACCCAGCCGCCAGCGTGCTCGCCATACACCGCGCTCGAGGAAACAAGCAGCATGCGTTGCAAGTGCGCGTGATCGAGGGCGCCATGCAGGTGCCGCAAGCCGTCCACAAACGTGCTGCGATAGGCTGCTGGGTCACGCCGATCCGGCGTCGGCAGATAGACCACCCGGGTGATGCCGACAGGCAGTTCGCGCAGGGTTTCCGGCCGGGTCAGGTCGCCGCGCAGCCAACGGATACCGCTGTCGTCAGGCAGCGGTGGCTCGCGCCGCAACGCCCACACCTCGTCGCCGCGCGCCCGCAAACGCTGCGCCACGCGCATGCCCAGGTCGCCACAGCCAGCCAGCAATACCTGTTCGTTCACCACGGCCCTTGAATCCGCCCTGTTAGCATCTGCACATGAATCCGTCGCACAACCTTTTCATCATCGGCCCGACCGGCGCCGGCAAGACCTCGATCGGACGGCGACTCGCCACGCATTATGGCCTGCCGTTCGTCGATCTCGACCAGGAGATCGAACAGCACTGCGGCGTTGACGTGAACACCGTTTTCGAGATCGAGGGCGAAACCGGTTTCCGCCAGCGCGAAAGCACGTTGCTGGACGAATGCAGCCAGCGCGGCGGCGTGCTGCTCGCCACCGGTGCCGGCGTCGTGCTGGCCGAACACAATCGCGATCTGCTGCGCGAACGCGGCTACGTGATGTGGCTGCAAACCAGCATCGAGCAGCAGCTGGAACGGCTGGAACGCGACCATCGCCGTCCGCTTTTGGCCGTGCCGAACCGGCGCGAGCGGCTGCAGGCGATGGCGCAGATCCGCGAGCCGCTGTACCGCGAGCTGGCCGACCTGGCCGTCCCCGGCGAACACGGCAGCGTCGCCGCTGCCACTGACCGTTGCATTGCGCTGATCGATCATCATTGGCAGCGTCCACCCCATCCATGGCAGCAACAGAGCGCATGAACCAGCCGGCAATCCAGACCATCACCGTCGCCCTCGGCCAGCGCAGCTATCCGGTATGGATCGGCGCCGGCCTGCTCACCGACCACACCCGCTGGCGCACCATGCTGCGCGGCCGGCATGCGCTGGTGATCAGCAATAGCACGGTGGCACCGCTGTATCTCGATCGCATCGCCCAAGGGCTGGAAGGCCTGCACTGGTCGTCGTTCCTGCTCGACGACGGCGAGGCGCACAAGAGCTTCGCCAATGTCGGCCGCTCCCTGGAAGCGCTGGGCCAGCTCGGCGCCACCCGCGATGCCTGCGTGATCGCGCTGGGCGGCGGTGTGGTCGGCGATCTGGCCGGCTTCAGCGCCGCGTGCTGGATGCGCGGCATCGACTTCATCCAGATGCCGACCACCCTGTTGGCGATGGTCGACTCCTCGGTCGGCGGCAAGACCGGCGTCAACCTGCCGGTCGGCAAGAACCTCGCCGGCGCGTTCCACCAGCCGCGCGCGGTGATCGCCGACATCGACACGCTGGCCACCCTGCCCGTGCGCGAATACCGCGCCGGACTCGCCGAAGTGGTCAAGGGCGCGGCGATCGGTGACGAGCCGTTCTTCACCTGGCTGGAACAGCATGCCGACGCGCTGGCAGCACGCGATCCCGCCACCGTGATGGATGCGATTGCACGCAAGGTGCGCTACAAGGCCGGGGTGGTCGCCCGCGACGAAACCGAACAGGGCGAACGCGCCCTGCTCAACCTCGGCCATACCTTCGGTCACGCGCTGGAAACTGCCGGCCACTACACCACCCTGTTGCACGGCGAAGGTGTGGCGATCGGCATGCTGCTGGCGGCGCAGCTGTCCGAGCGCCTGGGCATGAGCACCCCCAGCGATACCTCGCAGTTAAGGCAATTGCTGGAAAAGCTTGGCCTGCCCACGGCGATCCCTCCCGGCATGGAAGCGCAGCAACTGCTGGCGCTGATGCGGCTGGACAAGAAGAACACCGCCGGCGTGTTGCGGCTGATCCTGTGGCGCGGCATTGGCCGCGCCGAGATCGTCGCGGGCGTCGCCGAAGCCGATGTACTGGCCGTGTTGCAGGCTGCCATACCGGCATAACCGATCACCTGCGTCACCGGCGCGCTCGCTACCCGGCCGCCAGCCTTCTAGAATGCTCACGTTTGCGGCGTGCCGCACAGTCCATCCGGAACCCATGCGCCTCTATCTGCAAACCGTGCCCGGTAGCTCCGACGCACCTCGCTACGTCCAGATCACGCTGGAGCAGGATCTGCTGGGCGGCTGGACGCTGTATCGCGAATCCGGTACCCAGGGCGGCCGCGCGACCATGAAGCGCGAGCAGTACCTGGAACGCGACGAGGCGGTCAGCGCGTTCGAGAAAGCCCGTGACGCCCAGCTCAAGCGTGGCTTCCGCCTGATGTTTGCCCAGGGGCTGGAAGGCCCGTACGGACGTTGATTTGATGAATACCCCGCTGAAGAACGACCGCTTCCTGCGCGCCCTGCGCCGGGAACCCACCGACACGACCCCGATCTGGGTGATGCGCCAGGCCGGCCGTTACCTGCCCGAGTATCGCGCCACACGCGAGCGCGCTGGCAGCTTCATGGGCCTGGCGCAGAACCCCGAATTCGCCTGCGCAGTCACCCTGCAGCCGCTGGAGCGCTTCGAGCTCGACGCCGCGATCCTGTTTTCCGACATCCTCACCATCCCCGACGCGATGGGCCTGGGCCTGTCGTTCGCGCAGGGCGAAGGCCCGCAATTCGCGCACCCGGTACGTACGACGGCCGATATCGCGAAACTCGCCGTGCCCGACATGGACGGTGAACTGCGTTACGTGATGGATGCGGTGCGACTGATCCGTCAGGAGCTGCACGGCCGCGTGCCGCTGATCGGCTTCTCCGGCAGCCCGTGGACGCTGGCCTGCTATATGGTCGAGGGCCACGGTTCGAAGGATTTCGCCACGCTCAAAGCGATGTGCTGGAACGAACCCAAGCTCGCCCACCAGCTGCTCGACACGCTGGCACAAGCCGTCGCGCACTATCTGATCGCCCAGGCCGCCGCTGGCGCGCAGGCGCTGATGATCTTCGACACCTGGGGTGGCCTGCTCGGCCCCGCGCCGTTCCGCGAATTCTCGCTGCGCTACATGACGCAGATCGTCGCCACGCTGAAGGCTGACCCGCACGCCCGCGAGCTGTCGGTGATCCTGTTCTCCAAGGGCGCCGGCCAGCACCTCGCCGAAATGGCCGACACCGGCTGTGCCGCGCTGGGCGTCGACTGGACCATGGATCTGGCTGACGCACGACGCGCCGTCGCCGGCAAAGTCGCCCTGCAAGGCAACCTCGACCCCGCGATCCTGCGCGCCAGCCCCGATGTGATCCGCCGCGAAGCCCGCGCCGTGCTCGACAGCTACGGCAACCACCCCGGCCACGTGTTCAACCTCGGCCACGGCATCACGCCGGAAGTCGAACCCGAGCATGTAAAGGTATTGGTGGACGAAGTGCACGCTTATGGGCGCAAGCTGCGCGCGACAAGCCGCTGACGCGTTCTCCGGCTACTTGCCGGGCTTCTGCATGTCCCGCATGATCGGCTGACCGGAATGTATTCCGGCTTGACTGGGCCAACAGGGGGCATGAGTCGATGAGTTCAGAGAATCCATACAGCGCACCGCTGAGTGCGCTGGTAGATGTGCGTACGACCGAACAGCGCCAGGAGTTCCGTTCGCCGCAGGCACTGCGTACCGCGGTGATCTCCCTGCTGGTTGTCATGTCGGTCGTGTCAGTCCTCACAATCGTCACCATGGCCTTGCTGCAGCAGTCCCTGCAACAATTCGAGAGTCACCAGTTCGAGTCAGCACAGGCAATTCGCAGCGTATTGACCAGCCGCGGACGGATGCAGGCCGCGCTTTCCGGCTTGCAGCTGCTTCTTATTGTCGCCACCTATGTCGCCAGCGGCATGTGGATTTACCGGGTCGCCTGCAATGTCCGTGCGTTCGGCGCCAAGGGACTTGACGATACTCCGGGCTGGGCCGTCGGCTGGTACGCCATTCCCTTCATGAACCTGCAACGACCATTCCGGGCAATGGAGCAGATATGGCTGGCTAGCCAGTCGCCATTGGGCTGGCAGAAGCTGGCAGCGCCATTGCTGTTGCGTCTCTGGTGGGGATCCTGGCTGGTCATGTGCTTTCACGGGGCGTTCGTCATGCGTACCTTTGGCTCGCACCACACCGTTCCGGAGATGATCAGCAGCGAATCCACACTGATGCTCGGCCAGGCCCTTGAAATTATTGCGAGGCTCTGCTTCCTTGTTGTGGTCATTCGCCTCACGCGCATGCAGATCGAGCAGCATGAGCGCGCTGCGACTCCGCCTCCACTGAACATCATGGCGAAGTTGCCGTCCGTCGTGACAAGCTGATCTGGCGGTTGCCACGAATCCTCTTTCTACCTGCCGCTATCCCAATCACACGTCATCAGCCGGACTTGAATGGACAGGCGCGCAGCAGTCTTGCCGAAGCACAATTAAGAAGGAACGGCGGCCGTTAGATCAGGCAATACGTCCGATACCTTCCCAGTGAGCGCATGGCCGCGCTCCGGAGTGCGCCTGAACTGCTGCTTGCGAGAGAACCGGCATGGCGTTTGGTCTGGACGGAGGTTTTGTCGAAAAACCGGCAGCGAGCAGAGGTTTCGAGGCTGCCCAAACGGCATAAAAGGGCTGGATGAGCAGCGTCACCGTTGAAAAGCGATCCCGGCCTTCGCCGGGATGACAGGCAACAGCTGTGACCGCCCGTTTTTGGCAGCCCAGCCCCCTCCCCGTACAATGGCCCGCTATCCCCACGACAAAGCGCGCCGTCGCGCGCCACCGAGCCCAATCCCGATGGAAAAGAGTTTCGAGCCCGCCCAGATCGAGTCGACGTGGTATGCACGATGGGAAGCCAGTGGTGCGTTCAAGCCTTCGGGCAAGGGCGATCCGTATTGCATCCTGCTGCCGCCGCCGAATGTCACCGGCACGCTGCACATGGGCCATGCGTTCCAGCAGACGGTGATGGACATGCTGGTGCGCTACCAGCGCATGCGCGGCATGAACACGCTGTGGCAGGTGGGCACCGACCATGCGGGTATCGCCACGCAGAAGATCGTGGAGAACCAGCTGGCGGTCGAGGACAAGACGCGGCATGACCTGGGCCGCGATGCGTTCGTCGAGCGGGTGTGGAAGTGGAAGGAGGAGTCCGGCTCCACCATCACCAACCAGATGCGCCGCATCGGCGCCGCCGCGGACTGGTCACGCGAGCGCTTCACCATGGATCCGGGCCTGTCCACCGCGGTGCAAAAGGTCTTCATCGACTGGTATCGCGCGGGCCTGATCTACCGTGGCAACCGGCTGGTGAATTGGGACCCGGTGCTGGGCACCGCGGTGTCCGATCTGGAAGTGAACAACGTCGAGCGCGACGGCCACATGTGGTCGATCCGCTATGACGTGGTCGATCCGCAACCAGGAGAACTCGACCATCTGGTCGTTGCCACTACCCGGCCAGAGACGATGCTAGGTGACGCCGCTGTGGCAGTGCATCCAGAGGATGAGCGCTACAAAAAGCTCGTCGGCAAGCAACTGCGTCTGCCGCTGACTGGTCGCTCCATCCCTGTGATTGAAGATGACTATGTCGACAAGGATTTCGGCACCGGCTGCGTGAAGATCACGCCGGCACACGATTTCAATGACTATGCGATGGGACAACGTCACGGTCTGGCGCAGTACAACATTTTCACTCTGGACGCGAAGATAGTCAGCGACAAGGATTGGGCTGTTAATGCTTCTAAACCCGGTGGTTCCGGAAGAGTTCGGAGCAAGTATTTCGACACAGCCACCGACATTGGCATTCCCGCAAAATATCAGGGTCTGGACCGCTACGACGCACGCAAAATCGTTTTGGCTGACCTGAAAGAGCTCGACCGGCTAGTCGAAACCAAGCCGCACAAGTTGCAGGTGCCGGTGAGTGATCGCTCGGACGCGGTGATCGAACCGATGCTGACCGACCAGTGGTTCGTCGACCTCACCTCCGACATGCTGGCCGATGGACGTCCGGGCGGTCGCCAGGCGATCACCCAGCCGGCGCTGGATGCGGTGCGTTCGGGCGAGATCAAGTTCGTGCCGGAGAACTGGACGACCACGTATACGCAGTGGCTGGACAACATCCAGGACTGGTGCATCAGCCGCCAGCTGTGGTGGGGCCATCGCATCCCGGCGTGGTACGACGAGGCCGGCAATATCTTCGTGGGCGAGGACGAGGCGGATGCACGCAAGTCCGCCACCATCGCGCCAGTCGGCGCATTGCGTCAGGACGACGACGTACTCGATACCTGGTTCAGCTCGGCGCTGTGGCCGTTCTCCACCCTGGGCTGGCCGGCGAACGGACCGGTGAAGAACGAGCGCGGTGAAGTCGTCGCGAACTGGGAGCAGGACAAGATTTTCCTGCCCAGCGCGGTGCTGGTCACCGGCTTCGACATCATCTTCTTCTGGGTCGCGCGCATGGTGATGGCGACCAAGTACTTCACCGGCCAGGTGCCGTTCCGCGAGGTCTACATCAACGCCATCGTGCGTGATGCGGAAGGCCAGAAGATGTCCAAGTCCAAGGGCAACACGCTGGACCCGCTGGACCTGATCGACGGCATCGAGCTGGAGCCGCTGGTGGCGAAGTCCACCAAATCCTTGCTGATACCGCAGGTACGCGAGAAGGTCGAGAAGCGTGTCCGCAAGGATTACCCCGACGGCATCCCGGCGATCGGCACCGACGCGCTGCGCTTCACCTTCGCCGCGCTGGCCAGTTACAGCCGCACGATCAACTTCGACATCAAGCGCGCCGAAGGCTACAAGGCATTCTGCAACAAGCTGTGGAATGCGGCGCGGTTTGTATTGATGAACCTGCCGGAAGGCGAGATCGCTGCGCCTGCAGGTTCACCGGTGACCGAGGCTGAGCGCTGGATCATCACTCGTCTCAAGCAAACCTTGGGCGAAGTCGAACAACATTTCGTCACGTACCGCTTCGATCACCTCGCACAGGCATTGTACGAGTTCACCTGGAACGAGTTGTGCGACTGGTTCCTTGAACTGTCCAAGCCAGCACTGAATGGCGATGATGCCATCGCTGCCGCCTCGACTCGCCATACCCTGCTGGTGGTGCTGGAAAGTGTGTTGCGCGCCCTGCACCCGATCATTCCATTCATCACCGAGGAAATCTGGCAGTCGGTGGCGCCTAAACTCGCCCTCAGCGAAGGAAGCCTGATGCAGCGCCCGTGGCCACGCGCTGACGAGATCGTCGCGGACGACGCGGCAACCGCCGAGATCGAGTGGTTCAAGAACGTGCTGAGCGGCATCCGCCGGATCCGCTCGGAAATGAACATCTCACCCGCCAAGGCGATCCCGCTGTTGCTCGCCGACGGCGACGCCAGTGATCGCGCCCGCGTGGCGAAGTTCGCCGCACAAATCGCCTTCCTTGGCCGCACCGAACCGCCACAGTGGATCGAAAGCGGCACCGACGAACCAGCCGCCGCCGCGGCCGTGGTCGGCACGCTGCGCGTGATGATCCCGCTCGCCGGCCTGATCGACCTCAGCGCCGAAAAGACCCGCTTGGCCAAGGAAATCGGCCGCATCGAAGTCGAAATCAAAAAGTGCGAAGGCAAACTCGGCAACGCCAATTTCGTCGCCAACGCCCCCGCAGAAGTCGTCACCCAGGAACGCCAACGCATCACTGACTGGAACACCACCCTGACTGCATTGCGTGAGCAGGCGCAGAAGCTGGGTTGAGCTGGTAGTCAGGCTTTTCGCTCGGGCCTTTGCTTGCCGCTCTTCTGAATAGTGAGCACAGGAAGTGCGCCGCTCTACCGGGGGCCCTATGCGGCGGTGAGTAGCGGTCGACAGGCCCGTAGGGTGATTGGCAGGGATGCCAATCATTTTTCGCCAGGACAGGAGTCCTGTCGAAAAACCCGGCCGACACTCACGGACTCGCAGGGCAGGATGCCCGGAGAGCGCCAAGCGGGGTGGCCTTCTCTTTTGGTTACTTTTCTCTTGGCCACGCAAGAGAAAAGTGACTCGCCCTCCGCAGGAGGGTGAAAGCTTTTTGCCACCCCCTAAAACAAAACGCTCCACCGCGAGCACCCGCCCCTCACCTCAATCCCCTCTCCCCAAAAGGAGACTACTGCCCGCAGGGGAGAGGAGGCGAATGCGAAGAACATGTACTCATACTGCGTAGCGCAATGCGCTACGCAGGCAACAAATCCAGCGCCATCACGATCGCATCCTCACGCCCGTTGCGCGCGGGGTAATAACGTGGCCGTCGACCGATCTCAGTGAACCCCACTGACTCGTACAGTGCCTTCGCCAGCGGATTCGACGGCCGTACCTCAAGGAACAGCCGCTCGGCACCATTCCAGCGGGCGATATCCAGCAAGCGGCCTAGCAGGTGCCGACCTAGCCCCTGCCCGCGATACGCCGAATCGACGCAGATATTCAGCAAGTGCGCCTCGCCCGCGCCCATCGACAGGATGCCGTAGCCGGCGATCACCGAATCCACGGACAGTACCCAGCACGGATGTCCTGCCTTCACGCAGTCGCTGAAGATGCCGACCGACCATGGGAATTCGTAGGAGGCATTTTCCAGCGTACTGACCGTGGCCACATCCTCGATACGCATGCCGCGTACCTGGATAACCGGTTTGACGACCGCGGCCATCGTGGTTAGCCGCCCGCTGTGGCCAGCGCACGGCGCAAACTGCGCAGTGCGCTCCACAACCGTCGCTTGGCACCGGCGCTGGTCAGCACCAACGCAGGTTCATCGGCCAGCACAATCTGTGCGGCCTGCATCACCGCGGCAGGCAAGGTGCGGCCCAGCGCATGTGCCTGTGCCTCGCCGAGCACCAGGTAAGCACTCGCCTCAGGCACATTCGCCGCAAGCTGGCCGCCGCTCACGGTGACTCGGGCAGCACGCGCCCATGTTGCCCCGCACGCGCTGAGTGCGCGCCCCAACAAATCGAGCTCACGCGTGCTGCAGCCCTCGGGCAGCACCACCACGCAGACAACTCCTGCGGCCTTATTGGTCGCAGCATTGGTGATCGTCATCGGCCCGACGGTACCGGCCGCCACCGCTGGCATCACACGCCGCACCCATGGCGTCATGCCCAGCGCTCGCAGAACACGAGCGCGATGACTAGCCTTGACCGGCTGGCGCATGGACCGAT
>Ga0302311_10001222_pt1 | contig 30819 bp, 31 predicted proteins | sample III_Palsa_N1_3_FD_200449 | JGI IMG/M metagenome (GOLD analysis project Ga0302311, IMG submission 200449) | Peat permafrost microbial communities from Stordalen Mire near Abisko, Sweden - III_Palsa_N1_3 | ecosystem: Environmental > Terrestrial > Soil > Palsa > Peat permafrost | place: Sweden... | reverse complement strand
GAAGAAGAAGGCCATGCCGACACCTTGCAGCAGCCGCGGCTCAATGATTTCCATGAAACTCGCCGTCGCATTCATTTTCGAGAGCCACAGCATCGAGATGCCGAAAAAGAAGAATCCCACGCTGGCTGCGACACGCAGGTTCATCTTGTTGAGATTGCGGCCGACGAACGGCATCAGCACCACGCCAAGGATGCCCACAGGGGCCGAGGCCAGGCCTGCCCAGGTGGCGGTGTAGCCGGCAGTGGTCTGCAGCCACAGCGGATAGATCACCGTGACGCCGAAGAAGGCGAAGAATCCCAAGCAGATCGTCAGCAGGCCGACGCGGAAATTTTGGACCTGGAACAGATGCAGATCAATGATCGGATGTTCGTCGGTGAGCTCCCAGGCAATCAGGAACGTCAAGGCGACGATCGCGGTAATCAGGGCGGCGACGATCACCCAGGAATTAAACCAGTCCATGTCATTGCCATTATCGAGCATGAACTGCAGTGAGCCGACGCCGATCACCAGCAGCCCGAGGCCGACTGCATCCAGTGGCAGCCGCTGGCGCGCGGTATCGCGCTTGTGCAGGATCGACCAGACGGTGGCGGCAGCGAACAGGCCCACTGGAAGATTGATGTAGAACAGCCATGGCCAGGAGAGGTTATCGGTGATCCAGCCGCCCAGAATGGGCCCAAAGATTGGCGCCAGAAACACCACCATGGCCCAGATCGCCATGGCCATGCCGCGCTTGGCCGGGGGGTAAGCGCGCATCAACAGTGCCTGCGCCATCGGCACCATCGGGCCGGAAACCATGCCTTGCAAGAGTCGCCCGATCACCAGCATCGGCATGCTGGTGGCAAGTCCGCACAGTGCCGAGAACAGCACGAACAGCGTGGCCGAGGTGACGAAAGTACGCACTTCGCCAAACTGCCGGCTGATCCAGCCGGTTATCGGCTGCATGATCGCTGCCGCCAGTGAATAGGAACTGATCGTCCACGTGCCCTCGTTGGGGCTCACGCCGAGCGTGCCGGCAATCGAAGGTACCGAGACATTGACGATCGTCATGTCCAGCACTTCCATGAACGTCGCCATTGCGATGGCGATCGTCAGCAGCAGCAACTGCGAGCCGTGCAGATACTCATCCGGTTGCGCGCCCTTAGGTTTGGTGGAGTCGGTGGCCACGGCGGGTAACTGGCTGTGCTAGATGAGTATGCTTTGCGGCACAGGCGAGCGGGCTCTACGGCCCCGGGGCGGTCTGACCGTGGAGGATGGCATCGGCGGCCTGTGCAGCGGCCGCCGCATCGCCGTCATACAGTGCGGTGCTGGCCACCGTCCTGTCGGCCGGCGCCGCAGCCAGTACTGGTCCGGAGCGATCCACAATGCTCACCTTGACGTCGGTCGAGAGGCCGATGCGCAGTGGATGATCGGTAAGCTCCTTGGGGTCAAGTGTGATGCGCACTGGGACTCGCTGCACCACCTTGATCCAGTTGCCCGAAGCGTTCTGGGCCGGGAGCAACGAGAAGGCCGCGCCGGTGCCGGCGGCCGCGCCAAGTACGGTGCCGTGGAATACGACACTGCTGCCATAGACGTCACTTTTTACCTCGGCACTCTGGCCGATGTGCAGGTTGCGCAGCTGCCCTTCCTTGAAATTGGCATCGACCCACAGCCGTTCAAGCGGCACGATGCTCAGCAGGATCTGGCCAGGCTGCACCTGGGCGCCGATCTGGATCGTGCGCTGCGCGACGTAGCCGCTGACCGGCGCAAGAATTCGGGTGCGCCGCACGGCCATCCACGCCTGTTCGTAGGCCGCGCGCGCCTCAAGCACCATTGGGTTCTTATCGATGGATGCGCCATCAATGAGCGCGTGCGCCGCGGCCGCCTGTTCCTGGGCCGCCTTGACCGAGGTGCGGGCAACGTCCATCGTCGTCTGCGCCTGCTTGACTTCTTCCTCGGCGATGGCCTGAGCGCTCAGTAGCGGCACGCGGCGTGCGAGCTGCGTGTCGGCCTGTTCGAGCTGGGCGCGGCGGCTCTCGACTTCAGCATCGAGCTGCGCGGCCGTGGCTTGCTGCTGCCGCACCTGGCGAACCGCCTGCGCGAGCACGCTGGCTGCATGGGCGAGTGCGACCTGCGTGTCGGTATCATCGAGGCGCGCCACCAGCTGGCCGGCATCGACCCGCTGTGTGTCATCGACCAGCAGCTGCACTACCGTTCCTTGGATCTGAGCCGCGATGCCGACCTGATCGCCACCCACATAGGCATCATCAGTCGTCTCGCGTCGGGAAAATACCAGGAACCACAGCAGCAACCAGATGACCGCAATCGTAACGAAGATCAGCGCAATGATGATCAGCGCGCGCCGCCGTTTGCCGCTGGCAGGCGGTGCCGGCGGCGCTGGCGCCGCCGAGGCCGCGGTTGCTGCCGGGGTTGTTGCGGGTATCGGATCGGGTGTACTCATGAGGTGGAGTCCATTACGTAGCCGCCGCCAAGGGCACGAATTAGCGCCAAATCGGCGCTCAGTTGCTGATAATTGGTTTCAATCAGGGCTTCCTGCGCCGACAGCCACTGCACGGTGGCAGCAAGCTGCGGGCGCACGTCGGAGACGCCGCGCCGTAAGCGCTGGTCGGCTTTTGACTGCAGCTCCCGCGCCGCTGCAAGCTGCTCGCGGCGCAGCTCCAGCTGCTTGACTGCGGTGTCGCGCAGCTCCAGCTGCGTGTTGACATCGCGCGCGGCGCTGAGCACCGTACTGCGGTAGTCAGCGATCGCCAGTTGCAGCGCGGCGTGTGAGCGCGAATAGCCGGCGCGCAGCGCGCCCGCATCAAACAGCGGCAGATGAATGGCCCCGGTGATTGAAGGATCGCCACTGCCGATTTCCAGCAGCTTGCTCAGATCGCGGCTGCTCAAGCCCAGCAGCCCGTTCAATGAAACGTTGGGCATGAATCCGGCGCGCGCCGCCTCCAGATCCTGGCTCGAGGCCTCAACGCGCCAGCGGCTGGCGACGATGTCGGGACGGCGCGCGATCAGATCGATCGAAGCACTTTCAGGCAATTGCGTCGTGACTGCTGGCAGATCGCGCGCCGGCATCTCGGGTAACTCCGCCGGCGCACAGCCAAGCAATGCCGCCAGCGCGACCAGGTGCATGTGCTCGGAGGTGATCACATCGCCCATGTGATCGCGCGCGCTCAGCACATCGAGATTGGCGTGATCGTCATCAGCTGGATCTGCAAAGTGCGCCTGCACGCGGGCTTTAGCGACTTCCAGCGCCTGGCGGGTCGCAGCAAGGCTCTGGAGCGCGAGGCCGAGACGAGCCTGGTCGGATTGGTAACCAAAGTATTCGGTGGCAACGGCGGTGGCGATGGTCTGACCGGCGGCGTCGCGCTCGACGCGCGCAGCGCGGGCCGAATCAACGGCCGAGCGTACCTGTGCCCGATGCAGTCCCCACCAATCAAAGGTGTAGCTGCCCTGCACCCCGAGATCAAACTGGTTGTACCAGTTAAATCCCAGCAATTGAGGGGGGAACAAGCCGTTGTCACTGAGACGCTGGCGCGAGGCATCGCCGGCTCCGGTGAGATTTGGGCCTGCCGCCGCGCGCGCAGCAGCAATCGCTGAGCTGGCACTCTGGAAGCGTGCCTCGGCGGCACCAATGTCCGGTGATGTGGCCAGCGCTTTCTCAATCAGCGCATCGAGCGTCGGGTCCGCATAGGCCTTCCACCAGGTCGCTTGTGGCCACTCCGGGCTGGTGGCGGCTGGCTCGGCGGCTGTCGCGGCGCCTACCGGCGCCGCAAGCTTGAGGTCTGTATGCGCGTCGCGTGGCGGGGGCGTCAGGCACCCGGCCAGAGGCAGTGCGAAGGCGAGGCTAGCGAGCAGTCGTGGCGCGAGTAGCTGGCTCATTGACTCGTCAAATCCGGATCGGGCGCCCCTTCACTGCGGGCGCGCGTGGTGTCATCGATCGCGGCGGCGATACGTTTGAGCTGGCTGAGGATCTGCTGCAACTCGGGCGTGGGCAGCACCGTGAGGAGGCTGCGAAGCGGCTCAAAAGCCGCGGGCATCATCTGCCCCATCAGGGCGCGGCCCTCATCGGTTAACTCCAGGATCTGGCGGCGGCGATCCTGGACGCTCGGAATCCGCGTGATCAGCCCGCGTGCCACCAGCGTATCGGTGATCCGAGTCATGTTGGCAGGAGTCTGTTGAGCCGCGGCGCACAGGTCCCCCGGGTGCCCGATGCCATCGGGCAACGTATAGAGAGTGACCAGTACTCGAAATTCGGTGTCGTTGAGCCCGTAGGGACGCAGGGCGTCCTCCATCAGTTCGCCAAGGGCCCGCCCCACCAGAATCAGGGTTCGCAATAGCAGCGCGGCCTCAGTCGGCATGCTGTGCACCTGCCGGGAGACGCGCTCCATGCCGGATTGAATACGCTCGATTGTGGCTGTCAGGTCAGTCATTTCATTACCTTAGAAATAATTTACCAAGCAATTATTTCATTTGCAATGATTTGACAGATGAGAATGACTCCTATATGCGGTGTGCCCGGGCGAGATATTCCTCGCTTTGCATCTCGATCAGACGACTGGCGGTACGCAAATATTCCTGTTGCAGGCGCTCACCCTGATAGAGCTCGGCCGGCGGCCGGGCGGCCGAGACCACCAGCTTTACGCCCCGATCGTAGAATTCATCGACCAGCGCTATGAAGCGTCGCGCGGCGTCTTCATTGTCCCGGGTGAGTTCGGGTACGTCGGAGACCACCACGGTGCGGAACTGGCTGGCGATCTCGATGTAGTCTGCGGTTGAGCGCGCCCCTTCGCACAGGGTAGCGAAGCTGAACCACACCACCGCGCCGCGGCGCCGGTAGGCACAGAGCAAGCGCCCACCGATCTGCAGCCGTCGCTCGCTCTCGCCCTGCTGTCCGGCGAGGCGCTCAAACAGTGTTTCCATATCCGCGCGCGCGCGCTGCGGATCGGTAGTGGACAGATAGATGGGTGCCTGGCGCAGATGACGTAAGCGGTAGTCGATCGGGCCTTCCAGAGCCAGCACATCGAGCCGTGATTCGAGCAGGGCAATTGCCGGCAGGAACCGGGCGCGCTGCAGACCATCACGGTACAGATCCTGGGGCGGCACGTTGGAGGTGATCACCAGCGTCACGCCGTGCTCAAGAAGCGCGCTGAACAATCCTCCCAGTAGCATCGCATCGGTGATGTCGCTGACGAACAGCTCATCGAGGCAGATCAGGCGCGCGCGCATCGCCAAGGTAGTGGCCACCTGCTCGAGCGGATTCACTGTGCCCTCCCGCGCGCGCAGCTGTTCGTGGATCTCGCGCATGAAATGATGGAAATGGCTTCGCAGCTTGTCGGGGAACGGCAGGCTTTCAAAGAACAGGTCCATCAGCCAGGTCTTGCCGCGGCCCACCGGGCCCCACAGGTAGATGCCGCGTGGCGCAGCCGGCGCGGCGCGACGCGTCCAGCGCCCGAGCCACCGAGGCAGTCTGCGGCCGGTTGCTGCCAGCAGCGCCGTGCGCAGCTGCTCGAGGCGCGCAAGCACCGCGAGCTGTCCTGGGTCTGGTTCACCTCGGCGCGCGGCCAGCTGACGCTGGTACTGCTCGCGCAGGCTCCGTGGCCGGGTCGATGACATCGGGTCGAGTGCGTCCTTAGTATTGGCTCAGTGAGAGGATGTGCCGACGCAGCGCAGCTCAAGCGCAGTGGCAGCCCTCATGGCTGATCCATCAGGTCGGGCTCGCCCAGGTGCTCGAGGATGCGCGCGCGCGCCGCATCCCGCAGCGAACTGGCGGCGTCGGCGGCGTCGGCCTGCGGCCGGATCGCAGGCAGGATGCGCACGCGGATCCGTCCCGGGTATGGCCGCAGTGTCTCAGGGGCCAGGCAGTGGCGGGTGCCCTGAATGATGATGGGCACGATCGGCAGGTCGGCGCGCACCGCGGCCGCGAAGGCGCCAATGTGAAAGCGCGCCAGTCCTGGCCGGGCAGTAAAGGTCCCTTCGGGAAAGAATCCCAGGGCTTCACCGCTGGCGGCACTGCGCACCACGCGCAACGCATCCCGCGTGCTGCGACCAGGGTGATTGCGTTCCACAAACTGCGATCCGATGCGCGTGAGCAGCGTTCCCAACAGCGGCACAGTAGCCATTTCGCGTTTGATAACGAAGCCAAAATGGGGTGGCAGCACGGCCTGCAGCACCACGCCGTCAAGGTAGCTGGCGTGATTGGCCACCGTGATCGAAGGGAGCGGTACATGTTCCAGGCCGGTGACGCTGATCGGCATGCCGACCAACCACAGCGCGCTCCGGGCCACCGAGCGCACGATGCGGCGTCGCAGCGTGCGTGAGGGGAGGATCAGCATCACGATGAGCAGGGCTCCCCCTATCAACAGGAAGATGACCGATGCATACAGACCATAGAGCCAGGACAGTGGGATGAGGATCCAGCGCAATATTCGCGGCGAAACAGGAGCTTGGAGGGGCTCAGGAGGCGGGGAGGAACGCACAGTAGTTTGTGATCCAGTTCTCTTTATGTTAACGGGTACGGACTCTTGTGAGCGGCATCACATCGCTTGGCCAGCTTTGCTCAGCATACTGGTCCTGCTCCGGAATGTCCGTGGGGCACTGGCACCTCATATCACTTCGACCGCGCAGGCAACACATTGAGCAGACAGGCCACTGCAACAGCTGAGATGACCACACCCGAAACGCTCGACCCAGTCATAAGCCGTTTTCTGGATGCGGTCTGGATGGAGCGTGGCTTGTCATCGAACACGCTGGCCGCCTATCGCGCTGACCTGGTCGCGCTTTCGCGCTGGCTTGCCCTGCGCCATACCGAATTGTCACACACGGCCCGCTCCGACCTGCTGGCGTTTATCGCAGCGCGCGTCGAGGCAGGTGCCCGTCCGCGCTCGACTGCGCGCCAGCTGTCCTCGTTCCGCCGCTTCTTCCGGTTCCTGGTGCGCGAGGGCCTGGTCCGCGAAGATCCTACCGCACAGATCGCGATGCCGCGCATCGGCCGATCCTTGCCTAAGTCCATGTCGGAGCCGGAAGTCGAATCACTGCTGTCCGCGCCTACGGTCACTGATCCGCTGGGTCATCGCGACCGTGCCATGCTCGAGGTGCTCTATGCCACGGGGCTGCGCGTCTCGGAATTGGTGAGCCTGAAGGTCACCCAGGTGAATGTGCAGCAGGGCGTGATCCGGGTGCTGGGCAAAGGCAATCGCGAACGGCTCATCCCGCTCGGCGAGGAAGCCGTGAGCTGGCTGCAGGCCTTCATGGCCGGCCCGCGCGGTGAGATCCTGCTGGATCGCAATACTGATTCTCTGTTCCCGACCCGCCGCGGCGATCGGATGACGCGCCAGGCCTTCTGGCACATCATCAAGCGCTACGCCCGCAAGGCCGGCGTGGACCGCGAGCTGTCCCCGCATACGCTACGTCATGCCTTTGCAACGCATCTGCTGAACCATGGCGCGGACCTGCGCGTCGTGCAGATGCTGCTCGGGCACAGCGACCTCTCGACCACGCAGATCTATACGCACGTTGCGCGTGAGCGCATGAAAGATCTGCACTCGCAGCACCATCCGCGCGGCTGAGGCCGCGGCCTGACGCTCGTGCCGGTTAGCTGTCATGCCGGCTCTGCTAGAGTTCTCGGGTCCATGAAGCTCAGGCTTTCCCTGGTAGATTTCCGCCGCGCCGCTTTTGTCGGCGCGTTGCTGTTGCTCGCCCTGAGCCACGGCATCCTCGTACGGGCCGCCGCTGGTGCGATGTCGCCGGCCGTAGCACCCGCTGCCGTACCCGCACCGGCCCCAGCGCTTGATCCGCTACCGGCACCGGCCAACCTGCCGGTGAGCGGCGCCGAACTGGCCGCGGTAGCGGCGCGAATAGCCGGGGCCAAAGTCTCGGAACTGCACGCGACGCCGGTCCCCGGAATCTACGAATATCGGCAGGGCACCGCGATTGCCTATGTCACCCAGGATGGGCGTTTCGCCTTCACCGGCGATATGTATCAGCTCACTGACAAGGCCAACCTGACCGATGCGCGACGCCGCGAGGTGCGCCGTACACTGATCGGCGCGCTGCCTGAAACTTCGATGATCATTTTTTCGCCCAAGGATCCGAAGTACACCATCACCGTTTTTACCGACGTGGACTGTCAGTACTGCCGGGCGCTGCATCGCCAGATTGCTGACTACAATGCACTGGGTGTGCGTGTGCGCTATGTGTCGTTCCCGCGCGCCGGACCGAACACGGTTTCCTGGACCAAGGCTGAACAGGTCTGGTGCTCTGCCGATCGGCAGAGTGCGCTCACGCAAGCGAAATTGGGCAAGAGTCTGAGCACGGCGGTGTGCAAAGCAAATCCGGTGGCACAGCACTACGCGCTCGGGTTGCAGCTGGCGCTGCCGGGCACGCCAGGAATCATTACCGAGAGTGGCGATCTGCTGCCTGGCTACCTGCCGCCCGATGATCTGCTCGAGGCCCTGAAAGCCGACAGCGCGGGGGCTCCCAAGTCCTGAACCAGGCGCGGCGCCGCCGCCGGCGGGGCCTTAGCCTGCCTCAGCGTTCCAGCAGCGTGAGCTTGCCGGGTTTGCCATCCCATTCCTTGGCATCGGCCGGTGCCGGCCCCTTCTCGGTAATGACCGGCCACGCCTTGGCCAATTCCTTGTTCAGGGCGATAAAGCCCTCCTGACCCGCCGGCAGCTCTTCCTCGGAGAAGATCGCCTCGGCCGGGCATTCAGGTTCACACAAGGTGCAGTCAATGCACTCATCGGGGTCGATGACCAGAAAGTTTGGGCCGACGTGGAAGCAGTCCACGGGGCACACTTCCACGCAGTCCATGTATTTGCACTTGATGCAGTTTTCCGTCACGACGAAGGTCATTCAGACTCCGATTCAGCAGGGCACAGGAGGGGCCACAAGCTCCGACTGGCCAGGGGCGCGCGGGGCATTTTGCCAAACCCGGGCGCTAGCGCAAGCGCTGGTGTGATTATGAGCTAATGGGTAGACGGTGCTCCAGCGCCTCGAAGTGCGCAGGCTCGCGCCCCGCACGCCGGTCCTCCAGATAGCGGCGCAATGAGAAGCTGATGCTCTGGAAGGCAATATCGGACCAGGGGATCTGGGCCTCCTCGCACAGCATGACCTCCAGGCTCTCGGTGCCCGCACCGCAATCGGGCCTGAGCATCCGGGCACGGAACATCACATGAACCTGGGCCGAATGCAGCACTTCGACCACGGCCAGCAGCGATCCGACTTCGACTTGGGCCAGGGCTTCCTCCTGGGTCTCGCGCGCCGCGGCAGCGCGCAGCGTCTCGCCGATTTCGAGGAACCCGGCTGGCGTGGTCCAGTAGCCCAGCCTCGGCTCGATGGCGCGTCGGCACAACAGAATCTTGCCTTCCCACTCCGGAACGCAGCCGACAACTATCTTGGGATTCTCATAATGCACCGTGCCGCACGCGCTACAGACGAAGCGCTCGCGCAGGTCCCCGGGCGGTATCAGGCGCTGGACGGGGTGCCCGCAGTTTGAACAGAATTTCACGGTTCGCAGCTCATTGGGTCATTGCCCCGGGGATGTGGCCTGCAAGGCTCGGCTTCAGGTATCGTACGCGGCCGTGGCCTCGTGGCGGAACTGGTAGACGCAGTCGACTCAAAATCGACCGGGCTTGCCCATCTCGGTTCGACTCCGAGCGAGGCCACCATCTTCTGCTGGCACGGGGCAGGGGCTGCACCCACAGCAGAGTGACCGTCAGGATCGATGAAAGTGGCACATCAAAGTTCCTAGCGGCCGGCGGCCAGCTAATTAATGAGGGTCGTGCCACTCTTTGGCGTAAAGCACTTAAGATCAGCTCCAACGGTGGCCTCAAGCCACGCTCCTGCAACGCGAGGGCTCCTATGTTCCGTCCATTTGCCGACTGGCTTGCCACTACGCGGGTGAGCCAGCTGTTTCAGAACCAGCTGTGGGTCGTCCCGACCTCGCAGTCCATCCACATTATCTGTGTCTGCCTGGTGTTCTCCTCGGCCATCATGATCAACCTGCGGCTGCTCGGCATCGGGGTCAAGGGCCGCAGCATTTCACAACTGAGCGCGAGCCTCGTGCCCTGGATGTGGGGCGGCCTGTGCGTGCTGTTGCTGACTGGCACGGTGCAGACGATTGCCGAGCCGGTGCGCCAATTCGTGACCCCGGCGTTCTGGGCCAAGATGGGGATGATCATTGTCGTGGCGAGCATGACGGCGATATTTGCCCGCAAGGTGCGCGCCAATGCCACGCGCTGGGACGCCTCGGGTACGCGCCCGCCCAGCGCCCGCGCCTTTGCGATCGGCTCATCGATCCTGTGGATCCTGATCATCGTATGCGGCCGCTTCATCGGCTACACCTGGGCGTTCTACGCCTGAGGCGCGATAGTCACAGCCGAGCGTTCCTTCCACTTTCTTGAGCAGAGCACTTCATGAGCCTAGACAGCCTCCTACTCTGGATACAGAACCTGCCGCTGGCCGGCGCCGTTCGCGGCGAAACTGCTGGCAGCGAGTGGCTGTTCCCGATCATCGAAACTCTGCACGTGCTCACGCTCACGGTGGTCTTCGGCTCGATCGTGATGGTGGACCTGCGACTGGTGGGGGTGACGGGCCGTGGCACTTCGATCGCGCGCCTCACCGATGAGACGCTGCCGTGGACCTGGACGGCGTGGGTGCTCTCGGCAATCACCGGCACATTGCTGTTCATGTCCAAGGCCGTGACCTATTACGGCAATTTCCAGTTCCGCATGAAATTCATCTTCATGGCGCTCGCCGCCGTCAACATGCTGATTTTCCACTTCGGCGCGTATCGCCGGGTCGCCCAGTGGGATACAGCCGTGCCGCCAACCTCGGCGCGCATCGCGGGCGCACTCTCGATTGCCTTCTGGGTGGCGGTAATCTTCTTCGGTCGCTGGATCGGCTTTACGACCTGAGTAGACTGGCGACGGATCAGCCGCCCGCGGGCGACGCACCCGCCCTGAGAGACGTGAGCCAGGCCCGCCATGCGCCGCAGTGACTTCCACTATGACCTGCCCGAGGAGCTGATTGCCCAGGAGCCGTTGCCTGAGCGCAGCGCCTCACGGCTGTTGCTGCTCGAGCCGGCGACGGGGGCGATCAGGGACTGTCGCATGCCAGAACTGCCGGGATTGCTCGAGCATGGTGACCTGCTGATTTTTAATGACACGCGCGTGCTGCCGGCGCGACTGCTGGGCCATAAGCCGAGCGGCGGGCGCGTCGAGCTGCTGCTCGAGCGCGCCGTGGGCGAACGCCGGGCCCTGGTCCAGCTGCGCGCGAGCAAGGGCGCGCGCATCGGTCAGGTGATTCGTACCCCGGGCGGTGATCTGACGGTGCGCGCCCGGCATGCGGATTTGTGGGAGCTCGAGACGCCGCTTCCGGTACACACCTTCTTCGAGCAGCATGGCGCGATCCCGCTGCCACCTTATATCCGTCGTGCGCCGACCGCCCTGGATCGCGAGCGCTACCAGAGCCTGCTGGCACGCGCACCCGGTGCCGTCGCCGCGCCCACGGCGAGCCTGCATTTTGATGTGCCGTTGCTGAGAGCGCTTGAGCAGCGCGGCCTTGCGCGCGCGCTCGTGACACTGCACGTGGGCGCCGGGACCTTCCAGCCGCTGCGTAGCGAGGATCTGGAGGCACACGTCATGCACAGCGAACGTTATGAGGTCAGCGCGGCGACCGTCGCGGCAGTGGCCCAAGCGCGTGCGGGCGGGCGACGGGTGATCGCCGTCGGTACGACCGTGGCGCGGGCGCTCGAGTCGGCCGCCCGCGACGGCTCGCTCCGTGCCGGCAGCGGAGATACTGCGCTTTTCATCCGACCCGGTTATCGTTTCAACGTTGTGGATGCACTCCTGACCAATTTTCACCTGCCCGAATCGACACTACTGATGCTGGTCGCGGCGCTTGCGGGCATTGGGCCGATGCGAGCGGCCTACGCGCACGCGGTGCGCGAGCGCTACCGTTTCTTCAGCTACGGGGATGCGATGCTGGTGCTTGCACCTGGCCGGTTGCGATCATGAAGCCGGGCTTTGAGGTGCTCGCAACCGACGGCGCCGCGCGGCGCGCGCGCCTGCAGCTGCCGCATGGCAGCGTCGAGACCCCGGCGTTCATGCCGGTGGGTACCTATGGCACGGTCAAGGGCATGACGCCCGAGGAGCTCAAGGGTCTTGGCGCCTCGATCGTGCTCGGGAATACCTTTCATCTGATGTTGCGTCCGGGCGCGGAAATCGTCGGCCTGCATCGCGACGGATTGCACGGCTTCATGGGATGGGATGCCCCGATACTTACGGATTCCGGCGGCTTCCAGGTCTTCAGTCTGGCCAAGCTTCGCACCATCAGCGAGCAGGGCGTGCGCTTTCGCTCACCGGTCGATGGCTCAGAGGTTTCGATGCGACCGGAAGATGCGATGGATGTACAGCGCACGCTGCGCTCGGATATCGCGATGGCTTTTGATGATTGCACGGCCTTCCCGGCCACCGAGCAGCAGGCCCGCGAGTCCATGGAGCGCTCCATGCGCTGGGCCGAACGCAGCTTCGCGCACTATTATCGCGACCCCCCGGCAGGGCACCTGTTCGGCATCGTGCAGGGAGGCATGTATCCGCAGCTGCGGCAAGCCTCTCTCGAAGCCCTCTCGCGCCAGGACTGGCCGGGCCTCGCGCTGGGCGGCCTTGCCGTCGGTGAGCCCGAGGAGGAGCGGCTGGCGATCCTAGAGAGCACCGTGCCGAAGATGCCCTCTGATCGGCCGCGTTACCTGATGGGTGTGGGCTATCCCCAGGACATTGTGGCAGGGGTGTTGCGCGGCATCGACATGTTCGATTGCGTGATGCCCACCCGGCACGCCCGCACCGGGCACCTGTTCACGGCCGCGGGGGTCATCAACATTCGCAATGCCGTTCATCAGCGCGATACCGGACCGATCGACCCGCAATGTACCTGCACGACCTGCCAGCGCTATTCGCGCGCCTACCTGCGGCATCTGGATCGCTGCAATGAGATTCTTGGCGTCCGTCTGGCGACCCTACATAACCTGCACTTTTACCTCGATCTGATGCGCCGGATCCGCGCTGCCATCAGCGAAGGGCGCCTCGAGGTGCTGGCACGCGAGATTCTTGCGATTCCAAAGCGTTTCGAGGCGCCTGTGGCATAATGCCGCCCCTTTTGTAGGGGGTGGGCCCGTACGATCGGGACCACGAGCGGCGAGCGGATTGGTCCGCGACGCCCGATGGGATACTTAAAATCTAATTGCAGAGGCCGGCAACGATGAACGGATTAATCAGTAACGCCTACGCGCAGACCGCAGGCGGCACGGCATCGAGTGGCATGCCGCAGATCCTGATGCTGCTCGTGTTCGTGGGCATCTTCTACTTCATGCTGATCCGCCCGCAGCAGAAGCGCATGAAAGAGCAGCGCGAAATGCTCTCCAAGCTCTCCGAAGGCGATGAAGTCGTCACCAGCGGCGGCATCCTCGGCAAGCTCACCAAGGTCAGCGACACCTTCGTGACACTGGAAATCGCCGATGGCGTGCAGATCCGCGTGCAGCGTGGCCAGATCTCGCAGCTGGTGCCCAAGGGCACGCTCAAGAGCGGCTAAGACAGAGTCCCACAGCCATGCTTGAATTCGCGCGCTGGAAATATTTTCTGGTCGTGTTCGTCACGATCGCCGCTTTGCTGTTCGCCTTGCCGAGCTTCTACCAGGAAGACCCGGCACTGCAGGTCGTGCGCAAGGACAAGTTGGCGATGGACAGCGCCGCGCTCGGCACCATCGAGCAGCTGCTCGGCAGCCGCGCAGTCCCCTTCAAGAGCGCCTACATCGATGACGGGCGGGCCATCGTCCGCTTCGCCGATGTGGCCGATCAGCTCAAGGCGCGCGATGCGGTCAACGATGCGCTGGCGACCGACTATCTTTCGGCGCTGACCAATGCTTCGCGCGCCCCGGCATTTCTTCGCAAGGTCGGGCTGCGCCCGATGGCGCTTGGTCTTGATCTGCGCGGCGGCCTGTACCTGCTCTACCAGGTCGATGTCGAGGGTGCTGTCAGCCAGCTGCTCGATTCCTACGAGCAGGGCTTCCGGCGCTCACTCGCGGCGGCCAAGATCAGCTTCACCGATATCGTGACCTACACCTCGAGTGGCAGCTCGATGCCCAATGCGCTGCGCATCCTGCTCCCGGCCGGCGCCGATGTGCCGGCGGCCCTTGCTGCGGTGAAGAAGGACAATGCCGATCTGACCTTCAGCGTGGTCAACCTCGCGGATGGTCCGGCAATCGAGATGGCACTCACCCAGGCCCAGATCACCACGCGGCGTGACTATGCCATCGAGAAGAATCGCACCACGCTCAGCAATCGCGTCAACGAGATGGGGGTCTCCGAGCCGATCGTGCAGCGTCAGGGCGCCGACAAGATCAACGTGCAGTTGCCCGGCGTCAGCAATGCCGCGGCCGTCAAGGATCTGATTGGCAAGGTGGCGACGCTTGAGTTCCGCATGGAAGACACGCAGAACAACGCCGCTGAGGCCGCCGCGCGTGGTCGGCCGCCGCTGGGCTCCAAGCTCTACAAGATGAATGGCCTGCCGGTGCTGCTCAAGCGGGAGCTCGTGATCACGGGCGATCAGCTCACCAATGCGACTTCGACCACCACCAACGACGGGCCAGCGGTCAGCATCAAGCTCAACGGCCCGGGCGGCGATGCCATGCTGCGTAACACCGAACAGAATGTTGGCAAGCGCATGGGGGTGGTCTATATCGAGAAGACCCGCCAGACCACAATGGTCGATGGCAAGCCGGTCAACAAGGATCTGACCGAAGAGCGCGTGATCAATCTGGCGACGATCCGCGGCGTGTTCTCCAATACCTTCGAGATCACCGGACTCCAGGCCGGCGAGGCTGGGGATCTGTCCAAGTTGCTGCGCGCCGGTTCGCTCTCCGCGCCGATCACGCTGATTGAGGAGCAGGCGATCGGCCCCTCGCTCGGCCAGGACAACATCGTCAAGGGCCGCAACGCCCTGGTCATCGGCCTGCTGGCGATCTTCATCTTCATGGCGCTCTACTACCACGCCTTTGGCCTGGTCGCCAACGCGGTGCTGCTGGCCAATGTGATCCTGCTGACCGCGCTGCTGGCGATCCTGCACGCCTCACTCTCGCTCCCCGGCATCGCCGGCATCATCCTGACGGTTGGTATCGCGGTCGATGCCAACGTGCTGATCTACGAGCGCATCCGCGAAGAGCTGCGTAACGGGGTGACCCCGCAGGCGGCGATCCGTGCCGGCTTTGAAAAGGCGTTCTCGGCAATCTTCGATTCCAACGTCACCGCCTTCCTCGCAGGCCTGGTGCTGTATGTGTTCGGCACCGGACCGGTGCAGAGCTTTGCCATCGTGCTGCTGCTCGGAATCGTCACCTCGATGTTCACTTCGCTGCTCGGCAGTCGTGCGCTGATTACGCTGATGTACGGCGGCCCGCGCAAGATCACGAAGCTCTCGATCGGTTAAGGAGTTAAGCGACCGTGGAATTCTTTCACAAGCCGACCAGCTTCCCGTTCATGTCCACCCGCAAGATGTGGTACGGGCTGTCCGTTATTTTGATGCTGATCAGCATCGGATCGTTCTTCGGGCGCGGACTGAATCTGGCCATCGATTTCACCGGTGGTGTGCGCATTGAAGCCGCCTTCCCACAGGCCGCTAACATCGATGCGGTCCGGGCGGCCCTGAAGGCGGCCGGCTTTGATGAGGCACCGGTGGAAAATTTCGGCTCCTCGCGCGAGATCTCGATCCGCCTGCCGCCGCAGCCTGGCATCGACAGCGCGGCGATCCGCACCAAGATCGAGGGCATCCTGCAGACCCTGGATCCGGGCGCTGAGCTGCGCAGCATCGAGGTGGTCGGTTCGCAGGTTGGCAGTGAGCTGCGCAGCAAGGCGACCGAAGCGCTGCTGGGCGCGCTGGCGCTGATTTTCATCTACATCATGTTCCGCTTTCACACCTGGAGGCTCTCGGCCGGTGCCATCCTCGCGGTGCTGCACGATCCGATCCTGGTGCTCGGTGTGTTCTCGGTCAGTCGCACGCCCTTTGACCTGACGGTGGTGGGCGCAATGCTGGCGGTGATCGGTTATTCACTGAACGACACCGTGGTGGTCTTCGATCGCATTCGCGAGCGCTTTGAGAGCAGCCGGCGGCTTGAGCCGCGCCTGGTGCTCGATCAGTCGATCAACCAGACGCTGTCGCGAACGATCATGACCAAGGTTGTGACGCTGATCGTGGTCGTGGCCCTGTACGTGCTGGGTGGTCCGGCGCTCAAGGGCTTTTCCGAGGCACTGATCATCGGCATCGTGGCTGGCACCTACTCTTCGATCTACATCTCCAGTGCCATCGCCCTAGATTGCGGTCTCAAGGCCGACGATCTGCTGCCGAGCACCGACAGGAAGCCGGTCGACGATCTGCCGTAGCGATTGAGCCGGTCGTTGCCGGCTCGTGGCGTTGCGCCAAGCTCAAGGCCATGTTCAGCAGCCTCTCGGATTCGGCCACCTGGCTGGCCTTTGCCACCCTGGCGGCACTCGAGACCGTACTCGGGCTCGATAATGTCGTCTTCATCTCGATTCTGGTGCGCCCATTTCCGGCCGCGACGCGGATTCGGGCGCGGGCAATTGGCCTGGCGCTGGCGATGCTGGCGCGCATTGCACTGCTGTATTCGGTGGTGTGGCTCTCCGGGCTGACCCGCATTCTGTTTACCGCCGGTTCTGTTGCCGTCTCGGTTCGCTCGCTGATCCTTGCCGGTGGCGGACTGTTTTTGCTCACCAAAAGCGTCCTGGAGATCCACCGCACACTCGAGGGGCCGAAGCCGATCGCGCCGCGTGTCGTGACAAAGTTTCCGTTATTGGTGCTGCAGATCGTGCTGATCGATCTGCTGTTTTCCTTTGATTCGATCTTTACCGCTGTTGGCGTGGCGCGCCCCGATCAGATCGATGTGATGATTGCAGCGATCATCGCCTCGATGTTTGCGATGCTGTGGCTGTCCGGACGGATCGGGGATCTGATTGAGGCGCACCCGACGGTCAAGATGATGGCGCTCGCTTTCCTGGTGCTGATCGGTGCGACCTTGATCAGCGAGGCGCTCAACGTTCACCTGCCCAAGCCGTACCTGTATATCGCCATGGTGTTCGCGATCCTGGTCGAGATTGTGAATGTCAGGTGGCGGCGCCGCGCACGTGCCCGCAGGTCCTCAGGCTCGAAGAGGAACGGAAACCCTTAAGCCTGTCGTTGCCAGCTTCGAGAGGCGCAAGGTTAGCCGCTCGCTTTGGCGTCTTTGTTGAGCTGACTCAGCCGGCTGTGGTGACGTCCGTAAAAATAATAGATTGCAATTCCGATCAGGGCCCAGAGCATCAGGCGAATCCAGTTGCCGATGGGCAGGAACAACATCATCCCAACGCAAAACAGCACGCCAAGCGGGCAGATGAGCCACGGCCAGCGCAGGCGGAACGGACGCGGAATCTGCGGGCGCGTGTAGCGCAGCACCAGGACGCTGATGCACACCATCGTGAATGCGAGCAGGGTGCCAATCGACACCAGCTCACTCAGGATGTTTATCGGAAACAAGCCGGCCAGGAGCATCACAAACACGCCGGTGATGATCGTTGCCACATGGGGTGTACGAAATCGCGGATGCACGGCTGCCAGGCCCGTGGGTAGCAGACCGTCACGCGCCATTGCCAGCATGATGCGCGCCTGGCCCAGCGCCAGCACCAGAATCACCGAGGTCAGGCCCATCAGCGCACCGACGATGACCCACGTACTGAGCACGCGCAATTGCGGGTGGGCATCGAGCGCGACCGCAACCGGTGCCGCAGAGTTGAGCTGTTGGTAGGGCAGCAGACCCGTGAGCACACCCGACATCAGGATATACAGCAACGTGCAGATCAGCAGGCTCGCCAGCAAGCCGAAAGATACGTCGCGCTGCGGATTTTTCGCCTCCTGCGCGGCAGTCGAGACGGCATCAAAACCCACGTAAGCGAAGAAAATCACGGCGGCAGCACGAATCACACCGGACCAGCCGAAATCGCCGAAATGGCCGGTATTGGGTGGAATGAAGGGCACCCAGTTGTGCGTGCTGATGAAAAAACTACCCGCTCCGATGATCACCACCACAATCGAGACTTTAATAATGACGATGATGTTGTTGACCCAAGCCGACTGCTTGATGCCGATGTAGCAGATAAAGGTCACCACAGCGGCGATGAACATCGCGGGCAGGTTCAGAAATGCACCTGTAGGTACGAGGTGAAAGCCGTCGGGCGCATCCAGCGGGGCTGAGGTCAGCGCCACGGGTAACGCGGGCACCCCGAAGTGCTCGAGCAGTTTGGTGAAGTAACGGCCCCAGCCGACGGCCACCGTGCTGCCGGCAACACCGTACTCAAGAATCAGGTCCCAGCCTATGAACCAGGCGGCGAACTCACCAAGCGTTGCGTAGCTATAGGTGTAGGCGCTCCCGGCCAGAGGCACCATCGAGGCGAACTCGGCGTAGCACAGTCCCGCGAACACGCAGCCGAGGCCCGCGATAATGAAGGAGAGCACGATCGCCGGCCCCGCGTGAGTGGCGGCCTGAACGCCGGTCAGCACGAAGATGCCCGTGCCGATCGTGCAGCCGATGCCGAGCATCGTCAGGTGCCAGGGTCCCAGCGAGCGCTTGAGCTTCGAATCGCGGCTTTCGGCCGCGATCTGATCCATCGGCATCGTTGCCCAGAGCTTACTGGCCATCGTTCGGTTGTCCTTGGCGAGTGAGAAAAGAGGCTTTAGGCTTTAGTCCTGGACTTTACACGGCGCGCTGCGCCTGGAACATGGGGGGCGATCGCGGCCAACAGCTCAACGTAGACGCGAGGCGTTCCGGCCACAATGTCACCACCCATCGTGTAGTCATCGCCACTGAGCGTGCCGATGTGGCCGCCGGCCTCCTGAATCAGCAACTGTCCGGCCGCGGTGTCCCACGGCTTGAGGCCCATTTCCCAGAAGCCATCCACGCGCCCGGCCGCGACGTAGGCCAGATCGAGTGCGGCCGAGCCTGCGCGGCGGATGCCGGCGGCACGGCCCATGACGACTTTGAGCATCTGCAGGTAGGCGTCGGTCTGCTTGGCATCGCCTCGAAAAGGCAGGCCAGTGGCAATCAGCGAGCCTTCGAGCGTGCGCTGCTTGGTGACGCGAATCTTGCGGTTCTCAAGCTGTGCGCCGACGCCGCGCGTGGCCGTGAACAGCTCGAGGCGCAGTGGATCGTAGATGGCCGCGACTTCCAGGCGGCCGGCGATCTGGCAGGCGATCGAGACTGAAAAGACCGGAAAGCCATGCAGGAAATTGGTGGTGCCATCGAGTGGATCAATGATCCAGACCGTGTCGCTCTCACCCGAGGCACCACTCTCCTCGGCGAGGAAGGCATGGTCGGGATAGTGCTTGCGGATGATCGCGATAATCTCGCGCTCGGCGGCCTGATCGACTTCGCTGACGAAATCGTTGCGCCCCTTGCTCGAGACCGCGATGCTGTCGAGGCGCGGAATCGCGCGGACAATGACCTCGCCGGCGCGCCGGGCCGCTTGAATGGCAATCGTGAGCAATGGGTGCATGACAAATAGCTTCCGGCCTGAGGGCTAAGGCCTAGAATATCAGGTTATCCGCCCGCGACCGGGGCCACGTGCCGATTATCTGCCCCTCAAAATCATGATCCGATTCGTGCTCGTCGACACTTCTCACCCTGGCAACATCGGCGCGGTCGCGCGCGCGATGAAAAACATGGGACTCAGTGAACTGGTGCTGGTGCGCCCGGCGGCCTTTCCGCATGCGGAGGCGACCGCGCGCGCCTCGGGTGCTGATGACCTGCTCAAGGCGGCACGCATCTGCGATACGGTGGCCGAAGCCGTTGCCGGATGTGGCCTGGTACTGGCGACGACCTCGCGGGATCGCGAGCATTACCATCGGCTGCTCGATGTGCGCGAGGCTGCGGCCATGGCGGTGGGCGCCGCAGTTTCCGCGCCGGTGGCATTATTGTTTGGCACCGAGCGCACCGGACTGACGAATCAAGATCTGGCCATCGCGCATGTGCTGCTGCGGATTCCGACCAGCGAAACCTATGCCTCGCTCAATCTGGCCATGGCCGCGCAGATCGTCGCCTACGAAATCCTGCGGGCGCAGGGCGTGACGGTTAAGACCATGGCCCGCGAAACGCTGCTGGCCGCGCCGGAGGATCTCGAGCGCCTCTATGTGCATCTGGAAGCGGTGCTGGAGGAAATCGATTTTCGCGACCGCACCGCCAGCGGCCAGCACCTGATGAATCGCATCCGGCGCCTGCTGCAACGGGCCGAGCCGGACCAGAATGAAGTCAACATCCTGCGCGGCATCCTGACCGCCGTGCAGAATAGCCGCCGGCGCGCCGGCACGAGCCGCTCGTGAGCGACACGCAGCGAGCCATCTATCTCGACTACGCGGCCACAACCCCGGTCGATCCGCGCGTGGCCGAGTGCATGATCGCCTGCCTGGGCTTTGAAGGCTTGTTCGGTAACCCTTCATCCACGCATGCCTTTGGCCGTGCCGCGCGCGCCGCGATCGAGCAGGCACGCGCCGAGGTCGCGGCGCTGATTGGCGCGCCGGCCCAGGATCTGTTGTTCACCTCCGGCGCCACAGAATCCGACAACCTGGCGGTGCTGGGCGTTGCCCGTGGTGAACGGCGGCGCGGTGGGCACGTCATCACTGTGCGCACTGAACATAAGGCCGTGCTCGATGCCTGCAAGCAGCTTGAGCGGGAAGGGCACGAGGTCACCTACCTGGTGCCGGACCGCTCAGGTCTAGTCAGCCTCGAGCAGCTGCGCGAGGCGCTGCGACCTGAGACGGTGCTGGTCTCGGTCATGCACGCCAACAACGAAATTGGCATCGTTCAGGATATCGCCGCGATCGGCGCGCTCTGTCGCGTGCACGGCGCGGCCTTTCATGTCGATGCTGCGCAGAGCGCCGGGCGGCTGCCGATTGATGTACAGGCCATGCAGATCGATCTGTTGTCCCTGACGGCGCACAAGCTCTACGGTCCCAAGGGGATCGGCGCCCTGTATGTGCACCCGCGCTGTCGTGCGCGCCTGGTGCCGCTGCAGTTCGGCGGCGGCCAGGAGCGGGGCTTGCGCTCCGGCACGCTCCCGGTGCAGCAGATCGTGGGCTTCGGCGCTGCCTGCAAGATCGCACGCGAGGAGGGGGAGGCTGAGGCGCAGCGCCTGCACGTACTGCGCGAGCAGCTGTGGACGGCGCTCAGTGAGCTGCCCGATATCCGCCGCAACAGCGATGCGGCGCGTTCATTACCGGGCATCCTGAACGTGGCTTTCCCGGGCGCCGAGGGTGAGAGCCTACTGTTTGGTTTGCCCGAGCTCGCCCTGACCACCGGATCAGCCTGCAATTCAGATTCGGACGAGCCCTCGTACGTGCTGCGCGCGCTTGGGCTCGACACCGCGACGGCGCAGAGCTCACTGCGCTTCAGCCTCGGCCGCTACACCACGGCCGGCGACATCGAGCTGGCCGCGGCAGCGGTGTGTCGCGAAGTGCGCCGGCTGCGCGCCATCAGCCCATGAGCGCGATCCTCGCCCCTGAGCTGCCAGCGACGGTGCGCAGCCTCTTCACCCAGCTGCATCATGCCGGGCCGCTCGCGGGCGCCGTGGTGCAGGGGGAAGCCGGTAGCGTCGCTCAGGGTGTCCAGGTCCGTTTCTTCTGGCAGGTCGAGGGCCTGCTCATCCGGGCTGCCGGCTACCAGGCCTATGGCTGTCCCTACACCCTGGCTGCCTGTGAATGGCTCGCCCGGGCCCTCCCGGGACGCTCCCGCGATGCGCCCTGGCCGGGCGATCCGCACCAGTGGGCCCGGACACTGGAGGCCCCGCCGGAGCGCCTGGGCCGCTTTCTGGTGATCGAGGATGCGCTGCGGGCCGCCCGGGCGGCCTGGGACTGAGGGTGGGTTAGGTAATTGAGCCCCGGTCCATTAAAATAGGCCGATGGCCATCTCCCTCAGTCAATCCGCAGCCGAGCGTGTCCGCAACCAGCTTGCCAGCCGTGGGCGGGGCCTTGGCCTGCGCCTGGGGGTCAAGCCGGCGGGCTGCTCGGGCTTCAGCTACGTAGTCGGTTTTGCGGACGAAGCCGGGCCGGATGATCTGGTATTCGAGGACTTTGGCGTGCGGGTGTTCGTGGACCGGCAGAGCCTGCCGATGCTCGATGGCACGCGAGTCGATTTCGTGCGCGAAGGGCTCAACGAGTCCTTCCACTTCGAAAACCCCCAGGTGCAAGCCGAATGCGGTTGCGGAGAGAGTTTCTCAGTCTGAAACTCCTTAACTTTCGGGCACTTCCGAAGCGATCGTCATTGCCGCGCTAGGCCCTGAACGGGTACACTCCGCACCCGTTTTTGATCCTCATTTTGAAGGAATGCTTATGGCGCTTGAGCGCACCCTGTCCATTGTGAAGCCCGACGGCGTCGCCGCGAACCAGATCGGGGAGGTCTATCGCCGCTTCGAAGCCGGCGGTCTGCGGATCATCGCTGCGCGCATGCTGCACCTCTCCGTGGCTCAGGCCGAGGCCTTTTATGCCGTGCACCGCGAGCGCCCGTTCTACAAGGATCTGGTGCGCTATATGAGCTCCGGCCCGGTGATCGCCCAGGTGCTCGAAGGCGAGAACGCCATCCTGAAGAATCGCGACCTGATGGGCGCGACCGATCCGAAGAAGGCCGCCGCCGGGACCATCCGCGCGGACCTGGCCAAGAGCATTGAAGCCAATGTGGTGCACGGCTCGGACGCGGCTGATACCGCGGCGCGCGAGATTGCATTCTTCTTCAGCGGTACCGAGCTGTGCCCGCGCGCCTAGGCGCGAGTGTGCATCAGCCCTGAAGGCAAGCCATGGCCGAGCGAGTGGATCAGAACGCACTGGTGAATCTGCTCGGGCTGCCGCAGGCGGAGCTCGTCGCCTTCTGCACCGGCCTTGGCCACAAGCCGTTTCGTGCGCGCCAGCTGATGAACTGGCTCTACAAGCGCGGCTGCAGCGACTTTGCGCAGATGACCGATCTGGCCAAGGACTTCCGCCAGCAGCTGGCACTCACCGCTGAGGCGCGCCTGCCCGAGATCCTCACCGAGCAGCGCTCGAGCGATGGCACGATCAAGTGGCTGCTGCGCGCCGATGCCTCGCAGGCCTTCGAGATGGTCTACATCCCGGAGACTGATCGGGGCACGCTGTGCATCTCCTCGCAGGTCGGCTGCGTGCTCGACTGTGCGTTTTGCTCGACGGCGCAGCAGGGGTTCAACCGCAACCTCACGGCCGCCGAGATCGTCGGCCAGGTGTACCTGGCCAACCGCGAGCTTGGCTTCCACCCCGCCGGCGATCGCATCATCACCAACGTGGTGCTGATGGGCATGGGCGAGCCGCTGGCCAATTTTCGCAACGTCGTGCCCGCCCTGCAGATCCTGCTCGATGATCTGGCCTTCGATCTCTCGCGCCGGCGCGTGACGCTCTCGACTTCCGGGCTCGTGCCGCAGATCTACAAACTGGCCGAGGTCAGCAACGTTGCGCTCGCCGTGTCGCTGCATGCGCCGGATGACGAGCTGCGCAGCCGCCTGGTGCCCATCAACCGCCTGCATCCGATCGCCGAGCTGCTTGCGGCCTGCTGGCATTACCTGGATGAGCAGAACGGGCGCAGCGTCACTTTCGAGTACGTGATGCTCGAGGGCGTCAATGATTCTCCGGCCCAGGCGCGGGCGCTGGCGCGGTTGCTGGTGGGGCATCCGGCCAAGGTCAACTTGATTCCCTTCAATCCCTACCCGGGCACGAGCTTCCGGCGCTCCAGTGATGAGGTGATCAACCGCTTTCGCGACGAGCTGCTGCAGCGCTCCGTGATGACGACGATCCGTCGCACGCGCGGCGGTGATATCGATGCGGCCTGTGGACAACTGGTCGGCAGCGTGCAGAATCGCACGGTGCTGCGCCTCGGCGAAAAGCAGCGCATCGCCATTCAGGTGGTCCAATGAGAATTACAACGTGTGCGGTCTTGGGAATCCTGGCAGTCCTGACAGCCGGCTGCGCCTCGCGGCCCACGACCAACAGTGGAAGTTCGGGCGCCTCAAGCGGCAGCAGTGCCATGGCCGATCAGGGTTCAACCACCAAGCTGCAGCAGGCGGCGAGCCTGAACCTGCAGCTGGGCGTGGCCTACATGCAGACCGGCAACTTGCAGGTCGCGGAGCAGAAACTACTGAAGGCACAGGAAGAGAATCCGCACGATCCGCAGATCCACAGTGCGCTCGCTTTGCTCTACGTCAGGATCGGCAATGATGCCAAGGCCAACGCCGAGTACAAGGAATCCCTGCGTCTGGCGCCGGGCGACCCGGATGTCCTCAACTCCTATGGCGTCTATCTGTGCGGCAAGGGACGCACCGATGAGGGCGTGAAATACTTCACTCAGTCAGCGCAGAATCCGCTCTATCGCACGCCGTGGGCGGCCTACACCAATGCCGGTCTGTGTCTGCATGATGCCAAGCGCCTGCCGGAGTCCGAGCAGTTTTTCCTGCGCGCGGTGTCATTCAAGCCGAACTTCGAGCCCGCCGTCGTGCAGCTGGGCTCAGTCGAGATCGAACAGCAGCATCCGGCGGATGCGGCGCGTCTGGTGCGTGAGTACCTGGCGATCGGGCCGGCCAGTGCCGATGTACTAATGGTCGGCTGGCGAGCGGCGCAGCTGCAGGGCGATCAGGAAGCCAGTGCCCGCTATGCCAAGCGCCTGCAGAGTGACTTCCCGACGACCGATCAGGCCCACGTCGTCGCCGACGTCACCGCGGGCCAGAAATAGCATGCTCAACGAGACCGCCGAGACCAAACCTGCTGGCCTGGGCGCGCGCCTGGAAAAGGCCCGCGATCGGCTGGGCTGGACCCAGATGCAGGCGGCCGAGAAGCTGCACCTTGAGCCGCGCTCTATTGCCGCGCTCGAGCGCGAGGACTTCCAGCAGCTGGGCGGCGCCGTGTACGCACGTGGCCACCTGCGCCGCTATGCCGAGCTGCTCGGCGAATCGCCAGCGGAGCTGGAGAGCCTGTTTGCGCAGCGCCCACAATCGAGCGTGCCCCCGGATCTGGCGCGTATACCGCGCCCGATCATCAGCAGTCGCCGTGCGCGCCGCCCGACGCTCGGCCTCTGGCCGGTCGCGCTGCTCGCCGGTGTGCTGCTGGTCGGGGGCCTGGTCTGGTGGGCTGTGCGCTCGATGCCCAAACACACGGCCACCGGGCTCGAGACGGTCACCGAGAGCATCAAGATCGATAATCTGGCCGGCGCCGCTGCACCGGCAGCCAGTTCGGCTTCCTCCACCGCACCGGCTGGCACGGCCGCGGCTGCGACCACGCCGGCAGCCGCCCCTCAAGCACTGGCACCAGCCCCCAAGGGGGTCGTGACGGTGCTACCGGCACCGCCGGATCTGCTGAAGCTGGTGCTGCGCTTTCATCAGGACACGTGGGCCGAGATATACGATGCCGGGGGGACACGCCTCTGGTACGACGTCGGTGCGGCCGGTTCCGAACAGAAGCTCAGCGGCCATGCGCCGCTGCACCTCGTGCTTGGCAATGCCGCGGCCGTGGCCATCATGATCAACGGCAAGAGCATGCCGCTCTCGGCCACAATCCGCGGGACGCCCAACGTTCGTTTCTCGATCGGCGAGGACGGACAGGTTTCCGAGGCACCGTAATTATTCGGATGATTTTGAGAGCGCCGGCATCCATCGATGCCGGCAGGTTTTTGTGATGGAGAAGATTTGAGTAAGCAGGTCCAACCGGTGCGCGGCATGAACGATGTGCTGCCTGAGCAGATCGGCGCCTGGCAGCACCTGGAACAGGTGCTGCGGGCGCTGTTCGCAGCCTATGGCTACGAGCAGCTGCAGCTGCCGGTGCTCGAGCATACCGAGCTGTTTCGTCGCGGCATCGGCGAGCTCACCGACATCGTTGAGCGCGAGATGTACACCTTTACCGATACCGGGGGCGAGAGTCTGACGCTGCGCCCGGAAGCGACCGCAGGCGTGGTGCGCGCTGCCATCTCCAACGGCCTGCTGCGCGGCGCACGCCTGAAGCTGTGGTGCGCGGGCCCGATGTTCCGGCACGAGCGGCCGCAGAAGGGCCGCTACCGGCAGTTTCATCAGGTCAGCATTGAGGCGCTCGGCTTTCCCGGCGCCGATATCGAAGCTGAGCTGATTGCACTGACCGCCCGGCTGTGGCGCACGCTTGGCATTACGCGCGTGCGCCTGCTGATCAACAGCCTTGGCAACACGGCGGCGCGCCAGGCTTACCGCGCCCGCCTGATCGAGTACTTCTCGGCACACCAGGGCGAACTTGACGAGGACAGCCGCCGCCGGCTGGCGGGCAATCCGCTGCGGATCCTCGACAGTAAGAACCCGGCCATGCAGGCGCTGATCGGTGCCGCTCCGCTTCTGACCGAGCACCTCGATGAGGCCTCGCGCGAGCAATTCGCGGCCCTGTGCGCGACGTTGGAGGCGCTTGGGATACCCTTCATCATCAATCCGCGCCTGGTGCGGGGTCTCGACTACTATTCCGGTACGGTGTTCGAGTGGGTCACCGATGCCCTGGGTGCTCAGGACGCTGTGTGTGCCGGCGGCCGCTACGATGGTCTGATCGAACTGCTCGGCGGCGAGCCGACGCCTGGGATCGGCTGCGCCATGGGGATCGAGCGCGTGGCCGAGCTGCTGAGCCAGGCAGGCTCGGTGCCGCCGCCGGCGCCCCCGGCTGTCTACCTGATCGCCAGTGGTGCGCGGGCCGAGCGCGAGGCGCTGTGCCTGGCCGAGCGGCTGCGCGAGGCGCTCCCGGGGCGCAGCGTGCTGGTGAATCTGGGGGGTGGGAACTTCAAGAACCAGTTTCGCCGGGCCGACAAGAGTGGGGCGCATGTGGCCCTGATCCTGGCAGATGAGGAATTGAACCGTGGCGTGGTCGCGGTGAAACCTTTACGCGAGACGGCTGGTCAGAGCGAATATCCGCTCGCCGAGGTACCGGCTCGGGTCGCAGCGCTGTTCTAAGGGAGAGCTGAAGTGGTTGATGAGTATTTGAGCGAAAAAGAGCAATGGGAGCAGTCCCTGGCGTGGTTGCGCGAAAACGTACCCTGGATGCTCGCAGGCGTGGCGCTGGCGGTGCTGATCGTCGGCGGCTGGCGCTGGTATCAGGCGCGCCTGGAGCATCAGCGCCTCGCTGCGGGCGCTCGCTACGAGCTGCTGCTGGCTGCCTTCAGCAAGAACGAGCTGGCAACCGCGGTGACGCTTGCCGATCAGTTACGCCACGACTACCCCAAGCTCGGCTATAGCGATCAGGCGGATCTGATCGTGGCGCGACTGCAGGTCGAGAACAACGATGAGCAGGGCGCCGTGGATCGGCTCGAGCGCGTCATGGTGAGCACGCATGACACCCAGGTGGCGCTGATGGCGCGACTGCGGGCGGCACGGCTGCTGCTCGATAAGGGCAAGCCCGATGAGGCGCTGGCGACCCTGAAGGTCGAGCAGCCCGGAGCCTTTGCCCTGGCGTACGCGGAAACCCGCGGCGATGCGCTGCTCGCCAAGGGTGACAGGGACGGGGCGCTCAAGGCCTATCACGAAGCCCAGGCCGGCAAGGGCGCCGGGGTCGATCCGGCACTCCTGAATCTGAAGATCAACGAGCTGAGTCGGTCCTAAAGGAATCTGCATGCACATTTCTGCAACCCGTTTGCTGCTGGCCAGCACGCTCCTGCTGCTGGTGGCGGCCTGCTCCTCAACCAACAAAGACGACAAGCCCGTAGCGCTGGATAAGAAATTTGTGCAGCAGGTGGCCGTCAAACGCATCTGGCGCACTTCACTGGGTGGCGAGCTGCCCAAGCTGCGCCTCGGCCTGGCACCGGCAGTCGATGGCAATCGGGTCTATATCAGCAGTGGCAAGGGCACGGTCGAAGCGCTTGATCTGGGCAGCGGGCACGAAGTGTGGAAGTGCTCTCTGGGCACGATCATCGGCGGCGGCCCGGGCACCGGGGAAGGCCTGGTGGCGGTCGGTAGCAGTGGCGGAGCGGCGATTGCGATCTCGGCCAGCACCGGCAAGGTGCTGTGGCGCGTGCCGCTGGGCGGCGAGGTGCTTTCGGCGCCGGCCATCGGTGGCAATGTCATGGTCGTGCACACGGTCGATGGCAAAATCTTCGGCCTGAACACGGCCAATGGCGAGCAGTTGTGGGTCAGCGATCAGCAGGTGCCGCGCCTGTCGCTGCGTGGCACGAGCCCGCCGCTGATCAGCGGCGATGTGGTCTACACCGGGTTCGATAATGGGCGCCTGGTGGCGGTGACGCTGGCCGCTGGCAAGGCCGTCTGGGATGTGGCCGTCGGGCAGGCTCGCGGCAGTTCCGAACTGCAGCGGCTCATCGATGTGGATTCGCCGGCAGTGATTGATGGCGATGATATTTTCTCGGTCAGCTACCAGGGTCGCGTCGTGCGCCTGGGACGCGATTCGGCCAATCTGGTCTGGTCGCGCGATGTCTCGAGCTACCGTGGCCTGGCGATCGATGCCACGAGCGTTTACGTTGCAACCTCCGAGGGCGAGGTGGTCAAGTTCGATCGTACCAACGGCACCGAGCAGTGGCGCATCAAGACTCTTGCGCGCCGGATGCTGACCGCACCGGTCGTGTACCGTGGCCGGCTGGTCGTCGGCGATGCCGAAGGCTACGTGCACTGGATCTCGCTGGCTGATGGCAAGCTGCTGGCGCGCGAGAAGATTGGCAAGCGCATCAGCGCCACGCCAATCGCAGCGGGCGACAAGCTGCTGATCTATACCGATACCGGTGAGCTCACCGCCTTCAGCACGCCGGCTGGCTGATGCGACATGCTGCCGGTCGTTGCGATAGTTGGCCGGCCAAATGTCGGTAAATCGACGCTCTTCAATGCGCTGACCCGAACGCGCGATGCGATTGTCGCTGACGTCCCGGGCGTCACGCGCGATCGCCAGTACGGGTACTCGCGCGTCGGCGCCGTGCCCTGCGTGCTGATCGATACCGGCGGCCTGATCGAGCACCCGACCGGTCTTGATGCCCAGATGCGCCGGCAGACGGAAGTGGCGGTCGCCGAAGCCGACTTTCTGATCCTGCTCACCGATGCGCGCGCTGGCCTGCTCTCCCAGGATCGCTTTGTCGCCGAACAGCTGCGCCGCTCCGGTAAGCCGGTGCTGGTCGTGGCCAACAAGGGCGAAGGGCTCGACACCGACCTGATGGCGGCCGATTTCCATCAGCTGGGGTTCGGCGCTCCGCGCGTCATTTCAGCCAGCCATGGCGATGGCGTGCGCGAGATGATCGATCACCTGCTCGAGGGCGTGCCGCAGAATCCGCCGCCCGCCGAGCCGACGGCTGCGATTCGCGTCGCGATCATCGGTCGCCCGAATGTTGGCAAGAGCACGCTCGTCAATCGCCTGATCGGGGAGGAGCGGGTCATTGCCAGCCCCGAACCCGGGACCACGCGCGATTCGATCCTGGTGCCGTTCGAGCGCGACGGGCGCGAGTTCCTGCTGGTCGATACGGCCGGCGTGCGCCGCCGCGCGAAGGTCGAAGATCCAGTGGAGCGCGCGAGTGTTGCCCGCACTTTGCAGGCCATTGCCGAGGCCCATTGTGTGGTCATGGTGCTCGATGCCCATGAGGGAGTGGGTGAGCAGGATGCGACGGTGCTTGGCGAGGCGCTCGAGCGCGGCCGGGTGCTGTTCATCGCCGTGAACAAGTGGGATGGCATCCCGGCCGAACAGCGCGAGGATATCCGGCGCCAGATTTCGCTCAAACTCGACTTCGTGCCCTTTGCACCGTTGCACTTCATCTCTGCCCGCCACGGCACCGGGGTCGGGGAGCTGGCACGGGATCTGATCAAGGGCTTCGATGCCTCGATGAGCGCGATGCCAACCCCGTTACTGACCCGCACGCTCGAGCGTGCCCTTGAGGCCCACCAGCCGCCGCTGGTGCGTGGCCGGCGCATCAAGCTGCGCTACGCGCATCAGGGCGGCCGCAATCCGCCACGCATCATCATTCACGGCAATCAGACCGTATCGGTGCCCGAGGCCTACCGGCGCTACCTGGCCAACGTCTATCGCGAGGCGTTCGATCTGTATGCCACACCCGTGGCCATTGAGTTTCGCACCGATAAGAACCCGTTCGATCGGGCTAAGGCGGGGACGAAGGGGAAGCGGCGGGCTCCGGGGTCAAAAATAATGCCGGGTCGACAAAAGCGCGGTTGAGCGCGACCCCAAAGTGCAGGTGCGGCCCGGTCACGCGCCCGGTCGCACCAGAGAGTGCGATTTGCTGGCCACGATGAACGTGCTCGCCGACCTTCACGCCGATCTGCGAGAGGTGGCAGTACATCGTCACCAGACCCTGGCCGTGCTCGACTAGCACACTGTTGCCGTTGAAAAAGTAGCTGCCGGTGTCGACCACGCGGCCCTCCGCTGCTGCGAGCACCGGTGTACCCGAGGGTACTGCGATGTCCATGCCCGAATGTGGGTTGCGCCCTTCGCCGTTGAACACACGCCGCAGGCCAAAGGAGCTGGTGCGTATGCCGGCCGCAGGTGGCAGCAGCACCAGCGACTTGGGCAGCGCCATCGAGAAGGTGGCCAGCGCGGCATGCAGCTTTTGCTGCTCGCCCTTGACCCGCTCAAGATCCTTGGCTGACAAATCAACCTGCGATGGGGCGACTGTCAGCTTCTGCTCGGCATATTGTTTTGGACCGACGGTGTAGCTGAGCTCGCGCGCCGTCCCATCCGCATCGCGGATGTTCAGCGTGTGCTCCCCGAGCGTCGCCGATAGCGGGATGCCAAGCACCGCAAGCCACACGCCCCGATCATT